>ERZ761607.5199-NODE-5199-length-10897-cov-380.840620_pt1 | contig 10897 bp, 4 predicted proteins | sample MGYA00511164_ERZ761607 | MGnify/ENA primary metagenome ERZ761607 (study PRJEB28899, sample SAMN02445080) | bioreactor sludge metagenome | biome: EBPR sludge | place: Australia: Brisbane, Thorneside Wastewater Treatment Plant | collected 2011-06-22 ...
CTGCGCACGGTGGGGGCCACCCTCGACATCACCGCCCGCAAGCAGGCCGAGGAGGGCCTTCGGCGTGCAAACGAGGAACTCGACGAGCGCGTCAGGCTGCGCACCGAAGAACTCGCCACCTCCAACACACAGTTGCGGGAAACGCTGGACACCTTGCGTCGCGCCCAGGAAGAACTCATCCGCAGCGAGAAGCTGGCCTCGCTGGGTTCGCTGGTAGCCGGCGTGGCGCACGAGATGGGAACGCCGCTGGGCAACAGCCTGATGGTGGCCACCACCCTGTCCGACAGGACCCGCAAGTTCTCGCAACTGGCGGAGGGCGCGAGCCTGTCGCGCACGGCGCTGCGCGACTTCGTCGCCGTGGCGATGCAGGCCACCAGCCTGCTCGAGCGCAACCTCCTGCAGGCGAACGACCTGATCGGACATTTCAAGCAGGTCGCCGTCGACCAGACGAGCGCGCAGCGCCGGCGGTTCGACCTCGCGGCGACGATCGGCGAGATCGTCGCCACACTGCAACCGCAGTACCGGAAGACCCCGCATCGCATCCGGGTCGACATCCCGGACGGCATCGTCATGGACAGCTTCCCCGGCCCCTTGGGCCAGGTCATCACCAACCTGGCAACCAACGCGCTCGTGCATGGCTTCGCGCAGGCCGAAGCGGGCCTCCTCGAGATCGAGGTGAGCCAGCCCCGCAACGGACGCCTCACCATGACGGTCAGCGACAACGGTTGCGGCATTGCCGCCGAGCACCTGCCGCGCATCTTCGATCCGTTCTTCACGACCCGCCTTGGCCAAGGCGGCAGCGGCCTCGGCCTGCACATCGTCTACAGCATCGCCACCCGGGTGCTCGGCGGCCGCATCGAGGCGCGCAGCACACCCGGCACGGGAACCACCTTCGTCCTCGAGCTGCCACTGCAGGCCCCTGACACGCAGTCCGCAGCCGCCACCTGGGGCGCCGTACCGCGTTGAGATGGCGCTCGCCCGTCGCCTGCTGCCGGCACGCGGACCGCCGCGGCGGCAGACGCCGGTCTACTGCCGCATCGCAGGCGATTGACTCGGCGATCGGCTTGACTGGGGTCGACAAGCGTGGGCCGACATCGTTCAGGCCATGCGCCGTCGTGCAGCCGAGCATGCACCGGCGGTCAAGGCCAATCAGCCCACCCGGTCGCCGTCGATCAAGGCTGTCGCCAGCACCTTCGACGCCACATCCATTGCACGACAGGCCCTGACAGCAATCCGCCGACCGCCCCGGCAGCCAGCCCTTGCGCCGACCCTCAAGGCGAGTTCGTCACCTTCCCCCGGCAGCCGGCGGCGACGGACGGCGCGCCGCGGGATCGAGGTCAGCCGGCGGCCGCTCGAGGCGATAGAAGCGGACCCGCGCGGCAGGCGGCAGATCGGCGGACTCCGGCTCGCCAATGAAGCGCAGCCCGGCGCTGCCCTCCCAGGGGGCGAGCGGACCGCGCGCCTGTGGCGATCGCGGATAGTAGAAATTGACCACCAGCGAAAGGCCGTGGCGCCGCTCCCACGCCGTGTCGAGCAGCGGATTGCCGTGCCCGCGCAGCGCCATGCCGGCCGCTGCCACGGCGAGCTGCCACGCCGCCGCGTCCTGCGGACAGAGAAAGTCGGCGGCGAAGGGCGAACGTCGCGAGACCGCCGGGTTGAACTGCTGCGGCTGGAAGATCACCCCGGCGACCCCGCTGCCGTATCGCCGACGCGCGCTTGCCGACACCTCGCCCAGACGCACCCGGTTCATCGCGCCCCAGGCGATTCCGCGCGCCACCCGCGGATCGTCGGCGAAGCCGGTCGACCGCGCCTCGGCGTACACCAGCCGCGCCAGCAGTTCCTCGTCGCCCGGCCGGACGGCGAGAAGCACGTCCCGCGGCGCCTGCTCCGCCACGCGTCGCAGACACGACGGCAGATCGTCGGCGACGGCTGCCTGCGGCGCCAGCAAGCCGCAGGTGAGCGCCACGAAGGCGGCAACTGGCAGCGCTGCGGCCGCCGCCAGCGTCCCTCGTGCCGCGCCGCCCGGCCCTTGCCAGCCGGCGGACTCCGCGCCGGCGCTGTGTCGCCAACTCAACGCGAACGCCAGGGCAACGACGGCCAGGACGACGACGGGCATGACGATCGGCACAGTGTGGTCCACCATCCATCCCTTCCTTCTTTGGCCAAGCTGGTCGCCGTGTTAACCGTGTCAACACTCCCATCATAAATTCCCGGATCAGATTCCCATGAGGAGGCCAGCGTGGATGTCGTCAATGTCAGCAGCCTCAAGAACAATCCCTCGGAGGCGCTGCGCAAGGCGCGCCAGGGCATGGTGGTGGTCATGAACCGCGACCGGCCGGACGCCTTGCTGGTACATCCGGACAGGGAACTGTCGCTGCCCGGTGTACGGGCTGCGCTGGCCACGGCCCTGTTCCGGGACGGCAATCTTTCGCTCGGCCGCGCCGCGCGGTTGGCGGAGATGAGCCTACCGGCATTCCTGCAGCATCTTTCCCGCCTGGGGATCCCCGCCATCGGCGGGTCGGCCGAGGAAGCCAACCGCGACATGGAAACCCTCGCCGCATGGCTCGGCTCGTCCTCGCCGACGCCAGCCCGCTGATCGCCCTGGCGCGCCTGGGCGGGCTTCGCTGGCTCCCGGTGCCTTTCGGCACGCTCGTTCTGCCAGGATCCTTGCGCGCCGGGATTCTCGACCATCGCAAGAAGTAATTCAGGCGGTGCTGCAGCGGGTCGGCGAGATCGGTCCCGCCTGACCCTGCTCGGCACCATCCTCCCATGCGTCTGCATCGCGCTTGCCGGGCGTCAGCAGAATCGCCAGAGTGGCACGCCGGCAGCCGAAGGGCGGCAGCAGCCCCGCCGTCCCCCGCCCCGCCCACGAACTAGCGATTCACATCGACCACCACCCGCCCGCGCACCTTGCCGGCGAGCAGCTCGCCGGCCACCGCCACCGCCTCGCCGAGGCCGATCTCGGTGGTCATCGCCTCCAGCCGGCCGGGATCGAGGTCGCGTGCCAGGCGTTGCCACGCTTCCGCCCGCACCGGCAGCGGCGCCATGACGCTGTCGATGCCGTAGAGCGTCACGCCGCGCAGGATGAACGGCGCCACCGTCGCCGGGAAATCCATCCCGCCGGCGAGGCCGCAGGCGGCCACCGCACCGCGGTAGCGCGTCGTCGCGCAGGCGTTGGCGAGCGTGTGGCTGCCGACGGTATCGACCACCCCGGCCCAGCGTTCCTTGCCGATCGGCTTGCCGGGCGCCGACAGCTCGGCGCGATCGATCACCGCCGTCGCGCCGAGCGCCCGCAGGTGATCGGCGTCGCCGAGGCGACCGGTCGACGCGACCACCTGGTGGCCGAGTCCGGCGAGCAGCGCGATCGCCACACTGCCGACGCCGCCGTTGGCGCCGGTCACCAGGATCTCGCCGTCGCCCGGCTGCAGCCCGTGCTTCTCGAGCGCCAGCACGCAGAGCATCGCCGTGTAGCCGGCGGTGCCGATCGCCATCGCCTGCCGCGCCGTGAACTCCGGCGGCAGCGGCAGCAGCCACTCGCCGCGCAGGCGCGCCTTCTCCGCCAGGCCGCCGCAATGCGTCTCGCCGACGCCCCAGCCGTTCAGCAGCACCTGGTCGCCGACCTGCCAGCGCGGATCCGCGCTGTCGGTGACGCTGCCGGCGAGATCGATCCCCGGCACCATCGGAAAGCGGCGGACGACCGGCGCCTTGCCGGTGATCGCCAGGCCATCCTTGTAGTTGAGCGTCGACCAGGCGACGCGCACCGTGACATCGCCGGCCGGCAGGACGGCATCGTCGATCTCCTGCAGGCGCGCCTGGTAGCCCGCCTCGTCCTTGTTGATGAGGATTCCCCTGAACATGCTGACTCCCTCCTTCGCTCGAAAGAAAAACGTCCATTAGGGCCTGCTGTCGCAGCATTTGCCGCGGCAGCGCCGACTACTCGCTGGCCGCCGGGCCGACCGCCGGCGCGCGCTCGATCGTCCGCTGATAGAGATCGGCGATCCGCGCCGCAAGCTGCTGCGGCGTCCCGCGGCCGCCCCATGCCTCGAGAACTGCCTGCACGATGCCGGCCAGCACCGCCGCATCGATCGCCACGCCACCGCCTGCCGTCGGACCACCGAGCGCGCCGTAACGCGCGCGCGCCTCCGCCGCCACGGCCGCGCCACCGCCGGCCAGCCAGTCGAGGCTGACGCCGGCCGCGGCAGCGATCGCCGCCGCCTTGTCAAGCGGCGGCATGCGGCCATCCCGGAGGTAGGTGCGCAGCACCGATTCCGCCAGACCGCAGCGGCGCGCAAAAGCGGCGACCGATTCCCTGCCGATCAGCAGGTGCAGGCGCGTCGGCAGCGCGTCGGCAGCGCTCGCCGCTCGCGCCGGCGGATCGTCGGTGGCGCCCGCATGAGGCTCGCTGTCAGTCATCGTCGGGCAATCACAGGAAAAACGCAAGAATTGGTTGACAAGCAGCAACATCTTGTCGAGAATGAGTGCCGACAGCATAGCAGGAAACAACCAGCCTGCGCGGTTCGCGTTGGCCCACGTTGCCAGTCGGGCCGGCGCCCCGTGCGCCAGCGGCCCGGGGGCGCCTGCCCCGAACAGCAGCCGCGACAGCAGGCAGCGCGGTTGTCGTCCGTTGGCAGTGAGCGTTGCGATCAGGGGGAAGTCGCCATGCGCCGGTCTGCAAGGCAGCACAAAGCCGTGTTCCGCCCGCAGTGGCCGCCACTCAGGCCGCTGCTCCGGGCCATCCGCAACGCCTGTCAGGCCTTCGCGGCAGCGGCGACCGACGCCGGACGCACAGCCGCCGGCAAGGCACGCCCCTCGCCAGCAAGTCCCGCCTGCCGCCTGCATTGCGAGCCGCTCGAACCGCGGCTGCTGCTCGCGAGCGATTTGCCGGTGACTGCCGATCTGCCCTCCGCCGCCCTCGCGCCCGCGGAACACGCGGCAGGCGGCGAAGCCCAGCCCGCCGCCGCCCGCGTCGTCATCGCCGCGCCAGCCGGCGGCCCCGCTGCGGGCGAAAGCGATCCGCCCGATGTTGTTCTCGACGCCGACTTCAACGCCGATGGCCGCGGCGACCTCCTGCAGATCAGCCGTCGCACCGACGGCATGGCGATCGCTCGACAATGGCTGGCCAGCGGCAGCGGCTTCAGCGGCGGCGAACCCGTCGTCCTCGGCGCTTGGCTCACCGGTACCCGCTACCTGGTCGGCGATGTCGACGGCGATGGTCGCAGCGACCTCGCCGAAATCCGGCAGGCACCCGGTGGCCCTGCCACCGTGCACACCTGGCTGACGACCGGCAGCGGCCTGTGGCAGGCAGACCGAAGCCTGCTGCGCGCCTATCCCGCGGACACCCACTACACCCTCGGCGACACCAACGGCGATGGCTTCGCCGACCTGACGGTGCACGAGCCGCTGGCTGACGGCAGCAGCCGCTTCAGCGTCTGGCAGCGAGACGGCTCGGAATTCCGGTTGTCGGTCTCGCAGGACACCCCCTGGGAAGACCTGACGGACTCGGTGTGGCTGGCGGTCGATGTTCAAGCGGACGACCTCAGCGACCTGGTCGTCGTGCAGCGCGACCCGTCGCGGGACGCGAACAGCAGCGACTCCAGCACCTGGCTGACCATCCGCGACGGCCGCAGCCAGGGTATCAGCGGTCAGGGGCTCGGCCTCTGGGCACAGCACGTGGCGCTGCTCGCCAGCAGATCCGACGGCCGCGACGACCTTCTGCGCATCTGGCGCGACGATCAGGGTGCGTTGCAGGTGACGCTCTGGCGGGGCGAAGACGACTCCGTGGTGGCGGCAGCGACGAGCCCGCTCGGCAGCCCGCGGCCGGCGCAGCAGTTTCTCGCCGCCGACGTCGATGGCGACCTGCTTGGCGACATCGTCCAGCTCTGGCGTGACGGCGACGGCCGCTCGGTTGCCACCGTCTGGCGAGCGGTGGCGGGCGCCAGCGGCACGCAGTACGGCAAGCAGGCGGAGACGATTCTCGGCCGCAAGAGCGACCAGGCTGTCTGGCGACTGCACGATCACGACGGCGACGGCCGCGCCGATCTCCTCGCCAGCTCGCGCGATGCCGGCGGCCGGCCGCAGATCGAGGCCTGGCTGTCCGACGGTCGGGGTTTTGCCGGCCAGACCGGCTGGCACAACGATCTCGCCTGGTTCGACGCCGACTTCAACGGCGACGGCCGGCGCGATCTGCTGCAGATCGACCATCGGGCAGATGGCCAGGCGATCGCCCGCCAGTGGCTCGCGACGAGCGACGGCTTTGCCGAGGGCGACGCGACCGAGCTGGGTGGTTGGCACGTGCGAACGCGCTACCTGACGGGCGATCTCGACGCCGACGGCCGCAGCGACCTGAGCACGATCCGTCAGGCAGCCGACGGCCGGGTCGTTGCCGACACCTGGCTGGTCGTTGGCGGCAGCCTGCTGCACACCGGACGAAGCGATCTGGGCATCTACCGGTCCGGCGGCGAGTATCGCCTGCACGACAACACCGGCGACGGCCTCGCCGATCTGCTGCTGTTCTGGCAATCGGGCAACGACGCGAGCTCGCTGACGCTCTGGCAGGGCGACGGCCGGACCTTCGGGCACCTCAGCGACCGTCAGGCGTACGGCGCGGACCTGCTGCAGGCGACGCGACTGTCCCTGGACCTGAACGGCGACCGGCGCACCGACTTCGCCGCCGTGCAGCGCGCTCCCTGGCTCGACGCCCGGTTCAGCAACTGGAGCACCTGGCTGACGACCTGGCAGGCACACGCCGATGGCTCCTGGCGGGTCGCCGAGCAGGGGATCGGCTTCTGGGAACAGCACGTCGCGCTGCTCGCCGGCAGCACCACCGGCGACGACCGCGACGACCTGCTGCGCGTCTGGCGCGACGACCAGGGTGATCTGCAGCTCACCGTCTGGCGCAGCAACGGCGGCAGCTTCGATGATGCCGGCACGAGCCATCTCGGCACTGCCCGCCTCGAACAGCAGTTCCATGCTGCCGACGTTGACGGCGATGGCGACAGCGACTTCATCCAGCTCTGGCGCGACCAGCAAGGCCGGAGCATCGCCAGCACGTGGCGGGCCGTTCAGGCTGGCGAACACTTTCATTACGAGCAGCGGACCGAAGTCGTCCTGGACGCTGCCGGCGACGCCACCAGGTGGCACATGAACGACCACAACGGCGACGGGCGGGCAGACCTGATCGGCACCTGGCGGGAATCCGATGGCCGCGCCCAGGTCGGCGTCTGGCATTCGGATGGATCGAGCTTCGTCGGCCAGAACGGCTGGCTGACCGATCTCGCCTGGTTTGCTGCCGACTTCGACGCTGATGGCCAGGACGATCTGTTCGAGGTCGGCCATCGCAGCGACGGCATGGCGATCGGCAGACAGTGGTTCGCCACGGCCGGAGGGCTGACCGCGAGCGATGCGGTCGAGCTGGGCTCCTGGCGAGCCGACTCGCACTACCTGCCCGGCGACCTCGATGGCGACGGCCGCAGCGACCTCACCGAGATCCGACGGCAGCCCGACGGCACGGTCACGGCCAGCACTTGGCTGACGCGCGGCGACCGCCTGCAGGCGATGGGCCGCAGTGATCTCGGCAGCCATCCGGCCGGCAGCGACTACAGCCTGGGCGAGGCGACCGGCGATGGTTGCGCCGATCTTGTCGTCCGCTGGCTGCCGGGCACCGGCGGAACCCGCGTGACGCTCTGGGAGAGCGACGGCACGGGCTTTCGGCGCAGCGCTTCCCAGGATGCTGACTGGGAGGATCTTTCGACTTCGATCAGGCTCTCGCTCAACGTGATGGGCGACGATCGCAGCGACCTCGTCGTGTTGCAACGGCTCCCCGGGGTCGACGCGCTGACCAGCGACTACAGTGCCTGGCTCAGCACCTGGAGCCCTCGCGACGACGGTTCCTGGGATGTCTCGCAGCAGGGGCTCGGCATCTGGGCGCAGCAGGTCGCGCTGCTCGGTGGCCACGCCGACGGCGATGGTCGCCCTGATCTGCTGCGCATCTGGCAGGACGATCAGGGTGAATTGCAACTCACCCTCTGGCGGAGTCAGGGCGGCCACTTTGCCGCCGCCGAGACGATCCCCCTCGGCAGTCCCCGGCTGCGGCAGCAGTTCCTGGCCGCCGATGTGGACCACGACGGCCTCGACGATCTCGTGCAGATCTGGCGCGACTCCTGGAACCAGGCAGTCGCCACTACGTGGCATTGGGATGGAGCGGGCGGTTCCTGGTCGACGGACAGCGTTCTCGGTACCTGGATCGACGACGCCCATCACATCCTGCTGCGGTACGCGTCGGGGCAGTCCGACCTGGTGCGCAGCACCGTCGAGGCAAGCGGTGTCGCGACGCTGGAAGTCTGGAACTACCGCAACGGATTCGTCGTCGGCAGTCGCGACAGCCAGCCGTCGACAGCCGGCAGCCCACCGCCGATGCACTTCGTGCAGGCGGCGCAGCAGGTCGACGACACGCGCTTTGCAATCCACTTCCAGCAAGCCCTCGCGGACAGCGACGGTGGCGCCAGCCAACTGCTGCCCGACCTCGTGCCCAGCGACCTGCGCGTCGAACCGGATGCGAACCTCGCTCCGGCGAGTCTGGTGACCGTTTCGTGGACCACCTCGAACCACGGCCAGGGCGACGTCACCGGCACCTGGCACGAACTGCTCGAGGTGCGCAACGACAGCACCGGCGAGACGATCCTGCGGCTGCAACTCACCGGCAGTCCCGGCCCGGGCAGGAGCAGCATGGCCGTCGGCGAGGCCTTCCGCCGCTCGTCCATCCTGCCGTGGCCGGCCGGGAGCAGCGGCGCCGGCAACCTCAGCTTTCGGGTCATCGTCGATGCGTTCGACACGATCGCCGAAAACAACCCGCAGGGTACGGCGGACGACAACAATGAACTGGTGCACCGGCTCGCCAACGGGCCTGACCTTCGCATCGCCAACCTGCGTGTGCAGCCCGATCCGCCCGCTGCCGGTGAAGAACTGACCATCCTCTGGGAGGACTCCAACAGCGGCGGTGTCGCGACGACAAGCGGCTGGAGCAATCGGCTGCTACTGAGAAACCTCGACACCGGCGAGTCGCTGGCCGACCTCGTGCTTCCTGATGAAGCTCGGCTGGCGCGCCACGACCCGATCGCCGCCGGTTCATCGCGCCCGCGCAGCCACACGCTGCGACTCCCGGACGGCGTCCGGGGCAGCGGGCGGATCGAGCTCAGCGTCGCCATCGACGAAGACGCGAGTGGCCAGGGCACGGTCTTTGAAACCAATGGCAGCGGCGATGCCGAAGCCAACAACCGCGCGCGCATCGTCATCAACTCACTCGCCATCGACTATGCCGACCTTCGTCCGGTCAGTCTGCGCGTTCCCGGCACGGCCTGGAGTGGCGAAAGCATCGTCGTCGACTGGCAAGTCCTCAACCAGGGCAACGCGGTCACCGATCGCAACGAGTGGAACGATCGGCTGCTGCTCTCGCAGGACCGGCTGCCGAGTTCCGACGACATCGTCCTTGCCGCGGCAGTACCGCACTCGGGAGCGCTGTCAGCCAACGACAGCTACGGCGGCAGCAGCACCGTGTCTCTGCCGCGCGACCTCGCTGGCGAGTACTTCGTTCTGCTGCAGGTGGACGTCGGCGGCAGCGTCGATGAAGCCGCGGCGCGTGACCAGCGGCGCCTGGAGAACAATCTGCTCGCCAGCAGCGACCGCCTGCGCGTCGAACTGAGCCCGACGCCGGACCTGATTCCCGGCGACCTCATCGCACCGGCGACGCTGCGGCCCGGCGACACCGCGACGCTGAACTATACGCTGAGCAACGTCGGCAACGCCGGTACTCCGACAACCTGGTGGGACCGCATCTACGTCGATCGTGGCGCGCGACACGGCCTGCTCGAGGTCGCCGCCGTACGTAACGACGTTGCTCTGGCGCCGCAGGACCGCGTCACCCACAGCATCAGCGTCAGCTTGCCCAACTGGCTCGATGAGGGCGACTATCATTGGCTGGTGCGCAGCGATGTCGCCGATGCCGTTCATGAGCGCAACGGCGAGCACAACAACGCGACGCTCGCCTCGCTGCGCGTCGCCCGCCCTGACCTGCGCGTCGCCAGCCTGCAGGCACCACGAGTCACCCGCTCCGGCGACCGCATCAGCGTCGAATGGAGCGTCGAGAACCGTGGTGCGATCGCTACCGGCAACTGGGTTGACAGCATTCAGCTCGTTCAGGGAACGACGACCCGACCGCTTGTCAGGCACGTCCACCAGCAGGGTCTGGCGGCCGCTGCGAGCTACACGGCAGTCGCGGACTTCGCGATTCCGCTCGAATGCAGCGGCGATTATCAGGTCGTCGTCACCACCGACGCCGAGGGTGGGGTCGATGACCGCGATCGACGGGACAACCGGCAGACGCAGATGATCAGCATCGCGCAGCTGCCCTGGGCCGATCTGGCGATCACCTCGGTCAGCGCGCCGCAGCAGGTCATCGGCGACCCGGCGCGGTTCACCATCGGCTGGACGGTCGCCAATGAAGGCACCGGACCCGGCGTCGGCGACACCTGGAGCGAGCAGGCGATCCTGTCGTCCGACGAGTTGCTCGGCAACGGCGATGATCGCGTCGTTGCCGAGTATCGCCAGCATGGCTTTCTGGCAGCCGGCGAGGCGGTGAGCCGTTCCGTCGAGGTCGCACTCCCCGCCGGGACCTCCGGCCGCTACCGGCTGTTCGTCGTCGCAGACAGACACGCTGAAGTCTTCGAGAACTTCTCCGAGGGCAACAACGTTGGCCGTCTGCCGCAGGCGCTCGACCTCATGCCGCGTCCCTACGCCGACCTGCAGGTCGTCTCCGTCGCGGCTCACGGCACTCCGGAAAGCGGGCAACCGCTGCGCGTCGAGTGGGAGGTGGCCAACCGCGGCATCGGCCCGACCGACAGCG
>ERZ761607.5200-NODE-5200-length-10894-cov-8.076668_pt1 | contig 10894 bp, 9 predicted proteins | sample MGYA00511164_ERZ761607 | MGnify/ENA primary metagenome ERZ761607 (study PRJEB28899, sample SAMN02445080) | bioreactor sludge metagenome | biome: EBPR sludge | place: Australia: Brisbane, Thorneside Wastewater Treatment Plant | collected 2011-06-22 ...
AAAGACCGCATAATAAAAATTTAACCCGATGAAAAACAAATAATATGAATTTAAATATCTCGAATAAAAAACTTCTTCTGTTATTTTTATTTATAATGTTAAGTTTTTCCTCATTGAAATCACAAGTTACACAGCAATGGGTGAAAGCATATAATCATGCATATAACACTTCAAGTTTCGGTTACAAAATAAAAACAGATAGATTTAATAATGTTTTTATTCTCGGTACAAGCACAAATGGTCCCAAATTAAAACCTTTGATTTGTCTTATTAAATTTAATTCAATGGGTATAACGCAATGGATTGCGAGATATGACAATGGTTTTAATGGAGATAATTTTCCATGGGATATGGTAATAGATTCTTCGGGCAGTGTTTATATAACAGGAGCATCACAAAGAGATTCTCTCATTTTTCATCAGGATATAATTTTATTAAAATATTCTACAACAGGAAATTTATTAATGGAAAAAAGATATTTCTCCAAACAAGGAATTCAATCCGCAGGAATATCTTTATTATTAGATTCACAACAAAATATATATATTGTTGGGGGAATATATATTTTAGCTAATGGTTTTATGGGTACTAATTATAGTTTAACTATTAAATGTGATAGGGATGGCAATATGTTATGGTATGATAAATATGCCAATGGAAATATTGATTGTATGACAAGATATATTGGAATGGATAAAAATAACAATATATATTCCGGCGGATATATTTTCACTGATTCAATGTCAAATGAATATGGTTTTTATGTTCAAAAATTAAACAAAGACGGTGAAGTAAAATGGAGACGTTCATATTTTACTGAATTCGGAAGTTGTTATCCTAATGTAATGCAAGTTTCACCCTCTGGAAATGTTTATCTCGGAGGTGCGATTAGCTATTCTAATATAAGTTTTTGGGATATGGGAATTATTAAATATGACAGCAATGGTAATTTAAAATGGACAAAGGTTATTGAAAACACTTCAATACGTTCTGATGATTATATATTCGATATGAAATTAGACAATGTTGAAAATATTTATTTCACAGGTAGGGATGTTATCCCGGGAAATTATTTAGATATAGCTACAGGAAAAGTAGATTCATCATCAAATTTAATTTGGATAAATCATTTTGATCCATTTAATGGAGGAGAAGATGCCGGTATGTCCATTGATTTGGATTCTTTCGGAAATGTATTTGTAACGGGTAAAAGTGGGCACAAGAATGGAACCGACATAATAACTCTACGAATTAACAATAATGGAGAATTTAAATGGTATAAAGTATTTTCATCAAATAGTCCAGCTAGTGAAGATTATGGAGAATCAATATCTATTGATAATCAAAATAATATTTTGGTTGGTGGATATTCTTATACTACTCCATCAACTGCTGATATGATTGCAATAAAATATTCTCAAACAACGTCAGTTAATAATGAGAATGAGCTTTCAGATATAAGATTTGAATTATTTCAAAATTATCCAAATCCATTTAACCCGAAAACAAATATAGAGTTTAAAATTAATATACCTGGAGAATATGAATTAAAAATATTTGATATATCAGGAAAGGCAATAGATACTCCATTAAGAAAACATTTACAATCAGGAAAGTATATAATAAATTGGAATGCTGAAAAATACCCAAGCGGTATATATTTTTATGGTTTATATAAAGACGGAGTAAAATTAGAAATTAAAAAAATGATATATCTGAAGTGAAAAAAATTTATTTCATATTGGCAGTGATGTTATCTTTTCAATTTCTTACATCTGAAAATATATTTTCTCAGCCACAGTTGATATGGGAAAGGTTTAATATAGTTCCGAATGGAAGCAGCTTACCCGTTGACCTTGAAGTTGACAGCACCGGTAATATTTATAAATTATGTTCAGAGGGAGGATTTGCAGTATTAAAATATGATAAATATGGAACACTCAAATGGAGAGTATCTTATGACCATCCAAATTTGAGACTTGGTACAAGTCCAAAGTCAATGGTTATAGATAAAGAAGGGAATGTATATTGTGTAGGTGATAATAATTATGAAATAGTAACAATAAAGATAGACGATAACGGTAGATTAGACTGGGTAAGAGCATTTAGTCCCGGAGCAGGATTTTACACTGTAGGAGGAATAGCAATAGACCCAAGTGGAAATGTAGTAGTAGCCGGAGGTTCGCCATCTAATTTTCAGAGAATAATATATGGAGTTATAAAATACAAACCTGACGGAGATACAGTCTGGGTTAAAGTTAAAACTGATGTCGCACCATATACAGGTGGAATTGTTAAATCAGTTAAAATTACTGATAACGGAGATATATTTATCGCAGGTTATGTATATTTCAATAATACCGGAGAATGTTTAGTAGCAAGAATAAGAGAATCAGGACAAGAAATATGGACAAAAAAATTTATTGTAGGAGGTTCAATCAGTTATTTATTGATAGATAAAAATGAGGAATATTTATATACAGTTGGAGCAATAGACAATAAAAATGAGAATACAGATATATTAATCAATAAGCTGAATATTTCGGGAAATTTATTTTGGAGTAAGACTTTTAATACAGACGAAGGATATTTTGAAGAATTAAGAGGAGCTGTATTAGATAATGAAAATAATGTAATCTTTACAGCAAAAAGTGGTGTTTTAACACCCACATTTATACTCACTGTTAAATATGACACAAATGGTAATTTAGTTTGGGAAAGAAGATTTATTGCCAATTCAAGTAGAGAGAATTATCCGTTTGATATAATATGTGATAATCAAAATAATATATTTGTTACCGGAGATGCTACTTTTGGAATTGGAGAGTATTGGTTGATGTGTTTAATTAAGTATAATTCAAGTGGAGTTTTACTATGGAATATTTTTAATGGAACACCTTTAAGAAGAAATACTGGATTAAAATTAATAAAAACAGGAGATTTTATTTACGTTACGGGGCAAATGAAATGGACATCAGGTCAATATAACTCGTTTTTATTAAAATATTCAGAAAATCCTTTAAATATAAACGGTGTAGCGGAAAACCTGAATTTTGAACTGAATCAAAATTACCCCAATCCTTTTAATCCGAAAACTATGATAAGTTTTGCAATTAAAAAACAAAGTTTAGTTAAAATTATCGTTTATGACATAAACGGGAAAGAAATACAAACACTTGTAAATGAAGTTAAAAATTCAGGTAATTTTGATGTAGAGTTTAGTGGTAGTTATATTCCAAGCGGAATATATTTCTATACATTATTTATAAACAACGAAAAAATCCAAACAAGAAAAATGGTATTGGTGAAGTAAGGTTAATTCTAAACGGGATTTATTTTTATAAAGCAGGGTTAAACACCCTGCTTTTTTTATTTCTGTAAATTAAATGAAAATTTAGTTCCCTGGTTTTCATCTGATTCTACTTTTATGCTTGAGTTATGCACTTCAAGAATATGTTTTACTATTGATAGTCCTAAACCGCTTCCGCCTTTATCCCTAGATCTGTTCTTATCAACTCTGTAAAATCTTTCAAAAATTCGAGGTATATCTTTTTTAGGTATTCCAATCCCTGAATCTACAATATCTATATTAACATTTTTTTCATTATCAGTTAAAACAATTTTTACGGTTCCATTTTCAGGTGTGTATTTAATTGCGTTATCTATTAAATTTACAAATACCTGCTTAATCCTTTCCGAATCTCCGAATACCTGAGTTTCATCATTCAGATTATCTTCAACCAATAAATTTATTTTTTTGTTTTCAGCAAGTGACTTGAGTTCATTAATAACTATTTTTGAAAAATCTGATATATCAAAATATCTTTTACTCATTCGCAAACCGGTTTCAAATTTGGAGATTGTGATTAAATCATCCACTAATTCTTTAAGTCTGCTTGCTTGACGTAATGCTCTGTTTAAAAAATCTAAATTTACTTTTTCATCATTTATCGCACCGTCTATTAAAGTTTCTATGGATAACTGAATTGCAAATATAGGTGTTCTAAGTTCGTGAGCAACATTACCTAAAAATTCGTTTCTGTTTATTTTAAAAATTTTTGCGGTATTAAGTTCATTAGATAATCTCTCTGATAACATCAACAATGAATCAAATAATGATCTGATATCCGGATTATATTTTGTTTTTTTGAGATGATCGGAAATTAAATCATTTACTTTTTTTATCTCGGCAAGTTTAATCTCAAAATTATTTGATTCGTCATTGTCTTCATTTGATTTTGTCTCGGATGCAAAATAGTTAAATACTTTTACAGGTCTTATCACTTCTTTGTTTATAAATAAAATGGTTATAATATAAAGCAATAAAAGAGATGACGCAGTGATAAGAATAGAAAATGGAGAAATATTTAATAATAACAATACTATTGTTATAATTAACAGAAGTATTAAAAAAATTAATGAAAATTTTATTATTAAATTAGATTTGAACATTTATTAAAAAATGTTTCAGGAAGGACTTTTTATTTTGTATCAAATAGATTTTTTTCTATGCGTCTTTAAATCTGTAACCAAGACCTTTTATGGTTTCAATATAATCTGCATATTCACCAAGTTTTTCTCTAACCTTTGCAATATGAACATCAATAGTTCTGTCAATAACATAAATATTTTCACCCCAAATCTGATTTAAGAGTATTTCTCTTGAAAAAACTCTTCCTCTGTTTGACAATAAAAAATGTAAGAGTTGAAATTCTTTTTTCGGAAAGAAAACTTCTTTTTTATTTATCTTTACACTGTGTGAAACACTATCAACTTCTAAATTTCTGAATCTGACGATCTCTTCAATTTGCTGCATATTCTCCGCATCAATATTGCTTCTTCTCAATACTGATTTAATTCTCGCCATAACTTTTCTCGGTGAAATTGGTTTTTGAATATAATCATCCGCACCAAGTTCAAGACCGACTATCTCATCAATTTCGTTTTCTTTTGCTGTTAAAAATATCACCGGAATTTTCATAGTAGCAGGTTCTGTTTTTAATCTTTTACAGACTTCAAATCCATTCAATTCCGGCATCATAATATCAAGTAAAATTAATGCCGGCTTTTCAGATTGAAGAATATCAAGTGCTTCTTTTCCATTGTATGCAGTTATAACTTCAAACTCATTTTCTTTTTCAAGATTATACTTCAATAAATCAACGATGTCTTTTTCATCATCAACTACTAAAACTTTAATTTTCATTTTTGGATCTTTTCTCATAAAATAGAACTGTAATGTTAAGAAATCTTTATCAAATTATTTACAAATTATTTCCTTACCGCTTTTGGCAGATTTATAGATACAATCAATTATTTGCATTACTTTTATTGCTTCATCACCTGTTGAAATCAGTTTATCATTTCCTTTTAAAACACCTATAAAATGTTTCAATTCGAGTTCGTATGAATTTTTGAACAAATTTGCAGGCATTTTGATATTTTTTGGAGTAATGTTAAATACATTATTCTCCATTTTTTTGAATACTTTAAGAGGGTTAATTGAAGAACTGCCTTTTTCACCGTAAATATTGCAATAAAAAAATTCTTCTCTTATCAAACTCCAACTGACTTCAAGATTTAATGCCGAACCATTTTTAAATCTAATCATCGTAAAATTACTGTCTTCAACCGACTTTGTATTGTGTGAAAAATTTACTGCAGAAACAGAATATACTTCCGGAAATCCAAGCATCCACAAGCCTGCATCAAGCATAGCAAGACCGTTATCAATTACAACACCACCGCCGGATTTATCTTTTTCAAGAAACCATTTCTGGACTGATGATCTGGTTTTTAACCAGCCTGTTTTTACAAAAAATATATCCCCGAGTTCTTTTGATTTCACAAAACTTCTTTGCATCATAACATCATACCGGAATCTATTATTCATCCCCACCATTAATTTTCTTTTTTCTTTCTTAGCAGTATTTACAATTGATTCGGCTTCTTTTATGTTTCTTGCGATTGGTCTTTCTACTAAAATGTCTTTTCCCGCTTCAAGACAGGAAATTGCAATATCTTTATGAACATTAGTCTGAGCAGAAATAATTACACCACTGATTTCAGGATTTTCTTTTAATAATTCATCTGTGGTTTTATAAACTTTTTTCGGATTGATATTGTGCCGGGACGCAACTTTTTTTGCTTTTGAAAAATCTGTATCACATATTGCATCAATCTCTACATCATTCATTTTAGATAAACACGGAAGGTGAATAATCTGAGCAAGGGCGCCAAGACCGATTACTGCAATTTTGGTTTTTTCCATAGAAAGGTAGGTTGTATTTAATATGCCAAGACACCCGAATCACATACACAAGTTACTTACCGCTGCTTCCTTCCGGACCTGACGGGATTGGGCAACAGCGTATTGTTCGGGGCTTGACAAAGAACGAAAAATTATCCTTTAATATAACTAAGATGATTTAAACATTAAATACAATCCGAATAACCCTAAAAGAATATTTGCAATCCACATTCCTATAAAAGGAGAGACTAATCCCCTGTCGGCGAGTTTTTCTCCGCCAATAAGCGAAGCCCAGTAAATCAGAAAAAACAATAATGATAAACCTGCGGCTACTCCAAATCCGCCTTTCTTAACCTTGTAACCGAGCGGTGCTCCTATCAATGCAAATATTATACAGGCAAATGGAATTGAAAATTTTTTATATATCTCAACAGAATATGCATCAATTTGTTTTTTAACCTGTGATTTAAAAATTATATGTGATTGTTTCGACTGGTTTAACGTCATAACTTTTCGGTATGTATTGAACAAAGATTCATATTCATAATTCATTTTTCCTGCAGAATCCATTTTGAAAACCGTATCTCTAAAGTTCACTTTTAAAACTTCAGATAAAACAATTTTCAGATTTTTAATATAATTTTCGTCAGATGTTAATAAATTAACTTTTAAACTGTCCGTTATATATTTCATTTGATCTGATGTCATTTCTCTGTCGCCTCTCATCATACTACCTTCCTGATTCTGCCTGAATCCAAAATCTTCAGCAGGTAAAATAATTCTGTGCTTTTCAAATTTTATTCTTCTGTATTTGTTCACCGGATCTTGAATGTTATACTGATGTATCTCTCCGTCACTTAAATCCATTACAATATTTTTTAAATCTGACGAAAATCCGATATTTCCTTTTTCTGCAACAAATAAATTTTTATATGAAGGATTTGAATAATCATAAATATAAACACCTTCGAGATTATTATTTTCAGGAAAAGTCTTATTTACTAAAATCCTTGCTCCGGAAATATCTTCACTGAACTTTCCCGCTTCAAGTATCAATGTAGGTTTAGATCTTGTTATATCCGAAAATAAAACTCTCGCCTGATGATTTGCTTCCGGTAAAACATCGTTGTTAAACCTTATCATTAAATAACATAAAATTCCTGAAATTAAGATTACGGGTATCATTAGTTTTTTCAAACTAATGCCACCGGCTTTCATTGCGGTTATTTCGTTATTTGATGCGAATGAACCAAATGCCATAATTGTGGCAACAAGCACTGCCATAGGCACGGCAAGTGTTAACATCCATGCAAGATTTAAAGTAATAAGTTGAATTATAATCCAAGTGCTTATACCTTTACCTAATAACTGATCCAGTGATTTATATATAAACTGAAATAAAAATAAAAAAATCACCACGGATAGAGCAAATATAAATGGACCAATGTGTGCTTTTAATATGTATCTGAATAATATCATCCGATGTAATTTGCAGAAAAGTATTTTTTACTTAAATATAAAATGAAATGACAATTGTATTGATTATAAAAATCAGCAAAATTAATTTAACACATTCCATTCTAAACTTTGTTCTTTCCAATCAACTATTTTATTAACTTAAATTAAAAAAATGAAAAATCTCTTTTCATCTTTAATTGCATTGCTGATGATTTCAGTAATGTTTATCTATTCCTGTAATAAGTCCACAGAAAAACCTGTAATATCTAAAGATAGTCTCATTAAAAAAGGAGAATATCTGGTTACAGTGATGGGATGTAATGATTGCCACACTCCTAAAAAATTCGGACCTAAAGGACCTGAACTTGATATGGATAAATTATTATCAGGGCATCCCGAAAATATTCCGGTAGCAAAAGTTGATACAAGTTTAATGAAAGACTGGGTTTATTTTAATCATCTTTTAACAGTTGCAGTAGGACCTTGGGGAGTTTCTTTCTCGGCTAATTTAACTCCTGATGCAACAGGTATAGGAAGTTGGTCTGAGGAACAGTTTAAAAAAGCACTCAAAGAAGGAAAGTTTAAAGGGCTTGACGGAACAAGAACTTTATTACCACCTATGCCTTGGCAAAATTTTCACAATATATCCGATGAAGATGTCAGTGCTATGTATGCATATCTTAAGTCAATTAAACCAATAAAAAATTTAGTTCCTAATCCGATTCCTCCGGATAAAATTCCGGCAATGTAGTTTTAAAAAATTATATTATGAAAAAAATATTTGTATTCACCTGGTTTTTAATTTTTACAAATTTTGTATTAGCGCAGTCACATTCACTTGTAGGATACTGGCAAAACTGGAATGACTCTCAATGTCCTTATATTCCTATAAATCAGGTGGATACAAATTATAATGTTATTGCTGTGGCATTTGCAATTCCTCTTGCGGGCACAACATACAATATGCAATTTACTCCCGACGGAATTCCTCAGAATACTTTTATTCAGCAAATTAATTCTGTTAAAGCGACAGGTAAAAAAGTTATAATTTCAATTGGCGGTCAAAATCATCCAATAAGTTTAAACAATACTTCCGAACGTGATGTATTTGTAAATACAATGATGCAAATTATAAACACTTATAATTTTGACGGACTTGATATAGATATTGAAGGGCAGTTTAACATCACAGGAGGAACGATTGCAAATCCGGTTGATTCAAGAATTATCAATATGATAAATGCCGTGAAAACCATGATGACTCAATTCAGGAATACTCATAACAAAAAAATGTTTCTCTCAATGGCACCGGAAACAGCAAACTTAACTGGTGGAATAAGCGGGTATGGAGGAATTTGGGGTTCTTATCTTCCGTTAATATATGCACTTAAAGATTCAATTGATATAATTCAAATGCAACTTTATAACAGTGGCAGTATGTATGGAATAGACGGCAGAATTTATATTCAGGGAACGACTGATTTTATTTGTTCACAAACTGAAGCAGTTATAAGAGGATTTAATACAGCGGGCGGAATGTTTCCCGGATTGAGAGCGGATCAGGTTGCAGTAGGATTACCTGCATGTTCAAGTGCTGCGGGCGGAGGATATATAATTCCAGACAGTGTAAAAGCCGCTATAAAATATCTCAGAGGAATGGGTCCTAAACCTTCCACATATACAACTCAGGGAACTTACAATTCTTTGAGAGGAATGATGACATGGTCTGTAAATTGGGATAATATGACAACTTGTCATCCGAGATATGCGTTTGCAAATAATTATGCTTCAATATTCAATTTATCTTCAGTTTCAATAACTACTGAATCAGAAACACCGGAAAATTTTATTCTTCATCAAAATTATCCGAACCCGTTCAATCCTGAAACAAAAATTGTTTTTTCCATAAATGAAACCGGAAAAGTTAAATTAAATATTTATGATATATCGGGTAAACTAATTTCTCAACTTAGAAATGAGATACTCTCACCGGGAAGTTATTTCAATAATTTTAATGCGGGAAATTTTTCAAGCGGGGTTTACATTTATGAACTTGAGTTCAATGGTTTAAAAAAATCTAATTTTATGACATTGTTAAAATGAAAATACTGATTGTTGAAGATGAACCTGAACTTAGCAGACTGATTAAAAATTTCTTAACCGACAGCAATTTTATCTGTGAAACCGCTTTAACATTCCGGAATGCCTCTGAAAAAATTAATGACTATGATTATGATGTTGTATTACTTGATATAATGCTTCCGGACGGTAACGGAATAGATTTATTAAAAGAAATAAATCTAAAGAGTGATAAGCCGGGGATATTAATACTTTCAGCAAAAAATTCAATTGATGATAAAATTAACGGATTAGATTCCGGAGCAGATGATTACCTCCCTAAACCATTTCACTTACCCGAACTTCTTGCAAGAATAAAATCAATTTACCGGAGAAAAAAATTTAAGGGGAACAGTAAAATAATAATTGATGATATTGAAATAGATACTGAATCTAAAGAAGTATCAGTTAAAAGTAAAAATGCAGAACTTACATTAAAAGAATTTGAGTTATTACTTTTTTTTCTTGCCAATAAAAATAAAGTTATCACAAAAGATTCAATTGCTGAACATCTTTGGGGTGATGATTTAAGTTCAAATGATAATTTTGATTTTATATACCAGCACATTAAAAACCTGAGGAAAAAAATTTCAGACTTAGGGGGGAAGAATTATATTTCTACTGTTTATGGGCTGGGATATAAATTTAAAATTTGAAATTTATCCACACACTTCAGGTTTACTTCAGAATTTTTTATTAAGTTTGTGTATGAAACTTATACTTTTATTGTTTTTAGTTTTAATTATTTCGTGTTCGGAAAATAAAAATAAAATTTTTATTCCGGATTTATCAAATGCAGATAAGGTTCTGATATCATACAAAACAGGATTTGACAGTACCTCAAAAATGAATGTTGAACAAATAGAAATCACAGACAAAAACGAAATTTCAAAAATAAAATCAATAATTTCCGATACAGAATATCCAAATCTGTTTTGTGTTTACAACGGACAAATAAATTTTTATAAATCAGATTCACTTTTACAGGCATTTGTTTTTAACACTGACCCATCTCTTCGGCATATTGCATTTAACCTTAATAATAAAATTTACTCTGTTACTTTAAAC
>ERZ761607.5204-NODE-5204-length-10881-cov-4.294938_pt1 | contig 10881 bp, 8 predicted proteins | sample MGYA00511164_ERZ761607 | MGnify/ENA primary metagenome ERZ761607 (study PRJEB28899, sample SAMN02445080) | bioreactor sludge metagenome | biome: EBPR sludge | place: Australia: Brisbane, Thorneside Wastewater Treatment Plant | collected 2011-06-22 ...
GATGCACCGCCGCCGCTCAAATCACCTTTCGTACCGGGACCCCGCCTCAACGATTCCGCATACCTACGCGAGGGGTGGCGGCGGATTGGCGGCGAACGAGCGGCGGCCGCCACCTCGAACGGGCTCGGAGCGACCGGTTTTCGCCCAGTGAGCGTGGTCGTCGCGCTGTCCGCGAAGGCCGCTCCTCGCGATCTCGAAGCGCGAGACCACGAGGAGACGACTGAACGAACGAGCGAAGGAATGAACCACCACCGCGCCGCTCGCTCAGAAGGCGCCGCGGGTAGAATCGCGGGGCAGCGCGCGAACCTGCCAATTGTTCTCCACCCCCCAGCACACGATTTCGCCGTCCTCGCGCCTCAGACACGCGTTCGAGGCACCCAGCCAGAGCTCGCCGAGCAGGCCGTGCGCGGCGGGGACGGGGGCGTGTCGTTCCGCATCGCGAGTCGCTGCCCCGAGCACCCCGCGATCCTCGCCCCATCCGACGTACGACCCATCGGCGCGCTGCGCGACGCAGGAGTGGTTTGCACATTGCACCGAGACGGCGTCGCTCAGGCCCACGACGTCCACGAAGACCTCCGAGCGAACGCCTCGACCGTCACCGAGTTGACCGTCCGTTCCCATGCCGATGCAGCTCACGCGCCCACCTCTCCGCACGCACAGGTGGGATTCACCCACCGTCACCTCGTCGATGTCCGTGAACGTTCCTACGGCCACGGGCTCGTGCGCGATCGCCGCAAGCCCGGAACCTTCGTGTCCCCAGCAGAAGAGGGAACCACCCGTCGTCACGCCGCACACACGAAGTCGACCCGCGTCGAGCGCTCGAAATTCGTGGCCACCTGCGACTTCCACGGGAACGTAGCATCGCGAGGTCGTCGGACCGTCTCCGCAGAAGGGTGCGCTGAAGTCATCCCGCGCACCCCAACACCACGCGTGCCCGGTCGACGCCGCCACGCCACACGCGTAGAGGTCTCCGGCGGTGATCGATCGCAGCGCGCCCATCCCGGACGCGTCGACGCGTCGGGTGTCGACGACGCGTGAGAGGCTGCCGTCCCCGGGAGCTGCGCTACCGCCGCCGCACCAGACCTCTCCCGCGGTCGTGCGTGCGCAGGTGTACCTCACATAGAGCGCGACTTCGGCTACGGGCTCGGTGACGCTCGGTACGAGCATCGGGGTCAGGTATGTCCCCGCGCCTCCAGGGAGGTGATCGATCTCGGGCACGCCCGCCAAAGTTCCGTAGCACCCGAGCCGCCCGTCGCGGTCTACCAAGCAAGCCGCAGATCCGCCCAGTGACATGAGCGCCATCGTTCGTGCGCCCGAGAGGCCAACTCCGATCATCGGGCCATGAATGCGAGGCTCGCCGTCGCCGAAGAAGAGCTCGTAGCCATGACCTCGGCACCGAAGCGCGCCAGCGATGCGCCCGCAGCAACCGAAGGTCCCGCAAGTCAGGCCGTCGACCGATCGCAGGCCCGTCGGAACCGGAGGGAAGTGCGTACGTCCGAGGGCAGGGTCTTCGTCCATCATGTCGGCGTTGCCCCAGCAGGCCACCGAGTGATCGGCAGCGACGCTGCACGCGAATCCCGCCCCGATCGCGACGTTCACGGCTCCATCGAGCTCCGGTACACGGGTCGCGACGTCGACTCGCGTGGGGCCTCCACTCTCGATCGCGAGCTGGTCACCCCAACACAACCAGCCTCCTTCTCGGGCTGCGCACGCGAAGTGCAGATTGGCGCCGCCCATACGGAGCGCGCTCGCGCCCTCCAGCACTCGGCGCGGCGGTCCGCCAGCAGACAGCCCATCGCCAGTCGGGCCGGCACCCCAACACCAGACCTCTCCGGCTCGGGTGAGCGCGCAGAAGGCGTTGCCCGCCCCGGCGACCTCGACGACGTCTGAGAGCGACGGGACGAGCGTCGGGACGGTCCTGGCGGTCCGAGTACCGTCTCCGAGCTGACCGCTCGTGTTGCCTCCCCAACACCACAGCAGGCCTCCGCGGTCGACGGCACAGACAGCGGTTCGGCTCACGGCGACCCCAACCGCGTCGACCAAACCGACGGGGGTCTGAGGTGTGGCGTGTGGCGCCGTATCGCCTACGCCCAAGTTTCCGTGGGTGTTGGCGCCCCAGCAGCGCAGCGTGCCGTCCGACCGCACTGCACACGCGAACGAGCCCGTGGCTGCCAAGGTGACTGCGTCCGTGATCGGGATGCGTACGGGAGCACCTTCTTCGAGCTCGCCCTCACGAAGCGCGACGTTCGGGTGACCCGCCACCCTGGAGGCGCGACCCCAGCAGTGCGGAACACCGCCCTCGAGCGCGCAGACGGTTCCGTAGCTCATCGCGAGAGTCGCCCCCGAGCAGTCTTCGCCACATTCTCCACCGCACGAAGAACGCGCGTCCTCGTCGACGGTCGAGTCACAATCGTCGTCGACACCGTTGCAGCGCTCGTCCGCACCCGGATGGACGTCGGCTCGCGTGTCGTCACAGTCGCCTGCGTTCGCGACGAAACCGGGAAGCGCCGAGCATGCGAGGGTGGGGGCGGCCAGTGCGTCACCTGCACCGTCGGAATCGGCGTCGGGATACTGAGGGCGTTCTTCGAGCGCCTCGTCGATCACCGCGTCGCAATCGTCGTCGCGCATGTTGCAGAGCTCAGGGGCTCCCGGATGGATCTCGGCGTTTTCGTCGTCGCAATCGGCACCACCGCATGCGAGCGAGGCGTGACCGTCACCGTCCATGTCCTCCAGGCCGTCGCACTCGTCTGGGCAGCGTCTTCCGCCCTCGTCGCACTCCCCCATGCACGGTGGTCCAGCCGCGACACACCCTCGAGCATCCGCTCCGTCGGCCCCGGGGCGGCAGGTCTCGACTCCGGTGCAGAAGAGCCCGTCGTCGCAGTCGCGGTCTCGAGCGCAGGACTCGATGGCATCCGCGGGCATCGAGGTGTCTACCCCGGCATCGAGCGACGAGGGCGAGGTGCCGCCACAGGCGAGGACGAACACGGTGGCGACGGAGAGAGCGCGATACATCTCGGGAGTCTACGACCAAATCCCTCTGCGAGACGACTGAACGAGGTACACGAGGGATGGCCCTCTGACGCCGGGGTGCAGCTTCCGCGGTGCATTGCGGCGGGTCTCCGTGAACCTCGTTTGAACGCGCTGACGACCGTACGGGAACACACGGCGCGACGGTCGAGGCGCGCCTCCGATGTACCTCGGCGTTCGCAACCTTCACCTGCTGTCTATTCCGGGGTCTCGGTCGTCCCGAGTCCATCACCGCATCGGCAGCCCCCGCGTCGCAGACGCAGGCCCTATAGGCGAGGCCATCCTCGTCGCAAACGCGGTTGAGCACCCCTCCGTCCTTCGTCCATGAATAGTTTGGTATCGGGTTGAGAGTCGGTGGAAGGAGCTTTGGACGTCGTCACCTTTCTTCGTGCGCAGTTCCTGATCACTCGGGTACGCTCGCGAACGAGCAATCACTCTGATATGCTAGCGACGAAGCGCGACCTCTGCGACCTCCGCACCACTCGCTACGCGCAACAGAAGCGAGCCAACGGTAGGCACTTGCAGGTGAAAGCGCGCCTGCCCTGTCCGGTCGGTCCGTACGTCGCCAGAAGGCGTCGTGGAGACGGTCGGGATGGCGCTGAAGCTGACCGTCTCACCCGCAGCGGATCTACCGTCGCGTGAGGCGTTGACGAGCACGGTGAGAATCGAGTCGGCGGGTGGCAACGTCCCAATCGAAGCGGGAGACGTTGGGTCGAACGAGATGGTGAGGGTGGGGTCCGGGACGCTGGCACGTCGAAGCACCACGACATCGCTGGCCGTACCAAGGGCGGCCGTGAGCGTCAGCAGGTTTGCGTCCGGCGCGATCACGCTGGCCGTCGCGATGCCATCCGCGTCGGTCCGCGAGAGTGCGGCGATAGTGGTCGCAGCACTGGCGACCAAGGTGGGCAACTCGCCTTCGGCCGGAATGCCAGCACGCGTGACCCCGATCGTCACGTCGAGTCGCTCACCGGCCGGCCGGAGGACCCCCATCGCCTCGGGACTGCCTGTAGGGAAGACGAAGCGTACGCCCGCGTTGGCTCGACGAAGCAGAACCGCTTCCGAGACTCCTGGTCCCGATGTCGCGAGCGCCGTGAGCTCGTCGACCGCAGGAGCCGCGAAGAACGCGTCCACCTCCCCCCGAATGTTCGTGATCAGCATCGACGGCATGGCGGTGACGCCGGCCAGTACGACAGGTTGGGCGGCGGAGGGATTGCCCGCCTCGGCGACGATGACGCGTGCTCGCACGAGTTCCCCGGCCGGCGGAAGCAGACCACTCTCGAGCTCCGGGAACGACAGGCTGACCGTCCGGTTGACGAGCGCGGGCAGCGTCTCCTCGAGGTCCACCTCTGTCTTCGCGATGCTCGCGCGGTAGCTGACATCCGTCTTCGTGGTGTTGAGCGCGAAGCGGAAGTGAAAAGCATCCGCCGCCATCGGATCCACGCAGCTTCCCCGACGAGTTGCGACCTTGAACTTGGTCGGCGTGTCCACGTCGCGTTGTTCCACCTCCAGCTCCCCCAAAGCGACGGATGTCTCGAGACAGAGCGACACTCGGACCCCACTCGCGGCGGGCTCCAACGTCGGGGGCACGGAACGACCGAGCGTGGGCTGGACGACGTTCAGGGTTTGTAGGTTCATCAAGCCGAGGGCCTCGGCCCCAATCCTCACGGGGCCTCCCCGCCCGGCAACCAGGGTGGTGCGGCCTTCCAGCGCAGGGACACCGTTCGCGTCCACCACCCTGGCGAGAGGAAAGCGCTCACCAAACGCGACGGTGGCTGCTCCGTCGTCCCCGCTCGAGGCTTCCACGCGCTCGCCGACGAGGTAAGCGTGTCCCATCGCATCGCCGAGGAACCCGCACACGTCGACTTGGACCGCAACGTCGATCTCTCCCCCGTTCCGAAACGGAAGAGGCGACTCCGGAGCGGGGAGGCCGTCCGCTCCTAGAACGACGATCTTGAGTTCGGATTCGCGAGTGCACTCAACCTCATCGAATGGATCGGTGGAAACGCAGCTTAGGAAAAGCAAAGGCAGCAATCGGTGCATATCAGTCCTCCTTGGTAAGCGACTCGACGAAGGTCGTCGCACCGCTCCCGAGCGCTGCGAGGTCGATGGAGAAGCCGACGGACGCTACTGGCACCCACTGATCGCGGGTGTTGTTCGAGGAGGGCGCGGGGCTGCCTTCCGCGACCGACCGGATGGTACCAATTCGCTCCGAACCAGGGCCGCTCACCTGGCGAAACCCCACGCCGGCGGTAACATACGCCCCAGGGAAGAGGAGAACGCCGATCCGCGCGTCCCATTGGAATCGAAGCCCTCGGTCCTGTTTGGGAATGAACGCCGGCCCCGTGCCCAAGAACACGCGCCGCGGATGTTCTGGCGGTCCGAAAGTGACCCCGAGCAACATCGATACGGTGAAACGGTTTCCGAGGCTATCGCCATAGGAGAGTCGGTAAAGTTGCTCGCCCGCGGTGGGTTCGCCGAACGGCAAGTACCTCGGAGCTCCGAATGCGGCTCGCGGCCCGAAGTTCGCACCGACGTCGACGAGAAACGCGAACCCTCCCCAACGCTCCCTACCGGTGCGCACGTCGATGGTGTTTCGACGCACCGCCTCTGGTGATTCGGCCGTGCACGTCTGTGCCGCGCAGAGCGTCAAGGTCATCGTCTGGCCGCTGGAGACTCCCGAGAGGCCCAACACCCGGATACCGTCGGGGTTGAGAAATGGCCCCGTGTACGTGATGGGTTCGACGGGTGCCTCCTCCTCGTCGCCGCGCACGCCGGCCACGAAGTGCATGAAGACCTTCATGAGGGGAAGGAGAAGTTCCGCGGTAGACGTTGCCGCCGCTTGTTGCGCACGCACGGAAACGTCGGTGCCGGTCGGAACGCCCTCCACCACCAACGAGATCCCGTCGCCGCTCCTTGCGACAAATCGTGATCGCGTGCCCCCGAGTCGGACCCGATGGACGGTCTCGCGAAACCTCACGGGGAGTCTGTGTGCGACGAGCGGTCGAAAGCCTAGCGGAGCGTTGAACCATCTCCTGAGTCTTCGAACGGAAGTGACACGGTCTTTCGCCGACGCAAACTCAATACCTGCGGTAGTGAGTTCTTGGTGTGCGCTGGTGCGAAGCGAATCCAACAGGTTCGGAGATGGCATTCGTAGTGGGGTGTCGAGGCTAGTGATGGCAGCCTCCAGGCGCGCGGTCCAATCCTGGACCAATTGACGCTCCTTCGCCTCGTTGCGGCACGTGTCGTCACCCGCATCCCATGAAGTGACGAGCCTAAGCACAGCATCAAGATCCGACTTCACGCGGTCGAGAGCCGCAGCATACTGTTGGGTAGACTCCAGTAGTGTTCGGATAGCTGGCGCGTCCGAACGAACGGTCGAGGCTCCTCGTTTCAGCGCTCTGAGCAGCCGGCTGCCTGCTGTTCGAGCGTGAACGGAGGGCACTGATGCGGGCGAATCCTCGAACGCGTTAAGCACGACGTCCAGCTCTGCTATTCGAAGAGGAAAGCTTGGTTCCGCATTCTCCACGATCGCGGTCGCCAAGATCCGACCCGTCTCTCGGTGTGACCATGCCGCCAGAAGCTCGGCAGGGAGAGCGCTCACGGAACCAGCTGGACTGGCACATGCACCAGGGTCGGTTTGGTCGCGTACCAAGCACATCACGTGTTGGAGGAATCGTTCTCTCCGTTGAGCCTGTACGAGTGCGCACCGTGCGGCTTCTGCGCTCTCCGTGGTCGGCGCGTGAGCGTTTGTGATCCGAATCCATGCTGCAGCGTCCGGGCTACCGGCCGCAAGTGTCGAGAACACTTGCACGTCGACGGAATCGCTCATGCTCAACCCGAGGAGAGCCAGATCGTAGTTTTTCTCCGATTCCGCCAATCCACATGCCAGCGTCTCGTTCCCGTGCCGGATTAACACGACGACCGATGCCTCGTAGACGAAGAAGGACGAATCGAGGCGAAATGCGGAGGTTCCGCCCGTCGGAATGTCGGAGAGTCCGTCGCGAGCAATGGTGTAAAAACTCGTTGCCCGTTGGCTCACGAGGGTCGACAAGGGAGGCGGCGCGGAACCGCAAATCAGTGCTGCCTGGTTGTCGATGTCGTCTGCGCGCGCGAACGGCACGTGGGCAACACAGAGGAGCATGGCGATTGCGATAGCGCATATGAATCGCATGGCTGTACGATCCATGCGGCATGTTCACAGAGCAAGAGCAAAGTATCGAAGAAGCCGAGTACCGCCAGTGGCACCACCGGAGTATCGGGAGCCGCGACGCATGGAAGATTACGAGGGGGTTGACTTCGTCATCGATGCCCGTTCGAGTCGCGTTGATAGACGAGGGGTGCGACGTTTGGCATCCCGACCTCACGGATGCGGTGGTTGGTGGGGCTGAGACGGACCCGAACGGCGGGATGCGTCGTTGGACGAAAGGCACGGACTACATCGGAGATCCTCACGGGACGGCGTGCGCGGGCTTGGTGGCCGCGCGGTCAAGCGTTCACGGACTGGGGCTAGCGTTCGAGGCGAGCCTGGTCGTGTTCGAGGTGCTCGGGTGGTCGACGGCAACACAGGGACCCGTCGTCGCGGCGATTGAAGCGGCGGCCGGGTTGAGTGATGCGTCCCTCGCATGTGACGTGATCTGCTGCAGCCTCGGGCCCAGAGGAAAAGAACCATTCTCCCCCTCAAAAGCGATGCGAGCCGCGCTTGCCGCGGCGGCCTCGCGTGGCCGCAGCGGCTTCGGATGCCCGATCGTATGGTCCGTTCCGACAGAGAACGCTATAGGCCAGGATGTCTCGGCGAGCGAGCATGTGTTGGCGGTCGGCTCCGTCGACGCTTATGGCCGCCGCTTCGGTGCTGCCAACGTAGCTTCGCTGTACGCGCCGGGTCAGGACGTCGTGACGACAGTTAGTCCGAACAATTGGGGAGTCGTGTCGGGTACGAGCTACGCCGCGCCCTTGGTGGCGGGCGCGGCGGCGCTCGTACTCGCGTGCCGTCCGACGATGACAGCCCTGGACGTGCGCAAACATCTAGTCGCGACATCGAAGAACGGGGTTCTGAACATTGGCGCAGCGATCCAAGTGTTTGGTTGAAAGAGGCGGCTCCATGCTCCGCGAGGTCGTGGCGCGTCAATGCGGGCTGTAGCCAGCGGCTGGGGTACTCCGCCCAACTTGACTCAGGTGATGAACGGGTTGTCGATCGGATCATCCGACGCCGGGACGAACGGCGCGTCGGGGTCGGGCTCGGTGGGTTCCGTCGGTTCTTCGTCCTCGTCGAGCTCTTCGCTCGCGCCCGGTTTGCCGGCCACGCGCATGGGGTCGATCGGGGCCAGCGCTCGCTTGAACTGCTCGAAGGCTTCGTCGGTGGTCTCGTCGATGCCGATCGAGAGCGCGCGGGCGTAGGCGCTGATCGCGAAGCTGAAGCGCGAGACCGCGTCGAGGAGGGCGCGGCGGCCGGGGAGCTCGACTTGGTCGCCCTCGACGCCGATCGCTTCGCCGAGCCATGCGTGGGCGCGCTCGATCGCGACGAGGAGCTTCGGGTGGACGAGCGACTCGATCGTCTTGCGCAGCGTCTCTTCTTCGATGCGCTCGAGCAGCGTGCCGCTGTGGGTCCAGAGCGCGATCGCGTCGGCGGTGCCGAACGACGTGCCCTCGGGGAAGAGCGTGCCGACGAGGTTCGACGCGAGCTCCGCCTCGGGGCCGAGGTCGCGTGAATCTGGTCTTTCAACCGCTCCAGGTACTGGACGGCGTCGTGATGCGGCCAAGACGGGAGCCGGATGTCGGGCTTCTCCGCGAATCTCTTGGGCAAGGGGCCGGCGAACTCGTCGGATAGGCCGCGCCTGTCTCGACGTACGTCGGCATCCTCGATTCCCACGATGGCATCGTCGGCGTCGAACGCGTTGAGCCAAGAGCCGGCGAGTCGCGGAGGCATCGCGAGCGCTCCTTGCCCACCGGGCATGATCTTCCGAAGCACGTTCAAGCCGAGCGGGCTGCCGAAGGTCACCAAGGCTCGCGCCCTCTTCTGCGAGGCTTTCGACTTCGGCTCGAGGTCGGCGTGCGTCAGGCAGTCGTACGCGATGACACTGCCCATGCTGTGGGCAACCACCACGTCGCCATCTTCGAAGGTCTCCTCGAACGAGGTGCGAATCGCGTCGCGGTACTCTCGGTTGCGCAGGTAGAGGTACACCTCGCGAAGCGCGGTCTCGATCACCTTCAGCCAAATCGCTGCGCCGTTCAGATCCAGGGCTCCGTAGGTGACGACACCTGGCGCGACGGCGTCGACCTCGAGTCGGAACGGCTCCGCCTCGGGCGCACCCTCCTTCACCTGCGCCATGCATTGGGCTATGAACGTCTCGTCTTCGGTGGAGAGCGATGGCGCCGGGCTCTCGGCGAACGATTCTGGCACCACCGACACGAAAGCCGGGTTGCTCGTCGGGAGAGACCACCAACGATTCGAGCCGAGCTGGGCGATCCGTCGTTGCTCGGGCTCGCCCCACCAGATGCCCTTCGCTTGGTCTTCGGTCACGCCGAGCGCTTGGCGCCAGGCGGGGAAGGGGTCTATGGGATTGAGAACTCCGTGGATGAGAAGGAAGCGCGACACGCTCGAATGATATCGCGACGGCGTGTTGTGGGGGAGTGAGAGCTACCGCGAGTGATCGGTCACGTCTCGTGTCCAACATTCGGCGAGATGCCTTGCGGACGACTGTCGTTTAGGATGCGCCGATCATGACGGAACGTACGCCGCCCGACCCGGACGTGGAGAGCGTGGTCGACGAGCTGCTCGAGTTCGCAGCGCAGATCGCAGGGGCCGCACGTGAGCACGATGCGGTGACCGTCTCGGAGATCGTGCATCGGCTCGGCGAGCGGGCCGAAGACGCAAGCGGCGAAGCTCGGCGACTCTTCGAGATCGCGGAAGCGTTCGCTCGCACACACTCGCTCTTGGGGGACTTCGGCCAGCTCGGGGTGACGGCGACGCGTTTCGTGCGCGACTTCGGAGACGATGCCTGCGACCTGCTTCGGCAGGCCGACGCCGCCAGCGGGCTTCGGCTCGAAGACGTGCCCGAGCCCCTGAGGGCGCCGGTGCACGAGCTGATCGAGCACGGCGTGCTGCGCGAATCCGGACGACGCGTGCGGGTTCGAATGTCCATGCGAGGTGTGGTCGCACAGTTGGTCGACCCTCCGCTGGTACGAATGTGGGCAGCCGTCGAGAGCGCGCGCAAGCGAGCCGAGGACCTGCCGGAGCCTAAGCGTGTGGCCTTCCTCGCGAGAGAGCTCGGCCTCGAACCGGACCTCGTGCGTCGTCATCTGAAGCGTGACCCGTAGTGGCCGAGAGTCGCGTTGGTCGGCGGGGTGGTGCCTTGGCTGTACCGCGGTGGGCCAAGCCACAGCGCCGTCGTGATCGATCTGCTCGATCTGCTTCGCCTCGACCGACCTTGAACGGACCCGGCGCCGCATTCCACCCCACCTCCCACCCCAACCGCGGTACCGTCTCCGCTCGCGATGCAGCCCTTCGATCTCGCGCTCGAGACGCGTCGAGCTCTCGTCGACTACCTGCGCGCCACGTTCGGGTTGCAGAGCGAGGCGCTCGAGCGGCGGCTCTTCGCGTTCTTGGAGCACCCGCACAAGGGCCTCTTTCGGGGGCCTTTCGTCGATCTGCGCTTGCCGTTCCGACGTGCGTACGCGGATGCGCCGTCGCCGCTGGATCTGACTCCGGACTTCACGCCGTACGCGCACCAGGTCGCGGCGTGGGAGCGGCTCTCGTCGCGAGACGGGGCGCCGCGCTCGACGTTGGTGACGACGGGGACGGGCTCCGGGAAGACGGAGTGTTTCCTCTCCCCGATCCTCGATCACTGCCTCCGGGAG
>ERZ761607.5205-NODE-5205-length-10880-cov-6.637136_pt1 | contig 10880 bp, 10 predicted proteins | sample MGYA00511164_ERZ761607 | MGnify/ENA primary metagenome ERZ761607 (study PRJEB28899, sample SAMN02445080) | bioreactor sludge metagenome | biome: EBPR sludge | place: Australia: Brisbane, Thorneside Wastewater Treatment Plant | collected 2011-06-22 ...
CCTCTACGACAGCCCGGACGAGGAGGACGAAGAGGAAGAGTCCCCGCCGCCGGCTGCCGAGGTGCCCGCGCCGGCACCGGAGCCGAAGCCGGAGCAGCCGACGACCGTTCCGCTGCACGTCGTCGCTGAGCTGCGAGCCGAGCGCAAGGCGCTGCTGGAGCAGAACAAGCAGATGCTGGAGCTGCTGGGCAAGGTCCAGCAGCGCGCCGCTGCCACGCCTGGGGCGGCTCCAGAAGACCTGACGCCGAAGCCGGGCGAGAGCGACGGCGAGTTTTTCGGGCGGGTGATCAACCACCTGCTGACAGAGACGCAGGAAACCCGCAAGGAGCGCGAGCGGCGTGCCGAGCGCGAGGCCGCGGCCCTGCAGGAGCAGCAGTACGTCTCCAAGGTCGTCGAGGACTACCAAGCGTTCAAGGCGAGCGTGGCCCCGGACCTCGTGGAGGCCGGCGACTACCTTGCCAAGCCCATCGCTGACCAGTTGGAGAAGATCTACCCGCCGGAGACGGTGCGGGTGATCATCGGCGGGCTGGAGCGCGACATGCACCAAGCCGCGGAGAAGGCCGGCATGGGCTACGGCGAGTACGTCTGGAAGACGGCCATCGCCGCCGGCTACGTGCCGCAGGCGGAACGGCAGAAGCAGGAGGTCGCGCAGCAGAAGCGGGTGAAGGCGGAAGCCGCGCGCGGTATCGGCGGCGCTGGCGCGTCTGCCGGCGGCCTGACCCAGATGGAGGCGGTGAAGCTGTTCAACTCCGGCAAGGCCGGGCGAGCGCAGAAGATCGCCGAGCTGGGCGGCATCACGGTCGAGGAGGCGTTTGCCTCAGGCGCGGTACGCAAACTGCGCAAATAAGGTGTTGAATAGCGACCCCCACTAGGGTATTTCCTTAGTGCGCTGACGCCGAGCGATATCGGCGGTCCCGCTGACAACGAGCTGCATCGTTGGTCCCAGGGTTGTGGCCTCTCCCCGTTAAGCGAGGTCGGCAAACGGTGGAGACCAACGGCTGTGGCCGACTATTTCCCCACGACCGACGCGAACAGCGTCAAGATTTGGGAGACGCAGCTTCAGGCTGCTGTTCTCGCCAAAACCATCATGAAGCCGTACATCGGCGGCAACTCCGCGATCATCTCGGAGCGGTCGGCGAAGGGTCGCAAGAAGGGCGACACGGTTTACTACAACCTGCGCGCGCCCATCGACGGCGAAGGCAAGGTCGGGTCCGAAACCCTGGAGGGCTTCGAGGAAGACCTGACCATCCATCAGGCGTCGATGGTGATCAACCTCAGCCGGCACGCGGTATTCGTCGGCGACGAGATTTCCGAGGAGCGCTACCCGTGGGACGACCTCCGCGAGGAGGCGAAGGACGCGATCTCCGAATGGGGCGCGCGGCGTCTCGAACAGGCGATCATGAACCACGCCTGCGGCTTCACTCCGGCGAACGCGCTGCACGTCACCCGGCGTGGCCACAACACCGTGGTCGCCCCCACGTCCAGCACGCGCATCCTGCGGGCCGGCTCCGCTTCCACTGACGAGGGCCTCGGCTCCGGGGACAAGTTCACCCTGCAGCTCATCGACTTCGCGCGGGAGCGGGCCTTCAAGGAGGAGAGCTCGGCGTTCCGCATCGAGCCCGGAGATGGCCGCAAGTACGTCTGCATCCTGTCGCCCGAGCAACTCACCGACCTCCGCGACGACGACCGCTGGGAAGCGATCCAGCGCGCCGCCCTGGCCCGGTCGGCCAGCAACCCGCTCTACGAGTTCGCCGCCGGCGAGTACAACGACACGATCTTCGTGCCGAGCCAGTGGGTCACGCAGGGCGTCAACAGCAGCACGGGCGCTGCCGTTGCCGACACCCGCAGGGCCGTTTTCCTCGGGCAGAACGCGCTGTCCATCGCCTGGGGCCGCCAGTACGGCGGCGGGGCCTGGAAGTGGGTCGAGTCCATGCGGGACTACGACGACAAGCGGTACGTCGCCGCGAAGCTCCTGTGGGGCGTCAAGAAGGACGTCTTCAACTCCACCGATCGCGGCTGCATCGTCATCTCGACGTATGCAAAAGCGCACGCTTAAGGAGGGCTGAGAATGCCTACTGGCGTCACCGGGTCCAAGGCCCTCCGTCACCACCTGCCGATGCCGAAATGCGTGTCGGCGAGCTTCGCCTACAACACCAGCGGCATCGCGTCCGGGGTATCGACCGGCGTCATCATCCCGAAGGGGGCGACGATCACCTACGCCGCCGTCATCGTGGATACGGTGTTCAACGGCGGCACCACGAACGTCGTGACGGTCGGCTACGGGGCCAACCTGAACGAGATCTTCGACGCTTCGACCTCCGGGTCGTCCGTCACCGAGGGCACCGCCGGTGTCTACACCTCGGCGGCGGCGCTGGCCCTGAGGTTCACGGCGGATCAGGAGGTCAAGGTCAAGTACACCCAATCCGGCACCGCCGCCAGCACCGGCGCGGCCCGACTGGTCATCGTCTACGTGGAAGAGGGGCCGACCCTCTAGCATGACGACCTTCCTTCGCCTCCAGGATGTTATCGCTTCGGAGACGAGGTTCGTTGATCGGGCGGCGGATCTGAAGGCCGATGAGGTCACGCAGATCCGCCTCCACATCAACGAGGCGATCAAGGCGCACCAGCAGGATGCATTCTGGTTCAACCAGCAACTGTGGGAGCGCGAGACGGAGGCGGGGCAGGAATTCTACGCGCTGCCAGCGGAGTATGTGGCCGGGCTCACCGTGAGCATCGCCACGCCGCGCCGGAAGCTGCGGTCGATCTCGAACGACACCATGGAAGGCTGGGAGCCGGGCGAACGGGCTATGCCAACGCATTTCGCGCTTTTCGCCAACCAGTACCGGCTCTATCCGATCCCGGACAAGGTTTACACGATCAGGCTGTGGGGCGTCCGTTCGTACGAGCCCCTCGTTGCGGACGATGACTCGAACGCATGGCTCCAGTTTGCGTTCGAGCTGATCCGCGAGGCCGCCAAGGCGAGGGTGTTTTATTCCATGCTGCACGATCAGGAGAACGCCGCCATCGCCCAGGCCAACGCTGTTTCCGCCCGCGCCGACCTTGCCGCCGAGACGCGCCGCCGGCAGCCGCCCCAGGAGATCAGGCCATTCCTGTAGAGCCCTTCGCCGAATGGCTCCCCGACCAAGCGCCCATCGCTGGCGGCATGGTGCAGGCGAGGAATGTCTTGCCGATGGCGGGCGGAGGATACGGCCCGTTCCCCTCGCCGGTGGACGCCGGCATTGCCCTGCCCGGGGAGTCCCGCGGCGGCATCACCGCGTCCGTGCCGGGCGGGGCGACCTTCACCTACGTCGGCACGCAGACTGCGATTTACGTTCGCAGCGGCGACACCTCCGGCTGGACCAACGTGTCGAAGCCGGGCGGGTACGCGCTTGGCGATGCCGGCTGGGAATTCGTTCAGTACGGCACCAAGGTCATCGCCGTCGGCGGTCCTTCCGTGCCGATCCAGGTGAATGAGGTCGGTGGCCCGGCCTTCGCCGACATGATCCCGCCGTCGAGCGCACGCAGGCCGCGCGCCTACCACATCGCGCTGATCTACGGCATCCCGGTCCTGGCGCACACCTTCGACGATCAGGACGGCGAGCAGCCGAACCGCGTGTGGTGGCCGCAGATCATCCAGATCCCGAACCTTGAGAACTGGGCTCCGAACCTGTCCACGTTTGCCGGCTACAGCGGCTCCCTGCCCCAAGCGGGTGACGGTGCGATCCGGGCGGTGATCGGCGGCGAGGTCGGCATCATCTGGTCCGAGCGGGCCATCTACCGGATGCGCTACCTCGGGTCCGCGCCGAAGATCTTCGACATCGAGCGCGTCGAGCGCGGGCGGGGCCCCATCGCGGCCGGCGCGGTCATCGACGATGGCCGCATGACCTACTTCATCGACCGCGACGGCTTCTACGCCTTCGATGGGCAGCAGGCCACACCCATCGGCCACGGCAAGGTGAACCGCGCCATCGCCAGACGGATGAACACTGGCGCGGTGGACACGATCAAGTCGGCCACCATCCCCGGCCTCGCCGTGGTGATGTGGGCGCTGCCGCTGGACGGGTCGCCAAAGCCGAACAAGCTGATCGCCTACTCGGTCAACGACGGGCGCTTCACTGAGATCGACCTGGGCGCTTCGCTGGTTCTGGAAACGGCTTCGCCCGGCATCTCGTGGGACGAGGAACCGTGGGCGTCCCGTCCGCTCGATCAGGAGCCGTGGGCCAGCTACGTGTGGGACTCGCCGTCCTTCCTGGGCGGCGACCGCACCCTGACGATGTTCGACAGCGCCGGCAAGATGTTCTTCCTCACCGGCGCGGGGCTGCCGGCGCTCTTGGAGACGCAGGAGGTCGCCCCGTTCGAGCCGTACGTGGCCGAGTGGACAGACCCGCGCCCGGTGGTGGACGACGCCTCCGCCGGCACCACGGTCAGCGTCGGCGTGCGCTCGTCCGTTGCCGAGGAGGTGTTCTGGGGGCCGGACACGAAGCTGAACCGGATCGGCTTTGCGCCGGTCCGCGAGCGCGGCGTCTACACCCGGATGCGCCTGAAGATCCCGGCGGGGTTCCGCCACGCCATCGGCATCGCCGCCACTCCGCGCAAGGGGGGGCTGGCATGAGCGTCGTTGCTCCGACCGCACCGCCGCGGCAGATCGCCGAGGCGCTGAACGACTTCTCGGTCCGCTTCTCCGGCGGGCAGGTCACGCTCGGCAGCGGGACCGCCACCATCGTGCAGGACCCGCGGGTCGGGCCGCTGTCGCTGGTGTTCCTGACGCCGCTGTCTGCCGGCGCGGCGCTGGGCAGGCCGGTGCCGGGCGACGGCTTTTTCACCATCGAGCATGGCTCACAGGCGGGGCAGGTTCTTGGGTACTTCGTCTTTACAGCGTGATCCATACACGGCAGTGCGAGTGCCGGCGCACGAGGTCCACGACGCGTGGGCCATCGCCAGACCGTTCGTCCTGCGCGCTCACAACAGCCGCTGCGCCACAGGAGACGCCTTTCTGGAGGACATCTACGCGCGGGTGCTGCTTGGTGACTCCGGACCGCTCCGCGCCGCTCTGTGGCTCGCCTACTGCGGCACGGAGGCTGTCGGCGCGATGATCACGCAGGAAGTCCGCTACGAGCGAGGCTCGGTAATGCAGATCCCCTACCTCGCCGGCGACAGCTTCGAGGATTGGGTGCACTTGCTGAACGACGTGCTCGCCGACGCGGCCCGGCGCGGGCTGCCGGAAGTCGAGCTGCTGGCGAGGGAGGGGTTCGGGCCGGTCCTCGCCGATTATGGGGCGGAGAAGAAATGGACGCTCTTCAGGCTGAAGGCGGGTGAGTGATGGGCCTTTTCGGTAGCGCGCCCAAAGCTCCCAAGCCGAGCGAGGCCGCGCGTCGCGCTGACGCAGTCACGAACTGGGCGCTTCAGAACCGCCGGCTGACCCCGTACGGCGGTGACTGGGTCGCGAACATGACGCCGGGGCAGACCTCGGCCATCGACGCGATCACCAAGCGAGGGATGCAGGGCAGCCCGCTCCTGTCTGGCGCTCAGGGCTATGCCGGGGATGTGCTTGGCGGGAAGTACCTCGACGCCGGGAACCCGCATCTGGCCGCCGCCATGGCAGCGGCTCGTGACGATATCGGGCGCGAGGTCGGCGGCGCGTTCTCGACTGGCGGCATGGCTGGCTCGCCCATGCACCAGCAGTTCCTGACGGAGGCGTGGTCCAAGGCAACTGCGCCGCTGCTGTTCCAGAACTATGAGAACGAGCGTGCCAACCAGATGACGATGGCCGGCATGGCCCCGGAACTGGCGAATGCTGATTTCGTCGGGCTGAACCAAGCGCTTGGCGCGCAGAGCGTCATCCAGCAGCAGGGGCAGGCCGAAGCGGACGCCCTTCGTGAGAGGTGGGATCTTCAGCAGAGCGAGCCTTATCGACGCGTGGCTGCTGCTGGCGGCGGGATCAGCGCCAACCCGGCGACGATGGGCCAGGGCAGCGCCGGCAGCAAAGGGATGGTCCCTGGGATGCTTCAGGGCGCCATGGGCGGGGGCATGGCTGGCTTGGCAACAGGCAATCCCTACGCGGCTGGCGGCGGCGCGATCCTCGGTGGACTTGGCGGCGGAGCGGCAAACAAATGATGGACCTCCCTTCCCTTTACATGCTGCTCCAAGGCGGCGGCACTGGCTTTGGGCAGCAGCCCCAGAGTCAGTTGCCGATCATGGGCCGGATGGGCCGCATGACAGCTGGCGGGCAGGGGTTCGGTTCGGACGTGAACCTGTCCAACAGCCCGGTCCTGTCGGCGTCTGCCTATAGGGACGTGCCGGTGTCTCACGGCGGGGTCCCGATGCATCCGGGCATGCAGGGCTCGGGCCTGCCGATCCTTGGAGCAAGCACGGCGGCGCAGCCTGGGCAGCAGCCGGCGCCCGGCCCAGGTCAGGGCGCGCAGGGCGACATGATGAAGTACATGATGCTGACGGGCGGGTTGGATCAACTGTTCCAGGCGCTCAGGGGAAGCTAGCCGTGCCCATTTGGGACCAGCTTAACCAAAATCCGATGTCCGCCATGATCCTCATGAGCGGCCTGTCCAACCTTGGCAACAGCTTGAGCAAGCAGAACCTGCCGGCGCGCGGTTCGTACGCGCCAGGCGGCTACAGCCAGGGCGGCGGCATGGAGGACATGCTGCCGAACATGCTGCGCATGCAGGCGATGCAGGCGCAGATGCAGAACCAGCAGCAGGACAACGAACTGGAGCGGCAGAAGTTTGCGCTTGAGCAGCAGAACATGCAGGCGGCGCAGCAGGCCGCGCGCGGCATCGAACAGCGCTTCGGACTTCCGCCCGGGTCGTTCGCGCACTTTGCCGAGCAGCTTGGGCCTGGGATCGCCGACCGGCTCAAGATGAGCCAGATCAACGGCCGCCTCGTCATGAATGAAACCGGGCAGGCGGTCGGCGTGTACCCGACGTTCACGGACACCGGCACCGGGCCGATGAATACCCTGACGGGCGAGGTCAGTCGTGACGCTGTGCGGATGCAGCATGACCTGAACAAGTCGTCCCGGGGCGCGACCCGTGTTTCCGTCAGCCCCACCGCCATCTACGGAGCGACACAGGGAGCCTTCGACCAGGAGATCTACAAGGAGGCGGGCAAGGACTACATCGCCTTGCAGAACGACGCCGACGCTGCCCGCAAGATGGCCGACGACTTCAAGAGGATTGACGATCTTCTCGGGGAAACCCCGACCGGCGAGGGGTTTGATCAATGGCGGTTGGCGTTCTCGAAGGCCGCTCGGGGCGTCGGCATCCCGATTGGCAGCGCGGAGGAGATCGCCTCGAAGGAGGCTGCCGAAAGCCTTGTGAACCAGTTCGCGCTTGGGGCGCGGTCCCCGGAAGGCCCGCTCGGCGGCCTGCCCGGTTCGGCCTCAAACCAAGATGTGGCGTTCCTCAGGGCCATCCCCCCAGGCATCGAGAAGACGAGGGAAGGCCGGAAGCTTCTCGTTGACGTGCAGAATGCGAAGGCCGCCCATCTCACCAGGCGGGCTCATGCGGCGCGGGAATACGTGCGCGCCAAGGGCGGGCAGATCGACCCGGTCGAACTCGACTCCTTCAAAGCGTCCTACGACCAGCAGAACCCGATGTTCACGGACCTCGCGCCAAAGTGGGCGGGCAAGTTTCAGCAGACTGCCGCCGCTCCAACGGCCAGCCCGCCACCGACGCCAGCTCCGCAGGGCGGGCTTTCTGTCGACCCGGACATCCAGGCGCGGGCGAATAAGGCGCGCTACCGCTGATGGCAACGCAGGAAGAGTTCGACAGGCTGCAGGCCGCGTTCGCGAAGGCTGACGCCGCGGTTGACGCCGACCCGAACGACACCGAGGCCCTTGAAGATGCGCGGGCGTTCTCCGCGGAGATCCGTCGGCTGACTGGTCAAGCCGGCGCGCAGCCGCAAGCACAGGCCGCCCCTCAGCAGGAGGATGGGTTTCTCGCCCGCGCCGGACGGTCAATCAGCGACGCTATGGTGGGCAGCATCACCACGAGCAAGGCCGTGGCGCAGGGGCTTCCCGGCATCGGCACATGGACGGACGAGCTTGCCGGGCAGGCGATCAGCGCCATCCACGGCGGCGATGCCGAGCAAGCCCGCAAGGACTACATGGCGCCGGTCGAGGCAATGCCGGCAGGGCGCAGGCTGGCTGCGGAACTGGTTGGCGGTGTGGTCGGGAGCGCTCCGCTTGCTGGTCTTGGGCTTCCCGCCTCCTTGGCCGCCGCGACCGGCCTAGGGGCCGCGTCTGGCGCTGGGGCGAACGAAAGCGACAGGGCAAAGGGGGCAATGGCTGGCGGCATCACCGGCCTTGCCGCCGGCGTGTTGGCCCCGGCAATCGGCGGCGCTGCCTCTTCAATCGGCAGCCGTGTTGCCAACGTTGCTCGCAGCATTATGGGCAAGCCGACAAACCCGTTCGTGGGGGGCGGATCTGGCGCGGCTCAGCGCACGATGCGTGAGTCCATCGACAACGCCAAGCGCGCCGGGTTTGAAGCGCCGACAACGGATGCGCCGCTGCTGGCTCAGCCGGCGGGCGTCCCGGCAGCGCGCCGCGTGCTCAACCGTGGCGAGACTGCTGCCGCTGATCTGGTCGGGGCTGCTCGTGGCGCTGCAGACGAGAGTCGCGCCGTTCTCGCCGACACGGCGGGCAAGGTGGGCGGGATCGCCGATCAGTCCGACCTCCTTGCGGAGGCGTCTCTGGCGTCGTCCAGGGGCGGGTTGAAGATGCGCGGGGCGCAACTCGCGGCGGAGGGCGACGCCGCCATCTCCTCGGCGGAGAGCAACCTGTCCGGGATCGGGCAGAGGCTGGCGAAGAGTGGCCAGCAGCGGATCGCCGAGGTGGCGCAGAAGATCGCAGGCACTGGCCAGAACATCGGCAGGGAAGGCGTCCGCGAAGCCGGGAAGGCATATCAGGATCTCGGGATCGTTCCCGTCGGGCTGCGCACCACGCCGGAGGAAGTGCTTGCTTCCCCGATCGTGAGTTCGAATGCCATCGGCAGTCTACTCAAGAACCCAGACGTCGAGAAGATCGTAGCTGGGATGCAGAAGGACGTCCGGTTCACGGGCGTCCCCACGAACAACCTGACGTTCCTGAACGAGCTGACCATCCAACTTGGTAACGCCGCCAAGGGCCTGCGTTCCGTGGTCCCGGTCAAGGCAACCCGCATGGATGCCTTGCGGGCGCAGTTCATGGACGCCATGGAGGCCGCTGTCCCTGGGTATAAGGGCGCGGCCGCCGGGTACCGGCAGGCGTCCACCATGAGGTCGGCGTACGACCTCGGGTATGGGTTCGACACAAAAACAATCTCCAAGGAAGCGCTAGACGCGCTTCCGGCGGATGCTCGATCCAAGGCCGTCTCCGCGATGGCCCAGCGTTTCTCGGACCTGATCGCCCCGCAGGGCGGGGTCGCGCAGTCACCAGCGCAGGTGAAGGCAATCGCCGACCGGATGAAGGCGAAGCTGTCGCTGACGTTCGGTAAAGATGCAGAGGGCTTCGTCAATTCGTTGCTGGAGGGCAGCAGCCGCATCCAGGCCGGCAGGGTCGCCTCTGACTTGGCGGCCAAGGGGCTTGCTGGCGCGAAGCCGAAGAGGCTGAAAGACATTCTCGCGCCGGTGTTCGGCGGAGACGAGAAGGCGCTCAAGGACTTCGTGGCTTCCGTCAAGGCGGGTATCGAGAAGACCAAAACCTCGAAACTGGCGACGGCACAGGCGGAGCGCGGCTTCTCTGCCGGCAACCTCGGGAAGGCCCGCGACAAACTCGTCACCGTGTTCGGGAGCAGCGAGGCCGCAGACGACTTCCTCGCTACGGTCGTGGACGCGCTTGGGCGCAAGGAGGGCGCGGTGGCCGCCCGCGAGATCGAGGCGGCGGTCGGGCGCGGAGATGTTTCCGGCCTACGGAAGACCGTCGGGGCCATCGCCGGCGAGGATGTCGTGGACTCCATCGCCACGCCGGCTGAGACGGCAGCGAAGCGCCTGACGAGCGCCAATCTGTCCGGGGCTGACACGAAGTTCGTGCCGGTGGGTGACCAGGCCAGCGACTTCGCGCAGTTGGCGGCATCGCCGATCTCAGGGTCGTGGATCGGCGCTGGCATCCGGGCCGGCCTAACCGGGAACGCGCTGGCAATACGCAGGATTGCGCAGTCCGCCGGGCGGAAAGAAGCCGACATCCTGAAGCGCATTCTGAGCGAGAAAGACCCCGAGAAGATCGCGGCCATTCTCAGGTTCGTGAAGCAGGACCTGACCGGCAAGCCCTATCGCTGGCCGATCATGTACCAGGGGCCGAACGCTCTGCAGGCGCTGGCGCGGGAGGAATAGGTGGCCGAGTTCCACACGTACGAGACGAACGCCGACGGCAACCAGCAGGCGGTGCCGAACGGATTCCCTCGCAGCACGCCGGGCGGGTTCTATCCGGGCGTCGTCCGGGAACTGATGTCCGCATGTCGCCGTATCCATGACGACCTCTGTGGGCGTATCCGCGCCACCGGATCGAACGGCAACTATGTCCTCGCTGCGTCGCGTGGCCTTGACTTGGCGCGCGGCTTTTCGATCAAGTTCCGCGCCAATCACGAGAACCCAGCTTCCGGCCCGACGCTGAGCGTCGGCACCTCCGGCCAGCGCCCGCTCACCTATGCTGACGGCTCGACGATCCCCACCGGGGCGATCAAGGCCAACCAACTTCTCGACGTGGCCATCGACACTGACAACAACCGCTGGACCACGACCCTCATGCCAGCGGGCACCGTCACGACTGGCGGCGGCACCGTCACCGGAGACAAGATCTCGCTCACTGGCGAAACGCAGGGCAGCGTTGCCATCCGCGCCGGCACCTCCTGGATCGCGTCAGCGGCAGGCACGACAGGACAGTTCTTCCGTGG
>ERZ761607.5208-NODE-5208-length-10875-cov-4.978558_pt1 | contig 10875 bp, 13 predicted proteins | sample MGYA00511164_ERZ761607 | MGnify/ENA primary metagenome ERZ761607 (study PRJEB28899, sample SAMN02445080) | bioreactor sludge metagenome | biome: EBPR sludge | place: Australia: Brisbane, Thorneside Wastewater Treatment Plant | collected 2011-06-22 ...
CCGCCACGGGCGATCCGGCCGCAGGCCGCGGCTATTTGTCCAGCCAGCGCGTCGGCGACAGCCAGCGCCGCGTGCGCGGGCGCGCCGGAGCCGGTGCGCCGTCGAAGTCGGACGCGCCGCCGAACAGCGAATTGAAGAAGCGCGACGGGCTGAAGCGGCTGTCGCCGGCGCGCCGGCCGCCCGGCGGCAGGGTCTCGCCAGCGGGCAGCGACTCCATCGGCAGCGACTCCGCGGGCAGCGAATCGGCCGGCAGCGAGTCCGCGGCGGCAGCCGACGGCGCGGCGGTGCGGCGGCGCGGCGTGGCAGGGTTCTCCGCCGGCGGCGGGGCCGCGGCGGCACGGAACTGGCGCGCCAGCGAGGCCAGTTCGCTGCCCGGCATCGCGTCGCAGACGAGCAGCACGTCGCGCACGTACAGCGGCTCGGCGAGCATGCGGTATGCGTCGATGCCCCGGCCGAGCTCGCGCTGCAGCAGCCCGTCCATCTGCTCGGCGATCTGCAGGCAAAGACCCTTGTCCATCACGCGGCCCGGCGCCTGGGGAGACGGCGCACTTCCAGGGCACCGAGTGTGCCCGCGAAGCCCGCGCCGCACCATCCCCACAACGCTTGTCCCTGCACGGCGCCGTGGCCGGGGCTTGTGTAACCTGTCACGTCCGGCTGCGCCGGCCGCTGCCCGCGGCGGACGGCCGGTCACCGCCCTCGGAGCCCGCCCATGATGCCCACCCACGTGACCCTGGTCGACGTCGGCCCGCGCGACGGCCTGCAGAACGAGGCCCAGCCGGTGGCCGCGGCGCAGAAGATCGAACTCGTGCACCGGCTGCAGGCCGCTGGGCTGAAGGAGATCGAGGTCACCAGCTACGTGAGCCCGAAATGGGTGCCGCAGATGGCCGACAACGCCGAGGTCATGCGCGGCATCCGCCGCCCGCCGGGCGTGCGCCACTCGGTGCTGGTGCCCAACATGAAGGGCCTGGAGGCGGCGCTGACCGACCCCGCGGCGCGGCCCGACGAGGTCGTCGTCTTCGGCGCCGCCAGCGAGGCCTTCAGCCGGCGCAACATCAACTGCTCGGTGGCCGAGAGCATCGAGCGCTTCCGACCGGTGGTCGCGGCGGCGCACGAGGCCGGGCTCAAGGTGCGCGGCGCCATCTCCTGCGCCGTCGGCTGCCCCTACCAGGGCGAGGTCACGCCCGACGAGGTCGAGCTGGTCGTGCGGCTGATGAAGGCCATCGGCGTCGACCACTGCGGCATCGCCGACACCATCGGCGTCGGCACGCCGCGCCGCGTGCAGGCGGTGATGGAGCGGGCGCTGAAGCATTACCCGCTGGTCGAGGTCAGCGGCCACTTCCACGACACCTACGGCCAGGCGCTGGCCAACATCTACGCCTGCCTGGAGATGGGCATCCACCACTTCGACGCCAGCGTCGCCGGCCTCGGCGGCTGCCCCTACGCCAAGGGCGCCACCGGCAACGTGGCGACCGAGGACGTGGTCTTCATGCTGCACGGCATGGGCATCGCGACCGGCATCGACCTCGACGCGCTGGTCGACGCCGGCGCCTACATCAGCGGCGTGCTCGGGCGGCCGCCGGTCTCGCGCGCCGGCAAGGCGCTGCTGGCCAGGCGCGGCGTCGCGGTCGAGGCCGCGGGAGCCGGCGCTTGACGGCGGCGGCCACGCCCGCCGTCGAGCGGCCCGAAGGCTTCCAGCGCGTCGCGCGCGCGCTGGCCGAGCGCGGCCACCCGCATGCGCCGCGCTGGCTGGAGGTGTCGGCGCGCACCTCGCAGGAGGCGGCTGATGCACTGGGCGTCGCCGTCGGCCAGATCGCCAAGAGCGTGGTCTTCCGCCGCCTGGCCGACGAGCGCGCGGTGCTGGTGGTGGCCAGCGGCGACCGCCGCGTCGACGAGGCCCGCGTGGCCGCGCAGGTCGGCGCGCTGGGTCGCGCCGATGCGGCCTTCGTGAAGGCGCGCACCGGCTTCTCGATTGGCGGCGTCGCGCCGCTGGCGCATGCCGAGCCGCCGCTGACGCTGATCGACCGCACGCTGTTCCGCTTCGACGAGATCTGGGCCGCGGCCGGGCACCCGAACGGCGTCTTCAGGCTCTCGCCGCAGCAGCTGGTGGAACTCACCGGTGCCCCGGTGGCGGATGTCGTGCAGGAGGTCGCCGGATGAACGTGCCCTCGCCCTGCATCAGCGTGTGCCGCATGGACGCCGCCAGCGGCTGGTGCGAAGGCTGCCTGCGCACGCTGGACGAGATCGCCGCCTGGTCGCTGCTGGACGACGAGGGCAAGCGTGCGGTGTGGGCGCAGCTGCCGGCGCGGCGCGCGCGGCTGCGCCCGCGCGACGGCGAGCGCGGCGAGGCCGCGGCCGACGGCGGCGGAGCGGCGCGATGAAGCGCGTGGCGTTCTATTTCGACGTCGTCTCGCCCTTCGTGCAGCTCGCCTTCGAGCGCCTGCCGCAGGTGCTGGAGGGCTGCAGCTACGTCGTCGACTACCGGCCGGTGCTGTTTGCCGGCCTGCTGGCGCACTGGGGGCAGAAGGGGCCGGCCGAGGTCGAGCCCAAGCGCGCCTGGACCTTCCGCCACGTGCACTGGCTGGCGGCGCAGCATGGCGTGCCGCTGGACACGCCGGCCGCGCATCCGTTCAACCCGCTGGTGCTGCAGCGCCTGGCGCTGGCCTGCGGTCCCAACCGCCGCGTCGTCGAGGCGCTGCTGCGCCATGTCTGGGTCGGCGGCGACGATGCCAACGACCCGGAGCGCCTGGCCGCGCTGACCGCGCAGCTGGCACCGGCGCGCGACCCGGCGTCGCCCGAGGTCAAGGCCGAGCTGCGCGCCGCCACCGACGAGGCCATCGCGCGCGGCGTCTTCGGCGTGCCGAGCTTCGGGCTCGACGACGGCCGCCTCTTCTGGGGCCTGGACGCGCTGCCGATGCTGCGCGACGCGCTGCTGGACGACCCCTGGTTCGATGGCCCGGCCTGGGCGCGCGAAGGTGCGCCGCGGCCGGGCGTGGCACGGTGATGACGGCGGCCGCCGGCATGCCCTGCGCAGACCTCACCGGCGGCACGGGAGACCAGCCATGAGTTCGCAGAATATCGCGGGCAACCGCGCGATCGCGGTGGCCGGCAGCGACACGCTGACGGTGGGCACCAACCACGTGCTGTCGGTCGGCGGCAGCGACCGCCAGACGGTGGGCGCGGCGCAGGCCGTCACCGTCGGCGGCGCGCAGTCGGTCAGCGTCGGCAGCTCGCAGGCGGTGACGGTCGGCGTCTCGGCTTCGCGCACGGTGGGCTCGGACGACGTGCACCAGGTCGGCCTGCACCTGAAGCAGCAGGTCGGCGGCGACCACCAGCTGGCGGTGGCACGCAGCCAGGTCGAGAGTGTCGCCGCCAACAAGGTGGTCAACGTCGGCAAGCGGCTCGTGGTCGAGGCCGGCGACGAGATCGTGCTCAAAGTCGGCGCCGCCAGCCTGACGATGAAGAAGGACGGCACCATCGTGCTCAGCGGCAAGGACATCACGGTCAACGGCAGCGGCAGGATCAACATCAAGGCCAGCGGCGAGGTCGTGATCAAGGGTTCGAAGATCCTCGACAACTGAAGGCGGCCCCGCTGCCGACGCGCCGCTTCACGCGCACGTGGCCCCGCCGGTCAGCCCAGGTGCACCGCGCCGTCGCGCGCCAGCGCCGCGATCTCGTCGTCGGCGAAGCCGGCCTCGCGCAGCACCTCCTGCGTGTGCTGGCCCAGCGTCGGCGCCGGCCGGCGCACGCTGCCGGGCGTGGCCGCCAGCTTGATCGGCACGCCCAGCGCCTTCGTGGGCCCGGCCACCGGATGGTCCAGCTCGACGACCATCGCGCGCGCGCGCGTCTGCGGGTCGGCGGCCATCTGCGCGATGTCGTGGATCGGCCCCGCCGGGACGCCGGCGGCGTCCAGCGCGGCCAGCCATTCGGCGGTGGTCCTGGTGCGCAGGTGCTCGCCGATCAGCCGCGCCAGTTCGTCGCGGTGGGCCATGCGCGCGCTGTTGTCCGCGAAGCGCGGGTCGCCGATCAGCTCGGGCGCGCCGATCAGCCGGGCGATGCGCTCCCAGTTGGCCTGGTTGGCGCCGCCGATGTTGATCCAGCCGTCAGCCGTCGGGAAGGCCTGGTAGGGCGCGGCCAGCACATGCGCCGAACCGCCGGGGCCCGGCGGCACGCTGGTGGCGAAATAGATCGCCGCCTGCCAGGCGGTCTGGTGGATGCCCGCCTCCAGCAGCGAGGTGTCGAGAAACTGGCCCTGGCCGGTCTTCAGCCGGTGCACGTAGGCGCTGACGATGCCCAGGGCGGCCAGGATGCCGGCATTGATGTCGGTCACCGGGCTGCCGACCTTCACCGGCGGCCGGCCGGGCTCGCCGGTGATGCTCATCAGCCCGCTGGCGCCCTGCGCGATGAGGTCGAAGCCGCCCTTGTCGGCCGCCGGGCCGCTGCGGCCCCAGCCGGAGATCGAGCAGTAGACCAGCGCCGGGTTCAGCGCCTGCACCGCGTCGAAGCCCAGCCCCAGCCGGTCCAGCGCGCCGCGGCGGTAGTTCTCGACCAGCACGTCGGCCTGCGTGACCAGGCGCTGCAGCACGCGGCGCCCGCCCGCGGTCTTCAGGTCGACCGCGATGCCGCGCTTGTTGCGGTTCATCATCATGAAGGCCGCCGACTCGCCGCGGATGCTGGGCTCGGCATAACGCCGCGTGTCGTCGCCGCCGGGCAGGCGCTCGACCTTGATGACGTCGGCGCCGAGGTCGGCGAGCAGCGCGCCGCAGCTCGGGCCGGCCATGATCTGCGCCAGCTCCAGCACCCTGACGCCGGCCAGCGGGCCGCTCGCGACGGGCGCCGCGCCGTTCATCGCCCGACGAAGACCGGTGCCGTCTTCGCCAGGAAGGCGGCCACGCCGATGCGGAAGTCCTCGCTGTCGTAGCAGCGGTAGGCCTCGTCGCGCTGCGCCTCGGAGAGCGGCTGGCCGCCGGCCAGCTCGCGCAGGAACTGCTTGTGCCAGCGCGCGGCCAGCGGTGCCCCGGCGGCGATGCGCGCGGCGGCCGCATGGGCCTCGGCGGCGACCTGATCGTCGGCCACGACGCGGTGCACCAGGTGGCGGGCCAGCGCCTCGTCGGCATTCAGGATGCGGCCTTCCAGCAGCAGCTCCGCCGCCACCGCGCGCCCGGCCAGCTGCACCAGCGCGGCCAGCTCGGCGTGCGCCATCACGAGGCCCAGCTTGTTGATCGGCGCGCCGAAGCGGCTGGACGCGCCGCAGATACGCAGGTCGCAAAGCGCCGCGATCTCGAGCCCGCCGCCGACGCACACGCCGTCGATCTGCGCGACGACCGGATGGCGGCACCCGGCGATCGCGCCCAGCGCCCCGTGCAGCACCGCGCCATAGGCCTTGCCCTGCACGGCGTTGCCGCGCTCGGTCGCGAATTCGCCGATGTCGTTGCCGGGCGAGAAGGCGCGCCCGCCGGCGCCGCGGATCACGATGCAGCGCAGCGCCTCGTCGGCCGACAGCGTGCGCATGACCTCGCCCAGCCGCTGCCACATCGGCCTGGTCATCGCATTGAGCTTGTCGGGCCGGTTCAGCGTGACCGTCGCGATGGCGGGGTTCGCTTCGTCGCGCGCGACGAGGATGGTCTCGTCCATCGTGCGCCTCAGCGGTAGAAATACTCGACCAGGAACATCGGCACCGCCGGCACGTAGGTCACCAGCAGCAGCGTTGCGATCAGCACGCCGATGAAGGGCAGGTTGACGCGCGTGACCTTCCACATGTCGGCCTTGGCGATCGCGCAGCTGGCCATCAGCACGCTGGCCACCGGCGGCGTCTGCTGGCCGATGCCCAGGTTCAGCGTCACGATGAGGCCGAAATGCACCGGATCGATGCCGACCGCATTGACCAGCGGCATCACGATGGGCACGACCAGGATGATCGCTGCCGCCGAGTGCACGAACAGGCCGACGACGAGGAAGAAGACATTCAGGATCGCCAGCACCGCGAGCTTGTTGTCGGTCAGGCCGGCGATCCAGCTCGCCAGCTGCTGCGGAATCTGCTGCTCGGTCAGGTAGACGCCCAGCAGCGCCGACGCGGCCACCAGCAGCATCACGGTGGCGGTCTGCGTGGCGCCCTCGACCATCGCGTTGTACAGGTGCTTGAGGTCCAGCTCGCGGTAGATCAGGCCGCCGATGACCAGCGCGGCCAGCACCGCCAGCGCCGCGCCCTCGGTGGCGGTGACGACGCCGCCGAAGATGCCGCCCAGGATGATCAGCGGCAGCAGGAAGGCCCAGGCCGATTCCCTGAAGGTCTTCTTGACGCGCTGCCAGCTGAAGACCTCCTCGACCGGGTAGTTGTAGCGCACCGCATACCAGTAGGCCAGGCCCATCATCGCGCCGCCGGCCAGGACGCCGGGCACGATGCCGGCGACGAAGATCTGCACCACCGAGGCCTCGGCCATCACGGCATACAGGATCATCGGGATCGACGGCGGGATGATCACCGCCAGCGTCGCCGAACTCGAGGTCACCGCGGCGGCGAATTCCTTCGGGTAGCCCTTCTTCTTCATCGACGGGATCAGGATCGATCCCAGCGCCGCCACGTCCGCCACCGCCGAACCCGAGATCTCGGCGAAGAACAGGCTGGTGCCGATGTTGATCATCGCCAGCCCGCCCTTGATGAAGCCGAAGATCGCGCTCGCGAAGGCGATCAGCCGCCGCGACAGGCCCGACGAATTCATGATCGCGCCGGCCAGGATGAACAGCGGGATCGCCAGCAGCGGGAAGCTGGTGGCGCCGTTGAACATCGTGATCGCCGAGTTCAGCAGCGCGTCGAAGCCGCCGCTGTGCACCATCGCGCCCATCGCGACGATGCCCAGCGCGATCGCGATCGGCACGTTCAGCAGGATCAGCCCGACCAGGGCCACGAACATGAAGGCGACGATCACCGTGCGCCCCCCTGGGCCGGCAGCGTGGCTTCCGCGCGCTCGACCTCGCCCATCACCTCGGCCACCGGCTTCTGCTCGTGGTCCTCGATGCCGGCGCCGCGCGCCTGCTGCAGCACCTCGGGCAGGCTCAGCAGCTGCGCGACGATGAACAGCGCGCCGCCGACCGGGATCACCGACTGCGTCAGCTGCGTCGGCACCCAGGTCAGGCTGACCATGGTGTCGCCTTCCAGGATCTGCAGCACCTGCACGCCGAACCACGTGAGCAGCGCGAAAAAGCCGATCACGCAGACCTCGCCGAGCAGCACCGACGGCACCCGCCAGCGCGGCGGCATCGCGTTGATGAGCCCCGGAAAGCCGATGTGCGCACGCTTGAGCGCGGCCAGCGCGGCGCCGTAATAGGTCAGCCAGGCCAGCATGATCGAGGCCCCCTCGTCGTACCAGACGAGGGGGATGCCGAGCTTGCGGCAGGCCACGCCGAGCAGCACGACCACGGCCAGCGCGGCGAGCAGCGTGATGACGAAGGCGGTCAGCGTCCGGTCGAACGCGGTGCGGAAGGCGTGGAACACGGCCGGGCGGTCAGGTCGCGGCGCTCACAGGCCCTTGCCGAGCGCGATCGCCTGGTCGACCAGCTTGCCGCCGTCCGGCACTTCCTTCGCGAAGTCCTCGTAGACCGCCTTGCTGGCGGCGATGAAGGCGTCCTTGTCGGCCTCGTTGACCTTCACGCCGGCGGCCTTGATCTTGTCCAGCAGGTCGTTGTCCAGCTTCGCGGCCTGCTCGTAGACATAGGCCTGCGTCTCCTTCGCGGCCGCGGCCAGCGCCGCCTGCACGTCGGGCGGCAGCGAGGCGAAGCGGCGCGCACCGGTGGCCAGGTAGGCCGGCGTGTAGACATGGCCGGTCATCGAGATGAACTTCTGCACCTCCTGGAACTTGGACGAGTAGATCTGCGTCAGCGGGTTCTCCTGGCCGTCCATCACGCCGGTCTGCAGCGCGACGAACACTTCCGACAGCGCCATCGGGCTGGGGTTGGCGCCATAGGTCTGGAACATCTTGACCCGCCACTTGCCCTGCGGCACGCGCAGCTTCATGCCCGCCAGGTCGGCCGGCCTGACGATGGGCTTGGTGTTGGTCGTGATGTGGCGGAAGCCGTTCTCCCACACCGCCAGCAGCTTGATGCCGCGCGCCTCGGCCATCGGGGCCAGCGTGGGCCACACGACCGCGGCCTCGATCTTCTTCATGTGCTCGCGGTTCTTCACCAGGTACGGCATCTCGAACATGCCGAAGGCGTCGACCGTCGACGACATCACGGTCGACGGGATCGCGAAGTCCACGGTGCCCAGGCGCAGCTTCTGCATCAGCTCCGCGTCGCCGCCGAGCTGGCTGGAGCCGAAGGTCACGACCTTGGCCTTGTTGCCCAGCTTCTCGTTGGCGCGGCGCGCGAACTCGTTGGCCGACAGCTCGAACAGAGAGCCCGGGCCGCCGACATGGCCGAGCTTGAGCTCGAGCTGCGCCGCGGCGGGCAGCGCGGTGAAGGCCGCGGCGGCGGCGGTCAGGGCCAGGCCCAGGACATGGCGGCGGGTATTCATCGGCTCGTCTCCTTCACGGGGTCGGTGGGTGATCGGTTCGTGCGGCGCTCAGGCCGCGGCCTGCAGCGGCGCGCGCTCGGCCGCCTGCGGCGCGCCGAAGTGCTCCATCGCGGCGGCGACGCCGCTGGCGGCCAGCGGCACGCCGGCCAGCTTGAGCCCCATCTCGACGCCGGCCAGCATGGCCAGCAGCGTCAGCTCGTTGCTGTCGCCCAGGTGGCCCATGCGGAACATGCGGCCCTTGACGCGGCCCAGGCCGGTGCCCAGCGAGAGGTCGAAGCGTTCGTGGATCAGCCGGCGCAGCGCGTCGGCGTCCACGCCGGGTGGCGTCACGACGCCGGTCAGCACCGGCGAGTAGACGGCCGGGTCGGCGCACTGGATGGGCAGTCCCCAGGCGCGCACGGCGCGGCGCACGCCGGCGGCCCAGTGCTGGTGGCGCGCGAAGACGCTGTCGAGACCCTGGTCGAGCAGGATCTGCAGCGACTCGTGCAGCCCGTACAGCAGGTTGGTATTGGGCGTGTAGGGCCAGTAGCCGGCCTGGTTCATCTCGACGATCTCGTCCCAGGCCCAGAACGACTTCGGCAGCTTCGCGGTCTTCGCCACCGCCTGCGCCTTGGGGGACAGCGCATTGAAGCTGATGCCCGGCGGCAGCATCAGCCCCTTCTGCGAGCCGCTGACGGTGACGTCCACGCCCCACTCGTCGTGCCGGTATTCGGCGCTGGCCAGGCCCGAGATGCTGTCCACCATCAGCAGCGCCGGGTGACCGGCGTCGTCGATGGCGCGGCGCACCGCGGCGATGTCGCTGGTGACGCCGGTGGAGGTCTCGTTGTGCACCACGCACACGGCCTTGATGCGGTGCGCGCTGTCCGCGCGCAGCCGCTCGCCGATCATGTCGGCGCACACGCCGTGGCGCCAGGCCAGCGGCAGCCCGGTCTCGGGGCAGGTGCCGGGCAGGGCCAGGAATTCGGGCGCCAGGCCCAGCCGCTCGGCCATCTTCTTCCACAGCGTCGCGAAGTGGCCGGTCTCGAACATCAGCACCGCGTCGCCCGGGCTCATCGTATTGGCCAGCGCGGCCTCCCAAGCGCCGGTGCCGGAGGCCGGGTAGACGACCACCGGGTGGCGGGTGCGGAAGACCTGCTTCAGCCCGGCCAGCACCTGCAGGCCGAGTTCGCCGAACTCCGGGCCGCGGTGGTCGATGGTGGGCAGGCTCATCGCGCGCAGCACGCGGTCCGGCACCGGGCTCGGGCCCGGGATCTGCAGGAAGTGGCGGCCGCTGGGGTGGTGGTCTAGGGTCGGCATGCGGCGTCGGCGGTTCGGGCCAGGATCAGGTCTGGCGCTGGAGTTTTGCATACAGAATGGGTTTGTCAATCGATGGCGCCTGGGATGTCCGCGGCCGGCGCGCTGCTAAACTGCATACAAATCCGGGCAAACCCCGAGACTGCCAACCCGCCCTTCGCATGGCCGAGATCCTGTCCGTCCCTCGCCAGGTGCTGCACCAGCAGGTGGCCGTGCGGCTGCGCCAGCGCATCGTGGAAGGCGCCATCGCGCCCGGCGCCAAGCTCAACGAACGCGAGCTGGCCGAGCAGCTGCAGGTCTCGCGCACGCCGCTGCGCGAGGCGATCAAGATGCTGGCCGCGGAAGGGCTGGTGGAGCTGCTGCCCAACCGCGGCGCGGTGGCGGCGCAGCTCTCGCCGCAGGACGTGGCCGACACCTTCGAGGTCATCGCCGGGCTGGAGGAGCAGTCCGGCGCGCTGGCCGCCGAGCGCATCGCCGACGCCGAGCTGGCCGAGATTCGCGCGCTGCACTACGAGATGCTGGCGGCCTACACGCGGCGCGACCTGTCGACCTACTACCGGCTCAACGCGCAGATCCACGACCGCATCAATGCCGCGGCGCGCAACCCGGTGCTGACGCGCACCTACCGCCAGGTCAACGCGCGGCTGCAGGCGCTGCGCTTCCGCTCCAACTTCGACGAACGCAAGTGGCAGCGCGCGGTGGCCGAACACGACGCGATGGTCGAGCGCCTCGCCGCCCGCGACGCAGCCGGCATGCGCGCGCTGATGCGCCAGCACCTGGAACACAAGCGCGACGCGGTGCTCGAGCAGATGAATGCCGGCACGCTGGCGATGGCGGCGCGGGGATGAAGCCTGGTCGTCGGTCTGCGGCCTCGGCGACCGGTCGTGGCAGGGAGTTGTGCTGCGACGCCGGCACATGCACACCGGCGCGGAGGGCGGGTTGCGGCGCGTTGCGATCGTTCGTTGGGCGGGTGCTCGCTCACGAACTGGAGCCACAGGTTCGGACTTCATGCGCCAGCGCGTCGCGCCAGGCGGTACCCGCTCCCGGCTCAGGGTTCCGCGGTCGCCGCCTTCGGC
>ERZ761607.5211-NODE-5211-length-10868-cov-8.294368_pt1 | contig 10868 bp, 7 predicted proteins | sample MGYA00511164_ERZ761607 | MGnify/ENA primary metagenome ERZ761607 (study PRJEB28899, sample SAMN02445080) | bioreactor sludge metagenome | biome: EBPR sludge | place: Australia: Brisbane, Thorneside Wastewater Treatment Plant | collected 2011-06-22 ...
GGAAGGTCTCGCGCATCATCTCGTGATGGTCGTCCAGCAGATAGGCGCCGGTCACTCCACCTTGGGCGCGCATCAATTGCCCCAGTTCCGCCACCCGTTCCGCCGGCAGTTGCGCATGGCAGAACTGCCGCACGGCAGCGTGATCGACGGTGGCGCTCAACACAGCGTCGTTCAGCCCGAAATCGGCCGGGCGGGCGCTCAGCCGGTTACGAATGCCCTGGAGCGCCTCGGCGGTGAACAGCAGCGCGAAGCGCTCCTCCAGCGTCAGTTCGCCGGCCGAACCGCCGCCGGCGACGCGCGCCCGTTTGGCGTAGTCCAGCCCGAAGCGGGCGCCGATGACCTCGGCGCAGGACAGCGCCAGGTCATAACTGACCAGTTGATACTGATCGAGCAGGGCGGCGGAGATTCTGCCATCGGCCTTTTGCGAGCGTTCCTTCAAGTCCGCCAGCGAGTCATCAAGCGCCTTTTGGACGGCGGCCAGCGCCAGGGCGGCCTGTTGTAATTGTTCCGCCGGATTCTGGATCGATGCGGACATCGGCTTACCTCGTGTGGTGTCGGTTGGTCTTGAAAACCCTGAATTTAGTATGTTCTAGTCGCCAAGTTTATGCGTAAACGAGGCTGGGAGCACAGGGGTTGAGAGGGGTTGACGGGAAAAAATTTCCAGTTCGGGTAACGGTGGCGGACTCGACCCGAGCCGCGCCCACCCGCCGCCGATTTCCTTATAATGCGCCCGCTTCATCCCTTATCCAACCATCTTCGCCAAGGGAAGAAGCCGTCATGACCGACGCGCCCCTTTCTTTTCGAGAACTTCACCGTGGCCACCACCGAACCCGCCGCTCTTGAACTCCGGCATTACGCCGGCCTGCTCGCCATCGAACTGGACCCGCAACACGCCGATCCCACCGGCACGCCCCCCGAACCGCTGAGCGTGTCCGCCGCCACCGCCTTGGCCGGCCACTTGGCCAAGGACTTAAACACGATTCTTGGTGGCATCGAGCATTTGGGCCTGATTCTCCCCGGCGCACTGTACGATCAAACCGAAATCCTGCGACCGGGATTGCCGCTGCTTGGGACGTTGGCCGAGCTATATCGTGGCAGCCTGCGCGGTTCGACGTTCGCCCCACGCCTGATGGCTCTGGGTACGGAGCGCGGTTTCTTTCCGGTCGCCGCCATCAACCCCTTGCGCCGGCCTGGGTCCGGTCCTTTGCTCTTGCTGCCGTTCTGCTTCGTTGGGTCTAGTGACGACATCGCCCGATTGGCGCGGGTCATGGAAGATACCCTGATGCAAAACGGCCAGGTATCGCCCGCCACCGGCGAGGCGATGCGGCAAGCATTCGGACTGGCGGCGCTGAACCTGTCGTTCGTCACCGTCGGCGATCTGTGCGCCCTGCTGCGGGTGCAACTGGAAGCCAACGATTTTCTGCCGCTGTGGGAACTGCTGGAACACGCCTGGTTCGAGCGGCCCGGAACCCGCTCCATCGCGCTGGACGCGGGCAATCGCTTTCTGGTCGCCGGGGATCACGCCCATACCTCGTTCTACACCTTCGACGACTGGGCGCAATTCGGACCGGGTCGGACCCTGCCCACCGCCGAACTGGGCGAGGGCTATCGACGTTGGGCGCGAACGCAACGGCAATACGCGCTGGCGTTGGAAGCCTATGGCTTGCATGTGCGGCGCGTGCTGGCCAACCCGCGCCTGGAAGAAATCCTGGCCACCGCCCATGCCGACGCGGCATTGGCGGCGTTTCGGGAGATTCCCTGCCTGTCGGGGGATTATCTGGTCGAGCGAATCTTTCACAACGATAGCGAGCGCCCGGAACGGCGGATGCTCGTCACCCACCAGGCCGACGCGGAATTGGGGACGCTGGCCTACACCGTGACCAGCCTGGACGCCGATGGCCAACTGGCGCGGTTGGAGCATCACTATCCCCTGCAACCTCAGGGTGTGCGCGTCATCGCCGACCAGTTGATCCAGCGCTGCGCCGAGCAAAACACCGAGCGACAGGTACTGCACCCAGGCCGACTGTTGTACTCGGAAACCGGTCGGGGCTTGCGCGCCGCTACGGTGGCTGACATTCCCGCGCCAGTGGCCAGGCGCCACTAACAGTGTGGTTGAAGTCGCTGGCCGGTCGCCGTGATCGGCTCGCCGGCGTTCTGCTGGCCCTGATGATCGCCGCCTCGGTGGCGCCGGGCGTGTCGTTGCTGCCGGCGGGGCTGCTGGGCTGGGCCGCCGCGCTGTTGCTGAGTGATCGGCTGGGCCGGCGGCAACGCATCCAGAGCGGTTGGCTGATCGGTCTCGGCGGCGCCGGCATCGCCTGGGGCGCGGCGTATGGCGCCCCGCTCGACCTCACCCGGATATTGGCCGGCAATCAGGGGCTGGTCAGTCTACTGGCGGCGGTGTCGTTCCTGCGGCTGGTGACCCGCCCGGAGGCGGCCCAATCCGACGCGCCATCCCCGCGCGGGCGCAAGGCCCTGTGGCGGACCCTGATCGGCGTCCATCTGTTCGGGGCAGTGATCAACCTGTCCACCGTGGTCATCCTCGGCGACCGCATGACCACCCGTGGCCGGCTGGGAAAACGGCGGGCGCTGGCCCTGTCGCGGGGTTTCGCGGCGGCGGCGTTCTGGTCGCCGTTCTTTTCGGCGATGGCCGCCGCCCTGACCTACGCGCCGGGCGCGCGACTGGGTATCGTGGTGCTGGCGGGATTGCCAATGGCCATCTTTTCCCTCTGGCTCACCGCCCGTGACCTCGATCCCGAAAATCCCCGCCGTGGCGCCCCCTTCGTCGGTTACCCGATGCGTTTCAATGCGCTGTGGATTCCCGGTCTGCTGGTCACCCTCGTGCTGGTCGCCCATGCGCTGATCCCCCGCTGGTCGATTCTGGCGATCATCACCCTGAGCGCGCCATTGTTGACCGTGGGCATCCTGCTGGCGCGGCGTGGGCGCGGCGCATGGCCGCCGTTGCGGGAGCATGTCGAACGGGGGCTGGCCAGCACGGTCAACGAACTGGCCCTGTTCCTGGCGGCCGGCGTGCTGGCGGCCGGATTGACCAGCCTGACCCACTCGTTCGGCCATTCGCTGCCGTTCGATCACTTCGGCCCGTTGCAGGCCGGCCTGCTGCTGGCGATGATGGTCGGCCTCGCCACGCTTGGCGTGCATCCGGTCATCACCATCGCGGTTTGCGCGGTCTGGCTGGCGCCGCTTCATCCCGAGCCGAACCTGCTGGCGATCACCCTGCTGATGGCCTGGGGGATCGGCGTGCCCGCCAACCCCCTTTCCGGCCTGCACCTGATGATGCAGGGGCGCTACGGGATCGACGGCTACGCTTTCCTGCGCTGGAATGCCGGCTACGTGTTGAAGTGCCTGGGAGTGGGAGGGCTGTTGCTTTATCTGTACGGAATAGCGCTGAACGTACCGACCTGAGCGAAGGTCTCGATACTCGGATTCCGTACGCTGCTTACCGTTTTTCGGCCATTGAACGGTCGACCGTGCATTATTCGTGGAAAAAGCGACTCCACTATCAGTGTTTCGGCGTATTATAGATTTAATATTGTTTCAACAATGAAGCGTCTATTCCAAGGGAGCGCCGACATGAGCGATGACGGGCTAAACCATCTGTCCAAGCAGTACCGCAAGTTTCTGAATCCGGCGATCAAGGCGACTCAGATTTCCATGGCCGTCACGGAAGCGTTCGTATATTTCTATTTATATGTATTGGAATCGAACACTCACTTACTGACCCCTCAACTCAAGGAAGCCGCCGCCGTCAGCGACTCGCAAAGCTGGCGGGCATTCCTGGCCCATCAGACCGAAACCCTCTCCAATCTATATTTCAAGTCCCTGGAGGACAGCAAGATGCTGTCCAATCTGGCGACGCACCTCAAGGCCAAATTCGACAGTCTGGCTCAGGAGAACCTGCGGGTTCTCGGCAACCGAAACCTCTGGCGAGACAATCCGCCCAACCCGGCGCTCACGATCGAAGCCCTCTACAACGCCATGCTGGAAGCCTGCATGGACCTTCACCTGCGCGCGCTGGAGGCGCATACCAGCATGCTGGCGTCCCGACTTGGGGAAGCCGCCGCCGTCAGCCCAAAAAGCTGGGTAGCGTTCCTGTTTCGCCAGGATGAAGCCACTTCCAGGGCCTATCAAAAATTCCTGGCCGATATCGAAACGCTGTCCAATTTGACGATGCGCCTGCAAACGGAACTCAACAGGCTGATCGAGGAAAGCCCACGCCCCATCCCTATCCCTGGGTCGAGAGTCCACCCTGAACGCTGAACCGGGGACCAACCAGCGCCAAGGGCGGTCTCCGGCCGGCCTCACGGCGCCAGCAAATCGCCGCCCTCCATGCGCAGCACTTCCACCCGCCAGCCAACCAGCAACACGCTACCGGTTCGGCGAACCAGCCCCGTGTCGGTAAACTCGAACAGGTACAGCCGCTCCAGCCGCAGCCGGCCATCGCGGTCACGTCGCCACCACAGTCGTTCCAGCGCCACGGTATCGTCGAGCAGTTGCACACCGCTTTGCCGGCAGGCGCGGAAACTGGCGGCGCGGGCCTGTTCGCGGGCGCCGAGGCTGTCCCGCCAGAACCACAGGCCCACGCCCGATGCCGCGAAAAACCCGATCAGGAACGCAAAACTCATAGCAATGGCCTCAACCGGGACAAAATATCGTCGCGGGCCTGCGCCAGCAACGATTCCCGGTCCAGGCTGTCGAGAATGTCCTGCACCACCCGTTTCGGTCCGCCCTCGCCCCAGGACTTGCCCTGGGCGAAATACCGCTCGGCGGCCTTGCCGACCACGTAGGTCCCGTACCAGGCCACCGCGCCCTGCGCGCCGGCGGTCACCACCGTCGACAGCCCCAGGCTGATGCCCTTGAGCGCCGCCGCCGCCAAGTTCATCACCCACACCGTCCCCATCAGAAACGCCAGTTGGACCGAGATGGTCTTGAGCAGCGAACCGGCCTCGCCGCGGGTGATCGGCAAACCGTACACCCGGCTGAGATGAATCATCATCGCCGCGTCGGTGGCGACCGCCGCCAGGATGTCGGCCACCGGGATCGGGTTCAGCGCCACCGCCACCCCCTTGGCCAGGCAGTAATTGCGCACCACCTTCTCGGCCAGATCGCGGCGGATGGCGACGATCTCGCGGGTCAGCCGGTCGGAAAAACGGCCCGCGAACAGGCCGGCGTTGAGCGCCGCCATGGTCTTGCCCTCGGCCTTGAGGATGTCCCAGATCCGCTCGCGCAGCGCGGTCACGTCGGGCGGCGGCTGGCGGCGGGTTTCGGTCTCGCTGCCTTCGGCGTCCACCAGAATCACGACGCGCTCGGCCGGCTGGGCGGCGGCGGTCAGGATATCCTGGGGCTGAATCGATCCCGCGACGCGCTCGCGCAAGGTTTGCAGCAACAGCTTGCGGTCGGTCCGGGTATAGCGGTCGATCTTGTTCAGCACCAGCACCAGCCGCTGCGCCGCGCCTTTCACCTGCCGCAGCGCCTTGAGTTCGCTGTCGGTGAGATCGCCATCCACCACGAACAGCACCAGATCGCTGCGGGTGGCGATGTCGTGGGCCAGTCGCTCCCGCTCCTCGCCCGCCACTTCGTTGATGCCCGGCGTGTCGATCAGGAAGACCCCGCCGGCGTCGTATTCCCGCCAGCGGGCGTGCGCGGCGCGGGTGGTTTCACCGTGCAGCGGACTGGTCGAAAACCGCGTCTCGCCCAGCAGGGCGTTCAGCAGCGCCGACTTGCCGACGCTGACCCGGCCGAACACGGCAATGTGGATATGGCCGTGTTCGATCTTTTCCAGCAACAGTTGCAATTGCTGGTAGTCGTCGGCCAGCGCCGCTCGCACCGGCGGCGGCACTCGCCGGTCGTCCAGCAATTCGCGCAGGCTTTCGCGCGCCAACGCCAAGTGCGCATCGCCGCTAACCGGTCGCGGATTCGGCGCGCTCGCCGTCCCGCCGCCGCGCCCAAACCAGTTGGGCCAGGCGTTTTGCACGTGCTTCCAAATCTTCACTCAGGTCATCCTCGAACATCCGCAGGGCGGGGCCGCTCACCAGATCGCCGCGACTTTCCAGGGAACGGGCCACCGCCTTCCCCAAGCTTTCGAATATAAGACCATAGACCACGGCGTGCATCATGCCGCCCACCACCGTGCCCATGCCGGGAAACGCCTTGAAGATGTTACCGACCAGCGCCAGCAACAGATTGAGGCTGCGCTTGATCTGGTTGCCGGCCAGGTCCAGGAACCGTTGCATGTCGATCTCTCGCGCCGGCACTTCGTACAGGGCGCACAAGTCCTTGATCAGGTTGATCCCCAGATAACCCTGAATCAGTATGTCGGTGCCCGGGCTGACCGCCGCCAGCGCGCCGAATACCGCCTTGCGCGCATAGCCTTGGACGATGGCCTCGGCTTTCTCCCGGCGATGCTGGGCGACCGCCGCATCGAGTTTTTGCTGGGCCAGCACGAACACCGCCGTGTCGCGCAGGGCGTCCAGCACCTGCGGATCGGTGTCGAGATAGCGCTGCAAGGCGCGACGCAAATCATCCACGCGCGGGGGACGCTCGCGCAGGGTGGTTTCCTCGCGCCCGTCGTGATAGATGCGGGTGACTTCCTCCATGCCCCCACACTGGACCGGCGCCACTTCGATCGGTTCGCCGACCCGCTCGGCCAGCCTCCGGCGAACCAGGTCCAGTTCCCGCTCGGTGAAGCGGTCGATCTTGTTCAACGCCACGATCAGCGGGCTGCCCAGATCGACCAGGTTCCGCAACGCCTGATACTGGTCGCGGGTCAGATCGCCCTCGCAGACGTAGATCACCACATGGGCGCGCAAGGCTTCGTCGCGGGCGGTCTGATCCAGCATTCCGTCGGCCTCGTTCAGGCCAGGCAGGTCGGCCAGAATCAGCCGGTCGCCGGCGGTGCTGGTCCAGGTGTAATAAGTCACTCTTCGGGTGGTGCCGCCGCGCACGTCGACCGCGATGTCGGTTCCCGGCAACAGGGCGCGGATCAGCGAGGACTTGCCCGCGCTGATTTCGCCGAACACCGCGACGATGATCTCGCCCGCCGCCCGCCGGCGCTGCAATTCCTCCAATTCGCGGCGGATGGCGTCGACCTGTACCCCCGCCGCTTCGCGGCGATTCAATTGCTCGCGTAGAGTCGCTTCGTCCGGCGGTTTGGGTGGGGCGATGGAGCGGGACTTGCCAGCCGGTCGCCCCCACCGCAGCACCCGCCAGACTACATAAGCGCCACCCACGCTCAGCGCGCCGAGGATCAGCAGGTAAATGATCCAAAACGTGGTCGGCGCCCGTTGCAAACGCTCCCACACCGACAGGCCGAGATCGGTGATGTACAGCACCAGCACCAGCAATACCGCGACGCCGACGCTGGCGCCCACCCCCAGCAACAAGCGAACCGGCAACCAGGTCCGGGTAGCGGGTGACAGCGGCAGTTTAGGCAAGGACGGCATTGGGGGCGAACAGCTCGCGGAAAGCGGGCGGCACCGGCTGGATCGCGCGCCGCGCGTAGTCGAAGAACACGATGCCGGTCTTGGCCCGCGCCACTTCGCGGCCACTGAGCTTCTCGGTCACCCGATAGACGAAATCGCAGCCGTATTTGTTGAAATCGGTCGCGGTCACCGCGATTTCCAGGCTCTCGCCGGGAAATGCCTCGGATTTGTAGACGATGACGCTGTCGGCCATGATCAGGCCGAGGCCGCAAATGTTCAGTTCGCTGAACCCGCACCGGTCCAGGAACCGAACCCGCGCCTCGTGCAATAGACCCAACAGGGAGTCGTTGCCCATGTGCCCGCCATAGTTGACATCGGTGATTCGCACCCGCAGTTCGGTGGCGAAGGGAAAATGCTCCGGCAGGTCCAGCTTGATTCGCGCCATGCACCGCCTCGATAACAATGGAAAATTCGCTTTTGGATGAAAATGTTAACCTGATGGCCGCAAAGACAGCGGCGATCGCGGCGGGGATTGTAAACGATTCTCGCGGGAAACGGACCGCTGGCCAGTCCCCAAGCGGGCAAGCAGCTTCCGATACCATCGCTCCAGGCCTCCGCCAAATTCGCGGGCGCAACGACTTCCTTTACCGGCAACTATACTCGAAGGAAGCCCCTCGACAAGGCACGGTGGACGCTCGCATTTTCAGTCGGACCGTGCGCCATTGCGGCGGCGGGAAAATCGGCGCAAAACCCGCGGTGCTTCGCGCTAACGTCGGTGGAGGAACAGGGGGATGCCGCGAAAGCTCGATCGTGGCGATCGGGACGAAACAACCTGCCAGAACCGCGCCGCGGGTGTCCGTCGCGTTTCCGCGCCGATGCCGGCCAAGCTAGCGCCGCCTCGCCTGCACGATATCGCCACGCGCGAGCGCCTGTTCTCGCTGCTCGACGAACGACGCACACACCCTCTGGTCTGGATCGCCGGCCCGCCCGGGGCCGGGAAAACCATGCTGGTCGCGAGCTACCTCCACGCTCGCAAGCTGCCGGGCATCTGGTATCAGGTCGACGCCGGCGACACCGATCCGGCCACGCTGTTTTACTACCTGCGTCAGGCGCTCCCTTCCCCTCGCCAAGCGCGCCTGCCGCTGTTCACGCCGGAATACCTGCCCGACCTGCCCGGTTTCGCTCGCCGCTTTTGCCGCGAACTGTTCGCCCGGCTACCGCGACCGGCGACGCTGGTGCTGGACAATTTCCACGAAGCGGCGGCGGCAACGTCGTTTCGGGCAATTTGGGGCGAGGCCGCAACGCAGATCCCCGAAGGCGTCAATCTCTTGGTGATCGGTCGCCTGGAGCCACCCGCCGAATACGCCCGTCTGCAAGTCGGCGAACTCCTGACCGCGTTGGATGCGCAAGACTTGCGGCTGGCCCCGGAAGAAACCCGAACGATCGTGGCGCTTCGCGCGCACCTGCCGGAGACCACCGTTCGCGCGCTGCACGAGCGCTCAAGCGGCTGGGTTGCGGGACTGACCTTGCTGCTGGAGCACGCCCGCAAAACCGGCGCCCCCTCCGATGCTTTGGAGCAAGCATCGCCGCAAGCACTGTTCGACTATTTCGCGACCGAAATTTTCGCGGGCGCGACCGACGACATCCGGCACCTCTGGCTGCGCACGACCTATTTGCCCCGCTTCACCGCGCCAACGGCGCGCGCGTTGAGCGAGCGCGAAAACGCCGATCGGCTACTGGACGCGCTTTATCGCCAAGGTTATTTCGTTGATCGACGCAGCGCGTCGACGACCGTTTACCAGTATCACGCCTTGTTTCAGGCGTTTCTTCGGCATCGGGTCGAACAAGATTACCCCGCCCTCGAACGCCGAGAGCTGGTCCGCGCTTCGGCCAAGGCGCTCGATGCCCAAGGCGATGCCGAAGCGGCTTTTGGTCTGTTCGCCGAAGTCGCGGACTGGGAGGCCGCTGCCGGATCGACTCTCGCACGCGCCGCCGAATTGTTCGGCCAGGGCCGCTGGCGGACCCTGCAAGGCCAGATCGACGCCTTGCCGCGAGCAATGGTCGAAACCATCCCCTGGCTGCTGTTCTGGTCCGGCGCTTGCCAGACCCAGACCGCGCCGGGCGCGGGCCGCGCGACGCTGGAGCGCGCTTACGACCGGTTCCGCGCGGCCGATGACGAACTCGGCCAAGCGTTGAGCGCGTGCGCCATCCTGGAAAGCTATTATCTGGAATGGGGCGACTTCGCCCATCGCAACCGATGGATCGATGCGCTCGAACGGATTCTGGCGCGACATCCGACGTTTCCATCGCCCAGCATCGAACTGCGGGTCTGGTCGACGCTGTTGCTCGCGCTCGCCTATCTCAAACCGCAACACCCGCTGACGCCGGCCTGCGCCGAACGGGTGTGGCGACTGTGTCGGTCGGAGCTTCCGGCGGGCGAGCGGCTGATGGCCGCCACCTGGCTGCTGCTTTATCTGACGATGATGGAAGATGTCGAGCGCATGCGCGCCGCCGCCCTCGAATTCGCGCCGCTGACCCGCTCCGTCGACACCACGCCGCTGCAGCGCGTGGGCTGGAGCTGGTCTCACGCCTTGTATCGCATGTGTCTGGCGGATTTTGAACGCTGTCGGCAGGATCTGGTGGACGCGCGCAGCCTGGCGGCGACCGCCGGTCTCGATTATCTGGTGGGCGTGCCCAGCCTGTTGGAAATCTGGGCGTTCCTCGCCAGCGGCGATCTCACGGCCGCCTCGAAGCGGTTGGACGATCTGGCCGCCGAGATTGACCATGCCCGACCCAACGATATCGCCCTCCACCACTTCCTTCGGTCCTGGCTCGCCCTGCGGCAAGGGCGTCCGCGCACGGCGCTGGAGCACGCCCGGAAATCCGCCGAGATCATCCGGCAACGGCCTCATGCGGGTCCGAGCGTTTCGTCTCTCGGCGCCTATTCCCACGCACTGGCGGAATGCGGCCAAACCGCCCAGGCGGTGGCGGTTGCCCAAGAAGCGCTGTCTTGGGTGAAGATCCCCAGCAACAGCATGTTGTGCTTCAATGCCTTGCTGTTCGCGGCGGACGCGATACGCCAGCACGGCCAGCGCGAGCAAAGCCTGACGCTGCTCGGCGAAGCGTTTGCCACCGGACGCCGGGGCGGTTTTCTCAACTGCATGCTTTGGTTGCCGAAGATGATGGCGCGGCTGTGCGCGGACGCGCTGGCCGCCGACATCGAACCCGAATACGTCGAATCGCTCATTCACAAGCGGGTATTGGTCGCGCCAGGCGCCGACATCGAGCGGTGGCCGTGGCCGGTGCGGGTCTACACCCTCGGCCGTTTCGCGCTGGTGTTGGACGGTCAGCCGCTCAAAGCCACCGGCAAACCGCAACATCGCCCGCTGGAATTGCTCAAGGCGCTGGTCGCCCTGGGCGGGCGGGAGGTTC
>ERZ761607.5212-NODE-5212-length-10868-cov-3.202811_pt1 | contig 10868 bp, 7 predicted proteins | sample MGYA00511164_ERZ761607 | MGnify/ENA primary metagenome ERZ761607 (study PRJEB28899, sample SAMN02445080) | bioreactor sludge metagenome | biome: EBPR sludge | place: Australia: Brisbane, Thorneside Wastewater Treatment Plant | collected 2011-06-22 ...
CCCCGCCACAGCCCCATGCCCCCCGCCGACGAGATCCTCGCCTTCGTGAAGCGCGAGTGCGAGACCTGCGCCCTCGTGCATCCCCTGCTGTCCGCGATGCGGGCGCGCGGCGTCCCCGTGCGGGCCGTGGTGCAGGACGAACCCGCGCATTTCGCGGATCTCGATCCGGTGGACGACACGGGCCTCGCCGAGTCCTTCCGCCACGACATCGAATCGGTGCCCACGCTCGTGCGTGTCCGGGAGGGAAAGGAGAGCGGCCGCGTCGTCGGCTGGCATCGCGACGAGTGGCGCGCCTTCACGGGCGATGCGACGCTCGGCGAAGGGCTTCCGGCCTGGCAACCGGGCTGCGGCTCGAAGTCGCGCGAGCCGGGTGTGCACGAGCGGCTGGTCGCCCGTCATGGCGATGCCGGCATCGCCTCCCGCGCCATCGCGCTGGGGGACTGGGACGACGAGATGGAAGCCTGCTTCGAGCGGGGCTGGACCGACGGCCTGCCCGTCGTGCCGCCCACGGACGAGCGCATCCTGCGCATGCTCGCCGGCACCCGCCGCAAGCCGGAGGAGATCGTGGGCCGCGTGCCGCCGAACCTCGCGCCCTGCACGGTCGAGAAGGTCGCGATCAATGCCGTCATGGCGGGATGCAAGCCGGAATACCTGCCGGTCGTGCTCGCGGCGCTGGAGGCTGCGCTCGAGCCCGTCTTCACGATGCACGGGCTGCTTTGCACGACCTGTTTCTCCGGCCCCGTGATCGTGGTGAACGGCCCGGTCGCCAAGCGCATCGGGATGAACTGGGGCATCAACGCGCTGGGCCAGGGCAACCGCGCCAACGCCACCATCGGGCGCGCCCTGCAACTCATCGTGCGCAACGTGGGCGGCGGCGTGCCCGGGGAGCTCGACCGCGCCACGCTCGGCGGGCCGGGCAAGTACACCTTCTGCTTCGCCGAGGACGAGACCGATCCCGGCTGGGAGCCGCTCTCGGTCGCACGCGGCATCGCGAAGGGCCGCAGCGCCGTCACGCTCTTCCAGGGCGACGGCATCCAGGGCTTCATCGACCAGCGCTCCCGCACGCCCGAGGAGCTCACGCGCTCCTTCGCGATGTCCCTCGCCGCCGTGGGCCATCCGAAGCTGTGCGAATTCACCAACGCGATGCTCGTGCTGTCGGCGGAGCACTACGCCATCTATCGGAAAGCCGGCTGGGATCGCGCGCGCATCACGGCGGAACTGCACGCCGCCCTCGTGCGGCCGGGGCGCGATCTCGTGCAGGGCGCCCAGGGCGTGGGCGAGGGCATCGCCGCCTCGCGGGCAGGGGAATCCGTCGCCAAGTTCTGGCCCGAGGGCCTGCTCATCGTGCGCGCCGGGGGCGAGGCGGGCCTGTTCTCCGCGATCCTCGCGGGCTGGACCGGCGGGCGCTTCCGCCACGAATCGCAACCCGTCACCCGGGAGATCGTCGAATGAGCCTCGTCCTTCGGGACCCCACGCCCGAGAACGCCGCAGTCCTCCGCGAGCGCCGCCGGGCTCCCGCCGATCTCGCCGGACGGACCGTGGCGCTCCTGGACATCGGCAAGATGCGCGGCGCCGAGTACATCGACCGGCTCGAGCAGCTGCTCAACGAACGCGGCATCCGCACGCGGCGCTACGCCAAGCCCACCAACACGCGGACGGCCCCGGTGCCGATGCTGCAGGCGATCGCCACCGAGTGCGAGGCCGTGGTGATCGCGCTGTCGGACTGCGGCTCCTGCACCTCCTGCAGCACCCACGACCTGTCGGACCTGGACCTGCGGGGCGTGCCGGGCGTGAGCGTGCTCACGACCGAGTTCCGCGACGCCTTCGCGAAGCAGTGCGGGGCCATCGGCTACGGCGGCGCTTCGGTCTTCGTTCCCCACCCGATGCAGAACCGCACGACGGCCGAGCTGCACGCCTTCGCCGAGGCGAGCGTGGCCGAGGTGCTCGAGCGGCTTTCGGGCGGGCTGCCGCCCGCCGTCGGCTAGAATCGCGGCTTCGTTTCCCGATCCGGAATCCAAGGAGAAGTCGCGATGGCACTGCAGAAGATCGACGTGGTGGTGGGTGAAGGCGCCGAGGCCAAGCCCGGCATGGTGACGGTGCACTACACCGGGTGGCTGCACGACCCGTCGCAGCCCGACGGCCACGGCAAGAAGTTCGACAGCTCCGTCGATCGCGGCTCGCCCTTCGAGTTCTACCTGGGCGGCGGGCAGGTGATCCGCGGCTGGGACGAGGGCGTCGCGGGCATGAAAGTGGGCGGCAAGCGCACGCTCGTCATTCCGCCGGAGATGGGCTACGGCGCCCGCGGCGCGGGCGGCGTGATCCCGCCCAACGCCACGCTCGTCTTTGACGTGGAGCTGCTGGGCGTCCGCTGAGGAGACCGCCCCGGCCCGTGCGTTCGGGCGGCCGGTAAAATGCCGGCTTGAACCCGAACACCCCCGACCTGCTCGCGGCCACCCTCGCGGCCGACCACCCGAAGATCGCCGCGCTGGCCACCACCGTGGCCGAGCGCGTGCGCGCGGGCCGTCCCTGCGATCGCGAGAAGGCCCTGCTCGAGGCGCTGCTCGACCGCTCCCGCAAGGCCTTCGCCGCCCGGGCCGCGCGCCTGCCCACGCCACGCTTTCCCGACGAGCTGCCCATCGCCCAGAAGCGCGAGGAGATCGCGGCGCTCGTGGCGAAGCACCCGGTGACCATCGTCTGCGGCGAGACGGGCTCGGGCAAGACGACGCAGCTTCCGAAGATCTGCCTCGGCGCATCGCGGCCCGCAGCCTCGCCACCCGCCTCGCGCAGGAGCTGCCGGGCACCGCGAAGGGCTTCGTCGGCCACAAGATCCGCTTCCAGGACCGCACGGGCCCGGAGACCGCGATCAAGGTGATGACCGACGGCATCCTGCTCGCCGAGACCCACTCGGACCGGGAGCTTCGGGCCTACGACACGATCATCGTCGATGAGGCCCACGAACGCAGCCTCAACATCGATTTCCTGCTGGGCTATCTCAAGCGCCTCGTCGCCGTCCGCCCGGACCTCAAGGTCATCGTCACCTCGGCCACCATCGATACCCAGCGCTTCTCGGATTTCTTCGGCGGCGCACCGGTGATCGAGGTCTCGGGCCGCACCTATCCCGTCGAGGTGCGTTATCGCCCCGAGTACCTCGAATCGCGCGGCGAAGGCGAGGACGACGTGGACGACGAGCCCCTCACGATGCCCGAGGCCATCGTCTCGGCCGTGGACGAGATCGACCGCACCAGCCGCTCGGGGGACATCCTCGTCTTCCTGCCGGGGGAGCGGGAGATCCGCGAGGCCGCCGAGGCCTTGAGAAAGCACCACCCCAAGGGCGCGGAGATCCTGCCGCTCTTCTCGCGCCTGTCGGCCGAGGAGCAGGACCGCGTCTTCGAGCCCTCGGGCCGGCGGCGCATCGTGCTCGCGACCAACGTGGCCGAGACTTCCCTCACGGTGCCGGGCATCCACTTCGTGATCGACACGGGCCTCGCGCGCGTGAAGCGCTACAGCCCCCGCCAGAAGATCGACCAGCTTCGGATCGAGCCCATCTCGCAGGCGGCGGCGCGCCAGCGGGCGGGACGCTGCGGCCGCGTCGCGAGCGGCGTGGCGATCCGCCTGTACGCCGAGACGGATTTCGACGGCCGGCCCGAGTACACCACGCCCGAGATCCTGCGCACGTCGCTCGCCTCCGCGATCCTGCGCATGGCCGCGCTCGAGCTGGGGGAGGTCTCGGCCTTTCCCTTCGTGGAGCCGCCGACGCCCCGGCAGGTGGAGGACGGCTACCGCACCCTCTTCGAGCTGGGGGCCATCGACGAGAAGCGCGTCCTCACGCCCCTGGGCCGCGAGCTCGCGCGGTTGCCCGTGGATCCGCGCATCGGCCGCATGCTGCTCGCCGCCCGCGAGTTCAATTGCCTGTCGGAAATGCTGATCCTCGCCTCGGCCCTGTCGATCCAGGACCCGCGGGACCGTCCGCAGGACAAGCGGCAGGAATCGGACCGCGCCCACGAGGAATTCCGCGACGATGCGTCGGATTTCGTCCAGCTCCTCAACCTGTGGAAGTTCTTCGACGAGGCCTTCCGCCACAAGGAATCGAACCGCAAGCTCTGGCAGGTGTGCCGCGAGCACTTCCTGTCCTACGTGCGGATGCGGGAGTGGCGCGACCTCGCGGGGCAGCTGCGGGAGATGGCCGCGGACCTCAAGATCCGCGAGAACCCCACGGACGCGACCTACGAGCAGGTGCACCGGGCGCTGCTCACGGGCCTCGTCACCACCGTGGGCCTGAAGGCGCAGGAGGGCGACCATTACAACGCGCCCCGAGGCGTTCCCTTCGCGATCTGGCCGGGCTCGGGGCTCAAGAAGAACCGTCCCCGCTGGGTGATGGCGGGCGAACTGCAGGAGACCACGCGGGTCTTCGCGCGGAACGTCGCCCGCATCGACCCGGAGTGGATCGAGCGGGCCGCGGCCCACCTCGTGCAGTACCAGCACCACGAACCCCACTGGGACCGGGCGCGGGGCGAGGTGACGGCCTACGAGACCGTCTCGCTCTACGGCCTCACGATCGTCGCCCGGCGCAAGGTGAGCTTCGGGCGCATCGATCCGGTGCGTGCCCGCGAGGTCTTCATCGAGTCGGCGCTGGTCGCCGGTGAGATCGACCTGGCACTCCCCTTCATCGCGCACAACGCGCGGCTGGTGAAGGAAGTGGAGGACCTGGAGCACCGTGCGCGCCGGCAGGACGTGCTGGTGGACGCCCGGGCCCTCTACGCGTACTTCGACGCCCGCGTGTCGGCGGACGTTCGCGACGCCCGGTCCCTCGAGCACTGGGTGAAGGAGGCCTCGAAGGCGGATCCGAAGCTCCTGCACCTCACGAAGGCCGACCTCATGCGCCACGGCGCGGAATCGGTGACGGAGGAACTCTTTCCCCGCCAGCTCCGCCACGGCGACCACGCCTTCGCGCTCGCCTACCGCTTCGATCCGGGCCATCCGATGGACGGCGTCACGGTCAACGTGCCCCTCGCGCTGCTCAACGGCCTGGACGAGGCGACGCTCGACTGGCTCGTGCCCGGCATGATCCGCGACAAGGTGGCCTGGACCATGAAGGCGCTGCCCAAGCGCATCCGCACGGCGCTGGTGCCGGTGCCGGAGCACGTGACGGCCTTCCTCGAGCGCGAGGCGCCCGGCGGGCGCACCGTGGCCGAGGCGGTGCTCGCGTACGCCTCGCGCCTCGTGGGCGAGCGCCTGGACAGCGAGGTCTTCTCGAAGGAGGCCCCGCCGCCCCACCTGCACATGAACGTGCGCGTCGTGGACGAGGCGAAGAAGGAGCTCGCGATGGGGCGCGACCTGCGCTCGCTCCAGCAGCGCCTCGGGGAAGCCGCCCAGCTGACCCTCGCCCAGGCCGGGCCGGGCATCGAGCGCGAGGGGCTCACGGGGTGGGACTGCGGCGACCTGCCCGCGGAGGTCTCCTTCCGTCGCGTCAACCAGGCCCTCAAGGGCTATCCGGCCCTCGTCGACGAAGGCGCGAGCGTCGCGCTCCGTCTCTTCGACACGGAGGCCAAGGCCCGCGCGGCCCATCGCGGCGGCGTGCGGCGCCTGCTCGCTTTCGAGTTGAAGGAGCAGGTGCGCCAGCTCGAACGGGGGCCCTCGGGCTTCAATGCCGTGGCCCTGCGCATGCAATCCGTGGTGCCCGCGGACAAGCTGCGCGCGGACCTCGTGGCCTGCATCCTCGATCGCGCCTTCGTGGGCGAGGACGATCCGCCCCGCTCGCCGAAGGCCTTCGAGGAACAGAAGAAGCGCGCCAAGGCCCGCCTGCCGGCCGTGACGGAGGCCGCCTCGCGGCACCTGGCCGCCATCGCGGAGGCCTGGGCGGCCACGCAATCGGCCATCGCCGGGGCGGGGTCGCTGGGCCGGATCGCCGGTGAGGCGAAGGCGCACCTGGCGAGACTCGTCTTCCCGGGATTTCTCGCGGCGACGCCCTGGGAGCACCTCGCCGACGTGCCCCGCTACGTGAAGGGCATCGCGCTGCGCCTGCAGAAAATCCGCGCCAACCCGGAGCGCGACCAGCGCCACGGGCCGGTCGTGGCGGAGCTGCAATCGCGCTGGGAGGCGAAGCGCGACGTCGAGCGCGCCGCGGGTCGCGAGAACCCGCGCGTGGACGAGTTCCGCTGGCTCGTCGAGGAGCTTCGCATCTCCCTGTTCGCACAGGAGCTCAAGACGCCCTTCCCGGTCTCGGCCAAGCGGCTCGAGAAATTCTGGGACGAGCACCTGCGCAAGTAGATTGCGGTAGAGTCCCCCGGTTCCCGCATTTACCCGGAGAAACCCATGAGCGACAAGGTGCGCGACGCGAAGCGCGTGCGCGAGCTCGATGTCACCTGAGGCCCGGCGCCTTCGCCTCGCGGCGAGGACGGGGGCCATCGCGCCTTTCGAGGTGATGGAGATCCAGTCCCTCGCGCGGGGGCTGGAGGCCGCGGGCCGCGACGTGATCCACCTGGAGATCGGCGAGCCCGACTTTCGCACGCCCGCACCCGTGGTGGAAGCCGCGCGCCGGGCCCTCGCCGAGCGGCCGATGAACTACACCTCGGCCCTGGGCATCGCACCGCTCCGGGAAGCCATCGCCCGCCACTACGCCGACCGCCACGGCCTTGCGGTGGACCCGGCCCGCGTCGTGGTCACGGCGGGTTCGTCGGCGGCGCTGCACCTCGCGTTCGCGGCCTTTCTCGATCCCGGCGAGGAGGTGCTGCTCGCCGACCCGGGCTATCCCTGCAACCGCCACTTCGTGAGCGTGCTGGGCGGCGTGCCGAAGGCCGTGCCCGTGGGACCCGAAGAGCGCTACCAGCTCTCGGCCGCGGCGGCTCGGGCCGCGTGGTCGGAGAGGACGCGCATCGCGATGGTGGCCTCGCCCTCCAATCCCACGGGCACGCTGGTGCCGCCCACGGAGATGTCGGCGCTCGCGGCCCTCGCGCGGGAAAAGGGCGGCGTGCTCCTCGCCGACGAGATCTACCAGGGGCTCGTGTACGGCCAGGACGCGCGCACGGCCGCGCACGAGGGCGAGGATGTCCTCGTCATCAACAGCTTCTCGAAGTACTTCCAGATGACGGGCTGGCGCCTCGGCTGGCTCCTCGCGCCGGCGGCGGCCGTGCGGGAGGTGGAAAAACTCGCGCAGAACCTCTACATCTCGCCGGCGGCCGTGTCGCAGCACGCGGCCCTCGCGGCCTTCCTGCCGGAAACGACGGCCATCCTGGAGGCCCGCCGGCAGGAGCTCGCAGCGCGCCGCGATTTCCTCGTGCCCGCCCTCGAAGCCCTGGGCCTTCGCGTGCCGGTGAAGCCCGAGGGCGCGTTCTACGTCTATGCCGACTGCTCGGCGGTCACGGACGACAGCTTCGGCTTCGCCCGGCGCCTGCTCGAGCAGGCCGGCGTGGCCGTGACGCCCGGCAAGGATTTCGGCTTCCATCGCCCCGAGCGGCACCTGCGCATCGCGTACACGCAACCCGTCGCGCGCCTGGAGGAAGCGGTGGGCCGCATTGCGGCGCTGCTTCGCGCGGGGGCCTAGCGTGTCGCGCCTGCTGGTCGCGCTGCAGTTCTCGCTGATGGGCGCCGTCCTGTGGCGCGCGTGGCCCTTCGCGCCCGGCATCGCCTTCGCGTTGCTGCTCGCTGCCGGGCTCGCCGTGGGCCTCTGGGCCCTCGCCGCCAATCGCCCGGGCAATTTCAACATCCGCCCGGAGCCCAAGGAAGGCGGACGGCTCGTCACCCACGGGCCCTATCGCTGGATCCGCCACCCGATGTATCTCGCGGTGCTGCTCGTGACCGGAGCCTTCGCGTGGGGCGGCGATGCGGGGCAGGGGGTGGTGGTGCTGCTTCTCGCGGCGGTGCTCGCCGCGAAGGCCCGGCGCGAGGAGAGGGGACTCTCGGCCCTGTACCCCGAGTGGGACGCTTACCGCGCCCGCACGGCGGCGATCGTCCCGGGCCTTTTCTGACCCCGCGCTAGTTCGCGACCGCGAGGGCCTCGGCCACGACGCGGGCCGGGTCCGTCGTGCGGGCCGCGTGGGCGAGCCAGGCGTTGGCCGCCTTCATCCGCTCGGGCGTGGCGCGGTAGCGGCCCGCCGCGATGTCCGCTAGCAGGCGCCGCGTGAGATCCGGCGAGAAGTGGTAGAGGTCCGTGTAGTGGGAGAGGTTTGCCACGTACGCGGGTTCGGCCTGGAAATCGAAGAGTTCCGCGTTGGGAAAATCCGCGAGCCGCGCGAGGAGCCATTCCCGGAACTCGAGCGTGAGCGCCACCTGGCCCCGCTGCTCGAAATCGCTCCACACCAGGATCGCGTACGGCGCGAGCACGAAGGTGAAGCGCACGTCCCGGTGCCGTTCCAGCAGCGGCGCGAGATTCGCCTCGAACGAGGCCTTCATGCCCGCGAGCGTGCGCGGCGGCTGCCGGAAGCGCGCGTTGAGATTCGCCGGGTCGAGTCCCTGCACGGCCTTGGCCGCGGAGAACTCCCGCCCGTCGGACCATACCCACATCCGGGCCTCGTCGCGGTTCGTCCGCGTCCACGCGAGGCCCAGCGCCGTTTCCAGCGACCGGCGCAGCGTGCCCGCGCCCAGCAGGTAGGGCAGGTCGTCCAGCGCCGTGCCGTTGTAGTGGAAGTCCGGGAAAGGCTCGCGGAAGCCGCTGCGGTCCGTCGCGCCGGAAAAGGCGTTGTAGTCGAGGTTCATCAGCACGTGGCGGGGCTTGCCCGTGGCGAGGGCCGTGGCGAGGAGCTTTCCCGCGTCGTGGGCCGTGAGCGCGGAGACCGAGAGGTTCACGGTGCGCCCGCCGAGGACGGCGTCCACGTCCGCGGGCAGTACGTTCTCCATGAGTGACGAACCGGTCACCAGCCGGTCGTAGTCGAGGTGCCGCGCGAGGCCCGGGTTCTGGTGCCGCTGCCACGCCGGGTAGAAGCGCGTGGGGTAAGGGCCCTTCGCCCCGTAGGTGCGGAACGGATCGACCCAGGCATTGAACGCCGCGATGCCCGCCGCGAGGAGCGCGGCGAGGGCGAGGGTCGCAAGGAAGAAGCGCCGGGCCACGGTCAGAAAATGAAGTAGATGAATTCGGACGGATTGGCCACGAAGGCGAGGGCGAGGGCCGCGAGGCCGCCGAAGGCCGCGATGCGGACCGGACGGAAATCCATGCGCTCCACGATGTTCATCGCGGTGCGCGGCGTGAACTGCAGCACGAGCGCCGCCCCGAGGGTGGCGAGCACCGTGAGGCCGGGCACGAGCTCGCCCGCCGGCACGCCGCTTCGGCCGAGGAAGGCCCAGGCCTCCACCGAGAAGCCGTCGCCGAAGCCCTTCAGGCCGGCGACCGCCGCGAGGATGGACCCGGCGTCCGCGAGGCTCGACGCGCGGAAGATCACGAAGCACGCCATCGCGAAGAGGGCCGTGACGGCGATGGCCACGGGGCGAGGCAGCGCGTACCCCGTGCGGGTCCACAGCCGGAAGACGACCAGCCCCATGCCGTGGGCGAGGCCCCAGGCGACGAAGGTCCAGGCCGCGCCGTGCCAGAAGCCGCCCACGACGAAGGTCACGACGAAGAGCGCCATCGTGCGAGCCTCGCCCTTGCGATTGCCGCCGAGCGGGATGTAGACGTAGTCCCGCAGGAAGCGCGAGAGCGTCATGTGCCAGCGGCGCCAGAATTCCTGCAGGTTCGCGGCGCGGTACGGCGCGTCGAAGTTCAGGGGCAGGCGGATGTTCACCATCAGCGCCGCGCCCAGCGCCATGTCCGTGTAGCCGCCGAAATCGAAGACGAGCTGCATCGCGTAGGCGGTCATCGCGATCCACGCGTCGGCGAAGGTGAGGGTGGCGGCCGCGGCGAAGCCCGCGTCGGCCCAGGGGGCGAGCGTGTCGGCCACCAGCACCTTCTTCGCGAGCCCGAGGACGACGAGCGCGAGGCCGCGGGCGAGGTTGTCCCAGTCCGGCTTCTTCAGGGCCGCGTCCGCGAACTGCGGCATCATCTCGCGGTGGTGGATGATGGGACCGGCGAGCAGGTGCGGGAAGAACGTGACGAAGAGCACGTAGTTGACCGGCGCGTACTCCCGGGCCTGGCCCCGCGCGGCGTCCACCAGGTAGGCCACCTGCGTGAAGGTGAAGAAGCTGATGCCCAGCGGCAGCAGCAGCCCCGGCGCGGAAAGACCCGCGCCCGTCGCGGCGTTCAGGTTCTCGACGAAGAAGTCGGCGTACTTGAAGAGGCCGAGGAGCCCCAGGTTGAACGCGATGCCCGCCGCGAGCGGTCCGCGCGTGGCGCCGGACGCCGCGCGCCGCGAGAGGATCCGGCCCACGGCGAAGTTGACCGCGATCGACAGCGCGAGGATCGGGACGAACGCGAGCTTCCAGTACGCGTAGAAGACGACCGAGAGCGCGGCGAGGAACGCATTGGCGGCGAGCGGCGAGCGCCGGCCGATCGCGAAATAGCCCGCGACCGCGAAGGGCAGGAAGACGAGGAGGTAGGCGTAGGAATTGAAGAGCACGCCCCGGCCCGCCCGCGCGTCAGGCGGCCCGCAGGGGGATGCGCCGCTCCTCGACGGCGTGGCACGCCACCTGGGCATCCTCCACGTCGCGAAGGGCCGGCCGCTCGGACTTGCAGCGGTCGTTGGCGTGGGGGCAGCGGGGGTGGAAGGCGCAACCGGCAGGCCGGTGCGCGCATCCCAGCCACGCCAGGCGCGCACGGCGTCATCCCAGCTCAGCCACGCGCCATGCGTGCTGATCGATGGCTCGAACCAGTGGATCTCGCGGCGCGCGATGTCGCCGTGATAGCGGCCGGGATCGGCGACGCAGGCAGTGCGCGCGGTCTCCCAGGCACTGCGGGTCGTGAGGGTGTTGACCCGGGCAGGCGGGGCCGCCACGGGGGCATAGCC
>ERZ761607.5213-NODE-5213-length-10866-cov-3.612339_pt1 | contig 10866 bp, 7 predicted proteins | sample MGYA00511164_ERZ761607 | MGnify/ENA primary metagenome ERZ761607 (study PRJEB28899, sample SAMN02445080) | bioreactor sludge metagenome | biome: EBPR sludge | place: Australia: Brisbane, Thorneside Wastewater Treatment Plant | collected 2011-06-22 ...
TGCCGCGGATCACCGGCTGGACGGCGGCGAAGACCTCGTCCTGGGTGACGAAGCTCATTTCCAGGTCGAGCTGGTAGAAGTCGGTGGGCGAGCGGTCGGCGCGCGGGTCCTCGTCGCGGAAGCAGGGCGCGATCTGGAAATACTTGTCAAACCCCGAGACCATCAGGAGTTGCTTGAACTGCTGCGGCGCCTGCGGCAGCGCATAGAACTTGCCCGGATGCAGGCGCGACGGCACCAGAAAGTCGCGCGCGCCCTCGGGGCTGGAGGCCGTGATGATCGGCGTCTGGAATTCGTTGAAGCCCGCGTCCCACATCCGGTTGCGGATCGAGCGCACCACATTCGAGCGCAGCATCATGTTCGCATGCAGCTTTTCGCGCCGCAGGTCGAGGAAGCGATAGGTCAGGCGCGTTTCCTCGGGGTAGTCCGGTTCGCCGAACACCGGCAGCGGCAGTTCCGCCGCCTCGCCCAGCACCCGGACCTCGCGCACATAGACCTCGATGGCGCCGGTGGGGATTTTCGCGTTGACCAGCGCCGCATAGCGCGCCTTGACCACGCCATCGAGCGAAATCACCCATTCCGCGCGCACCTTGTCCAGCGCGGCAAAGGCGGGCGAGTCGCTGTCGGCCAGCACCTGCGTGATGCCGTAATGGTCGCGCAGGTCGATGAACAGCACGCCACCATGGTCGCGCACCCGGTGCACCCAGCCCGCCAGCCGGACGTTCTGCCCGACATGCGCAAGGGAAAGATCGGCGCAGGTATGGCTGCGATAGGGGTTCATGCCGGACTCCGGGGCTAAGGGACCGCCCCGGATACACCCGTTCGCCGGGCCGAAGTCAAGCCCGCCGCCATGCGCAGCAGCGCCCGGCCTACACCGCGCTCTGCGTTGCCCTCCCCCCGCGCCCGGCGCGCGACAGCCCCAGATCGTCCAGGATTGCATAGAACGCCGGCAGGACCACCAGCACCAGCACAGTCGAGGCCAGCATGCCGAACACCACGCTGACCACCAGCGGTTTGAGGACCTGAGCCTGCAACGAGGGCTCGTTGAGCAGCGGCAACATGCCGATCACCGTGGTGCCGACGGTGATCGCGATGGGCCGGAAACGCGCGCGCACCGCCGCCCCGGCCGCCGCCGCCAGTGCCATTCCCTCGGCGGCCCGCGCCTTGATCACCTCGACCAGCAGGATCGCGTTGTTCACCACGATCCCCGCCAGCGACGCCGCCCCCATCATCGAGGGCATCGAGATGTCGAACCCCATCAACCAGTGCCCCCAGACCACACCGATCAGCGCCAGCGGGATGGTCAGCATGACGATCAGGGGCTCTGCATAGCTGCGGAACTGGAACGACAGCACCAGATAGATGCCCAGGAGCCCCAGCAGGAACCCGCGCAGGATCGACCCGCCGGTCTGCGCCAGATTGGCCGCCTGTCCTTCGACATGGATCCCCAACCCCGGCACCGCCGCCGCGCGTTCGGCCAGAAAACCCGCGCGCAATTCGGCGGTGATCGCATCCGCATTGCCTAGGCTCGGCACCACATCGGCCTGCACGCCAACCCCGCGTTCGCCGTTGACGCTGGTGATCGTGCCCCAGCCGCGCGCCTCGGTCACGCGCAGCACGGTGGCAAAGGGCACGCTGCGGCCGTCCGCCAGGATGAAGGTGAAGGATTCGAAATCGCTCAGCGCATCGCGGTCGGCGAGGGACAGGATCACCTCGACCTCGTGTGCCAGCGTGCCGGAGGGGGTTGCGCTGCGCACCTCGCTCAGCCCCGAGCCCAGGAATGCCCCGCGCAACTGCCCGGCCACCTCGGAAGCGGTCAGGCCCAGCGCCGGGGCGCTTTCGGTCAGCGTCAGATGCAGTTCGGGCTTGCCCGGGCGCAGGTTGACCAGCGCGTTGCGCACCCCGGCATAGGTTTCCAGCTCGGCCTGCAACAATCCGGCCTCGCGCGCGAGGATGGCGAAATCGGGATGCGTCAGCCGCAGGTCCAGCGCCACGCCCTGCGGGCCGATGCCGGGTTCGGCAATGATCAGGGCACTGGCGCCGGCCAGCGCGCCGATCTCGGCCTGCCAGAGGGCGGCGATGGTGTCGAGATTGGTCACGCGCAACTCGGCGCCCAGAATATCGGCCGAAACCGTCGCCACATGCGCGCCGCTTTCCCCCGCCGAGGCGTTGCGGTTGAACCGCGTGATGCGCCGCAGGATCAGCGCCTGCCCCTCCGGCTGGTCCGGGCTCAACGCCGCATCGACCCGCGCCAGCGCCGCCTCGATCTGCGCCACCGCGGCCTCGGTCCGCGCCAGCGGCGTGCCCTGCGGCATCAAGAGCCGCGCCTCCAGAACATTGCCGTCAATGTCGGGAAAGGCCTCGCGCTTGATGACACCCGAGGCCATGGCGCCCACGGTCAGCACCAGCGCCGCAATCGCCAGACCCGCCGTCAGCCAGCGCGCCCGCACCGCCAGATCGGCGATCCGCCCCACCCCCTCGCGCACCAGATCAAACCCGGCGTCGAAGCGGCGGCGAAAGGCACCGGGAGGCTTCATGCCCGCTTCGGCCATATGGCGCAGGTGGCGCGGCAGGATGACAAAGGCCTCGATCAGGCTGGCCGCCAACGCCGCGATCAGCACCAGCGGCAGAACTTCCAGCACCTTGCCCAGCGTGCCGGTCAGAAAGGACAAGGGGCCAAAGACCGCGACCGTGGTCAGAAACGAGGCCAGAACCCCCGGCGCCACCAGCCCCACGCCCCGCACCACGGCCTCGATCCCGCCGCCGGGCTGCGCCGCCGCCTGAACCGCGATGGAATCCGACAGCACGATGGAATCGTCCATGACGATGCCAATGGCCATCAGCAGGGCCACCATGGTGATCATGTTCAGCGTCAGGCCCGTCAGCGCCATGAAGGCCAGCGCCCCGGCCATCGCCACCGGCAGACCCATCGCTGCCCAGAACGCCAGCGAGGGACGAAAGAACAGCGTCATCAACAGGATGACCAGCACGAGGCCGGTCGCGCCGTTCTTCAGCAGCATCGCCAGCCGGTCGCGCACGATACTGGTGGTGTCCTGAACGATCTCGACCCCCAGCGCCCGCTCGCCGCCCGAGGGTGAGGGCAGCGCTGCCACCTCGGCCGCGATGCGGTCGCGCAGCGCCTCCAGCGTGCGCAGCGCGTCCTGTCCACGGGGCTTGTGCACCTCGAGCAGGATCGCGGGCTGGCCATTCACAAAGGCGCGCTCCTCGGGCGGGGAATGCACCTCGACGATCCGCGCCACGTCTCCCAACGTCAGGCGCGCGCCATTGTCCAGCACCAGCACCGGCAGCGCCGCCAGCGCTGCCGGACTGCGGCGCTCTTCGGTCAGGCGCAGGCGCAGATCGCCGCCCGGGGTCTCCAGCGTGCCCGCGGGCTGATCGAGGCTCTGGGCCCCGATCACCTGCGCCAGCCCCGCGGCGGTCAGCCCGTGCTGGGCCAGCACCGCGCGCGGAGCCTCGATGCGAAACTGCCGCGCCCCCAGCCCGGACCGGTTGACCCGCGCGATTTCCGGCAAGGCGGCCAGCCGTTCGGCCAGGCCGGTCGCGTAAAGATCGAGGTCATGCAGCGGCATCGGCCCCCAGACCGCGACCGAGGCCACCACATCGGTCCGGTGCAATTCGCGCAGCTGTGCCGGGTCGGCGCGGTCTGGAAAGCTGTCGACGGCCCCCACTTCGGTGCGCAGCGCGGTCTGAAAGCGGATCGGATCGCCTCCCGAAGCCATCACCGCCACCGCGCGCGCGCGGTTGTCCTGCGCCGTGCAGGTCAGCGTGTCCAGATCCTCGACCCCCTGCACCGCTTCCCACAGCGGCCCGCAGATCGCGCCATCCACCTCGGCCGCACTGGCGCCGCGGTAGGGGATCAGGATTTCCACCTCGGTGTCACGAAAATCCGGAAAGGTTTCGCGCACCAGCGCGGGGATGGCCAGAACGCCAGTGGCCAGAAACAGGATCAGAAGCAGGTTCGCCGCCGTCGGATGCCCGGCAAACCAGCGGATCATGGCGCCACCGCGCGCAGGGGCTGGCCGGGTATCGCCGGGGCAATGTCGTCCAGCACCAGCCGCTCGCCCGCCGCCAGACCCGAAGCAATCACCGCCAGGTCGCCCTGCCGAAAGGCGATTTCGACCGGGCGCAGTTCCAGCCGCGACTCGTCGTCGACCAGATAGACCAGCCCGCCGTGCAGCGCCGAGGCCGGAATGGCGATCAGCCCCGGCTGCTCTGGTCCTTCAAAGGTGACCTGCACCTGCAGGTTGCCGATCAGCGGCACGCGCTCGGGCGGGCGGGCACCCGTGATCGGATCGTCGACGACCACCACCACCTGAACGCTGCGCGCGCGCGGCTCCAGTGCGGGCTCGACCCGGTCGGCGCGGCCCTGCCAGATCTGGCCCGGATTGCCCAGAGGCTCCAGCGTGACCGAAATGCCCCGCGCGGGATCGGCCTCCATCTGGGCAAAGACATCGGCCTCCATCTGAAACCCGGTCAACAGGCGCCGGAACGCGGCCAGGGGCAGTTGCACCAGCACCTCGACCTGCGCCACCCCCTCGCCCGAGGCCAGCACCTGACCCACGGCAACGGCCTGAAATTGCTCGACTGGCGCCTGGGTGATGCGCAGATCGAAGGGCGCGACGATTTCGGTATGTGCCAGATCCCGCCGCGCCCGCGCCAGTTGCGCCTCGGTGCGCGCAACCTGCGCCGCATTGCGGGCCTGACGCGGGGCGATCAACTCCAGCGCGTTCTGCAACTCGACCACCACCCGCCGCGCGCCCAAGGCCCCCCGCTCGGCCTCGTCGACACGCGCGGGGGCCGCGCTGCCCTGCGCCGCCAGTTCGCGGATGCGCCGCACATCCGCCTCGGTCAGCGCAAGGCGCGCTGCCTCGAGGTCGAGCACACGGGTCGTGTTCGCTGCCTCGGCCGCGATCTGCTCGGCTTCGGCGGCAAGGCTGGCGAGGTCGGCCTCGGCCTGCGCGATGGCCAGCAGGTAATCCGCGGGGTCGATGCGCAGGATCGGCGTACCCGCCCGCACCAGCCGCCCGGCCGCCAGATCGGGGTCGCGCCAGACCACGGCGCCGCGCACCTCGGACACCGCGGTCCAGACCTGCGCCGCGCGCACATTGCCCCAGCCCTGCGCCACCGGCACCAGCGGCGCCTCGACCAGGGTCACCACGCGCACCGCCAGCCCCGCATGGGCCGCCGTCACACGGGCGGGCGGTGGCGCCTCGGCAATCAGTTGCCGGGTGACCAGCGCCGCACCCAGAACGGGCAGCACGAACAACAGCAGCGAAAGCAGGCGGCGCATGGGCACCTCCGGGGCAAGGGGTTGCCCAACGCTAGGCCTGCGCGGCGGCGCCCGCAAGCCCGCCTTCCTCTTGCTCCCACCGCTTTCGGGGGCTAAACCCCGTCACGACCCCGCCCTTGGGCCCGAGAGAGAGAGCCATGTCCCAGATCGACATCGAGACCGCGCGCCGGGTGGCGAAACTCGCCCGCATCCGCGTACCCGAGGAAAACCTGCCCAAACTGGCCGACCAGCTTTCGGGTATCCTGTCGTTCATGGAACAACTGAACGAGGTCGATGTGAGCGGCGTGGAACCGATGACCTCGGTCACTCCGATGCGGCTGAAGCGCCGCGCCGATGGAGTGACCGATGGCAACATCCAGTCCAGGATCCTTGCCAATGCCCCCGACGCGCGCGAGGGCTTCTTTGCCGTGCCGAAGGTGGTCGAATGAGCCTGAATTCCCTGACCATCGCCGAGGCCCGCGACCTGCTGCGCAAGCGCGAGGTGACCTCGGTCCAGATCACCGAGGCCTGCCTTGCTGCCATCGACAAGGCCGGCGCGCTGAACGCCTTTGTCCACAAGACCCCCGAGATCGCGCTGGAACGCGCCCATGCCGCCGATCAACGGCTGGCCAGTGGCGAGGTGCCAGCGATGTGCGGCATTCCGGTGGGCATCAAGGACCTGTTCTGCACCGAAGGCGTGGCCTCGCAGGCAGCCTCGAACATCCTCAAGGGCTTCAAGCCGCAGTATGAATCGACCGTCTCCGGCAAGCTGCGCGATGCGGGCGCGGTGATGCTGGGCAAGCTCAACATGGACGAGTTCGCCATGGGCTCGTCGAACGAGACCTCGTGCTATGGCAATGCCGTGAACCCCTGGAAGATCGACGACCGACAGCTGACCCCCGGTGGTTCCTCGGGCGGCTCGGCGGCCGCCGTCGCCGCTGACCTCTGCCTTGGCGCCACCGGCACCGACACCGGCGGCTCGATCCGCCAGCCCGCCGCCTTTACCGGAACCGTGGGGATCAAGCCCACCTATGGCCGCTGCTCGCGCTGGGGGATTGTCGCCTTTGCCTCGTCGCTGGATCAGGCCGGGCCGATGACCCGCAATGTGCGCGACACGGCGATCATGCTGGGCGCGATGGCCGGGCATGACCCCAAGGATTCCACCAGCGCTGACATCCCCGTGCCCGATTTCGAGGCCGCCCTGACCGGCGACATTCGCGGCAAGACCATTGGCATCCCGCGCGAATACCGCATGGACGGCATGCCCGCCGAGATCGAGAAACTCTGGGCCGACGGCACCGCGATGCTGAAGGACGCAGGCGCGAAGATCGTCGACATCTCGCTGCCGCATACGAAATACGCCCTGCCCGCCTATTATGTCATCGCGCCCGCCGAGGCGTCATCGAACCTCGCCCGCTATGACGGCGTGCGCTATGGCCACCGCGCGACGCTGGCTGCGGGCGACGGCATCACCGAGATGTACGAAAAGACCCGCGCCGAAGGGTTCGGCCCCGAGGTGCAGCGCCGCGTCATGGTCGGCACCTATGTGCTGTCGGCGGGGTTCTATGATGCCTATTACAACCGCGCCCGCCGCGTGCGCGCCCTGATCAAGCGCGACTTCGATCTCGCCTTTGCGTCGGGCGTCGATGCCATCCTGACCCCGGCCACCCCCTCGGCAGCCTTTGGCCTTGGCGAAATGGCCGATGCGGACCCGGTCGCGATGTATCTCAACGACGTGTTCACCGTCACCGTGAACCTGGCCGGGCTGCCCGGTGTCGCGCTGCCCACGGGACTGGATGCGCAGGGGCTGCCGCTGGGGCTGCAACTGATCGGCCAGCCGTGGGGCGAGGCGGATCTGCTGAACATCGCGCAAGTTCTGGAAACCGCTGCCGGATTTGTTTCCAAACCCCGAAAATGGTGGTAATCTGCTCGAAAAGATAAAAACGAGCAGAGGCAGACATGCGAATTCTGGCAGTGGCGGGGCCCTTGGCCCTGCTGGGGCTGACGGCCTGTTCGGCCGGGCCTGACACCTACGCAGCGATGACCACCGGCGTCGGCTTTGGCGACTATCAACGGTATCTCGCGGGCCGCGAGGCGCCTCAGGGCGTGCGTGGTGCGCCCTATTCGGTGCCGCCACAGGCCGCCGCGCCGATCCTGCCACCGGCCTCGATGCCCGCCAGCGCGCCCAGTACGCTTGACGCCGTGCCGATGCGCCCGCTTCCGCCGATCCCCGCGACAAGTGCCGCGCCCACGCCCGTCGCGTCACCGATGATCGCCTTGCCGCCGCCCGCGCCCATGGCGATCCCCGCCCAGCCGACACGCCAGACCACCGCGTCCCAGCCCGCGCCCATCCAGGCCGCAACCACCAGCGCGCCCCGCCCGCCTGTCGTGCAGGCCGGGGCCAGCTTTGGCACCACGCCTGCCTTTGATGCCGGGCCCAGCGTCAACCCGGGCATCTCGGACGAACAGGATTTCTCCGCCGTCTCGTCGCGCGAATCCATCGAGAGCGACCGCGAACGCCTTGCCCGCCAGCGCGCGCAATACCAGGTGATCGAGGTCACCTCGGTGCCCCCGCCGTCGTCGCATGCCGGACCGAACATCGTGGCCTATGCCCTCGCCACCACCCATGCGCCGGGGACCGAGGTTCATCGCCGGATGAACCCGCTGCGCTGGTCGCGCTGGGAAAACGCCTGCCTGCAATACCGCTCGCAGGATGCCGCGCAGGAAGCCTTCCTCGCGAATGGCGGACCCGAGCGCGACCGCGACAACCTCGACCCCGATGGCGACGGCTATGCCTGCTGGTGGGATCCGACCCCGCTGCGCCAGGCTCTCGCCAGCCGCTGACCACCGGGTGATCCGCCACCCCTCGCCCAACCATGGCCCGCGTCGGAACGGTTTGACGCCGCACCTCGTGGTGCTGCATTTCACCGAAATGGCCAGCGCCGAGGCCGCACTCGACCGCCTCTGCGATCCCGCAACCGAGGTCTCGTCGCATTGGCTGATCGGCCGCGACGGACGGCTTTGGCAACTGGTCGATGAAGACCGCCGCGCCTGGCACGCGGGCGCGGGTCAGTGGAAGGGACAGGAGGACATCAACTCGCGCTCGATCGGCATCGAACTCGACAACGACGGCCAGAGCCCCTTTTCCCATCCCCTGATGACCCGGCTCGAATCCCTGCTGTCGCGCATCCTCGCCGACTGGGCCATTGCGCCCGCGGGTGTCATCGCCCATTCCGACATGGCCCCGGGCCGCAAGGTCGATCCCGGCCCACGCCTTGACTGGCGCCGCCTTGCACGGCAGGGGCTGGCGCTCTGGCCCAAAAACCCCGGCAACCCCGACGCGCCACTTGGCCCCTCGCTCGACCGCATCGGCTATCCGGACGTAGCGCCCGACCTCAGGCTTTCCAGCTTTCGCCTGCGCTTTCGTCCGCGCCACACCGGCCCCGAGGATGCCACCGACCGCGCCCTGGCCGATTCGCTCGCTCAAATGTCAGGCGATTGAAAAGTGACATTTCTCCCCCGAAAAATGCCGAATTTCCGGCCACCAATATCAAGAAACTGACAGCCATTCATCTGTCTCTAAATATCCCGGGGGTCCGGGGGCAGCGCCCCCGGGGGCTTACAGCGGGCAAGCCCTCAATGCAATCGCGCCCGGATCCGCCGCACCGCCAACCAGACCCCGCCCAGCACAAGCGGTGTCAGCAGTGCGGTCACCAGCCCCTTGCCAATGCCCAAAGGTTCGATCATCGGCACCACCACATTCGCCGCCAGTCCGACGGCGTAATAGCTGATCGCCACCACCGACAGCCCCTCGACGGTATGCTGCAACCGCAATTGCAGATCGGCGCGCCGGTCCATGCTGGTCAAGAGCGCCTGGTTCTGCGCCGAGCGGGCCACCTCGACTTGCGTGCTCAGCAATCGCCCGGCCCGCATCGCGCGCTCTGACAGCAGGGCCAGACGCCCTTCGGCAGCCTTGACGGTGCGCATCGCCGGGTCCCAGCGGCGGCGCATGAATTCGGCCAGCGTCTGGCGTTCCTCCCAGCGCTCCTCGCGCAGCACCGAAATGCGGTCATGCACGATCGCCTCGTAGGCGCGCGTTGCCCCGAAGCGAAAGGACGACGCCATCTCCAGCCGCTCCAGTTCGGTCGAGACGGCCATCAGGGCGTCGAGCATCTCGGCCGCCTGCCCGCCCCGCGCCATGCCGCTGACCAGATCGCCCAGACGCCGGTCCAGCACCCCCATCTCGCGCGAGACGGTGCGGGCGCGCGCCAGCCCCAGCATCGACATGGCGCGATACATCTCGATCTCGCAGAGCCGCTGCACGACCCGGCCGACCCGCCGCGCCCCGGTGCCCGGCCGCACCCAGATCGCCATGCGCACATGACCCGCCGGATCGATCCGGAAATCCGAGCCCAGCACCATCGCCCCGTCCAGCACCGACACCGCCGCCAGGCTTTCGCCGACAAACCATTCGTCCAGCCGTTTCATCACCGCTGCCGCATCGCAGCTTGCGCCTGCCATCGGCATTTCCTCGATGCGAAACAGGATCGAGGTCCCCCGCACACCAGGAGCCTTTGCCAGCCAGTCGTCGGGGAAGATGTCGAACCCCGCCGGGTCGAACGGCCGCTGGCCCAGTCCCTCGGCAAAGGCGATCCAGGTGGTGAATTCGGTGTGGTTCTCCCATTTCAGGCCGTGCCGCCCCAGACTGCAACCGTGGTGGGTGGCCTCGGGCGCGGGATGCGAGGCCCCGTGGCGGTCCAGCAGATCCATCAGGTGCGCCCTGTCCCCCGCCCGGTCTCGCGCCACCGCATCCTGCGCGGGCTTGAGCGCCAGAAACACCGCCGTCCCCGGATAGGGAATGACCGGCGAGGGACGGGCGTGCAACTCGTTCGTCAGCGCATAGCGCAGCGGGTGGTCGACAATGGCGGTCATCGGGCGGTCCTGAAGGGGTTTGGCCCATTAGACCGATGTTGCCGCCCGGGAAAAGCGCGATGGAGCTCCCGCGTCCACAAAGGCGCGGTGTGCCGTCGTATCCTTGCAAACGCGCAACGCCTCAGCCGCGCCCGAACAGGCCCCTGAGGGCGGCGGCCGTGGTCACGCTGACCCCCGGACGTTGTGCCACGCGCCAGGGCAAGGGGCGGCACAGGTCCATTGCCGCCAGCCCGACCCGCGCGGTCAGGGCGCCGTTCACAACCCCCTCGCCAAAGCGGCGCGAGAGTTTGGACACCAGCCCCCCGCCCGCCAGCGAGCCGATCACGTCATCCCCCAGCGCAATCGCACCCGTGGCCAGCATGTGCCCCGCCACGGCACGGGCAAGGCGCCAGTTGCCCAGCGCCCCGGGCCGCCCGCCATACAAGGTTGCGATCCGGCGGATCATGCGCAGGTTGGACGCCAGCGCCGCCGCCATGTCGGCCAGCGGCAGCGGGATCAGCGCGGTCGCCATCGCCACCTGACGCGCGGCAGATTGCACCTCGGCCAGCGCCAGCGCATCGAGCCCGGCAAGGCAGCGCGTTTCCGCCGCCTCGATCACCCCGACCGCATCGAGCGCGTCATCCGCCCCGACCTGCACCCCGTAAAGC
>ERZ761607.5216-NODE-5216-length-10863-cov-4.853627_pt1 | contig 10863 bp, 8 predicted proteins | sample MGYA00511164_ERZ761607 | MGnify/ENA primary metagenome ERZ761607 (study PRJEB28899, sample SAMN02445080) | bioreactor sludge metagenome | biome: EBPR sludge | place: Australia: Brisbane, Thorneside Wastewater Treatment Plant | collected 2011-06-22 ...
GTCCGCACCCTCATCGGACAGGTCGCCGCCCGCAACGGGCAGCGCGCCCTGATCGAAGTCGTCGAATAATCCGGAGCCCCTCCCGGTGCTCCGGATCGACGTCATCACCATCTTCCCCGCCATGCTGAATGGCTTCCTGGGGGAGAGCATGATGAAACGCGCGGCCAGGCTCGGGGCCGTCTCCTTTCGCGCGATTGACCTGCGTGATTTCACCACCGACCGCCACCGCACCACCGACGACCGGCCCTACGGCGGCGGTCCCGGCATGGTGATGAAACCCGAACCCCTCTTCAAGGCCGTCGCCTCGGTCCGCCAACCCGACTCCCGGGTCATCCTGATGACCCCGTCGGGCCGCGTGTTCAAACAGGCCATCGCCCGTGAATTGACCACCTACTCCCACCTGATCTTCATCTGCGGCCACTACGAAGGCATCGACGAGCGAGTCCGCGAGGCCCTGGTCGATGACGAGATCTCGATCGGCGATTATGTATTGACCAACGGTGTGCTTCCCGCCGCCGTGGTCATCGACGCCGCCGTGCGCCTCCTCCCCGGCGTCCTCGGTGGGGAAGGGGCCGCCGACCAGGAATCGTTTTCGGAAAACCTCCTCGAATCCCCCCACTACACCCGCCCCGAGGAGTTCGAAGGCCGCCGCGTACCCGAAGTCCTCCTCTCCGGCGACCACGCCGAAGTGGCGAAGTGGCGCGCCGAACAGGCCCGCCTCCGTACCGCCGCCCGCCGCCCGGATCTGCTGAATTGACACTGAAATAGTGATCCACTATTTTAGTGACATGAAGAACGTCACGATCAGTTTGCCAGACGAATTGGCGCATAAAGCAAAAGTGTTTGCGGCAGAACACAATACGAGTGTTTCCAGGTATGTGGGTGAGCTCCTGGCAGCGCGTCTGGAGTCTGAAAAAAACTACCGCAACGCGTACGCGCGATGGTCTTCACGAGCACTGAAACCGCTTGGAAACACGGGTATCGCCTATCCCGAGCGAGGCGCGTTGTATGACCGATAATGCGTTTGTGGATACCAAGATCCTCGTTTATGCGCGGGATCCGACGCATGCCGATAAACATCGTATCGCGAGCCAGTTGATCAACACGTTATGGGCGAACCGACAAGGAAGAATCAGCGTCCAGGTGTTGAACGAGTACCTGGTGACGGTCACACAAAAACTTCGGCCGGGAATGACGTTCCAGGAAGCCTGGGAAGATGTCCAGGCGTTGATGGCCTGGGAACCCTTGTCCATGGATGGGTCACTGCTTGAGTTGGGTCGCATCGTACATCTTGAGCATGGCGTATCGTGGTGGGATTCGTTGATTCTCGCCGCCGCCCACAAGGCGAATTGCACCCTGCTCTATTCGGAAGACCTTGCTGCCGGACGTGTTTACGGCGGGGTCAGGGTGGTAAATCCGTTCCTTTCCCATTAATCCCTTGACGTTGACCCCGTTCCGACTAGTATTACGCCCCTTTGCTAACAGGAAACACGATCATGGCTACCAAACTTCTCGAAAAAATCGACCAGGAACAGCGCAACGGCCGTTCCATCCCTGATTTCAACGTGGGCGACAGCGTCAAGGTGTATGTGAAGATCCGCGAAGGCGACAAGGAGCGCGTACAGTTGTATGCCGGAACCGTGATCGCCCGTGACGGAACAGGCAGCACCGAGACGTTCACTGTGCGCCGCATTTCCTACGGTGAGGGTGTCGAACGCGTGTTCCCGGTCTATTCCCCGAGCCTCGAGAAGATCGAAGTCGAACGCAGCGGCCAGCCCAAGCGTGCGAAGCTCTACTACCTGCGCGCCCTGAGCGGCAAGAAGACCAAGATCAAGGAAAAGGTCGCGAAGGAAGATCGCGCCGAAGCCTGATCCGGCCATGCTCGACCACGAGCGGCACTGGACCTCCACCGGCATCAAGCGCCTGGCCGGGGTCGATGAGGCCGGTCGTGGTCCACTGGCCGGACCGGTGGTCGCCGCCGCAGTGGTCGCCCCGCTGGACCTGCTCGAATCACTCATCACCAGCGCGTGGCGCGGGTTGACCGATTCCAAACGCCTGACCGATGCCAAGCGGCGGGCGTTTTTCGTTTCCATCACCACCACCCCCGGCGTGCTCACCGGCATCGGCCTGTGCAGTCCGGCCGAGATCGATGCCCTGAACATCCTGCGCGCGACGCACCTGGCCATGGCCCGGGCTGTCGCCGCCTTGCCCTCCACGCCCGATCATGTGCTGGTGGACGGGCTTCCGGTGAAGGGGTTGCCGGTGACACACCAGGCCATCGTCGGAGGCGACGGCGCGAGCCTGTTGATCGCCGCCGCCAGCGTCATCGCCAAAGTTACCCGCGACGACCTGCTGCTCGACCTCGATCGCCAGTACCCGCACTACGGCTTCGCCGACCACAAGGGATACGGCACCGCACGCCACCTCGATGCCTTGCGCCGGCACGGGCCGTGTCCGGCCCATCGCCGTTCGTTCGCCCCGGTCGCCCAGACCAACCTGCCGTTTCCCGTTACCAACCCTTCCTGCGATGAACACGCCTGAACGTCCGGGTTTCCTCGCGCGGTGGTGGGCGGTGTGGCGGAACCGGCGACACGGCAACCCGACCACCGGAGCCTGGGGCGAGGACCTCGCCGCGCAGTACCTGGCCGGCAAGGGGTACCGCATCCTCGGGCGCCGCGTCCGGGTGGGTCGCCGCGACGAGCTCGACCTGATCACCCGGTCGCCCGGCCAGGTGCTGGTATTCGTCGAGGTGAAAACACGCGCCAGCGAGGCGTTCGGACGTCCGTTCACCTCGGTCGATGCCCGCAAGCGGAAAGCCTTGTCGCGCGCCGCCCTCCGCTACATGATACAGCTCAAGGAAAAACCGAATTATTTCCGCATGGATGTCGTCGAAGTCATCGGCACGCCCTCCGGAAACGATCCGGTGGTGCGGCACCTGGAAAACGCCTTCGCGCTTTCCGGAAAACGACGCATCCCGTGGTGAACCCAATGATGAAACGAATCCTGCTGTTGGCGCTGTGCATGGCCTTCCTCGTCGGTATCCAGCCTTGCCGGGCGCAACTCGATCTGCTCGCCATTCCCGGCGTCGCCGACCTGGCCGCCGAGTATGGCATCGATCCGTCGATGATCCGCGCCCCCACGCCGGACGAGATGCGGCAGTTCTGGCAGTTGCTCAACACCACCCTGCAATCCGAATCCATCGAGGACCTCGCCTGGCTGAGCCCGTACGCGGGCATGGCGCTCGGTTACCTCGATGGCATTCCCGAGGCGCGCCCGTATGCCGACTGGTTGCGCCAGCGGCTCGACTACCTGATGGTCGCCGAGGAGGTCGTGCGCGAGGAGCGGGTCGCTGCCAAGCGGCCTCCGCCGCCGCCCCCGACACGTAAACCCACTTCGCTCGCCTCGCCGCCGCCGAAGCCGCCGGCCGCTCCGGCCAGTTCGGTCGCGAAGAAGAAGACGATGAGCCAGGAGCGCTGGCAGAAACGCATCGCCCGGCGTCCACCTCCCCGCGGCGCCGCCGCCTACGTGGACCGGCTCAAGCCGATCTTCGTCGCCGAGGGTGTGCCCGCCGCGCTGGTCTGGCTCGCCGAGGTTGAATCCAGTTTCGATCCCGAGGCCCGCAGCCCGGTCGGGGCGCTCGGCCTGTACCAGTTCATGCCCGCCACCGCCGAGCGGTTCGGCTTGTCGCTGCGCCCCGAGGACGAGCGCCTCGTGCCCGAGCGTTCCGCCACTGCGGCCGCGCGTTACCTCAAGTTCCTTTACAAGCGGTTCGGTTCCTGGTCGCTTGCCCTTGCCGCCTACAACGCGGGGGAGGGGCGGGTCGGCGGACTGCTCAAGAAGCACAAGGCGACCACCTTCGAGGGCATCGCGGACCACCTGCCTTCCGAAACCCGCATGTATGTCCCCAAGGTCGCGGCGGTGGTCAAGGTGCGCGAGGGCGCCGACCTCGAACGGCTGTGATCCGCGGGCGGACCGCACCTCCGCTCCGCATTGCCTTGGGACCTGCCTTGCCGTATGATCGCGGCTCGCCTTGAAGGAGTCTTGATTGCTATGAAACACTGGAGCCGGTTCACGGGGATTATCATCGCGTTCGCCGCGTTGGTTGCTTACATCTCGCTGTTGCCCGACTTTCTCTTTCCCAACGAGTGGTCATCGGCCCTGTATTCCATTCTCGGGATGGATCCGTTCCGGCCGCTGACCCGGCCGGTCTGGCAATTCCTGATGTCCACCCTGGGTGGTCTGCCCGGAAGCCGGATCCTGCCTGCCGCCCACCTGCTATCCGCGTTCTGGGGTGCGCTGTGCGTAGGGCTGATGTACCTGGTAGCCTTGCGTCTGCGCCGTGCCCCCGTGCTGTCCGTAACCTCCGCCGGGCTTGAGCAGGTGCAACGCACCCGCCGGGTCAGTGCGATGGCCTCCGCCGGATTCCTCGCGGTCAGTGCGCCCCTCCTTATCGTCGCCACCCGTATCCATCCCTATGGATTCAACCTTGCCCTGTTGCTGACCGCGCTCTGGCTCACCCTGCGGTTCCGCGACGAACCCACGTTGGCTACCTGGCTCGGGTTCGCCACGGTATATGGAATCGGCATCGCCGAATACCCCACCTTCATCCTGCTCGCGCCGGTCTTCCTGACCGTATGGATCTGGCTGTTCTGGCGCAGCAAACGGGCTCCGGCCCGCTGGATCGCTCCCGGGGTGCTGCTCGGGTTGGCCGGGGTGGCGGTGGGCCTCCTGTTCGCCTGGCGTTATGCCGCGATGCCCGTTGCCGAATGGCGTGAGTTCGACAGCGTGTGGACGGTGTACCATTACTTCCTGATCGAGCAGTACCAGCAGATCCGCTACAGCGTGCCCAAGACCGGTTGGTTGATCGTCCTGCTCACCATGGTGCTCCCCGGTCTCTATGTCTGGTGGAATGGCTTCGAGGATGCCGATGACCTCTTCACCAACCTCGGGCATATCGCCCTGCGCCTTATCCTGCTCGGGGTGGCGGTCGTGCTGCTCTACAACCTGCCCGGTTCACCCTGGCGCGTCATGGGTCCCCACACCGTGCTGGTGACCCCGTATGCGATCACCGCCCTCTGGTTCGGCCAGCTCGTCGGCTTTTTCTACCACCAATGGACGCGGCCGCTCACCGAACGTGGCCGGGCGCGCGGGCGCACCCGCTCACCGGTGCCTGCCCGCATCCTGCTCGTCGCGCTGGTGGCCATGCTCGGTTCAGCCGGGTATCTCAATGCCACCAAGACCTCCCCGGCGCAGGCCGCCCCGCTGGTTCGTGCCGCAGACAACGTGCTGGATGGGATGGGGGACCGTGCATACCTCATCAGCAACGGCATGCTTGATGGCGTGATGCAATGGCGGGCCGTCGCCGAGCAACGCAATGTCCGGTTCATCAACCGTACGCGCGGCAATTCCCGGGCGTACCTGCGCTTCATGAACAGTTGGATCCGGCATCCCGATGTTGAAGCCATGGTCGAAGCCGGATTCGCCCCGTACCTCGATGTCTGGATGTCCATCACCACCAACCTCCCCGGCCAGCTCGCCGTACAGGACATTCCGGAATTGTGGACCATGCAGGGATTCCGGTGGCTGCCCGTGCAGGGATTCTATGCCGGTTACGATCCGGAAACCCTCTCCACCGAGGAACGCGATCGGCTGTTGCAGCAAGCGGTTGCCTATGTTGAGAACAACCTCGCCGACTTCCGCCACGGCACGCCCCGCCCGGAACTGCTGCGCGAGGCCTACCGCCTGTTGTCGCGCCAGCTCGCGGTGTTCGCCAACAACCTAGGGTACACCCTCGCCGGCCTGGACCGGTCTGCTGATGCGCGCGCCGCCTACGAGGCTGCACTGGCCTTTCAGCCGGACAACGTCAGCGCCCTGATCAATCTTGCCGACCTTGCGCGAACGGAAGGGCGCGAGGACGAGGCCAAGAGCCTTCAGGAGTCGTTCGAGCGCATCCTGCGTGAACAATCGATCCCCGCCGAACCGCGTGTATTGGCCTTGCTCTACGGCCACCTGCGCAACAACGTGCTGTTCCTTCAGGAAGGTGTTGCCCTGATGCAGGCGGGCATGACCGAGTCCGGCATTGAAACCCTGCGCCGCGCCGTGACCGATCTGCCCGGTGGTCACCAGTCCGAGATCCTGCTCGCCCAGGCGCTGTTCGAGGGCGGACAGATTCCTGCCAGCCTTGAGGCCTTCCGGGCGGTCGCGGAAAGCGATCCCGCCAACACCGCCGCCTGGCTCGGTCTGGCCCGCAGCCAGACCGTGCTGCGGCAGACCAACGAGGCGGCAGCCACCTTCGCCCGTCTCGCCGACATGGGCCTGGCCCCCGAACTCATCGACGTCGAACTCGGCTTCCTGATGCTGGCCATGAACAACCATGCCGAGGCCGTGCAGCGGTTCGGTCGTCACCTCGATCGCGAGACGGTCGCCGGGCCGGCCGCCGTCGGCATGATGTGGGCTGCCGGTCGGATCAGTGATCAGGCCGCGCTGGCTCGTGCCGTGAGGGTGCTGGATCAGATGCCCAATTATTACGCCGGCCAGATGGCCCTGTATGAATGGGCCATGCGCACCCGCGACCTGATCAAGGCGCGCGAGTGCCTCACCCAAGCCCGCCGCATCCAACCGGGCAATACCGATGCTCTCGAAAAATACATTCGCCTCGAACTGATGGAAGGGCGTGAAGCCACCGCCAAACTGGCCCTCGATCAGTTGCTCGCACTCGACTCCTCCCACCCCTTCGGCAATTACCTGCTTTCCGGCATCCACCAGAAGAACGGGCGCCTCGACCTCGCTGAAACCGCACTGCGGCGCGCCTTGTCCCGTGACACCTCCGGCGAAGCCTCCTACGGGTTGAGCTGGGTACTGGCCCAGCAAGGGCGTCACGAGGAAGCCCTGCGCCTGATCGACCAGGCCCTCAAGCGCCAGCCCGGCAATCCCTCCTTCCTGGGCACGCGGGGGGTGATCCTCAACGGGCTGGAACAATGGCCCGAAGCCGAGCGCCAGTTGCAGGCCGCCATCGCGCAAACCCCGTCCGACATCCCGCTGTTCCGAGCCCATCACGCCCTCGCCATCAGCCGGCAGGACCGAAACCCGCAGGCGCGTGAACTGGTCGCGGACCTGCTCGCGGACGATCAAACGGACCCGGAACTCCAAGCCGTCCTCGATCGCCTCGAACACGAGCGCTAACGTCTGCTCAGCCCGAGGTGGGGGATTTGCTGATTTGTTTTCTGGCTGTTCCTGAATACGCCCCAAACGCCATGTACGTGCGGTTTGGTTTTTGTTAAAGCGCTTTTCCTGATGTGTTCGTTTTGGGTTGACGATTTGTCACATCAGCATGCACAGTTGGCTACGTATACACCTTCAGCAGTGGGTGCTGCTTGAGGACTCGTCTGTGTTAGCTAACCGCAGTAAGAGGAGAGTAGATCGAATGAAGATGACGAAAATTCTCGCCGCATTGACGGCGATTGGCTTGGCGGTCGGTACCGCTCAGGCTGCTACCGATATTTTCGGTAGCTACGTGCAAATCGGTTCCACCGTGTACGGCGGCGCCGAATGGGGTGCGACGGATGTGACCGACCTGAACGGCGCCAACCTCGGCTCGTTCAATATCGGTGATACCCTGACCATCGCCGATGCCGAAGTGCAGACCTTCAAGAACGGCGGCAGCGATGTCACCGGTGCGGAATACCAGTGGCGCGTGTGGTCCGGTACGCCGGGCGGCTCGTTCAACGTCGTGGCGCTGGGCTTCACCGCCGACGCTCCGTTCACCAGCCTGGCCGGTAACACGGCTAGCGGTGGTGGCGACCAGAACTGGGGTACGCCTGCGTCGACCCCGAACATCCTGGCCTCGCTTGACGCTGGTTCGTACTCGCTGGAAGTTTTCTTCCGCGCGTTCACCAACGAAGGCGACCGCTTCAGCAACAACGGCGGCAACAACTTCGTTGCCACCTTCACCGTCGTTCCGGAGCCGGGCACCCTGGCCCTCCTCGGCGTTGGCATGGCCACGCTGGGCATCGTCCGCCGTCGTCGCGCCTAATCGCACGATCCGTACGATTGATAAAGAAGCGTCCTCCGCAAGGAGGGCGCTTTTTTTGTGCCCGGATCCCGTTCCGGCGGGGTGGGGCATCGGGTTAAACAAATCCGCGGCAATCCGGTATACTTGGCTAAAGGCACATATTTTCACAACACGGCAAAAATCTTCGTGCTTTTGCCAACGGTGTTGTTTAGGTTTGGAAATCATTAAGTAGAGGGCTTCACCATGCGCGTTCAGACGTTCACCTTGGCAACCGTTTCCCTGATGTTTTCCGCAGCCGTCGCCTTGGCGGCTCCACCCAACACCCCGACCCTGGATGGCCGCCCCATCGAGTACGATGATGTGGAGTTGGTGGGAATGAATCCCCTGACCAGCAACAATTTCGGTCCCGGTAACGTCATCACGAACCTCTACGTCACCTGGGACAGCAACTACGTGTACTTCGCACTACAGGGCCGCGAAGTGAACGACAAGCTGACCATCATGATCGATGTGGATCCGGGAAATGGCACGGGTGCCACCACCACGACCAACTGGACCGGGGTTACGCCCGACTATATCCGCTACAACGATGTGGGTTGGGAAGCCGCCGCGCCGGGTGATTTCGGCCTCGACTACCAGATCGCCTCGGAAGGCTTTTACAACAACATCATCCGGGTCCGTTACAATGGCCTGGTCGCCCCGGACACGAACAACACCGACTCGCTGTTCGATAACGGCAACGGTGTCCAGCCGCAGAGCACCCCGGTGGATATGGTCGTGCTGGCCGACGGCTCCGATTGCCCGCTGAAAGGCATCGAGGCCCGCATTCCCTGGTCCGTCCTCTATACCAACAACCTCTTCGGTACCGTGCAACCGGGCGAAGTCGTCCCGCAAGGTGCCGCCCTGCGCGTGTTCGCCGTCCTGCACAACAACAATCCGAATTCCGCCTACAGTTCGGACGGCATCATCCCGCCCCAAACCAGCCCCGGCGCCAACCTCACCGACGGGATCTGGAGCACGGTGGACTACATCGACATCACCGTTGATGGAAACAACGACGGCTTGCCCGACCTCGGCGTGGGCGATGTGAATGCCCCTTACCTGAAGTATGTCTCCGGCGTGCAGAACAAGCAGGAAGTGTTCGCCTGGTTCAACGAGAATGTGGTGGCCGCGCTGGCCACCAACACCGCCAACTGGCTGGTCGATGGGGTGAACCCGGTCTCCGCGACCCTCGTCCAGTCCGACGCCGTCCTGCTGTCCCTGTCCTCCCCGCTGCCCGCCGCCGGCACGCTCGTCAAGGTCCAGGCTGCCGGCGTGGAGGACGCTACCGGCAACTTCAAGACCACCTTCCTCTGCCTCGATCCGAGTGTATCCGGCATCGAGACCTCGATCACCGTCCGCTTCGTGCTGCACGTGAACAGCGGTTTCGGCCTCGCCTCCGCGAACCCGCGCGCGACCAACTTCTTCATCAACGGCGGCGTGGCCCCGCTCGAATTCGGGTATCCGCCGGTCCGGACCTCCCCCCTGTCCGTCCTGAATGCCACCCAGCACTACCGCGATGTGACCTTCCCGCCCGGCACGGCCACCAAGATCTTCTACAAATATTCCGGCGTCCTTTCCCAAGGTGGTCTGGCTACCGGCACCAACAACTACGAAGCGATCCGCCTCGACAACTTCGCCGATGTGGCCCGCCAGTTGACACTGCCCACCAACGGCATCACCTCCCTCGTGGTCACCGACTTCCTCGGTGCCGTGGCCGCCCCGTTCCGCAATCCGAGCACCAATTCCGGCTACAATGCCGTGTACACCGATCCCCGTCGCGGCGACGCCGGCGTACGCCAGCGCACCACCATCCTCTTCCAGTTGGATCTCTCCGAGCGCAACCTGCAGGGTGTGACCCGCGTGCTTGTCCAGGGTACCGATCCGCTGCGCGGGTTCAACTTCACCTCGTCGGAGATCAGCGACTATGCCGGCGATTCCGGCTGGGTCGATGGCGGTATTGATCTCTTCGACAATGGCACCAATGGCGATATCGCGGCCAACGACGGCATCTACTCCCGTCGCTGGTCGTTCTCCACCAACGGCGTGGATGCGATCACCGAGCCGGATTTCCCGAACTCGCTGGTCGGTGGCAACGACTTTACCGCGCCGTATTTCGGTTCGGGATGGATCGACCGCCGCAGCCCGCGCAGCTTCAAGTACAAGTTCTTTGTCTTCAGTGAAGGTTCCGGTACCGCCCTCGACAGCCCGAATAACGATATCGAGTACTACATCGAAAGCGCCTCGGCCACGAACATCGTGCTCGAGCCGTTCGTGTGGGATGACCCGGCCCTCCCGCTGCCGCCGCCCTCGAACGCTCCTTCCGTGGTGGCGATCAGCCCGTCGGGAACGACCGCCCGTGCCACCTTTACCAATCAGGTCACCGAACTCCAGCACGGCGTTGAAATCTCGACCAACCTGATCCAGGGCTGGCTCAACTACGGCACCCGCGCCACCACCACCGCCGTCGCTGGCGTCTGGCAGGCCAACATCGTCAACGGAACCGGCGTTGAGCACTACCGCGCCTTTGCCGGACCGCCGAAACCGTTCTCCGGTGTCGTTCTGGATCCGTACCCGATCCCGGCCACCGGCGCCACCCTGCGCATCTACTACACGCAGCATAGCCGCGGCCTCACCGGCGACCGCAACGTCCATATCGCCGGCAACTGGACCTCGTGGAACCCGGTTCCGATGACCTTCCTCGGCGACGGCGTCTGGCTCTATGAACTGAACGCGACCACCAGCACCTTCCCGAACACGGAAATCAAGTTCAAGCCCCGCAACCTCTCCGGGTCGTTCTGGGACGGCATGGG
>ERZ761607.5217-NODE-5217-length-10859-cov-5.852925_pt1 | contig 10859 bp, 9 predicted proteins | sample MGYA00511164_ERZ761607 | MGnify/ENA primary metagenome ERZ761607 (study PRJEB28899, sample SAMN02445080) | bioreactor sludge metagenome | biome: EBPR sludge | place: Australia: Brisbane, Thorneside Wastewater Treatment Plant | collected 2011-06-22 ...
AGAGGGCGCAGCCCAGCAGCAGCGAGCTGTGGAACCAGCCGCGGTGCTGGTCGTGGCCTTCGAGGTACAGGTCGGCCTCGGGGCCCTGCGCGTGAAAGGCACCGTTGGGGTAGGCATGGGCGTGACTGCCGCGCAGCACGTGCCAGAAGGTGGAGCCGGAGTCGAACCAGACCTCCAGGATGTCGGTGCTCTTGGTGTAGTGCGCCGCATCGTCTGCGCCCAGGATGTTTTCGGCCGTGACACGGCTCCAGGCCTCGATGCCGCCCTGTTCGACGATGTCGGCCGCCTGGTCGAGGATCTCCATGGTGCGCGGGTGCAGCTCGCCGCTGTCCTTGTGCAGGAAAAACGGCACCGGAACGCCCCAGCTGCGCTGGCGCGAGATGCACCAGTCGGGGCGACCCGCGATCATGTCGCGCAGGCGGGCCTTGCCGTTTTCGGGGTAGAAGCGGGTGTGGTCGATGGCGGACAGGGCCAGCTGACGCAGTGTCCGGGGCGCCTTGTCCCTGGTGAACACCCCTTCGCCGTCGTCCATGCGGATGAACCACTGTGCGGCGGCGCGGTAGATCACCGGCGTCTTGTGGCGCCAGCAGTGCGGGTAGCTGTGCACGATGGGCTGGGTGGCCATGAGTCGGCCGTGCTCACGGAGGGTGTCGATGATGACCGGGCAGGCCTTCCAGATGTTCAGGCCGCCGAACAGGGGCAGCTCGTCGGTGTAAGTGCCATTGCCCTGCACCGGGTTGAGGATGTCCTCGTACTTCATCCCGTGCGCGACGCAGGAGTTGAAGTCGTCCACGCCGTAGGCTGGCGAGGAGTGCACGATGCCGGTGCCGTCGCTGTCGCTGACGTAGTCGGCCAGATACAGCGGGGCGCGGCGACGGTAGCCATAGGCGGTGGTGGCCTCGCCGGCGTCGTGCAGGGGATGGCGGAACACCAGACCGCGCAAGGCCTCGCCCTTGGCGGTGACCAGCACCTGGCCGGTCAGGCCGTAGCGCTCCAGGCATTTGTCCACCAGGCTGGCGCCCAGCAGCAGTACACCGCGTGGTGTGTCCACCAGCGCATATTCCAGTTCGGGGTGGGCGTTGAGTGCCTGGTTGGCGGGGATGGTCCAGGCGGTGGTGGTCCAGATGACGGCAAAGGCCCGCTGGCCCGCCGGCAGGGCGGCCAGACCGAAGGCGCGGGCCAGGGCGCCTGCGTCGTCGGACTCGAAGGCCACGTCCAGGGTGTCGCTTTTCTTGTCGGCGTACTCGATCTCGAATTCGGCCAGGGAAGAACCGCAGTCGAAACACCAGTACACCGGCTTGAGCCCGCGGTAGACGAAGCCGCGCTCGATCACCCGTTTGAACGCGCGGATCTGGCCGGCTTCGTTGGCCGGGTCCATGGTCTTGTAGGGGCGCTCCCAGTCGCCCAGCACGCCCAGGCGTTTGAAGTCTTCGCGCTGCTGGTCGATCTGTTCGGTGGCGTAGGCGCGGCTTTTGGCCTGCATGTCGTCACGGCTCAGGTTGCGGCCGTGCAGTTTTTCGATGGCGTTTTCGATCGGCAGGCCGTGGCAATCCCAGCCGGGGATGTACTGGGCGTCAAAGCCGGCCAGCTGGCGGCTCTTGACGATCATGTCCTTGAGCACCTTGTTCAGGGCGTGACCGATGTGCAGCTTGCCGTTGGCGTAGGGTGGGCCGTCGTGCAGCACAAACAGCGGGGCGCCCTGTCGGGCGGCGCGCAGGCGCTGGTACAGCGCCTGTTCGTTCCACGCTTTGGCCCAGGCCGGCTCGCGCCGGGGCAGGTCGCCGCGCATCGGAAACGGCGTGTCGGGCATGTTCAGCGTGGCGCGGTAGGCGCTGGCTTCGGGTTTGGCGGCGGATGCTGCAGCGGGTTGGGTGTCAGACATGGGATGCGACTCGGTGGGGGCTTCGACAGGCTCAGCCCGGACGGGGTGTGGGGAGCGGGAGGAGGTTTTCCGTTCGCCCTGAGCCTGTCGAAGGGCGGCGACCGGGCAGGCGTGGCGCCTAAATTCGGTCGCGGGTGGTCTGGCGGTGCGTTTCGGCGTGCATGGACGCAAAAAAGGCCCGTGCGTCGTCGCAGTCCCGCGCGATCCCTGCGGTCAGGGCGTCGAGGCTGTCGTATTTCAGTTCGTCGTGCAGTTTGTGCAACAGGTCCACGCGGATGATTTTACCGTAGGCACCCTCGGCGCCGAGGCTGTCGGGCCAGTCCAGACAATGGGTTTCCAGCAGCACCCGCCCGCCGTTGACGTCGCCCGGATCCAGCGAGGGCCGGATGCCCAGATTGGCGACGCCCGCGAGCGGGGCGTCCCCCAGACCGTGAACCCGCACCGCGAAGATGCCGCTGGCGGCGGGCTTCCAGTGCGCAAAGCGCAGGTTCAGGGTGCGAAAACCGTCGCCGTGCCCCGGGCGGGTTTCGGCCAGCTGGCGGCCGAGCTTGCGGCCGTGCACCACATGGCCGCTGATCGAGTAGGGCCGGCCGAGCAGTCGGGCCACATCGTCCATCCGCCCTTGGGAAAGGGCCTCGCGCACGGCCGAGCTCGACACCCGCAGGCCGTGTACCTCGTAGCTCATCATGCGCGCGACGTCGAAACCGCGGGCCTGGCCAGCCGCATCCAGCATGGGGTAGTCGCCCGCACGTTTCGCGCCGAAGCGGAAGTCGTCCCCCACCAGCACGTAGCGCACCCCGAGCCCGTCCACCAGCACCTGGTCGATGAAGGTTTGCGGTGATTGGGCCGCGAGTCGCGCGTCGAAGGGCAATACGACCACCTGGCGCACGCCGCAGCGCTCCAGCTCGGTGAGCTTGTCGCGCAGAGTGGCAATGCGGGCCGGGGCGAGTTCGGGTTTTTTCAGTGCGCCGGCGAAATAGTCGCGCGGGTGCGGCTCGAAGGTCATCACGCAGCTGTCCACGCCGCGGTGCGCCGCTTCGTTGTTCAGCAGCGCCAGCATGGCCTGGTGGCCGCGGTGCACGCCGTCGAAATTGCCAATGGTCAGCGCGCAGGCGGGGGCGATGCCAGGATGGTGGAAGCCGCGAAAGATCTTCATGCCGGAGGGTATGTTTTTTATAGCGAAAAATGACCTTTTTACGCTGGGTATGACCTGAAATCGTCACAAAAAGACGGTATATTGTGACTCAGGCAGCTGTTGGCCCCCGGGGTTGACGGCTGGCACCATCCGCGTTTTCGGGTCAGTGGGTTGCTGCTGTGAAATGGAGGCGTTCGTGAAGGTCTTGAAGTTGTCGGCTCAGGGTTTGCCGCAATCGTGGATTTCGCTGGAGCAGGCGGTCATTCATTACGCGGCCGAAGAGGTCCGGTGGGAGGCTGGCAGCCCGGTGGCGATTTTTCGCGGCGGACACAACGCCCGATCCGGTGCGCAGTCGATCATCACCGTCAACAGCATCATCGGCACCCGGGGTGTGCCGGGCATCAACCCGTTCGATCTGCGCCCTGGCCTGACCAATGCCAAGCTGTTCGCCCGCGACCGCAGCATCTGCGCGTACTGCGGCGACCATTTTCACGACGACGATCTGACCCGCGAACACATCGTGCCATTTGCGCAAAACGGCCGTGACCACTGGATGAACGTGGTCACCGCGTGTCGCACCTGCAACCACCGCAAAGGCAACCGCACCCCCGAACAGGCCCACATGCCGCTGTTGTTCGCGCCGTATGTGCCCAGTCTGTGGGAAGATTTCATCTTGCGAAACCGCCGCATTCTGGCCGACCAGATGGAGTTTCTGGTCGCGCACCTGCCGCGGGGTTCGCGCCTACACGGCTGACCCCAGGATCAGGCAAACACGCCGGCCGTGTCCTGCATGCGCGCCGACACTTCACCCAGGTGGTGCAGGGTGTCGCCGAAGGTCATCTCCAGCTGGGTCAGCTTCTTGAAATAGTGGCTCACGATGTACTCGTCGGTCACACCGATGCCGCCGTGCAATTGCACCGCCTGCTGGCCGACGAAGCGCATCGAGTTGCCCAGCTGGACCTTGGCGCGCGCCAAGGCGCGGCGGCGCTCGTCGACAGGGGCGTTGAGCTTGAGGCTGGCGTAGTAGCTCATGGAGCGGGCCAGCTCCAGCTGCATCTTCACGTCGGCCATGCGGTGGCGCAGCGCCTGGAAGCTGGCGATGGGCACGCCAAACTGCTTGCGCGTGTTCATGTACTCGGCGGTGATGGCCACGGTCTTGTCCATCACGCCCACGGCTTCGGCGCAGGCGGCGGCGATGCCGATGTCGATGGCGTGTTCGAGGGCCACGAGGCCGTCGGTGGTGATCAGGCTGGCCGGTGCGTTCGTGAGCTGCAGATCGGCCGCGCGGGCACCGTCCTGCGTGCCGTAGCCGCGCGTGGCCACGCCGGCGGCGCCGCGTTCGACCAGGAACAGGGCAATCTGGCCGTTCACCGTGGCGGGGACGATGAAGGCATCGGCCTGATCACCCGCCGCGACGACGTTCTTGAGACCGTTCAATGACCATGCCGCGCCGGACTGGGTTGCCGTGGTTTCGCAGGCACCGAGCTGGTAGCGGCCCCGGCGCTCCTGGTAGGCCAGCACCACCAGCGCTTCGCCAGCGGAGATCTTCGGCAGCCATGGCGCCTTGAGGGTGTCGCCCGCGTAGCCCGAAAGCACGCCGCCGGCGATCAGCGTCTGGGCCAGGGGCTCCAGCACAATGCCCCGTCCGAGCTCTTCCATGACCACCATGCCCTCGACCGGGCCCATGCCCAGGCCACCGTCGGCTTCCGGAACGTACAGGCCGGCCAGGCCGAGTTCCGCCAATTCGTTGTAGGCCGCGCGGTCGAAGCCGCCGGCCGCCACGGCCTTGCGGCGACGCTCGAAGTCGTAGCCTTTGTCGACCCACTTGCGCACGGCGTCGCGCAGTTGTTGCTGGTCGTCAGAAAAATCGAAGTCCATGTTCGTGTCCTTTCAAGCGTTCGCCCTGAGCGGGTCGAAGGGTGTTCGCAAAAAATCGTTGCAGGGCTCAGACTGGCTCAGCCCGGACGGAAGAATCAGCCCAGCACCACCTGGGACACGATGGTGCGCTGCACCTCGTTGCTGCCGCCGTAGATCGTGGTCTTGCGCATGTTGAAATACGTCGAGGCCAGCGGCGCATTGGCCACCACACCGCCGGGGAAGCCGCCCAGCGCACCCGCGGCCGCGTCACCCTGCCAGCCGGCTTCCATGGCCTCGTGGATCAGCGGCAGGCTGTAGGGGCCGGCGGCCAGCATCATCAGCTCGCTGTAGCGCTGCTGGATCTCGCTGCCGCGGATCTTGAGCAGTCCGGCGATGTCCAGCGAGTTCTTCCCCGATTTCTCGGCCGACAGCACCCGCAGCACCAGCATTTCCAGCGCCACAATGTCCACTTCGAGCAGCGCGATCTGGTCGCGGAAACGCATGTCATCCCAGACGCCTTCGGTTTTTGCGATGCGCTTGAGGCGCTCCAGCTCGCGTTTGGCACGGTTCACGTCGGCGATGTTGGTGCGCTCGTGGGAGAGCAGGTGCTTGGCATAGGTCCAGCCCTTGTTTTCCTCGCCGATCAGGTTTTCGGCGGGCACCTCGACGTTGTCAAAGAAGACCTCGTTGACCTCACATTCGCCGTCCAGCAGGCGCACCGGACGCACCGTGACGCCGGGCGACTTCATGTCGATCAGCAGAAAGGAGATGCCGGTCTGCGGTTTGCCTTCGGAGCTGGTGCGCACCAGGCAGAAGATCCATTCGCCGTACTGGCCCAGCGTGGTCCAGGCTTTCTGGCCATTGACGATGTAATGGTCGCCGCGGCGTTCCGCGCGGGTCTTGAGCGAGGCCAGGTCCGAGCCCGATCCCGGTTCGCTGTAGCCCTGGCTCCACCAGACTTCCCCGCTGGCGATGCCCGGCAGGAAGCGCTGCTGCTGTGCCGGCGAGCCGAAGGCCATGATGACGGGCGCCACCATCACCGGCCCGAAGGGCACGATACGCGGCGCGCCGGCCAGCGCGCATTCTTCCTCGAACAGGTGCTTTTGCACCGCCGTCCAGCCCGGCCCGCCGAACTCCTTGGGCCAGCCGTAGCCGAGCCAGCCCTTCTTGCCGAGGATCTTGCCCCAGCGTTGCATGTCGTCACGGCTCAGGCGCAAGGCGTTGTGCACCTTGTGCGAGATGTCGGCGGGCAGGTTGTCTCTGACCCAGGCGCGAATGTCGTCGCGAAACTGTTGTTCCTCGGGCGTGAATGCCAGATCCATGCGCTGTTCTCCGGTAGGGCGGCACAAGAGGCGGCGCGGACGCCGCACGCTTGTCGCAAGTTGATACGGACCGCAGTTTTAGCACGCCCGTTCGATTCCGGCTGTCAGTCCTGCGACAAACCCAGTTCGGCACACAGGCGTTGCACGGTCCCGCGCAGGCGGGCGGTTTCCGCCTCCAGGGCCTCGACGCGCGCGTGCAGGTGGCGCAGTTCCCCGTCGTCGGCCCGGGGTGCGGCGGTGGCTGTTGCTTCGGGGGGCTCGGCCAGCTCCACCGGCCCGGCCAGAAGGTGTGCCCATCGCTGCTCGCGGGCGCCCGGCGCACGGGGCAGGCGCACGACCAGGGGACCGCCTTTTTCCTCGGCGCGCTCCTGCAGTTCGTCCAGGAACGCCTGCACGGACGAGATGTCGGCAAAGCGGTACCAGCGTTCGCTGTTGATGCGCAACTCCCCGGGGGTCTGGGGGCCGCGCAACATCAGCAGGCCCAGCAACACGGCCGATTGCTCAGGCACGCCGAAGACGCGCTGGAAATTGTGTTCGTAGCGGGCGGTGCGCCCGCCGCTGCTTTCGAACACCAGCGACAGCGCACGCAAACTGTCGAGCGCAGCCTGGGCCTGCGCATCGTCAACCTGCATGATCGGGTCACGACTGGTTTTCTGGTTGCAGCCGGTGACCAGGTTGTTCAGGGTCAGGGGGTAGCTGTCGGGTACGGTGCGGGCCTTTTCCATCAGCGTGGCGAGCACGCGGGTTTCGACAGCGGAGAGGGGGCGAATCGTCATGGCAGGATAATTTTGCGCAAATGAAAAACATCGTGATTTTGATCTCGGGCACCGGCTCGAACATGGCGGCCATTGTCCGGGCCTGTTCCCGTGACGATTGGGGCGTGCGTTTTGGTGCGCGAATCGCCGCGGTGGTGAGCAACCGCCCCCACGCCGGCGGCCTGGCCTGGGCGGCGCAGGAGGGCATTGCTACGGCGGTCGTAGACCACAAAGCCTACCCGGGCCGGGAGGCATTTGACCTGGCTTTGGCCGAGGAAATCGACCGGCATGCCCCGGCGCTGGTGGTGCTGGCGGGATTCATGCGGATTCTCACACCGGCGTTTGTACAACGCTACGAAGGGCGCCTGGTCAACATTCACCCGTCGCTGTTGCCGGCATTCCCGGGTCTTCACACCCATGAACGGGCCCTGGCGGAGGGCTGCCGGTTTGCCGGTGCGACGGTACACCGGGTGACGGCCGAACTTGACCACGGCGAAATCCTGGAGCAGGCGGTGGTGCCTGTTCTGCCAGCGGACACCGCCGACACGCTGGCGGCCCGTGTATTGACTCAGGAACATCTGATCTACCCGCGTGCGCTGGTCCGACTGCTCTCTGGGGGCGTTCAAAAACCATAGCGTAGTGTGACGTTTTTGCGCTGGGTATCGGTGGTTTTTGCTGAATTTCTGGCGTTCCCGGGGCTGGGGGTGCCTTTGGTGCCGGCGGCGCCCCGGTGGGACAATCCAGCCCATGCACCCCAAAGCTCTCCTAGACGCCTGCGCTGAAACGGTTCGCCAGGTGTTGCTGTTTCAGCACCCGGCCGATGCCGTGGTTTCCCGTTTCGTCCGTGAAAACCGCCTGGGAGTGCGCGAGCGCGCCACCGTGGCGGATACCGCCTACACCGTCCTGCGCGAAAAACTGAGGTTCGAAAGCCTGGCGCGCTCGGGCATGGGGCCGCGCGAACGCCGTCTGGCCATTCTGGCCTTTCAGGGGCCACGTGATTTTCTCAAGAGTGCGCTGACCGAGTCCGAAAAACACTGGCTCGATGCCTGCGATGCGATTGATCCGGCCACTTTGCCCGAGCCCAGCCGGCATAACCTGCCCGAATGGCTGGCGACCGCGTTGCGGGCCCAGGTCGGCGACGAGTTTTCCGCGCTGGCCGGTTGCCTGCTGGGCCCGGCGCCGCTGGATCTGCGCGTCAACCTGCTCAACGCCCGCCGGACCGAACTGCGGGAGGAAATGGCGCGTGAAGGTTTGTCCGCCGTCGAGACCCCCTATTCGCCCTGGGGCCTGCGCCTTGAAGGCAAACCGGTCCTCAATCGTCTGGATGCCTTCACCCGTGGTGCGATCGAGGTCCAGGACGAAGGCTCGCAGTTGCTGGCCTGGGTGCTGGAGGCAAGACGCGGCGAGATGGTGGTCGACTTCTGTGCCGGTGCCGGAGGAAAGACGCTGGCGATCGGAGCCGCGATGCGCAACACCGGTCGCCTGTACGCCTTCGATACGTCGGCGCACCGGCTGGACGCGCTCAAGCCGCGCCTGGCGCGCAGCGGGCTGTCCAACGTGCATCCGGCCGCGATTGCCCACGAGCGCGATGAACGCATCAAACGCCTGGCTGGCAAGATGGACCGGGTGCTGGTCGATGCGCCGTGTTCCGGCCTGGGCACCTTGAGGCGCAGCCCGGACCTCAAGTGGCGCCAGTCGCCCAAGGACATCGAGGAACTGGCGGCACGGCAGTTTGCGATCCTCAGCAGCGCTGCGCGGCTGGTCAAAGCGGGGGGACGGCTGGTGTACGCCACCTGCAGCCTGCTCACCGAGGAAAACGAAGCGGTCGCCGAGCGTTTCACGCAGGAGTTTGCGCGGGCGGCGGACGGATTCCGCCTGCAGCCCATGGTCGATATCTTCGAACGTCTGAAGCTGCATGCGCCGGCCTCGCTGTGTTCCGGACCACATTCCGGCGGGGAATATCTGCGTCTGTGGCCGCACCGGCATGGCACGGACGGCTTTTTCGCCGCAGCCTGGGAAAGAATCTGAAGCCATCCACCAAGGCCTGCACCTACAATTGCGGACGGTACGGCCGCTGTCATTCGGTCGCCCCGTCGTCCATTCATCGCCTGAACCCTCATGAACGTTTCCGATTCTCCGGTGCTCAATCACGCCCTCGACTGGCTGGCCCATGGTGCTCTCGATCTGGCCTGGTGGCAGCTGATCCTGGTCACGCTGGCCTTGACGCATGTCACGATCGCCAGCGTGACAATTTTCCTGCATCGGCACCAGGCGCATCGGGCGCTGGACTTGCACCCGGCCGTCTCACATTTCTTTCGCTTCTGGCTCTGGCTCACCACCGGGCAGGTGACCCGGGAATGGGCGTCCATCCACCGCAAGCACCATGCCAAGTGCGAGCAGCCGGGGGACCCGCACAGCCCGCATGTATTCGGCATCCGTACCGTGTTCTGGAAAGGCGCGGAGCTGTACCGTGCCGAGTCACGCAACCCCGAGACCATGGCCCGCTACGGTCATGGCACACCCGATGACTGGATCGAGCGCACCATCTACACGCCGCATTCGGCTCTGGGGGTGAGCCTGATGCTGGTGATCGATGTTGCGCTGTTCGGGGTGGCCGGGCTGACCGTCTGGGCGGTGCAGATGGCCTGGATCCCGGTTACGGCAGCCGGTGTGATCAATGGTATTGGCCATTGGTGGGGTTATCGCAACTTCGAGGCGCAGGACGCCAGCACCAACATCTCGCCCTGGGGGATCCTGATCGGGGGGGAAGAGCTGCACAACAACCATCATACTTACCCGACTTCGGCGAAACTTTCGGTCAAGCCCTTCGAATTTGACATCGGCTGGGCCTACATCCGTGCGCTGTCCGCGCTGGGCCTGGCGACGGTGAAGAAAACGCCGCCCCGCCTGGCCTTCGGCGATGCCCGACCCGTGGCCGACGAGGCCACGCTGGAAGCGTTGATTGCCCACCGCTATGAGGTCATGGCCGGCTACGCCCGGCAGATGCGGGCCGTCCTGCAGGATGAAGTCGAGGCGATGCGTGTGCGTGCCCTCGATGCGACGGCGCTTCAGGCGGCACGCCGCTGGATGCACCGGGATCCGGACAAGGTGCCGGCGGCGGTGCGTGCGCAACTGGCTCAGGCCCGTGCGGCCTTGCCCGGCGTCGACAAGATGGTGGCCATGCGCGAAGAATTGCGTCAGCTGTGGCTCAACACCAGTGTGTCCCGCGAGCAGTTGACGGCGGATCTGCAGGCCTGGTGTCGGCGGGCGGAGGACAGTGGTGTGGCGGCGCTGCGGGAGTTTTCACTCCGGCTTCGGACCGCGCGGGCCTGACGCGACTTTTTCCGGGCCGGCAGGAACCCGCCAGGTCGTCAGCGCAAGAAAACAGCCCGCAAAAAAGCCCGCATCAGGCGGGCTTTTTTTTGCGTAACCTGACGGGCAGGACCCCGGGGTGGAGTCCCGCAACCGCCGGACGTCACTTGAGTTTGACTTCCTTGTACTCGACGTGCTTGCGAGCTTTGGGGTCGAACTTCATGATCGACATTTTTTCCGGCATGGTCTTCTTGTTCTTGCTGGTCGTGTAGAAGTGACCGGTGTTGGCTGTCGATTGCAGCTTGATTTTTTCGCGTCCGCCTTTACTGGCCATGATTGCGCTCCTTGAAGTTCAGTGGGTTCAGGCCTGGCCGCGAGCGCGCAGGTCTGCGAGCACGGCGTCGATACCATTCTTGTCGATCAGGCGCAAAGCAGCGCTGGAGACGCGCAGACGCACCCAGCGGTTTTCGCTCTCGACCCAGAAGCGGCGGTATTGCAGGTTCGGCAGGAACCGGCGTTTGGTTTTGTTGTTGGCGTGGGAAACGTTGTTCCCGACCATGGGCTTCTTGCCCGTGACGTCGCAGACGCGTGCCATG
>ERZ761607.5229-NODE-5229-length-10841-cov-377.879195_pt1 | contig 10841 bp, 5 predicted proteins | sample MGYA00511164_ERZ761607 | MGnify/ENA primary metagenome ERZ761607 (study PRJEB28899, sample SAMN02445080) | bioreactor sludge metagenome | biome: EBPR sludge | place: Australia: Brisbane, Thorneside Wastewater Treatment Plant | collected 2011-06-22 ...
GACCGCCGCCTGGTCGGCGATCGCCGACCGCCTGCAGCGCGCCGCCAGCGGTGCCTGCGGAATCGGGAAACGCCTACCGGCGGCCTGAAAGCCGTATCAGGAACGCCGCCGGGTTTCCCTCCACAGTAGACCGAGTCCAGCCGCGAAGAGCCAGACGCTGGCCGGCAACGGAACTGCCGCGGCCTTCACCTCCGAGGCGTTCACCTGGTAACTGAATCCCTCGAAGAAACCAGTTGGCTGGGACCCACCGAACGTCAACCGGCCATCGGGAGCAATCTGCCCCACCAGGGAGGATAGCGGTCCAAGAACGAAACCGCTGCAGAAGGTGTCCGGCCCGAAGGGTAAGCTGCACGGACCGTCGTCGCCAGAGAATTGATCGCCGGTGCGCCGCAGGAAGTAGCCGGGGAAGACGAAACCGCCCAGCGAAGGGTCCAGCACGAGGTCTGCTTTCTTGAACTGGACCCAATCGGATTCCGCAAGAAAGGTTCCCTGGAGTCCCTGCGGATCGAAGTCCTGGTAGTACTCCCACCAGTGACGGGAGAACACCACGTCGAACTGACCGGAAACCGGTAGTGGCCCCACGTCACCGCCGCCAAAGAACCCAGCCTGATAGCGCACGTCACTGCCCGACGTGATCGAGTAGCGTTTGCTGACCGTATCAACGCCGGAGTTGATGACCAGGACCGCGCTGGCGGCCGAAGACCACAGAAGTGTCGCTGCCGCCGCCCCGCGTGCGACGGCGGCCAATGAACCCTTTTTCATCGAAAACCCTTTCGTTTCTTATTGGTAACGGGTTCGCTCCCCCAAGGTCGAGCACGCCAATCGTCCCGACCGTCTGAGCGAACCGGCCGGCGAACCAAGCAAGTTCGGTACCATCAACGGGGCAGCAGGATTTTTGGTCGACTTATCAGTCCACTCGGCCGGATTGCCACCTGCATGACACGAGCCGGCAAACGAAGCGTGTAAAGATTTCCGACACCTCGGCGAGCGCCCGACCCCGGTTTGACGGTTTCTCTCCCGACTGGCCGCTGCAGTCCCTGAACCGTCACCCCCGCCTGAGCTGCAGTCGCAGACCGCCAGCGGCAGATGGCGGCGGCTAACGCCCGAAGCGATAGTTCCAGAGCAGGTCGATCCCGGTATCCGAACCGGCGCGACCGATCAGCGAGAAGTTCCTGCCGAGGTTGACGGTCAGCTTGACGACGCTGCCGGCGTTGCTGAGCGACTGGTCGTAGCTGATCACCATCGTCGACGACAGTCGCTTGCCGATGCTGATGATCTGGTCGGTGGTCGTGTCGCTGCTACCGAAGCCGCTGCTGCTGGCAACCCGGCTGCTCAACGGGCGCCCGGAGCCACTCAGCGTCCCCGAGCTGATGCCGAACTCGTCGATTCCCAGTTGTCGCTGCACGGCCTTCAGTGGCCCGCCGTCCTGGCCACCAAGGATGGTCTGCGCCGCCGCCAGCAGCACCGAAGAATCCTTGCCGCCCTGCTGATCCGGGCCGTGCCCGAGTACCAGCCAGGACAGCTTTTCGGCGTCCGGAACCTCCGGGTCGGAGACCAGGCGGACGAGCGGCCGCTTGGCGGTGCCGGTCACCTCGACGCCGGCCTCGACCGGCAGGTTCGCCCGCACCGCGCGAATGTTGAGCCCCGGGTTGTCGATCAGGCCGTGAAAATTCAGGATGCCACGCTCGATCTCGAGCTTCTGCCCGTAGGCGTCGAAGAGGCCATCGCGGGTGCGGATCGACCCGGTTGCCCGCGGGATCCCCGTTCCGTCCGACTGAATCCGCACCGTACCGACGAGCCGGCTCTCGACACCGGCACCACGGAAATGGAAGTTGCGCCCGAGGTCCGCCTCGACGTCGATCGACAGCAGCCGGATCGCCGCCGCATCCTTCTTCGCCGCGCCACCGGCGCGCCTGACGAAGACGTCGTCCGACAACTGCGGCGCGCCCGCCTTCGCCAGTTGCCAGTAACCGGCGTCGAAACGGATCTTGCCGGCGATGTCGAGCATGCCGGCCGCCAGTTTCAGCTCGGCGGTACCGGAAAGCAGCGTCCACTGGTCGGGGCGCTGCGTCACGCCGAGGCGCTCGGCACGGACGTTGAGAACGCCGTCGTTGCTGCCGAAACGCAGCTCGCCGCTGGCCTCGACCCGTCCCGGCCGGCCGCTGAGGGCAGCAACATCGGTTCCCGGAGCGAGCGCCAGAGCACGCGGCATCGGCTGCTGCTCGCTCTCGAAGCTCAGTTCCCTGACGTGCAACCGCTGCTCGCCGTCGGCTCCGACCGCCAGTTCGAGCAACAGTTTGCCACGTTCGAGACGCATGCCCTGGTCGAGCGCCCGTACTGCCAGCCCTTCGCCACGCCAGTCGCCGCTGATGCGCGGCTGCGCCGGGCTGCCGTCGAGCCGCGCCTCACCCGACAGCTGGCCACCGAGTTGCCAGCCGGCCCCGAGCAGCGGCCCCACCCACGCGATGTCCGGCATGTTCAGTCGCAGACGCCCGCGCCAGGGTGCCAGCCGGCTGATCAGGGCATCGGCGGAACTCGTCGCGCTGAGCTCGCCGCTCATCTCGCCAAGCCGCTTGCCGCGCAACTGCAGCCGCCCGTCGATCTTCCCGCCGCCGGCCTGCAGGCTCACGCTCCCCTCCTCGAGGCCGAGCGGCAGCGCGCCGACCGCGACATCGCCGCGCTCGCGCCACAGCCGCAGGCTGCCGCCCGGCAACCGCGGGCCCGCCGCCGCGCCCGCCGCGCGGCCGCTGTTGCCCAGATCCCACTCGCCACTGATGCGCAACGGCTCGCCCTCGACCCGCAGCGCTGCTGCCGCGGCAGTGAAAACTTCCGGGAACTCGGCGAGCGTCGCCACCAGCGGCAACGAGCGCAGGCTGCCGGCGGTCTGCCAGGCGCCGCTGTCGTAGCGCACGCGCTGCAGCCGCGCCGACCAGTCGGCGCCGGCGAACTCGCCGGGACCGGCGCTGCCGCTGCCGGCAGCGATCTGCACGGGCATTGCCGCAGTCAGACGAACGAAGGGCGGCCCTCGCCCGCCGGCCGCCGCCAGGCTGAGCTCCTGCAGCGCTCCGACCCAGACCGCTGCCGGGCTGTTCGGCTTCAGACCGCCCTCAAGCAGCAGTTCGACGGCACGCTGACCGGCAAGCGTGAAGCGGCCATGCAGCCGATGCCGGCTGCGAACACCGTCGGCGTCGAGCTGCAACGCAGTCAGCGCGGCCTCGCCGCTGGCAAGATCGACGGCCGCCAGTCGCAGCCTGCCGCTGACGGCACCATGGTCGCCGGCAGCGAGCCGGCCATCGAGATCGAGTCCGCGCACCTGGCCGAAGCCAGGCAACGCCAGTCGCGTCGACTGCAGGCTCGCTGACACCTCCGGCGCCCGCATACTGCCGCCGACGACGATCTCGCCGGCAAGGTCGCCGGTCGCACCCAGCGGATCGAGGCGTGGCGCCGCGATGCTCAGCCGCAGGCGCTCGCCCGGCGCCCCGAACGCACCCTTCGCCAGCAGCCGGTTGCCGCCTGCGCTCAGTTCGACATCGGCCTTGCGCAGGTGATCCGGCGCCAGATCGATCTCGCCGCCGCCGGCCAGCACCTCGCCGGCGAAGCGGCTGTTGTGCAACTGGAACTTCAGGCCGAGGGCAAGCTGCGGCCTGCTGTTGCCACGGGCGGAGAACTCGGCGTTGAGGCGGGCAGCCGGCAGGCTGGCGAGAAAACGCTTGGGGTCGAAGTCCCTGAACTGGCCCTGCAGCGCGAAGCTGCCGCTGCCCAGCAGTGCCAGCTTGCCGCTGGCGACGAGCTGCGCATCGCCGGCGGCAAGGCGCAGCCGGTCGACGACAAGCTGCTCGGGGTCGATCGCCAGGCTGGTGTCGAGCGCGAAGCGCGCGTCGCGCAACTCGGCCTCGACGAGCTGCCGGTGCAGCCCGAGCGTCGCACGCAACGGGCCGGCCAGCCGTGTCCGCTGCAGACCGGCATGCAGCGCGCTGGCATCGACCGCAGTCGCGGCGAGCGTCAGCGACAGCTCGGAGTCACGCAGAGCGCCGCTGCCGCGCATGCGGCCGCCACCCGCCAGGCGCAGGTCGATGTCACCCAGACGCAGCTCGTCCGCCGCCAGAGTCAGGCCGGCGGTCAGCGATTCGACCGGCAGCGACTGGCGATCGATCGCCCCCGGCCGATGGTTCACCGCCCGCAGTCTTCCCTGCAACGCCGTCGGCGAGTCGCCGAGCGGCCGCAGATCGAGCTGCAGTTCGAGATCGGCGCGCGGTGCGCCGGCGATCCACGCCGCCGGGTCCACCCCCGCCAGCTTCGCCGTCGCGTCGCCGATCACCTGCGCCGCAAAGGGCGCGATGCGGGCGGTGAGCGCACCGGCGAAGTCCTCGGCCGCCGCCGTTGCGAGTGGCCGCGCGGCACCGTGCACGACGAAGTCCTCGAGCGTTCCCTCGGCCGTCAGGTCAAAGCTCAGCGCCCGGCCCGCCGCCTCACCCTCGATGCCGGCCCTGGCGAGCAGCGCAAAGGGCCGCGCCGCCGCCAACGAGGCGTCGCCGCTGAGCGCCAGACCGCCACCCCGGACACGCAGGTCAAGCAGCCGATGCCCGGAGCCGTCGCTCGCCAGCTCTGCCAGCAGCGCCTCGGCGATCGTTGCTGCCTTGCCGTCGGGATGGGCGTGGTCGCCGAGCTCGATGACGGCGATCTCGAGTCGCTCGATGGCAACCGCCAGCGGCAGCTCGAGACTATCCGGCACGACGGGCGGATCACTGCTGGCCGCCAGCGATACGCGCAAGCTGCCGACGGCGATTCGGCTGACGGCAAGGCGACCGCGCAGCAGCTCGACCGGCCGCCAGTCGAACTGCAGTTCCTGCACCTGGACATCGACGGTCTCGCTGCGCCAATGCAGCGACCCCAGATGGAACGAGGAAGCGAGCGCGCCGCCAGGGGCCGTGACGGCGAGTTGCCCGCCAGCCAGCCTTTCGAGCAGCAGGCAGCCCAGCCGCAGGCCGCCTTCGCTGCCGAACAGCGCGGCCAAGCCAGCCAACACGAGCAGCAACGCCGCCAGTGCCGCCAGCCAGCTGCGGCGTCGACGCGGCGCTGCCGACGACGACGCAGGCGACGGCGCGGCGTCCGTCGCCGTCGCCTCGCGTGCCGGCGATCCGGGGGATGGGGGCATGCCGCTTGGCCGGGTCATCGTCGTCTGTCCTCGCCGCCGGCTCTCAGAACGGGATTGCCAGCGAGAAGTCGAGACGCAGCGAGCCGTCCCGCTGGCCGTAGGCAAGGTCGATGCCGATCGGTCCGGCCGGACTCCGCCAGCGCGCGCCGACACCGTAGCCCACCGCCAGACTCATCGCCTGCAGGTCGTCGACGGCGTTGCCGGCGTCGATGAAGGCGGCTGCCCCCCAGTTCGGAGTCAGCCAGTGGGTGTACTCGCCACTCAGCGTCACGAGGTACCGCCCGCCGACGATCGCCGATCCCTGCGGCACGCCGAGACTGAGGTACGGGTAGCCGCGTACCGAGTTGCTGCCACCGGTACGGAAGAGGAAATCCTGCGGAATTCCCTGCGACGATTCGGCGAAGGTCGCCCCGAGTTCGCCGCGAAAGAGCAGCGCGTCACGGGCACCGAGCGGCACTCCCTGACTGTAGCGCAGGTAGGTGCGCACGAAGCTCTGGTCGGAAAGCAGATGCTTGCTGCCGCCGCCGATCTGGAACTGCAACGACAGACCCTCGGCCGGATCGAGCGGGTCGACCGCATGCCGCCAGGTCCAGCCGCCCTGCAAGGTCAAAGCCTGGTTGGTCGTCGCCGGCGCTCCCTGCGGCGCCTGCCGTTCGTTCTGCCAGTTGATGCCCAGCTGCTGTTCGACACTGCCAAGCTTCTGTACCCGCATCGCGCCGACGGCGAAGCGCTCGAGGTCCAGATTCTCGATATCCGAGTGCTCGACGACCGTGCCGACGCCATCACGCCGCTGCTGCTCGTCCGGCGGGAAGAAGACGTCGGCAAAGCCCGACTGGCGCAACTGCTCGATGCGGACGCCAGTCTGCAGCTGCCAGGCGCGGCCGAGGAAATCGCTGCTGCGGTAGGCAGCCTCGACACGCGCACCGGTGTTGGTGCTGTAGCCGACACCGAGCGTCACCTGGTACGGCGCGCGCTCGCGCAGCTGCACGAGCACCGCTGCCGTCACCCAGCCGTCGTTGGCGGCGGCGGCTTCGCCATCGGCATCGCTGCGCTGCAAGGAGACACTCACCGACGAGAAGTAGGGCGTACTCTGCAGCGCCGCCTGCAGCGCCAGCAGGCGATCCTCGCGATAGTCGTCGCCAGGCTTGACGCTGCGGTTGAAGCGCGCCACCAGTTCGGGATGGTAGCGCTGCAGACCGCTGATCTGCAGCTCGCCGAAACGATAGCGCGGACCGGCATCGGCAACGACCCGCAGGTCGACCCGCAGCGCCTCGGGATCGACCTCGGCGCTGCTCTGCTGCAGGCGCGCCCCGGCATGCTCGACGGCCAGCAGGCTCGCCAGCAGAGATTCCTTCGCATCGTCCCAGTCGGCTTGGCGAAAGGGCTGGCCGACCTTCAGTTTCCAGCCGTCGACCAGCTCCTGCCGTCGCGCCGCGTCGATCACACCCGCAATGTCGATATGCACGCTGCCGATCAGCGCGCGTGCTCCGGGGTCAACGGCGAGCACGAGATCATCGCCCTGGCGACGCAGGGCGACCTGCGGCGAGAAGTAACCCTCGGTCGCCAGCAATCGCCCGACCTCGCGCTGCATCCGCCGTTCGAACGCGGCCTCGGCCGGCGGATCGGCGACGTCGTCGATCTCGAGGTGGCTCTGCAGCAGTTTGCGCACCTCAGCCGGTGCCAGCAGCTCGGGAACGACCGCCACCGCCGGCAGGGAGATCAGCAACGCTGCGATGAAGGGAACTCGATGCATGAGAGCCGGGGCACAGACCGCTGGAAGAGTCGCGTCAATACGGACGGTGATGAAGGAAGGAAAGGCCGACGGCGCCAGTCGCAGCAGAGGCGGCGATCCGGCTGGCGCGTCGGTCGCCCGGCCCTGCTTCCGCCGCCAGCCAGCCGAAAACGGCGCTGCGGAAATCAGGCGCGCCGGCACGCCGGAGGAGCGGGCCGCTGCCCGGCAGCGCCACGAAAAGGACACGGAAGAACCAGCGATCGCGCATCGGAGCCGCCTTGAGCCAAGGATCCAGGGTACCCGTTCGCGGCGCGAGCCGGCAGGCGCCGCCGCCTGCCCGGCTGCTCTCGCCCAGCCCGGTTGTTGCAGCCGATGGTACCAGCGATCTGCCGCAACAGCCACTTCGGCGCCGCCCGCCCGGCGATCGTCGCCGTCATTCCCGAGACGTTGCGATCGATCAGTTGTTGCTGCCGCTGCGCGTGCAGGCGAACGAAGGCGCCGTGCTCGAGGACACCGGCGTTGTTCACCAGGATGTCGATCGCCAGTCGCCGCCGTTGCAGCTTGGCCACCGGTGCAGCCTCGCCGCCAGCGCTGCGGCGGCGCCCGGCTGCGCGTGTCGGCGGCGAGCACGACCGCGTTGCCGCCGGAGTCGGCGGCCAGCGCCCGCAGCCGGTCGGCACGACGCGCCCCCAGCACGAGGCGGTGAGCATCGCGCGCGAAGCAGCGTGCCAGCGCTTCGCCGATTGCCGACAGGGCGCCGGTGATGAGTACGGTCGAGGGATCCTGGATCGCGTGCATGGCTTGCTCCGGCGGACGGGGCCGTAGTATCGGGCGATCCCCGCGCTCTGCGCAACGGCGAGCTCTTGCGCGGATCGGCTGCGTCCATTCGCAGCGTCTGATCAGCGGCGGGCTGGCATTCTGCCCCCTGTCGGTCTATGCTTTCCGATGAAGCGCCTGCCCGACCCTCCCGATCATCCTCCGGCGGCGCGACGGCGGAGAACCGATGCTCCTCGATCGCCTGACCCAGCTCGTGCCGACGCGCGAACAACTCGCCAGCAACCGCTGCTTGCGCTGGCTGGGTCCGCTGCTGCTCGATCCACAGCTCTGGCGCTGGTCGCGCGAGGGTGTCGCCCGTGGCGTCAGCATCGGGGTCTTCTTCGGTTTCCTGATCCCGGTGGCGCAGATACCGCTGGCGGTCGTCACGGCGATCGCCCTGCGCGCCTGCGTACCGGCAGCCGCGACGAGCACCTTCGTCACCAACCCCGTCACCTTCGCACCGGTTTACTACGCCGCCTACCGCCTCGGGGTGTGGATCACCGCTGACCCGGCGGCAGCGGCGGAGCAGCCCGCCGCCGGGGCGAGCGCGGCGGAGCCGGGGCTGTGGCAGAGTCTCGGCGACATCGGCTGGCCGCTCTTCGTCGGCCTGACGATCACCGCCACCGCCGCCGCGCTCTGCTGCCACCTGACGATCCACCTCGCCTGGCGCTGGCTCGAGCGCCGCCGGCGACGGCGCGACGCGCCGGGTGAGCAGCCGGGCACCGGCGCAGCGGCAAGGCCGCGCGCGGCGACCGGCGAACCGATGACGACGACGGAGGACCGGCAACGACATGCCTGAAGGACTGCGGGCAGACCTGCAGCAGCAGATCGCCAGCGGCGACTGCCTGCTGGTCGTCGGCGCCGGTGTCGCGATTTTCGGCACGGGCAATGCGCCGTGTGCCTCGTGGAATGGCCTGCTGCGGCATGGCGTACAGCATTGCGCCAACCACCTCCCGGGGCTGCCGCCGGGGTGGGCCGAGCGCGCCAGCGGGGACATCGACTCCGGCGACCTCGACGACCTGCTGGCCAGCGCCGAGAAGCTGTCGCGCAAGCTCAGCGCACCGGATGGTGGCGAGTACGCGCGCTGGCTGCGCGAGAGCGTCGGCGCCCTGAGCATGGTCGCCGGACAACGCGAACTGATCGACGCGCTCTTCGCTCTCGGCATCCCGATCGCGACGACCAACTACGACAGCCTGATCGAAGAGGTCTGCGGGCTGCCGGCGGTCACCTGGATGGACGGCGCCCGTGTCGAACGCGTCCTGCGCGGCGACGAGCGGGCGGTGATCCACCTGCACGGGCACTGGCAACGGCCGGAGTCGGTGATCCTCGGCATCCGCTCGTACCAGCAGATTCTGGGCGATGCACACGCGCAGGCCATGCTGCGCGCGATCGCAGCGCTGCGCACGATCCTCTTCGTCGGCTGCGGCGATGGCCTGCATGATCCGAATTTCGGCACTCTGCTGCAATGGACGGGCGCTGTTTTCGCCGGCTCCGAGTACCGCCGCTTCCGCCTGGCGAGGAGCAGCGAGCAGGCCGCCCTGCAGCGCGAGCACCCGCCGGAACAGCGGCTCTTCGTCCTCGACTACGGTAGTGACTTCGTCGACCTGGCGCCCTACCTGCGGCGCCTGCGGACAAAGGATCCGGCGGCGGCAACGGCGACGCCGGGCAGGGCGCAGGCACTGCCCGTATTGCCGGCGAGACCGCGCTGCTTCGGCCGCGACGAGGAGATCGCTGCCCTCGTCACGGCGCTGCTCGCGCCACAGCCGGAAGCGGTGCCGGTGCTCGGCCCGCCGGGAATCGGCAAGACCAATCTCGCGCTGACCGCGGCGCACGACGAACGCGTTGCCGCACGCTACGGTGCCCGCCGTTTCTTCGTCCGCTGCGACGGCCTGCAATCGCGCTTCGATCTCGCCGGCACCATCGCCGCGGCGCTCGGCCTGCCACTTGGCGGCGACAACGAGGCCGCCGCGCTCGGCGAACTGGGCCGCGCCGCGGCCATGCTGATCGTCGACAACGCCGAAACGCCGTGGGAGGCCGATCCGCTCGGCATCGAGGAACTGCTCGCGCGGCTGGCGACACTGCCCGGCCTGGCGTTGATCGTCACCCTGCGTGGCAACGAGCGTCCGGCCGGCGTCGCCTGGCGCGAAGCCTGCCGGCCGCAACCGATCTCCGTCGCAGCAGCGCGCGAACTGTTCTTGTTCATCGCCGGCCGCCACTTCGATCGCGATCGCCGCCTCGACGAACTGCTCTCGGCAATCGACCACGTCCCGCTGGCGATCAGCCTGCTCGCCGCCCTCGCCGAAGGTGAGCCGGACCTCGAAGGTCTCTGGCGGCGCTGGCAGGACGAGCGGACGGCGATGCTGCAACGCGCCGGCGGCCGCGACCGGCTGACGAACATCGAACTGTCGTACGAAGTCTCGTGGACCGGACCGAGGATGACATCGGCGGGCAGGCGGCTATTGTCGCTTCTCGCGCTGCTCCCGGCCGGCGTGGCGCATGCCGATCTGGGAACGATCCTGCCGCAAGTGGCCACTCCGGCAGCGGCGACGCTGCGCAAGGCCGGGCTCGCTTTCGACGAGGCGCAGCGCCTGCGTGTCCTGGCGCCACTGCGCGAGCATGTCCGAGTTCGTCATCCGCCGGACGATGCCGACCTGCAGCGGATGCGCAGCCATTTCATGGCGCTCGCCGCCGCGTTCGGCGACAAGCTTGGCGGCGCTGAAGGGGGTGCTGCGGCTGCCCGACTGCTGCCGGAGGCGCAGAACATCGAAGCGATGCTGCTGGGCGCCCTGCAGGACTCTGCCGCCACCGCCTCGATCGCCGCAGCCATCGCCTGGGCCGAATTCGTCCGCTTCGTCGGCGTCGGTTCGGCGGCACCGCTCGAAGCTGCTGCGACAGCCGCAGAGCGCGCTGGCGACCTCCTCGTCCAGGCGAAGTGCATCACGAGCCTCGGCGACGTCGCCCTGCAGCGATCCGATCACGACGACGCCCGCAGGCGCTACGACGAGGCGTTGCCGCTCTACCGCCAGGTCGGCGACCTCCTCGGCCAAGCCAACTGCATCAGGAGCCTCGGCGACCTCGCCCTCCAGCGATCCGATCACGACGACGCCCGCAGGCGCTACGACGAGGCGTTGCCGCTCT
>ERZ761607.5230-NODE-5230-length-10841-cov-3.772205_pt1 | contig 10841 bp, 9 predicted proteins | sample MGYA00511164_ERZ761607 | MGnify/ENA primary metagenome ERZ761607 (study PRJEB28899, sample SAMN02445080) | bioreactor sludge metagenome | biome: EBPR sludge | place: Australia: Brisbane, Thorneside Wastewater Treatment Plant | collected 2011-06-22 ...
ATATCAACCAGGGCGCGCGCCTCGAGGGGCAGTTCGGGCGGCTGACCGAGGCGTTGTTGACACTGCGCGCCGCGCTGGGGTCGGCTTGGGAGCAAAGCGCGGTTCTGGTGGTGTCCGAGTTCGGGCGCACGGCGGCCGAGAATGGCGCCGGGGGCACGGATCACGGAACTGGCGGGCTGGCGATGGTTCTGGGCGGGGCGCTGGGCGGCGGCAGACTCCTGGGCGACTGGCCGGGGCTGTCGACGGGGGCCTTGCACGAAGGCCGCGACCTTGCCGCGCCCAATGCATTGGAATCGCTCTTCAAGGCCGCGCTGATCGGGCATATGGGCCTTGCCCCGGCGCAGGTGGACGAATCCGTGTTCCCTGCGTCGGCGCACCTGGCGCCGGTGCCGGGTCTCTTCGGGATATGAGCCCTGCGCCCTCCGGGCGCTGCCTAGGCGGTCGCCGAGGCCGGTGTCCTGACCCTCGCGCCGGGAGCGATGGTGGGCGGGGCCGCGTTCAAGGCCTCGATGGCGAAACCCGCCGCTGCCTTGTAGCCAGCCATGAAGGCCGCGCGTTCCTCCGGGGGAATGACGTCATCGATATGCGCGAATTCGCCGCCGCAACGCTCGTCGACCAGATTGAGCAGGCCAAAGGGCCCCGCACCCCGATTGCGCAGGATCAGGGCCGAAACCGGCCCGCAAAGGCGCGCATCATAGGCAGAAAGCGCGGCGCGGGTGGCGCCGTGTTCGACCATCATCGCGCCCAGGATGCGGGCGTCGATCACCGCCTGGCTGGCGCCGTTCGATCCCGTGGGATACATCGCATGCGCGGCGTCACCCAGCAGGGCCACCGGCCCGTCGACCCAGGTCGGTACCGGGTCGCGGTCGATCATCGGGTTCTCGTAGGCCCCGCCCGCCCCGGCCAGAAGTGCGGGCACATCCAGCCAGTCATAGCGCCAGTCGGCGAAATGATGGGCGAAATCCTCGATGGCGACCTCGCGGAACCAGCCGGTGTTCTCGCGCCCTTCGGGGCTGTCATAGGTAACCTCGGCGATCCAGTTGATGTCAGCCAGACCCTCGGCATCCGGGTGGCTGATCGGATAGACCACCATCCGGTGCCGGTGCGTGCCCAGCCCGACAAAGGAACTGCCCGTGCGGATCGGCTTCGCGCGGGTCACCCCGCGCCACATCACCGCACCGCCCCAATGGATCGGCGGCTGCGTCGGATGCATGGTTGCGCGCACGGCCGAATGGATGCCGTCGGCGCCAATCAGCAGGCTGCCGCGCTCGGTGCTGCCATCCTCGAACAGCGCGGTGACCCCTTCGGCATCGTGGCGATAGCCGGTCACCCGCCGTCCGGTCTGCACCGCGCCCTGACCCAGCCGCTCCACGACCAGCCGGTAAAGCAGCATGTGGAACTGCCCGCGGTGGACAGCGTATTGCGGCCAGCGATAGCCCGCCTCCAGGCCGCGCACCTCGGAATAGACGTCATTGCCGTTCAGCCCGACGAGCGCCCATTCCAGCGCGGGCAGGCCGACCTGATCCAGCATGGCCGCATCGATCCCCAGATCCGCCAGTTCGCGCACCGCGTTCGGTTGCAGGTTGATCCCCACGCCCAGCGGCTTGAGGCTGCGCACCGATTCGAACACCACGCAGGGCACGCCGATCTGGTGCAGCGTCAGCGCGGTCACGAGGCCACCGATGCCCCCCCCGGCGATCAGGACTCGGCTTTGGGTCATGGGGCTCTCCGCTGGGGTGTTCGGCGGCGTTCTGGCAAAGATTCGCGCGCGGGGCAAGCGGCTTGCAATCGCAGCAGGCCGGGGGGCGTCTCCGGCCTAGCGCGACAGCGCCAGCGGCACCGCCAGCGGTCCGTATTCGGGCCAGCGTGTCATCTCGACCGGTCCGGTCAGCGTCAGGCGCCGGGTCTTTTGCGTCAGTTGCCGCAGGGTTTCCAGCAGAAGTTCGCGTGCCAGCGGCGCGCCCGGGCACATGTGCGGGCCCCGGCCAAAGGTCAGAAGGTCCGTCTCGCCCCGGTCCAGACGATAGCTGTCGGGATCGGGGAACACATCGCCGTCACGGTTGCCCGAGGTAAAGACGACGGCCAGCGCATCCCCGGCCTTGATCGTCCTGCCGCCCAGGTCCACGTCGTGGCGCGCGGTGCGCGCAAAACCGCGGTAGGGGGTGTAGAGGCGCAAAAGCTCTTCGAGCGCCAGCGGGGCCAGATCCGGGTTGGCGGTCAGTTCCGCGTGGTGCTCGGGATGAAGGTCGTGGGCGCGATGATGCCGACCAGCAGGAACTGGCGAAGCGCGCCCAGGATCTTGTCATCGGGCAGCGCCTGACCGTCGACCCGCACCGCAAGAAGGTTCGAGACCGGGTCCAGATCGGGGTCCTGCGGAGAGGATTTGCGTTCCTCGATCAGCCGTGCGGCGATCTGATAGAGCGCATCCGACCGTTCCCGCAGCGTATCGAAATCCTGCCGTTGCAGGGCCATGTTGAATTCGGCCCCGACACGGCGAATCTCGTCGGCATCCTTCGGGGAAAGGCGAAAGAATTCGGCCAGCAGGGCGATGGGCAGGGTGAACGAGAAATCCGCGCAGATATCGCCCCCGCCCGCGGCGACGAAGGGGTCAAGATGCTCGGCCACCATGCGGGTGATGACAGGTTTCCAGGCCTCGATCCGGCGCGGCGACAGAAACCGCAGGATGGCGTTGCGGTAGGGGATGTTGCCGGGCGGGTCCAGGTGCAGCGGCGGGCGGCGCTGGGTGGTGGCGACCGGGGGCACGACGTTCTGCACCGTGGTGGTAAAGGTCTGCCAGTCGGTCAGCACACGGGCGATGTCCTCGTGGCGGGTCACGGCCCAGAAGCCGCCCATCTCGTTGGCCCAGGCAACCGGGCAGCGGCCGCGCAATTCGGCGAAAAGGGCGTGCGGGCTGTCGAAATCCTCGACCTCGGGCACGATGAAATCTGCGGGATGGGTCATGCGAAGCGCAGCTCCAGATGGGTGACACCGTGTTCGGTCCAGCGCGCCCAGCGGATGGTCTCGCCGCGCTGAAAAGGGGGCAGGTCGGCCAGCACGTCCAACGTGATGCGCGCCTGCAACTTTGCCACTGACTGGCCCAGACAGACATGCGGACCGATGCCGAAGGCCAGATGACGGTTCGGGCTGCGATCCTCGACAAAGCGCATCGGCTCGGGGAATACCGACGCATCGCGGTTGGCGCTGAGAAAGTTCAGCGCAACCGGGCAGCCCTGCGGGATGGTGACGCCCTGCATCCGCGTCTCGCGCGTCGCCACCCGCACCAGCGCCTGATTGGGCGAATAGCAGCGCAGCATTTCCTCGATCAGGGCGCGGCGGTCGACGGAACCCGCGCGCAGCCGCGCTTGCAGGTCGGGATCGCCCGCCAGATGCCAGGCCATCGAGCACAGGAAATTGCGCGGCACCACATGCCCGCCAATCAGCATCAGGCGCACCATGCCCGCGAGTTCCTCGAAGGAATAGGGCCCGCCTTCGGGGTCAAAGGCCATGAGACCGCTGACGATATCGGTCTCGGGGTCTCGCGGGGAGGCCTGACGGTCCTGAACCAGCGCCACCGCAAAGCCGTCGATGGCGCGGCTGATCTCGCCCGCGCGGGGCATGTCGCCTCCCTGCACGGCGGCGACATAATCATGGCCCAGCCGACCCAGTTCCTCGGCCTCGGCCAGATCCATTCCGGCGAGGATGCACAGGCTGCCGACGGTGAACGGGGCGGCAAAGCCCTCGCCGAATTCGGGCAGAGCGGCGGCGCGCAATCCCTCGGCCAGGCGGGCGGCAAGGGCGCGCATCGGCGCCTCGATCGCGCGGATGCGGTTTTCCTTGAAGAATCGGTTCAGCCCCTTGCGATAGCGGTCGCTTTCGGGGGGGTCCTTTTGCAGGGGCAGCCGCGGCAACCCCTTGCGCGGCGAGGCGGGGATCACTGTCTGCACCGTGGCGGTGAAGGTCTGCCAGTCCTTCGAGGCCGTCACCACGTCGTCATAGGTGGTCAGCGTATAGAACCCGCCCCAGTTCTGCGACCCCGCCACCGGGCAGCTTTCGCGCAGCCGAGCCAGCTCGCCCTGAAGATCGGTCAATGCCGCAGGCCCGACCGGGTCCCAATCCTGCGGGATCATTGATTGAACACCAGGTTCGGCAGCCATAGCGAGACCTCGGGGACATAGGTGACAAGGATCAGGAACCCGACCATCGCCACGACAAAGGGGATGACGCCGCGGATCGCCTCGGAAAGCGGCGCCTTGGCTATCGAGGACAGCACGAAGAGATTGAGCCCTATCGGGGGTGTCAGGAAGGCGATCTCCATGTTGACGATCAGCACGATGCCGAAATGGATCGGGTCGATCCCCATCGCGGGCAACAGCGGCAGCACGATCGGGGTCACGATCAGCAGCACCGCCACGGCATCGAGGAACATCCCCAGGATCAGCATGGCGAGGTTGATGGCCAGCAGGAATTGCCAGGGCTCCAGCCCCACGCCGGTCGCCCAGCGCACCAGCCGCGTGGGCACGCCCGAACCGGTGATCCAATGGGCGAAAAGCAGGGCGAACATCACGATGAAGGTCACGGCGCTTGCCGCCTTCATGGCCTCGGCGGTCATGCCGAAGATGTCGCGCCAGCCGACCTCGCGGTAGACCAGAACGGCGATCAGCACCGACGAGATGGCCGCGACCCCGGCGGATTCGGTCACCGTCGCATAGCCCGAATAGATGCCGACAAAGACCGAGATCGGGATGAAGAGCGCAGGCAGCGCGCGCAGGTTGCGGCGCAGGAACTCGGGCCCGGACACCCGCGTGCCGCTGGCATAATTGTGCTTGCGCGACAGGATCATCACCACGCCGGCAAGGATCATCGCCTGGATCAGCCCCGGGATCACCCCGGCCAGAAACAGCCTTGGCACCGATTGTTCGGCGATCAGGCCGTAAAGGATCATGCCGAGCGAGGGCGGGATCAGGATGCCCAACGTGCCCGAGGCGCCGACCGTTCCCAGCGCAAAGGGCCTGTGATAGCCGCGCGCCACCATGGCCGGGATCAGGAAGGTGCCCATCGCCATGGCGGTGACCACCGACGACCCGGAAATCGCCGCGAACATCGTCGTGGCCAGCACGCAGACCAACCCCAGCCCGCCGCGGAAATGGCCGACCCAGGCCTCGGCCGCATCGATGATGATGCGTGCGATGCCGCCCCTCTGCATGAAGGTCGCGGCCATGACGAAGAATGGCACGGCCAGGAAGGTGGTCGAGTTGATCCCGGAGACCGAGGTCATCGCCGCATCCATCAGCGGGCGCCCCTCGAAGGCGAGCATGGTCAGCGCGGCCACGCCGAGCGCGACGAAGATCGGCGCGCCCAGTGCCATCAGCACCAGCATCCCGCCAAGGCCCAGGAGAGCGTCCATCAATGTCCCTTTCCGCTGGTGCCAAGGCCGCGACCCGCAAGGGCCAGCGCCAGCATCTTCAGCACCATCAGTCCCATGCCGATCGGCAGGGCGAGAAACAGCGACCACGATTGCGGGGTGCGCAGCGAACTGCCCGACCGGTCATCCAGCATCTGCGAGAACAGGTAGGCCTCCCAGCCGAACCAGGCCATGGTCGCGCAAAAGAACAGGGTCAGCAGGCCGACACCGGTGGCAAGCATCCGGCGCTTTCGCGGCGAAAGGCCACCCAGCAGGATTTCGGTATTGATATGGCGCCCTTCGGCGGCCAGCACGCTGCCGGCCAGCACCGAGGCCCAGACGATGAAATAAAGCGCTACCTCATCGGCCCAGTCGATGGAGTTGCGCGGGCTGACATGGCGCAGCACCGCACCGCCCAGAAAGGTGCCCAGCGCGCAGAGCACGAGAACGCCGATCACGGCAGTCTCGATCCGCGACCAGATCGCGAGGAGTCGGTCGAGCATGGCTGTCTCTCGCTGTCTCGAAATGGGCGGGGGGCCAGGACGGCCCCCCGTCAGACCGGTTTATTGCGCTGCCAGCGCCGCTGCCACGCGCGCGACATAGTCGGCATCCATCCCCGAATCCGCAACGATCTGGGCCTGCAGTTCCAGCATCTGCGCGCGCATCTCGGCGACGGCCTCGGGCGAGGGGTCGGCATAGGTGATGCCATTGGCCTCGTTCAGCGCCCGTGCCCCGGCCAGTTCCTCGGCGGCATAGTCGCGCGCCCAGCCGACCACTTGCGCCCATGATCCCAGAACGGCGGCGCGCTGGGCCTCGGTCATGCGCGACAGCGACGCGGCGGACACCAGCGGAATATAGACCCCCCACCCCGCATTGTCGTTGAAGGCGTGGCGGATGCCCGCCTCCCACAGCCGACCGCCCGAAATGGTCAGGTCCGTGACCGAACCCAGCCCCGCGATCTGCCCCTGCGTCAGTTGCAGCACGATTTCCGTGCGCGGCGTGGCGACGCCGTTGATGCCCATGGCCGACATGATCTGCACCACCACCGGGCTGGGCGGCGTGGCCAGCGTGCGGCCCTGCAGGTCGGCGTAGCTGGCTGCGGGTTGGGTGGTAAACGCGGTCTGGTTCGGTGCGAACTCGAAATGGCCGCCCTCGGGGATCACGATGCCGCGGCGTTCGACCATGGACCACAATTCGGTCCCCAGCGGGCCGTCCAGAATGGCGCGGATCGTGTCGCGGTCGGCGCCGAAGAACATTGGCAGGGTGATGACCGACAGGTTCGGTTCCAGCCGGCTGATGGTGGGCGAGGCCTGGATCGACAGGTCCAGAGCCCCCGAGGCCAGCGCCCGCACCGCGTCGGCGCTGTTGTAAAGCTGCCCGGCCGGGAAGACCTCGACGGTGATTTCACCGCCCGAAGCCGCGCTTATCGCCTCGGCCCAGCGCTCGGCCGCCTGGTTGCGCACATGGCCGGGCGGGGTTTCCACCGACAGGCGCAGTTCCAGCGCCTCGGCGCCGGTCGTCATCATCAGCGCGCCGGCCAGCGCCAGACTCAGGGTCGTTCTCATCATCGCGTCTCCTCCTCCCAAGGGGTTGCGTGTGGATCTTCGGGGCGCAGTGCCGGGGCAGGGCGGTCAGTGCCCGGCCCCCCCTGCGCGAAACGGTACCCGGCGTTCAGGATGCGCGCGCCATCTTGCAGCGTCAGCACCAGATCGCGCGTCGCCAGATGCGGCATCGCCAGCGCCTCGGCAGCAGACTGAACCCGGGCGGCGGGCACGCCCACGGCGCGAAACGCGGCCTCCCAGACGGCGGCGGCGCGGGTCTTGAGCACCTCGGCCATGCGCGCGGCCAGCGCATCGGCATGCACCGCGCGCGCGGCGCGGGTGGCAAAACGGGGGTCGTCCAGAGCGTCGGACAATCCCAGCACCGACAGCGTGGCCGCGACCTTGGCATCCTCGACCGCGCCCAGCGTGATGGCTCCGTCAAGGCAGGCGAAGGTGTCCGAGGTCGGCGCCCGCGAAAACCCCCGGCTGCCGGTGCGCGCCGGGGCCTCGCCGGTCATCAACAGCGGATTGACCACCGACAGCATCATCACCAGCGCCGCGTCCAGCATGGCGACGTCGATCTGTTGCCCTTCGACCAGCCCGCGCTCGCGCTGCAACAGCGCGGTCTGGATGGCAAAGGCTGCCAGAAGCCCGGTGAACGTGTCGACCAGCGGGAACCCCACGCGCAACGGCGGATCGCCGGGCAGGCCCGAGACCAGCATCATGCCCGACAGGCTTTGCACGATCTGGTCCATCGCCGCGACATCCGCCAGGGGGCCCGACTGGCCAAAGCCGGAAATCGCGCACCAGATCAGGCGGGGGTATTTGGGCCGCATCGCTGCCGCTCCCAGCCCCAGCCGGTCCATCACCCCGGGGCGGAAATTCTCGACCACCACATCGGCCCCGGCGATGATCGCCTCGGCCCGCGCACGCCCTTCCGGTGTCTTCAGGTTCAGCGAGATTGATGTCTTGCCCGCGTTGATCCCCTGAAACGCCGGAGCCATGCCGCGCTCTTCGGCGTGCTGGGTGTAGTTGCGCAAGGGATCGCCCGTCGGGGGTTCGATCTTGACCACTTCGGCCCCGTTGAGCGCCAGGAAATGCGACGCCAGCGGTCCCGCGACCACATGGCTGAAATCCGCAACCCGGATGCCCTTCAGTGCCCGCACGATTCCCCCCCGGCGCATATGGTTCACAGGATGAACCATTACATGCATCTGTCAACGACCTTTTTGCACCCGGTCGATCCCGGCCTGCACGGCAGCGCGGGCCGAGGCGCCATCCCAGGCGCGGGCGTCCACCATATCGGCGTCCACCATCACGCAGGCGACTCCGGCCTGTTCCAGCGCATGGGCAATGAAACGCGTGCCATAGCCCGAAGGGCGGTCGGTTTTCGGCACGATGATCACCGCAAGGTCGATGCGGTGGCGCCTTGCCTCCTTGACATGCCAGGCCCCGGCCCAGGGCGGCTGGTGGAGGTGCTCGTTCAGGTCGATCACCCGCGCGGCGAGGGCGCGCATCGGGTCGCCGTGGTCGGCACGCAGATACCCGTCGGCGGCAAAGGGCAGATACATCGACCAGGCAAAGACCGCGCCCTGATCCTCGAAGGCGGAATAGAACCCGGTGTCGAACCACAGCCCCGCACCGATCCACATCATGCGGATGCGCTCGTCGGGGACCACGGCCACGCCATCGCGCACCCGAGCCGCCACCTCGTCACGAAAGGCGCGGGCATGGGCCAGTGCCCAGTCGCTGCCGCGGTGCCACTGCGGGATCATCACGTTGGGGATCATGTCGGCGATGCGCAGCGGCAGGCGTGGCGCCTCCGCGATGATCCGGGCCGCCTCGTCGAACAGGCGCTCTTGCGCGTCGATCCGCGCCATCAGCCTTTCCAGCGCCCCCTCGGGCGTGCGCCGCCCCGCCACCCGTTCGGCCAGTGTGGTCAGGTCGGCGATTTCCGACACCATCAGGTCCAGCCGGTCAGGGCCTGCCTCGCGCTCCCAGTCGTGGCGCAAGGGGGTCCACCAGTCCGGCGCGGGCGCGGGGTGGCCGGGGGCGGACAGGATGGCCAGCGGGGCCCCCGTCAGCCGCGCCCATTCGGCAAAGATCAGCGGGTGGTCATCAGCCGAGGCGCGCGCGACCAGAAGCCCGGGCGGCGGCAACCCGCCCCAGGGCTGGACCTCTGGCCGACCGTCGAGGGCGGCGAACAGCGGCAAGGCGCTGTATTTCGCCAGCCTGGCATGGAACCCGGCGCGTTCCGAGGCATCCAGATGCAGCGCGCTGAGTTGCTTGGCGGCGATGACCGAGGACCACCATTGATTGACCACCACCGGCATCCCCAGCGCGTGGAACACCTCGAGCGGCGTATCGGCATTGGCAAAGGCAAAGGGCTCGCCCGCCTTCAGCCGCGCGCGCAGGCCCTGCGCCCAGTCGCGCTGAAAGGCGTTGGCGGCTTCGGTGCAGGTCAGGCGCATGGCAGGGCCTCTGGCAGGTCGCCCGGGCCGGGAAGAGGCGGCAGAAATCCCAGATCGGAAAACCGGACGCCCAGACCCGCGCAGAGCCGCCGCAGGCCCGGCGCGCGCCAGCCGTGCAGGTCGTCATTGGGGTCGACCTGCCAGACCAGATGCTCGATCCGATGCGCGCGCATGAGGTCCGCTAGGTCGTCGGTCGACGCATCCGGTCCTTGCAGGTCCAGCACCAGCGCGCCTTGCGTGTCCAGCCAGCGGTGCAGCCCGTCTCCCGCCAGCGGCGACCCGGCGAGCGCCAGCCTGCGCCCGGAACGGGGCGGGCCAGGCATCACCTCGGGCACCTCGCCCCGCCGCGCGGCAAGGCGCGCCCGAAAGGCCTCGGCGCCGCTGATCCGCCCTTCGGCCTGCCAGCGCGCCCAAACGGCCAGCGGCCCCGCGCGATCCCGGACCGGACCGCGCGCCAGCCCGGCCAGAGCCAAAGCCAGCGCGGCATCCTGCGCGGCGTCGAAGGCGTCGGCCGCAGGTCCCCGGCTGGCAGCCCGGTTCCACAACGTCACCGGCGGCCCGGGCGGCAAAAGGCCCAGCCTGCGCAACTCGCCCGCATAGCGATAGGCATGCAGCGCCCCGGCGCCCGGTCGCCAGACGATGATCCGCGCCGCGCCGTCACAAGCGCCGCTTTCCAGCCCGAACAGAAAGGACCGCACGAACGGGTCCAGAAACGGCTCCATCAGCGGCTCGATCCGGCTCGAGGCTGGCTGGGCGTGCCAGTCCCGCGTGATGTCGCGCAGCGGCAAGCCGCGCAGGCACTCGGCCTCCAGCGGCACCCCATGGCCGAACAGCAGTACGGGTGGCATGATCCCTCGCGCGGAAAACGGTTCATCCTATCAACCAAATTTCCATCCCGTCAATCGCCCCCTTGCGCGGGCGCGGCGCGCCGGGCAGGGTGCGCGCATGTCCAGCACCTCCTCGCCCTCTCCTCAGGACCGTGCCTTTGCGCTGCGCTCGGGCGCCGCGATCCGCGCGGGCTGGCTGGGCGAGGACATCCAGTTCCTGACCCGCAGCCTGCGCTTCCTTCTGCGACCGCAGGGCGAGGCGGTCCGCGGCCGCTTTGCGCTCGAGGCCGGGGATATCGGGGTTCTGGCGGTGATCGGCGCCAATCCAGGCGTCAGCCAGAACGATCTTGCCGCCTCGCTGGTGCTGAAGAAATCGGCCGTGACCCGGGTCGTGCAGCGACTGGAAAAGCGCGGGTTTGTCGCCCGACAGCGCAGCACGCTGGATCGCCGGGCGAATTGCCTGACACTGACCGGGCCGGGCGCGGCGTTGACTGACGCGGTACGCGAGGCCACCCGCATGCAGCAGGCGCACTGGTTCGACGGCATCGACCCGGCTCGCGCCGAGGCGTTCTTTGACGTGATGCATCTGCTGCTGGCGCGG
>ERZ761607.5233-NODE-5233-length-10837-cov-10.804211_pt1 | contig 10837 bp, 5 predicted proteins | sample MGYA00511164_ERZ761607 | MGnify/ENA primary metagenome ERZ761607 (study PRJEB28899, sample SAMN02445080) | bioreactor sludge metagenome | biome: EBPR sludge | place: Australia: Brisbane, Thorneside Wastewater Treatment Plant | collected 2011-06-22 ...
TTTTCCAGGGCCGAGGCTTCGGTGTTCGCTCTGGTTCGAGCCGCTGCCGATGCGAAGTTATCGGCAATCAAACTCGCCATTGCTCGAATTGACGGTCAGGTAAAAACGCCAGTCAAGGTCGAGTATCCGACCGCGTACATCACCTTCCCCTACGCCAAGACCAAGGCTGAGCTACCAGCCCCCACCGGCGAAGCCGCCCCTGAGCTTCCAGCTGGCGAACCTATTTCATTACCAGAAGAAGGAGCCTATCCCGATCCTGTCGAGGATCAGGAGGTTCTCGTAACGCTTACGCTACGCGAAACGCTAAAGAAAATGGCTGATGCACCTCGAGATATCCCGATGTTGATTCAGGAGCAGAAGGCTCGAGTCGAACGGAATGAGTACATGCGTGATGAAAAAATCCCGATGGTGAAATCTGTTATTACTGCGAACCTGTTGATTCTTGCAAACGAGAAGCACAACTTTGATGCCATTACTGAAATATTCGATCAGATTGATGGTAAGTTGGTGGAAACTATCAAAATCCTTGGTGATCTTTATCTGACCAGTTATGCACTTGAAGCACCAGCTAATGCGTATAAAAACAAGGACGGTGTTTGGCAGATTGAGCAACCGGTGATTACCGATGTTTGGGCGCAGAAATTAGGTAAGGGCAAATGACACCTGAGAAAAAAGTCCAGCAAAAACTTATCAAGTACCTCAAGAAAAAGGGGTGTTATGTTATCAAAACTCAGGTTGATGGTCGTGGACTCGTGCCAGTTGGTTGTCCTGATGTCATCGCGCTGTATGAGGGGTGGTGGGGCGCGTTCGAGTGCAAAGGATCGGCAAAAGCCAAGTTCCAGCCACTTCAAGAAGTTACCATCGAAAAACTCAATAATTGGTCAATTGCTATGGTGGTTCACCCCGATAACATAGATGACGTGATTTCACAACTAGAAAAGATGTTGTAACGCTATTGTTTATGGTATTATTTAGATAAGCAAAGCAGGGAATTATTAAAATACAGGAGGGTTGTCATCATGGCGGCAAAACCAAGTTATGTCGGTCCATACTCACCATCAGCATATCAAGCTGCTGAGATGATTATGAACGGAGGTGCAGGCGCACCATTCAATTCAGAAACGATTGCAGCAGGTCGAAAGATTGCTGAGCTAAACGGCTGGAAAGACCCGAACGCAGGTCAAGTCCAAGGAGCAAGCACTGTCGCCCCTGCCGCACCAACTGGACCGGCTAAACCTCAGTTGAACCAAGCTGCCGTTGATGCTACCAATGCTGCTATTGGCAGTCTTGATATCGAGCGTGATACTGGATACCGAAATATCGATGACTCATTTAATTCCCTGATTTCTCGATACAGCAAAGAAGCTGCAAATAACGAAGCTGACTATACTGAGCAGTCAGAAACCAACACCAATAATCTTCAAAAGAATAAGCAGAACGCATTGATTGCCGCCGCTCAAGGTCGCCGAGGGCTTCGCGGTACTTTAGCTGCGCTTGGCGCACTGTCAGGTGATGGTAGCGTTCTTGCAGATCGTGCGGTTACGACCGCCGCTAACCAAGATATTGGTGAGGCTGCTGATACCTTTGCGACAAATGCTCAGGGTCTTGATAAGGCTATTGGACGATTCCGCGATGAAGATAAGGATCGCCGAGCTGAGGCTGAAACAACTCGAAACAACCAGCGCACTGCGCTCGAAGGTTCTATCGCCTCAAAACGTCAAAACTACTTCCAGAAACTTGCTGAAATCTTTGGTCAGGCTGACCGAACTGGCGAGGCAAATACCAACCTTCAGCGTGCTGGCGAACTCAATAACGAGATTGCGAGCAAGACTCGTGTGGCTTCTACTGCCTTTACACCTCGGGCAGCTGCATTTACCCCGGGCGACTTGGAAAGTTACTTGGCTGGTGCTGGTGATATGACCGTTGATGTCCGAGCTGGTGGAACCGGCGAAGGGGCTAACCCAACTTCTCTCGTAGCTGGTCGCAGACGAAAAGAAGATCGAGAATTGGCAGGAGCGACCGCTTAATAAAACTCAAAAGGGGTCGTTTCAATGGCAAATATATTCAGCAAACTCCTTTCAAAAGCTACGTTTTGGGATCAGGAAGATGATCGCCGAATCCAGCGTGAGGAAGATGAAGATCGCAAGCGCAGAAATGTGCAGGCGGTTTCTTCCAATTTGCCAAAAACTCCGAATGTTACCTCTCAGCAATTCAACTTCAACCAACCGCTCAGCAGGAATGGTGTATTAGATGATCCATTGAAGCCAACCAAGAATCCGCTTCTTGTTGGTAGTCAGTCTGATTTTACACTTCAGAAACCAAAACCAGTTGAACAGCCGAAAGACACTCGGTCGAATGTAACGAAAGAACTTGACGAAATGGCTGCCGCCGAATTGGATCAAGCTCGCAAAGATTCAACTAAAAGTGATTCTTTATTCGATAAGGTTTTCAATCGTAAAGCTGCTGAAGAGCGCGCAATCGCTCAGGCTCGAGGTCGTGCAACTACAAAATATCAGGATAAATATGGTTGGAACGCCGATCCTGAAGTTTTGGCTTATGGTCGTGGCACCAGCGAGCGACTTGGCAAGGAGTCTGAGCGACTTCGTAAAGACAGCGAAAACCTTGATAAGTTTGCGAAGGGAATGGATAAAGTCGGCGAGGTTGCTGGCTATATCCCTATTACTGGTTCGGTTTTGAACTTGGGTCTTGCTGGTACCGAGAAACTAGCGAAAGCCACTGGCAATGATGCGTATGCCGCAGATATTGCAGATCAGAGGCTTCGTCTTGATGTCGGCATGAATCAGGAAGAGTTTGATAAGCTTGATCCTGAAACACAGCAAAAACTCCGAAACCTACAAAATCTTGGCTTGGCACTATCACCTTTGGATTTTGTGGGTATCGGAGGGCTTGCTAAGTCTGGTGCAGTCGCCGCTGGTAAAAAAGGCGTAACCGAGTTTATCAAAGACGGCGCAGTTGATATTGCTACGAAACAGGCATTGAAGAAAGCACTTATCGCTGAAGGTAAATCAGCGATTGTACCTGCGCTGGTCGGTGCTGGTGCATCTGTCGGTGGTCAGGCATACCTCGGAGGTTGGGATAATGTCGATCCACTCGAAGCAGCCAAGACTGGTTTGCTTACCGCAGGCGCATCAAAGATTTTGCCATTCGAGTCAAAGAAGGCTGCGAAGGGCAAGTTTGATTTGTCTGAAGTCCCTCAGGAAGCTGACGAGATTCCTATCCCTACCAACGTCAAAGCTGGTGCAGAGTTCAATGTCGATGCGCGACTTTCAAAGGAACCACCTGAAATTGAAGCACCAGAACTACCGGGCGCGAAACAAGCTGAGGGTGCTGGCGAGGAAGTTGCACCCGGTTTGAAGGGTACCGACAATCCGCCAACAGATGTACCGACTCCTCAAGGTCGTGGGCTGAAAGAACCTATCCAAGAGCCAAACTTCCCTGAACTTGCTACTTTGGAACAACTGCCAGTTGAGAAGCCTACACCTCGTATCCCTGATGTTACCAATCCAGTGGCACTTGCTCGTGCGACTGATGACACCCCTGTAAATGTAACTTCGCCTCAAGGTGAGGTTGATGTCCCAATGGCTGATTTCAGTCAGGCTGTCCAAGCACCGTTGCGAAAAGCACCAGAGGTTGAAGTTGCAACTGCTCAAGCTCAGCCAAACACAGCTGACCTCGCAGAAGTCGCTGCCACAGGTGATCTCCGTCAATCCACTCGCACCGATGCTGAAACTGATGCACAGGGCAACATTGCCCTTCGATCCGATGCAGATGTCGTTCAAGAGCTGATTGATGCCGGTGTTGCACCTCAGCGTGGTGGTAGCCAAGTTGCTACCGCTGAAGAGGCTATGGCTCGAGCTGCAAATGCCGCTGCCGAGGAAGAAGTGCAAATGGCTGCGCCTCGTGTTCGCGGTGAGGCTGTCAGCCTCGTTGAGAATGAATCGGCTCGCCTCGATGTTGCCGAAACCTTCAAAGAGAAGAACCCAACGATTATTGCTGAAACTCAAGCGGCAGCCACTCAAGCTGTTCGTGAGCTTGATGATACTCAGCTTCAGTCAGTATTCCGTTCAGAGCCAGAGATCAAGACACCTCAGGAGTTCTTTGAAACTGTTGCCGCTGTCGAACGGCTTGGTCGTCTTGATGCAGGGAACCCTGAATCAGTCCGCGCGCTGACAAACGCACTTGATGGTTTATCATCATTCGCTAGTCGTGCCGGTCGCGACCTCCGAATGGTGAAAGAATTGTTCGCTAACCTACCACCTGCGATGCGACAGGGGTATCTGATCGATCGTATCCAAAGCAAACTTGGTGCAGAGTTGCCAGACAATATCCGCGCAGAACTGCTTGGCAAGATTACTGCGGCTGATAATACTCAGCTCAAGATTGATGATATTACCGCACGACTTGAAGCCGCTCAAAAGAATATTGAGCTTGGCGCACCAGTCGATGAAGCTGTTGTTCGCGCAGATATTGACGAACTCGACAAGCTTACAGTAGTTCACGAATACCAACAGGGCGATGCCTTCCAGTATTCTCAAGACTTGCTACCTGCCGCGACAGCAGGCGCGCGCATCGCGCAAGGCACCAAGACGGCGATGCTTTCTTCACCACTCCGCCGAACCGCTGACGTTATCACTACTGGCATAACCTCAGCTTCGGATACGGCTTCCAATGCCATTAGTGGATTAATTGGTCGTGCTTTGAACAAACTACCGGGTCAGGCTGGTAAGTTCCGCGAAACACGCGCTGGCGACTACGGCAAGTTAGTCGAGGGCAATATTGAAGGTCTGAGGGATAGCTTTGATTCAATTCGGGGTGATCGCCGTAAAGTCGATGACATCATGGGTGAACTTCAGAAGAACACTCGATCAGATGCGAATAATGCAAAACGTACTCGATTTGGTCGTTTTGTTGGTGATATGACTGAGGCTGCTACAAATGCTACCCAAGGTCAGCGCGACCAGAGGCTTCGCGAGTTAGCACGCCAAGAGGGTCAGAAGCTTGGTTTGAAAGGTGATGACCTTGATCTTTATACTCAAGTTACCGAGAAGATTCCGAACGAGCTTCAGAAGCATGAGGCTAACCAATATCACCTTCGCACCAACAACTTGCACGATAATAAGCTCAACACTGTATTCCGTAGTGTGGCATCGGTTATTGAAAAACAGTTCCCTCAAGCTGGTCCGATCGTTACCGCCTTGACTGTACCGTTCAAAAGCTACCAAGCCGGTAACTTGAACCGACTATTTACGGATAAGACAGTTCTCGGCAATGCTTTCACTCTGGCAAAATCTGCTAGTCGTGGCGATATGCAAGGCGTAGTTGATGCACTTGGTAAGGCGGCGGTGAACACTGGTGAAACGCTTGTGCTTGGTGCCGTACTGACTCAGGCTGGATTGTTGAAAGATACCAATGATAACGGTGAAGATTTCGCTGGTCCGTACCTACAAACACCTATCGGCGACATTCCAGTAGGTTTCTTCGGACCAACAGGACTCAATATCGTAGTCGGGCATAACGTACAGAAAATGGCTGAGTCTGGTGATGTGGATCAGTTCGTGAATGATTTTGGCAAGCAAGCCATCAGCTTTATGAATATCGAGGGAAGCCTTGGTGGTAACACTCCTATACAAGAGGTTATCAGTGGTCAGGGCGACTTCAGTGATCGCGCAACAAAAGCTATCGGTGATACACTTCGCCGACCTATTCCAGCTGCACTCGATGACCTCGATGCCCTTGGCAACACTATCTCTGGCGCAGAGAAGCCATTGACCAAGGCTACCAACGAAGATGGCACCAAAGATTACTTCGGTACGGAAGTGAACCGTACTATCGACAAGCTTGGCTTGGGTGCGCTCCTTGAGCGAGATGAGGGCAAGACTAGCCAGAATCTTATTGATCGAATCACTGGTGGTACTCACTCGAGTGATGCTACTAATGAATCTGAAATCCAGCGCGATAAGGCTCAAGACTTGAAGAGCCTTGAGAAGCAGATGAAAGCCGAGAAGCTTCCTATAAAAGATCAGGAAATCGAAAACGCGCTTGATGAAGGTGATTATGATGGCGCAATCAAGGGGCTTGAGCTGAAGCTTGCCAAGGCTCAAAACGATCCTGATGCGAAAAATAGCACTATTGCCAGCATCGAAGATGAGTTACTTCAGGCTAACCTACGCAAAGAAGGTGTGCCGGTAACTGAAGATGGTATCAAGGCTCGCACTGAGTCTGGTGATTACCAAGAGGCTATTCTCGGGTACCGCTACCAGCTTCAAAAACTTGAGGGCAAGGAAGATGTCCCTGAGAGTAAACGACAAACTATGCGTGATGAAATCACTCGATTACAAGTTACTGCTAATGGTTCTTACCCTCCTGAGATAATTAAGCTATACTCAGAGGTAAGCCAGAGCGAATGGCGCGCGATGGGTAATCCTGAGAGCGAAGATTACGATCCAGAAACGTATCAGTTGCTATATCAATACGATCAACAGCTGACCGAAAAGGGCGTAAGTAAAAGCTCGAAGGGTGGTGAGAAAGCCAAGTACAAAGTTGGTTCGGGTAGTGGAGGCGGCGGTCGTGGTGGCTCGAAGAAGGGCTTTACGACAAGTATCGCACTTCAGAAGTTCGATGGTCCTGATTTCAGTCCAAGTCAGCAGAAATATCTATCAGCTGACTTCGCGACACCTAAATCAGCGATTCCTACGCTTTCACGAGTTCCCAACAATGACCAGTCAAAGAAAAAGAAAATCGGCGTGAGTAGGGGAGGTCGAGCATGACAAACGAAGAATTAGTAAACCAGTTCGTCAAGGACGTTTATTTGGTTCGCTTCAATCGTGATATCGATCTCACCACTTCAGGCGGTCAAAAAGAGATCGCTAAGACTCTTGGCTTTGCTCGAATGTTCCTTCAGGAAATCCAATCGGAAAAGAACCCTGATGGTTCCCCAATCAACTGGTCTTGGGCGCGCACTAATGACCAGAACCTTGGCACTATCGCGACACCGGGTCAAACATTCACTCTACCTAACGCACCGACAAAGGTACGCCGACTTGTGGTTGATGAGGATCGACCGCTCGTACTTATGTATGATGGCTCGATCATCAGCAAGTTTGATGTTGTTGAGCCAAACCAGATTACTCGCCGCCGACTCGATCCTAGCAATGAAGAGCGAGTCGCGACTGTAAAACGGACTCTTGTATTCTCTCGTCAGTTCAAAGATTACGAGATTGGTGCAACAGTAGTATGCGACACGATCGAAGAGCTTACCCCATTGTCAGTTGCAAACGTGAGCGTTCTTGACCAAGTTCCGTATCAGCTTATGGTACTCGGCACCGCCAAGAACTCGATTCGACCTGATATCGTTCAGGGCGGTCTTGCTCCGTCATTCATTGAACAGTACGCCGATGAGCTTGATAAGGCTATCGCTGAAAATAACGCCACGAGTGTTGGTGATACCGCTGTTTATGATGACTTCAGCGGCATTGGGGGTGCTTGGTAATGGCTGTACGCAATCCTGCTAAAATCCCAAAGAAGAACATCGGTAGCGTAGACGTTACCGGCTTCTCTGGTGGTATGTACCTGAATGGCGAACAGAACGCGAAGGGCAATCAAATCGTTGAGGGGCATGATGTTGAAATGACCATTGACGGTTTCATTACGCCTCGCAAGTCTTTGACCCCTTGGCTTCCCGATACCGTTCAAGATGGCTATCAGATTTTCCCTGCCGTATGGCAAGGCGAGGTTTTGAACTTCACCGCTGATGATGGCAAGATCAAATATTGTAAAGACGGTGATAACACCTGGACTGATTGTGGCGGTGCAAACTCGATCACAACTGGTATGGGTGGCAAGCCTATCTTCCTCCGTATTCTCGATGTTCTTCTAGTGTTGAATGGTGGCAATGGCGACAAGCTTTGTTACGTTAAACTCTCAGATAAAACAGTCGTAAAATATGCAGCTGTCGCCGATCCTACCACCGCCGTAACGATCGCGCCGACAGGCATCACCAACTCTGGCGCGTACAAAATCTACTATGGCTACACCTTCAGCTCCGCGACTGGCGAAACGAAGCTTTCTTCGATACTCACCTACACTATCAACAAGCCTCGAGATCAGTGGAAAACTGACGGCTCCGAGTATCTTACTATTACCAGACCTGCCGGTATCCCTGCCAACGCAACCAAGTGGAATCTTTACATTGCGCTCGCCTCTACTGGTGGCACTATTCAAGATACGGATATGCTACTGCTCGCTGGTGGTCTTGATCTTGCAACTACTTCAGTAGTTGATAACGGAACGCTTGCAATCGATATTGGTCGTGGTAATCCGCCAGCAGTGAACTCGACTGACGGTCCGAAGGTAAAATATGGCATCGAAACGAACGGTCGCCCTGTTCTCTTCGGTGATGTTGATAACCCTCATAACGTATGGATTGGTGGTGATGGTGATTTTGCGCTTGACTTCTCAAGCTCAAACGGTGGCTTCCGATCCGAACCGTCAAAAGGTACGAACTACTATCCTGCTTCTGTTATTGGCTTCCGTAACGGTCAGGGTATTCCAAGTCTGACAATCTTGTTCTCGAACACTCAGGGTCTTTCAAAACAGGCTACGCTCGAACAACAGACGATTAATTATGGCAACCAGTCGTTCGTAGTGTGGGGTGTTACTGAGCAGAACTATGGTGCCGCCGGTGTGGCATCTAGCCTTGGTGTGGTTAATTACAAGGGTCAGTTGAGCTTCCCGAGTGTGGACGGATTTACTTCTATGGATACACAGCCACAACTTCAAAATGTGATTGCTACCAAAGAGATCGACACTGACATTTCGCCATATTCTGAGCGGATCAAGGTCGAGGCACTTGATGAAATTGTCGGTACTGGTTGGGGCAACCGGGTGCTTTGGATTGTTCCAAGTTACGGCTTTGATACTCCGAATGAAATCCTTATCCGCGACCTCAATAATAATGGCGCGTGGAACCCACCACTTCAAATCCCTGCGACATGGATTGGTACTGTATCGCCTCCGAACAGTCCTGCCTTTGTCTACATTCGACAGGGTAAAAAGACCTTCAAACTATTTGAATCTTTCGGCACTGTCGATTACCTTGCATCTGGCGCGCAAACTTTCAGCACCTACGCCAAGGGTGCGCTTATTGGCATCAATGATGCTCGAAACGCTTTCCAAGCAGTTGTGCAGGCTATGTTCTACATTGTCGGTCTAATCGGTAATATCCGAATTGGTGTGAATTATCGCGACCAAGATGGTGAAATGCAGACTGAGTATGTTGATATTGAAGGACCAGAGTACGTCCTGTCATCTTCAGGTGGCTGGTCTGATCCTCAATATGTATACGCTGGAATGGGGGGAGTTCTGCCTTGGACTCTACCGGGTCAAATAGATCAATCAGCTTCATCGCTTGTTCGCGAGGATATTCGTGAGCCAGTTCCGATTAATAACCTTGCTTCTGAGGTACAATGGTGGATAGAAACCGAAGCTGGCTATAACGACTATATGCTCCGAGTTGTATCGTATGAAGGCGAGAATCTAGGAGTTAAACCTGACTTGAGGTAGAATAAACACAAGAGGGAATGGTAATTAATATGGAAGAGAATAACGCACTAGCCACAAAAATGTATCCAGACGTTGATATCGCCGAGATTATTGGTGATTGGAAAATCGCGAAGCAGTGGCGCGAAAACCACACAAACGATTTTGTAAATCTGGATAACTTGGCTGATGGCGTGCCAATCAATCACGCACCGGGCGCAGCATATGTTGGCGATACCACTATCGCTGGACTCGTGCGCGCAATCCCTCGTGATTCCCTTCAGCAATTACCTATCTTTGCAGCTGTTGTAAACGGCAGTAAGCAAACTATTCAGGCTCACTTCTCAAGTTGGATTCTTCGTAAGGGTGTTTTCAATCAAGACACCTTCGGTAAAGGCTTGCTATCTACTGCACAAATTGCAGCTCAGCAAGCCTTGACTCATGGTTATGCGCCAGCTATTACTGCGACCGGCTCAATGTTCGATGAGTTCGGTACAACTATGAAAGTGCTTCACTACGCCGATCTTGATCCAGAACCGGGTATTCAAGACTTCAACGAGGCTGGACACTTCTACGTTGTCGCTAACCTTACCAAGACTCGAGTTCGCAAGATTCTTCGCGCTGCTGAAGCTAATCCAAATACCACTTGGAATGTGCCTCTACTCAGGAAACTGCTTGAAGAGGCACCAACTGGAAATAATTATTCTATCTATCAGTCCGATCCTCAGCAGAAAAAAGCCGCTGAGAATACCCCGACATACACCTTCGTGCGTAAGCTTGAAGTTGGTCGTGGTGGTCAGTTTATTACCTTCTGCCCTCAAATCGAAGATGACGCGCTTCAGGTCATCGAGAACAAATCTCGCTTTGGGTTCCCTCGTGTTCAAGCACTCGTTATCGATCCAGCTGCACTGACACCATTCGGTGTGTCGCGTGTACGCCTTGCCTCACCTTGGCAAAACCTGATGAACGCATACTTGCAGAACATCACTTCAATGCTTCTATTGAACAGCAAACCACCGATCCTCAAACGTGGTCGCTTCACAAAGCCAGTCCAGCTCAAGCAGGGTGCTGTTTGGGAAGCTCAAGATATGAACGCCAAAGCCGAGCTAATCACGCTCGACAACGGCGCGCTGGCGCAGTTCGTACCGTTCGCGCAGCAGATGGCTTCGCAGATTCAGAACATCATGGGTATGCCTACCGGCACCGTAAACGGCAACAGCAACGCCTTCGGCTTCAGCAAGACCGCGCCGGGCGTGAAGATGCAGGAACGCTTCCAGAA
>ERZ761607.5234-NODE-5234-length-10832-cov-4.716062_pt1 | contig 10832 bp, 8 predicted proteins | sample MGYA00511164_ERZ761607 | MGnify/ENA primary metagenome ERZ761607 (study PRJEB28899, sample SAMN02445080) | bioreactor sludge metagenome | biome: EBPR sludge | place: Australia: Brisbane, Thorneside Wastewater Treatment Plant | collected 2011-06-22 ...
CCCCCGGCCAGCCCGAGCTGGCGGTGGCCGCGGTGGTCGAAGGCGAAGGCCCCGAGGTGGTGATCGACGAGGAGACGCTGGCCGCCAGCGGCGCCGACCACCGCTACGTGCAGGACCAGGCGCGCGGGCAGTGGCGCGAGATCGAGCGCCGCCGCGCCGTCTACCTGAAGGGCCGCGCGCGGCCGGCGCTGCAAGGGGCCACCGTGGTCGTCGTCGACGACGGCATCGCCACCGGCACCACGGTGCGCGCGGCCCTGCAGGCGTTGCGGCGGCGCCAGCCGGGGCGGCTGGTGCTGGCGGTGCCGGTGGCGCCGGCCGATACCGTGGCGCGGCTGCGCGCCGAGGTCGACGAGCTGGTCTGCCTGGCCACGCCCGAGCCCTTCCGCGCCGTCGGGCTGCACTACGGTGACTTCCACCAGGTCGGCGACGACGAGGTCGTCGCGGCGCTGGACGCCGCGTCCGCCGGCGCCGCTACTTCAGGTAGCCCCAGGCCTTGAGCCGACCCTGCGCATAGGCCGCCGCCTGGCCCTGCGCGCCGCCTTGCAGGAAGCCCGCATATTCGCGCGCCGCGGCGCCCTGGTTGCCCATGCCTTCGAGCGCCACGCCCTTCAGGAAGCGGGTGCCCGGGTCGCCGGGCAGCAGGCGGTCGTAGGCCTGCAGGTCGTCGTAGGCGCTGCCGGGGTCGCGCAGGGCGAGCTTGAGCGACGCGCCGAGCTTGGCGGCCTGCGCCTCCTGCGGATGGATCTGGCGCGCGACATCGGCGTAGCGGCGCGCCTCCTGCAGCCTGTTCTGCGCGGCCAGGCACTGCGCCATGCGCAGGTTGGCCGGGTAGTCCCGCGGCGTGGCGCGCAGCGCCGTCTCGAAACGGCCCTGGGCCTCGGCCAGCGCCTTGCGGCCCATCGCCAGCTCGCCGGCCTGGCAGGCCTCGATGGTGGGCTTCAGGCGCCGCAGCGAGGCCGTGCGGTCCATGAAGCGCTCGCGCCCGGCGGGTGCACCGGCGCTGGCGGCGTAGGTGGTCTCGGCCTGGCGGCGCGCGGTCTCCAGGCGCTCGTCGCTCATGGGGTGCGACGAGAACATGGTCTCCAGCAGGCCGGGCCTGGCCTTCTGCTCGCTCACCAGCAGCTGGTGCAGGCGTGCCATGCCGCCGGCCGGGTAGCCGGACCTGACGAGGTAGCTCTGGCCCAGCGCATCGGCCTCGCGCTCGTGCTCGCGCGAATAGCGGGCCAGCAGCGCGCTGGCACCGACGACCCCGCCGACGCCGACCAGCGGTGCCCAGCGTGAATCGCTGGCCGCCGCGGCCACCACCACCGCGGCCATCGCCACCTGCGCCACCAGTGCCTGGCCCTGGCGCTGCGCCGCGTGACGGGCGTTGACATGCCCCATCTCGTGGCCGATCAGCGCCGCCAGCTCGGCCTCGTCGCCCAGCTGAACCATGATGCCGCGCGTGATGCCCATCGCACCGGCCGGGAAGGTGTAGGCGTTGACGTAGTTGGCCCCCAGCACGCGCGTGCTGTAGGGCATCTCCGGCCGCTGCACGTGCGGCTGCAGGCGGTCGGCCACCTCGTCGACATAGCGGTTGACGCCGTCGTCCAGCACCGCGCCCAGGTCCTGCGAGAACTGCCGCGGCGACTGGCGGCGATCGACCTCGCGCTCCTGCTCGGGGCTCAGGCCGACCAGGATCTGCTGCCCGGTGACGGGCGAGGTGGCGCAGCCCTGCAAGGTGCTCACGCTCACGCTGGCGCCAAACAGCCACAGGGTGTCGCGGCGCGTGAGGCGGTTGCGCGCCAGGCGGCGCGACAGGGCGTCGGCTTGGGTCATCGCGGCTCCTCGGCAGGCGGGCTCGGGCCATTCTAGGAGCCGCTTCCGGCGGCGCAGGCGACGTACGGGCACGCGACTTCTCGACACAGGCATACCCAGGTTGCGGCGTCCGCCAGGCCGCCCCATCATGCCGCCATGCCGACGCTGGCCTTCACGCCGCAGCTGCGACGCTTCACGGAAACACCCGAGGTGACCACCGACGCCGCCACGCTGCGTGCCGCGCTGGAGGCGGCCTTTGCCATCAACCCGCGCCTGCGCGGCTATGTGCTCGACGACCAGGGCCACCTGCGGCCCAACGTGGTGGTCTTCGTCGACGGCCGCCGCAGCGACGAGCGCGTGCGGCTCGACCAGCCGCTGCAGCCGGCCAGTCGCGTGCACGTGATGCAGGCCTTGTCAGGAGGATGACCGCCATGGACGACCGTGCCTGGATCGCCACCCGCAAGGGCCTGTTCGAGCTGCGGCGCACCGGGCTGGCCTGGCGCATCGCCCGCGTGAGCTTTCTCGGCGAGCCGGTGACGATGATGCTGCCGCCGCGTGCCGACGGCCGCATGCTGGCGGCGCTGAACCTCGGCCACTTCGGCGCCAAGCTGCACGCCAGCGACGATGCCGGCGCCAGCTGGCACGAGGTGGCGGTGCCCACCTACCCGCCGCAGCCGGCCGATGCCACCGGCCCCGAATGGAAGCTGGTGCAGGTGTGGGCGCTGGAGGACGCGGGCGACCGCATCTGGGCCGGCACCATGCCCGGCGGCCTGTTCGAGAGCCGCGACTTCGGCCGCAGCTGGCGGCTCAACCGCCCGCTGTGGGACCACCCCGGTCGTGCCGAGTGGATGGGTGGCGGCAACCCGGCGCCGGGCATGCATTCGGTCAGCGTGCACCCGCAGCGCCCCGACGAGCTGATGGTGGCCGTCAGCTGTGGCGGTGTCTGGCACAGCGCCGATGCCGGTGCGACCTGGGCGCTGCGCACGCGCGGCATGAAGGCCGCCTACATGCCGCCCGAGGAGGCCGAGAACCCCAACGTGCAGGACCCGCACCGCGTGCTGCGCTGCGAGGCCGCGCCCGACGTGCTGTGGTGCCAGCATCACAACGGCCTGTGGCGCAGCACCGATGGCGGCCTGCAGTGGCACGAGCTGCAGGCCCCGGTGTCGACCTTCGGCTTTGCGCTGGCGGTGCATCCGCAGCAGCCGGACACGGCCTGGGTCGTGCCTGCGGTGGCCGACGAGCGGCGCGTGCCGGTGGACGGCGCCCTGGTGGTCAACCGCACGCAGGACGGCGGTCAGAGCTGGCAGACGCTGCGCCAGGGCCTGCCCCAGCAGGACGCCTACGACCTCGTCTACCGCCACGGCCTGGCGGTGGGTCGCGACGGCCGCACGCTGCTGATGGGCAGCACCACCGGCGGGCTGTGGGGCAGCTTCGACGGCGGCGACCACTGGGGCACGGTGTCGCTCAACCTGCCGCCGATCGCCGCCGTGCGCATCGGCTGAGCGGCTGGCCCGGCCACCGCCGGGCCGCCGGGGCCGGCTGAGCTATCCTGTCCCGTCATCACATCTGACGGAGACGCGATGGCGCAGTGGATGCAGGCGATCTGGCTGGCCGTGGCCTGGTGGCTGGTGGCGCTGCTGTCGCAGTCGATGGCGCATGCCGCGACGCAGACGCTGCCGGTGTGGCTGGGCAGTGGCGTCACCCTGGCCGCGCTGCTGGGCATGGCCCGCGCTGCTGGCGGGCGCAGCGCTTGCCGCCTGCGGCTGGGGCATCTACGCCCATCGGCTGGACCTGCCGGCCTCGCTGCTGTTTGCCGGCGTGGAGGTGGCGAGCATGGCCCTGGGCGCCTGGGTGGCGACCGCCGGCCGCCATGACCTGTCGTCGCCAGCGGGTGCGGCGCGGCTGATCGGCGGTGCGCTGCTGGCGTCGGTGGTCGGCGCCACGCTGGCGGCGCTGCTGTGGGCCTGGGCACGGCCCGGCGCCGACCTGGCCTTCGAGTGGCGGGCCTGGTCCCTGTCCACGGCCGTCGGGCTGCTGCTGGTGGCGCCGCTGGTCGTGGCCTATCGCGGCTTCCGGGTGCGGCGCTCGGGCGGCCTGCCGATGGCGCCCTTCCTGGGCGGCGCCGCGGCCTTCGTGGCCTTCGTGCTGGCCGTGCTGCTGGTCTTCTCGGGCCAGGCCGCCCAGCGCTGGGGCGGCCTGGCCGCCACCCTGGCCTACCTGCCCATGCCCTTCCTGCTGGTGGCGTCGCTGCTGTGGGTGCTGCGCGGCGGCACGGTGGCCACCCTGGTGGGGGCGCTGCTGATCATCGGCCTCACGGCCCAGGGCGGCGGGCCCTTTGCGATGACCGAGGGCTTTGCCGGTGAAGCGGTGGTCGAGGTGCAGGGCTTCGTGCTCGCCTGGGCCGTGGTGCTGGTGCTGACGCAGGCGCTGGCCGAGGGCCGGCGCAGTGCGCTGGCCACCGCCCGCGACTGGCAGCTGCGCTACGAGCGCACGCTGCAGGCCGTGGGCGTGGCCAGCGTGGAGTACGACGCCGCGTCCGGCCGGGCCACCTGGGGCACGGGGGCCGAGCAGGTGCTGGGCCCGGTGGCGGGCCGCGTGGCCACGCACCGCGAGTGGCTCGACCTCGTCGATGCCGCCGACCGTGGCCTGGTGCAGGCCGCCTGGCAGGCCGTGGCCGACGGCAGCCGTGCCGCCACCGAACACGGCTACACGCTGCGTGGCCCCGACGGCCGCATGCTGCATGTGCACGAACGGCTGGCCGCCGTGACCGGTGGCGACGGCCGCGTCGAGCAGGTGGTGGCGCTGCTGCACGTGCTGCCCGCGGAGCCCCGGCATGGCTGAGCCCGCGGTCTTCCTGATCCACGGCCTGGGCGGCACGCAGTACGACCTGGGCTCGCTGCACAAGCGGCTCAAGAACGCCGGCTTCGTGACCCACTCGATCACGCTGCCGGGCCACGGCGGGCAGCCGCCCGACCTGATCGGCGTGCGCGCCGAGGACTGGCTGGACGCGGTGCGCGCCAAATACCGCGAGATCGTCGGCCAGCACGAGGTGCTGCACGTCATGGGCATGTGCATGGGTTCGCTGCTGGCCATCGAGACCTGCAAGCGAGAACAGCACGACAAGGGCCGGCTGGTGGCGCTGGCGCCGCCGGTCTACATCGACGGCTGGTCCACGCCCTGGTACCGCGGGCTGCGCCACCTGCTGTACCACGTGCCCGGCGTGGCCGCGCGCATGCGCGTCGAGGAGGAAGAGCCGTTCGGCATCAAGAACGACCAGCTGCGGGCCATCGTGCGCGCCAAGTTCGAGCGCGGCGACGCCTTCGCCTACAGCTGGGTGCCGCTGGCCTGCATCCGCGAGGTCGACCGCCTGCGCCGCTTCGTCATGAAGGGGCTGGACCGCATCCGCTGCCCCACGCTGGTGATCCACGCGCGCGAGGACGAGCTGACCAGCCTGCGCTCGGCCAACTTCCTGGTCGAGCACATCGGCGCCGGCCGCCACGCCGGCCAGGCGCGCATGGTCGTGCTGGAGGACAGCTACCACCTGATCTGCGTCGACAACGACAAGGAGGTGGTCGCCCAGCGCACGCTCGAATTCTTCGGCGCCGCCGATGCCGGCCTGGGCACCCGGCGCGACGACCCGCAGATGACGCCGGCGCAGATCCAGGCGCTGCTCGAAGCCGTGCGCGGCGACCTCGGGCGTGGCGACTTCGCGGCCCTGTACGGCCGTGGCATCCCCGACTTTGCGTGGTACCAGCCCGGCCACCACCGCTGCACCGGCATCTACCGCGGCGGCAAGGGCCTGGCCCGGCTGCAGGCGCAGGCGCCGGGCGGGCTGACCTTCACCGCCTTCGGCACCGCGGTGCTCAACGCCGGCATGGCGGTGCTGCCGGCCACGCTGCAAGGCGGCAGCCTGGCGTCGCAGGGCGTGCTGGCCATCACCCTGCACCAGGGGCGGCTGCTGGAGGTGCGCTGGTTTCCGGACGACCCGGCGCTGGAGGACGCGCATTTCGGCGGCGAGCCGCTGCCCGACGGCCCGAGCCCGGCGGAGAAGGCCTTCGAGGCCGCGGCCGCCCGGTCCAGGACGCTCGCGCGATCGCCCGGCGAGGACACCCTGCTGCAGCTGTATGCGCTGTACAAGCAGGGCAGCACGGGTGACGTGAGCGGCGAGCGCCCCGGCCTGCTGGACGTGGTGGGGCGCGCCAAGTACGACGCCTGGGCGGCCCGCAAGGGCCAGCCGCGCGAGCAGGCCATGGCCGACTACGTGGCCCTGGTCGACCGTCTCAAGGCGGCCGAGGCGCAGCCCGAGGGCGTGCGTGCCTGAGGATCAGCCGGCCGCGGCGGCCGGCGTGCGCACCAGCCGGCGCCGCAGCCGGCCCAGCGCCTGCACGGCGTCGTCGACGTAGGTGAACAGCACCGGGATCACCAGCAGGCTGAGGAAGGTGCTGGTGATCAGGCCGCCGATCACCACGATGGCCATCGGGCTGCGGAAGCTCGGGTCCACGCCCAGGCCCAGCGCGATGGGCATCATGCCGGCGCCCATGGCGATGGTGGTCATGACGATCGGGCGGGCGCGCTTGCGGCAGGCGTCGATGATGGCCTCGAAGCGCGGCAGGCCGTGGTCGCGGCGGGCGATGATCACGTAGTCGATGAGCAGGATCGAGTTCTTGGTCGCGATGCCCATCAGCATGATGAGCCCGATCATCGACGGCATCGACAGCGCGCTCTGCGTGATGAACAGCGCCAGGAAGGCACCCGGGATCGACAGCACCAGCGCGCCCAGGATCGTCACCGGCTGCACGAAGTCCTTGAACAGCAGCACCAGCACCACGTAGATGCACAGCACGCCGGTCAGCATGGCCAGGCCGAAGCTCTCGAACAGCTCGGCCATGGCCTCGGCGTCGCCGATGTCGCGCACGATCACGCCCGGCGGCAGGTCCTGCAGGCTGGGCAGGGCCTTGGCGCGCTGCTCCACCTCGCCCAGCGGCTGACCACCCAGCTCGATCTCGAAGTTGACGTTGCGCAGGCGGTCATACCGGTCGATCTGCGCCGGCCCGGCTTCCAGCGTGAGCGTGGCCACGCTGGCCAGCGGCACCGGACCGCGCGCGCCGGGCACCGGCAGCTGCCCCAGCAGCTCGAGGTCGGCGCGTGCGCCTTCGGGCAGGCGCACCACCACCGGCACCTGGCGCTGCGGCAGGTTGAGCTTGGCCAGGCCCTGGTCGTAGTCGCCCGCGGTGGCGATGCGCAGCGTGTCGGCGATGGCCGCCGAGGTGACCCCCAGGTCGGCGGCGCGCGCGAAGTCGGGGCGCACCACCAGCTCGGGCCGCTGCAGGCTGGACGTGCTGGTGACGTTGCCGATGCCCGGCAGCGTGCGCAGCTCGCGCTCGACCTTGGTCGCATGCGCCACCAGCGCGCGGCCATCCTCGCCGGCCAGCACCAGCACGTATTTCTCGGCCGATCCGCCGAAGCCCACCTTCACCCGCGCCCCGGGCAGGTCGGCCAGCGCCTGGCGCAGCTGCGCCTCGATGTCCTGCTTGCTGGTGCCGCTGCGCTCGGTGCGGTGCGTGAGGTTGAGCGTCAGCGTGGCCTGCGTGACGTCGGCCGCGCCGCCCATCGCGAAGGGGTCGCTGCCGGTGCTGCCGCCACCCACGGCGGTATAGACCAGCTTGACGTGCGGGTTCTTCTGCACCAGGGCGCGCGCCTGCTCGGCGGCGGCCAGGGTCTGCTCGTAGCGGCTGCCCGGCGGCAGCGTCAGGCGCACCTGGGTCTGGCTCAGGTCGTCGGGCGGCAGGAAGCCGGTGGGCAGCAGCCCGGCGAGGAAGAAGCTGCCCACGAAGAAGGCCGTGGCCGCCAGCGTGGTGACGACGCGGTGCCGCAGCGCCGCGCGCGCCCAGCCCAGGTAGACGGTGATCCAGCGCGGCTCGGGGTGCGGCTTCTTCGGCGGGCGCAGGATGTAGGCGGCCATCATCGGCGTCAGCATGCGCGCCACCACCAGGCTGAAGAAGACCGCGATCGCCGCCGTCCACCCGAACTGCACGAAGAACTTGCCGGCCACGCCCGACATGAAGGCCGTGGGCAGGAAGACGGCGATCAGCGTGAAGGTGGTGGCGATGACGGCCAGGCCGATCTCGTCGGCCGCCTCGCGTGCCGCCTCCAGCGGCGTCTTGCCCATGGCCAGGTGGCGCTCGATGTTCTCGATCTCGACGATGGCGTCGTCGACCAGGATGCCCACCACCAGCGACAGCGACAGCAGCGTGATGACGTTGATCGAGAAGCCGAACACGTAGTGCATCACCGCGAAGGCCGGGATCACCGACAGCGGCAGCGCGGTGGCGGCCACGAAGGTGGCGCGCCAGTTGCGCAGGAACAGCCACACCACCAGCACGGCGAGCAGGGCGCCCTCGTACAGCAGGTACATCGAGCCGTCGTAGTTCTCGACCACGGGGTCGACGAAATTGAAGGCCTCGACGACCTGCACGCCGGGGTGGGCGGCCCGTAGCCGTTCGAGCGCGGCGCGCACGCCGTCCTGCACCTCCACCTCGCCGGCGCCCAGCGAGCGCACCACCTCGAAAGCCACCGCCGGACGACCGTCGATCAGCGCCGTGCTGCGGCGCTCGGCCACCGTGTCCTGCACCGTGGCCACCTGGTCCAGGCGCACGCGGCGGCCGTCGGCCAGCGTGATCTCCAGCGCAGCCAGCGCGGCCGCCGAATCGACGGTGGCGATGGTGCGCACCGACTGCTCCTGCCCGCCCAGCCCGGCGCGCCCGCCCGAGGCCTCCTGCTGGATGCTGCGCAGCTGGCGCGAGACATCGGCCGCGCTGGCCTTCAGTGCCAGCAGCTTGGCGGGGTCGAGCTCGACGCGCAGCTCGCGGTTGACGCCGCCCACCCGCGACACCGCGCCCACGCCGTTCACCGACAGCAGCGCCTTGGTCACGTCGTGGTCGACGAACCACGACAGCTGCTCCTCGTCGAGCCGGTCGCTGGCCACCGTGTAGGTGAGGATGGGCGCGCCGCTGAGGTTCATGCGCTGGATCACCGGGTCGCGCAGGTCGCCGGGCAGGTCGGCGCGCACGCGGGCGACGGCGTCGCGCACGTCGTCCAGCGCCTCCTGCGTGGGCTTCTCCAGGCGGAACTCCACCGTCACCACCGCGGTGCCGTCCTGCACCTTGGTATAGATGTGCTTGACGCCCTGCAGCGCGGCCACCGAGTTCTCGATCTTGCGCGCCACCTCGGTCTCGAGCTGTGCCGGCGACGCGCCCGGCAGCGACGCCGTGACGCTGACCGTGGGCAGGTCGATGTCGGGGAAGTTCTGGATCTTCATGCCCTGGAAGCCGAGCAGGCCGGCCACCGTGAGCAGCAGGAAGAACAGCACGGCCGGGATCGGGTTCTGGATCGACCAGGCGGAAACGTTCATGGCCAGCGCCCCCGGGCTTACTTGGACGCCGCGGCGGCGGCCGCGGCCGCCACCACGCGCACGCGGTCGCCGTCGGCCAGGAAGGCACCGCCGCTGGCCACCACCTGGGCATCGGCCGCCAGGCCGCGCACCTCCACCCGCGTGCCGCTGCGGCGGCCCACCTCCACCTTGCGCTCGGCCACCTGGCCGCCGGCGCCCACCACGTGCACGACGTGGAAGCCGTCGCGCAGCAGCACGGCGGTCTGCGGCAGCGTCAGCCCCTGGCCTTCGCCGAGCAGGATCTCGCCGCGCGCAAACATGCCGGCCTTGGCGGCGGTGCCGGCGGGCAGGTCGACATAGACCAGGCCTTGCCGCGTGGCCGCATCCACGGTGGGGCCGACCATGCGCACGCGGCCGTTGATCGGCGTGCCGCCGGCGGGCAGCACCTGCACCGCCAGGCCGGGCTTGAGCGATGCCAGCCGGTCGGCCGGCACCTCGGCGCGCCATTCCAGCCGGCCCTGGCGGATGAGCCGGAACAGTTCCTGCCCATTCCCCGGCACCGCACCCACGGTGGCCATGCGCGCCGAGATCACGCCGTCGTCGGGCGCACGCACCTCGGCCTGGGCCAGGCGCACCTGCATCGCCTGTGCGGCGGCGCGCTGCGCCTGCAGCCGCGCCGCGGCGGTGCGCTCGGCGGTCTGGTACTGCGCGATCTGCTGCGCGCTGAGGGCACCGCTGGCCTGCAGCTCGCGGGCGCGCTGCGCGTCGGCGGCGGCGGCGGCGAGCGTGGCCTCGGCCTCGGCGATGGCGGCCTGGATCTGCGCCAGCTCGGCGCGCGGCAGCTCGACCGCAAAGCGGGCCAGCACCTGGCCGCGGCGCACGCGGTCGCCCACGTTGACCAGCACCTGGTCGAGCCGCCAGCCGGCGGCCTCGGCACCCACGCTGGCCTCCTGCCAGGCATGGATGCCGCCGGTGGCCGGCACGGCCAGCGCCAGCGTCGTGGCCTGCGGCGTGGTGGTGGTGACGGTGAGCGTGGGCCGCGGGCCGCTGGCGGCCGCATGGACGGTGGCCGCGGGGTCAGCCGCCTGCACGCCGTGCGTGGCCAGCAGCGTGGTGGCGGCCAGCGCCGCGACGGCAGCGGCGGCCAGGGTGATGCGCAGGAAGGGGGTCATGGTTGCCGGGCCTCGGTGGTCCATCCGCCACCCAGGGCGCGGGCCAGCGAGACCCAGGCGGTGGCGCGTTCGCGGTCGAGTTCGATCAGGGCCGATTGCGCGGCCAGCGCGCTGCGGCGCGCGTCCTCCAGCTCGAACAGGCTGGCCAGGCCGCCGCGCTGGCGGGCCTCGGTGGCCTGCAGGGCGGCCTCGAAGTCGCGCGCTGCGGCTTCGGCATCGGCACGGCGCGCGGCGGTGGCGTCCAGCGCCACCAGCGCCTCTTCGACCTCGCGCACGCCCTGGCGCAGCGCGCCGGCCAGCTGCGCGCGCGCCTCGTCGAGGCCGGCCTCGGCACCCAGCAGCGCGGCATCGAGCGCGCCGCCGTCGAACAGGGGCACGGTCAGCGTCAGCGGCCCGATCGAGAAGCTGTTGCCGCTGATCGAGACGCCGCGCACGTCGGCGTGGCTGCGGGTCAGCGAGCCGGTGAGCGTGAG
>ERZ761607.5237-NODE-5237-length-10820-cov-3.683233_pt1 | contig 10820 bp, 8 predicted proteins | sample MGYA00511164_ERZ761607 | MGnify/ENA primary metagenome ERZ761607 (study PRJEB28899, sample SAMN02445080) | bioreactor sludge metagenome | biome: EBPR sludge | place: Australia: Brisbane, Thorneside Wastewater Treatment Plant | collected 2011-06-22 ...
GCGGCGGTCCAGATTGAACGCGGCACCACCAACGGCGGGATGCTCTACACCGAGAACTTCCTGTCGCTGGCCGAGCTGACCGCCCAGCCGCGCGCCCCGGTCGATCCGGATCTGCTCAATCCGCCGGTGGTCCGCGCCCTGCCGCTGGCGGCCGTGCTGCTGGCGGCCCTGGCCGGGATGCGCGCCGTGGTGGCGCGGCGCGGCCGGGCCGAGCTGACGTTCTTCGCGCTGGCGGCCGGCTTGGCCGTCGTCCTGATCCACCCGGTCAGCCGGCCGTTGTGGGATTGGGTGCCCCTGCTGCGGCTGACCCTGTTCCCGTGGCGCCTGCTCGGGCCGGCGGCGCTGTTCTGCGCGGTGGGCGCCGGCGCGCTGTTCAGCCGGCGCGATCCCCCCTCACCCGCGCCGCTGAGCGCGAACTCCTGGCCGCCCAAACTGGAGGCCGGTTTCCTGGCCGTGGCCGTCGCCGGCCTGGTCCTGGCCGGCCTGCCCTTTGCGTCGCCGCCGTACGAGGCCGCGCCGCGCCAGGCGACGCTGGCGGACATGGCCGCCTTCGAGATCCCGCCGGATTTCATCGGCACGACGACGGTGGGCGAGTACCTGCCGCGCGGCGTGCAGCAGTTGCCGGCCGACGTGAACGACCGGCGCGCGGCATTGGCGCGCGGCGAGGCCGTGGAGCGCTTTACAGCGCCCGGCGCACAGGTGGCGCGCACTGCGCTTGGGCCAATGCGCGATTTATTTCAGGTGGCCGCCGCGCAGGCGACCGTCTTCACCTATCGCCAGTTTTATTTCCCCGGCTGGCGCGCGACCCTGGACGGCCAGCCGGCCGCGCTGCGCGTCTCCGCGCCGGACGGCCTGATGCTCGTCGAGGTGCCGGCCGGCACGCATACGCTGGTGTTTGCGCTGGAAGACACGCTGCCGCGCAGTATCGGCAAAGCCCTGTCCCTGCTGGGCGGGTTGGCGCTGGCGGCCTGGTTGTGGCGGGCGCGCGAGCGCCGGCTGGCCCCGCGCGGGGCGGCGCCGGTGGAGCGGCCCTGGGGCGCGGAGGCCTGGCCTGTGCTGGCCGGCGCGCTGGCGCTGGCCGTGGCCCGGCCCATTTTGTGGGACGCCGGCTACACGCCTTTCCTGCGGCGCGGCCTGTCCGCCGACGAGCTGCGCGGCGTGGCGCACCCGCTGCAGGAAAGCTTCGCCGACGAGCTGCTCTTGCTGGGCTGGGACGTCCGGCGCGCCGGCTCCGGCGCCGATGACCCGCTCACGCTCGACCTGTACTGGCGCGCGGCCCACGCCCTCGGCGTGCCGTATGGCTTCAACGTGCAGCTCGTGGACGCCGCCGGCCAGGTGTGGAGCGAGGCCGAGACGCCGCGCCCGCGCGATTGGCGCTTCAGCCCCGGCACCGACTTCTGGCCGCTCGACCAATACGTGCTCGAGCCTTACGTCCTCACACCCCTGGCCGGCACGCCGCCGGGACACTACCAGTTCCGCGTGGAGGTCTTCTCGCGCTACTCGCTGCAAAGCCTGGGGACCAGGCTCATCGGCGCCGTGACGATTACGCAGCCGGCACAGCGCGCCTGCGCGCTGACGCCGCTGGCGCGCTTCGAGGCGGTTGAGCTGCAGAGTGTGTCGTTCAGCGCGGGCGAGGCCGCGCCCGGCGACGACGTGACCGTGACGGTATGCTGGGGTCTGCCGGACGGCCAGTTGCCGCCGGCCGTCCAGCTCCAGCTCCTGGACGCTGCCGGCCAGGCGCATCTGGCGGCGCCGCTCACGTTGGCGCCGGACGCCGTCGCCGGCGCAGTCGGACGCTACACGCTGCGGACGCAAACCGCGGCGCCTCTGCCGGCGGACGTGCCGACCGGCGCTTACACCTGGTCGTTGATGACGCCAGCGGGCCGGACCGCTCTGGGCCCGCTGCGCGTCAACGCGCCGGAGCGCAGCTTCACGGCGCCGGCCGTGGGCGCCGCCCTGGACGCCGACCTCGGGCCGGTGGCGCTGGTGCGGGTGGACGCGCCCGCCGATCTCCAGCGCGGCCAGCCCTGGCCGGTGACGCTGGTCTGGCGCGCGGATGAGCTGATGAACGACTCCTACCACGTCTTCGTCCACCTGATTGGGCCGGACGGCGGCCTGGTGGCGCAGTCTGATGGCGTGCCCGCCGACTGGACGCGGCGCACGCCGGGCTGGCTGCCGGGCGAGTACGTCGTCGACGCGCGGACGCTGGCTCTGCCGGCCGACCTGCCCCCGGGCGAGTACACGCTCTTCGCCGGCCTGTATCGGCCAGGCGACGGCGCGCGGCTGGCCGTGGCCGCGTACCCGGAAGGGCGCGTCCAGGTGAGGACCGTCACCCTGCCCTGAGGCGCCGGGCCGGTTGTCTTTTCGCCCTCGTCCGTACTACAATCGCCGCGATGCGCGCAGTTCCGTTCTACCGCCAACCTCGCTTCCTGTGGATGCTCGGGACGCTGTTCCTGATCGTCCTGCTGCTGGGTCTCTACGTCGACGACCTGTTGGCGCTGTACGCGCCGTTCGACCAGTTCCTGAAGGCGCCGGCCGAAGGCCTGCGCTTCGGCCCCGATTTCTGGAGCGCCATCCTCTCGTTCCTGTTCGCGATGGCCATGCCCGTGGTGGCGCGCGAGCTCTTCTACCGCCTGGTCTCGCAATTCGTCCTGCCGGCCAGCACGCCGGACGAGCGCCGCTACGCGGTCGAGCATTTCATGCGCTACACCTCCGGCCTGCCGGGGCCGTTGGTCTTCGTGAAAGACGGCCAGTTGATCGCCAGCGCCAGCGAGAAAGGCAAGACCCAGGCCAGCGCCGGCGTGGCCTGGGTGGACAGCGCCAGCTGCCTGGTGCTGCGCACCGACACGGCGCTGACCCGCGTGCAGGGGCCGGGCCTGACCTTCACCCGCGGCGGCGAGTATTTCAGCGACGACACCACCCTGGACCTGCGTAAGCAGGTGCGCACGGCCGAGCAGGTGCAGGCCCTCACCCGCGACGGCATCGAGATCGTCGCGGACATCCGCGTGATCTTCGTGCTGGACAGCGGCGAGAGCCAGGCGCTGCGCAGCTGGCTGGACCCGGCCCGGCCGCCGTACGGCTTCAACAGCGCCAACGCGGCGGCGGCCGTCTATGGCAAACCCTATCGTGACCGCACCAACGGCCTGTGGGCCGAGCTGCCGCCGCTGGTGGCCGCCGACGTTTTCCGCGAGGTCGTCAGCGAGCGCGATTTTGAGGCCCTGTTCAGCGCCACCGCCAATGCGCTGCCGCTGCTGGCCGGCGTCGAGTACCAGATCGAGAAACGGCTGACCGGCCTGTTCTCCGATCTGATGACCCGCGAACAGCAGCTGCTGGCGGGGCGCGGCCTGCGCGTAATCGCGGTGCGGTTGGTGAACCTGCGTCTGCCCGAGGACGTGCGCAAGAAGCGCCTGGCCAACTGGCGCGAGGACTGGCGCAGCCGGGCCGGCGAACTGGCGGCGGACAAAGACCCGCAGATCCGCTTGGCCCGTCAGGACGGCGCGGACCAGGGCCGCCTGCAAGTGCTGGAGGGGCTGGCCAGCCGGTTCGCCGAACCCCTGCGCGCCGGACCGCGGCCGGGCCGCAAGGAGACGGCCGCCGGTCTGACCGCAGCCACGCGCCGGCTGGCGCAGGACCCGGCCCTGCAGGGCGCCGCCAACGTGGCCGAGGTCAAACGCCTGCTGGAAGACCTGGAGCTCTGGGTCAAAGGGTGGCGCGACCAATGAGAGTCTCGCGGGTGACCACGATTAACCGGGGCGACCCGTGGCGGCGGCTGCGCCTGCAATGGCAGCAGTTCCTGAGCGGCGTCCTGGCCCGCGACGAGAACGGCCCGCGTTTCCGGACGCAGGCCGTGGTGGGCTTCTTCATCCTGGTGTGGGGCGCCGCCGCGCTGATCGAGCGGCCGGCGCCGGCGCCCGAGTTGATGGCCAGCCTGCTGCAAGGCCAGGCGGACCTGATCGCCCTCTTCCTGCGCCCGCTGCTGACGGCCGGCTACGCCCTGATCCAACTGGAGGTGCTGCGCCACCTGGTGCTGCCGGGCATCATCGTGGCGCTCGGCGTCAACGCCGGGGCGCGTTACCTGGACGACCTGTTTGAGCTCAAAGACCTGGGCGCCGCCCGCGATTACCTGCTGCTGTCCCTGTTCGGCGGGCCGTACCCGGTGATGGTGATCAAGGACGGCGAGGTGACGCCCGAGTCCCGGCGCAGCACGTTGTACCGGATCGGCGGGCCCGGCTACGTCAAGATCCATCTCGGCAACGCCGCGCTGTTTGAGCGCGTCACGGGCGCCTCCGACCTGTACGCGGCCACGGCGGCCCAGTTCCTGGAGGGCTTCGAGCGCTTGCGGGAGGTGGTGGACCTGCGGGACCAGATCCGCCAGCGCTCGGACATGGAGGTCTACACCAAGGATGGCCTGCGCGTGAAAGCCATGGACATCCAGGTGCTGTTCCGGATCTGGAGCAACCGCCAACCGCGTGACCAGAGCAACCCGTACCCCTACGATCCGGTGGCGGTGCGGCGTGTCATCTACGGCAAGGCCGTCGGCAGCGCGCGCCAGCCCGTGCTCTGGTCCGAGGCCATCGCCGAGTTGGCCAGCTCGGCCGTCACCAACTACATCGGCGGCCGGCTGCTGCGCGATTTGATCGCCCAGAAAGGCAAGATCGGCATCCCGACGGCCAACCAGGCCGCTGCCCAGTCCGCGATCACCACTGGCCAGGTCATCAGCAGCACGCCCGTCCCGCCCGGCGAACTGCCCGAGAACACGCGCCGGCGCCTGTCGTTGACGATCTACTCCGAGGCCACGGCCCAGGACTTCGAGACGGCCGGCGTGGAGCTGGTCTGGATCGACGTCGGCACGCTGGACACGCCGGACGAGGTGGAGCAGGAACTGATCGACGCCTGGCAGGCCGACCTGATCGCGCGCGTGAAGAGCGGCCGTTACAACCTGGCCGACGACACGCGCAAGGCGCAGGCCCAGGTGCTGGAGAAGTTCGCGGTGGAAGTGGCGGATTGGTGGCGGCGCACGCTGCCGGGCCTGGCCGGCCTGCCGGTGCGCCTGGGGGAGGGCGGCGCCGAAGCCCTGCTCGGCCGGCGCGGCGGCCAGCGCGAGACCTCCGAGGACGTCCTCAAGCTGCTGACCTTTTTCCGCCTCAAGCTTGAGGACCTCGTGGACGAGCTCAAGGATCGGGCGGCCGTCGGCGACGACGTGCGCGCGTTGCTGCGGCACCTGAGTGACCTGACCCTCATCATCCTGGGCAACGGCCCGGTTGAGGCCGAGTCCGCGCCGGCCGCAGCCGCGCCGGCTCCGCCCGAGCCGGAGGCCAAAGCCCCGCCGGCGCCGCCCAGCGTGCCGTACGTCAACGCGGATGCCGTGACGGAGGGCGAGGTCTTCTGGTGGGGCGGCGTGCAGGGCCTGGTGCGCGTCACCGAGGTCGTCCGCGAAGGCGGGCGCGGTCTGTGGGTCGAACGCCAGAACGGCCGCGACTTTCCGGGCGCGGGCGGCCAGCCGCGCAGCGCGCGCCGCTTCTTCACCATCCAGGAATTTCAGCGGTTGCTCGACGCCGGTGATCTGCGCCGGGCCGCCTGACCCTTTGGTAACTTATGCCCGAACTCATCTTTCAGCCGGCCGTCCGCGCGGCCCTGGACGCCCAGCGTCCGGTGGTCGCCCTGGAATCCACCGTCATCACCCACGGCCTGCCCTGGCCCGAAAACCTGGAGCTGGCGCGTCGGATGGAGAGCACCGTCCGCGCGCATGGCGCCGAACCGGCCACCATCGCCGTGCTCGGCGGGCGCGTTCACGTTGGCCTGGCGGAGGAACAGTTGGAAGCTCTGGCGCAGGCCCCGCAGGCCGGGCGCGCCGTGTGGAAGGTGAGCCGCCGTGATTACCCGGTGGTGTTGGCGCAGGGCCGGGACGGCGCCACCACGGTGGCCGGCACGATGATCGCCGCGCACTGGGCGGGCATCCGCGTCTTCGCCACCGGCGGCATCGGCGGCGTGCATCGCGGCGCGGCCGGCGGCGCTCTGGCCACGGATATCTCGGCCGACCTGCCGGAGCTGGCGCGCACGCCGGTGCTGGTGGTGTGCGCGGGCGCCAAGGCTATCCTGGACCTGCCGGCCACGCTGGAGTGGCTGGAGACGCACGGCGTGCCCGTGGTCGGGTACGGCACCGACGAGTTCCCGGCTTTCTATTCCCGGGAAAGCGGGCTGACCCTGGATGCGCGCGCCGATACGCCGGCCGAGGCCGCCGCCATCGCGCGGGCTTTGTGGGGGGCGGAGCTGTCCGGCGGCGTGCTGGTGTGCGCGCCCTGCCCGGCCGAGCACGCGCGGCCGCGGGCCGAGATGGAGCGCGCCATCGCCCAGGCGGTGCGCGAAGCTGAGGCGCAGGGCGTGCGCGGCAAGGCCGTGACGCCGTTCCTGCTGGCGCGCGTCGCCGCGCTAACGCACGGCGAAAGCAAAACCGCCAACCTGGCGCTGTTGCTTAACAACGCGCGGGTGGCGGCGGAGATTGCGCAAGCGCTGGCGGCGGCTTCAGTGTGAGAACCTGAAGCTCCGGCGATCTCGCCTGAGCTTCCCGGGCGCCGCTTCAGGGCGTCGGCGTGCCGTCCGCGATCTGAAACTGCGCCGAGCCGAGCCAGGTCGGCCCGACGAAAATCTGCACCTCGTACGTCCCCAGTATCCACGGCTGGCCGCCGTTGTCGTAGTCGGCGAAGCCGCAGCCGCCGGTGCTGCCATCCCACAACAGCGTCTCCACCAACAGGATCTGGCCGTCGCGGCGCCAGACGTTCGTCCACGCCAGGCCGGGCAGCCAGTTATCGTAGTCGAACAGCGCATACAGCGTTTTGGCCGGTGAGTTGAAGACGACGCCCACGCCGCGTTCGCTGCGGCAATCGTTGAAGCGGCCGATGCGCAAGTTGGCGACGACGGCCGCTGACGGCGGCGTCACCGTGAGCGGGCCGGCCGGCGGCGTGACGCGGTCTCGCGGCAGGTCCGGCGTGGGGCTGACGGTGAGCGTCGGGCTGAGGGTGGGGCCGGGCGGGAGGCTGGGCGGCAGGGTAGCCGAGGGCGGCGGTGTGAGTGAGGCGGTGGCCGTCGGCGGGGCGGTGAGCGAAAACGTGGCCGTGGCGCTGGGCGGGACGGTGGCGGTGGCGGTGGCCAACAACAAGCCAACGCCCAGAGCGAGATTGCGCCAGCCGTGCAGGATAGCCTGGCGCCGGAAGCGGAAGTAGGTATGGCGGCGGGACCGTGCCAGGGTAATAACGCCAGCCAGCAGCGCGATACCCCCTCCCGCAAGCAACAGCACCACCGCCCAGACGACCAGGGTTTCTGTGGAGGCGGGCATATGGATAAGACGGAATTTTAAGACGGCGGCGCGATTATAACACGCCCAGCACCGCGAAGCGTCTATAATGCCCGCACCACTGTGACTCAACGCGGAGACGAGCGCATGGGATCGTTACTGCTGGAAGGCGGCGCCGAATTCGGCGGGCGGATGGCCGCGCCGGATCGGCTGGCGTTGGAGCGCGCGGGCGGCCCGGCCGCCGCCGTGCGCATCCTGCCGACCGCGGCCGTCCCGGACCACAATCATGGGCGCGCCGGCCGCAACGGCGAGCGCTGGTTTCGCGGCCTCGGGGCGCGCAATGTCGCCGTCGTCCCGCTGCTGGACGCGGCCAGCGCCGCCGACCAGACGATTACCAGCGAGCTCGCGCGCGCCCGGCTGATCTACCTGCTCGGCGGCTTCACGCACTATCTGGGCCAGACGCTGGCCAGCCGCGCGCCGGCCGAGGCGCTGCGCGCCGCGTTTGCGGCCGGCGCTGTCCTGGCCGGCAGCAGCGCCGGAGCCATGGTGCTGTGCGCCCATTACTACGACCCCGGCGAAGATGAAGTGCACGCCGGCCTGGGCTATGTGCCCGGCGCCTGCGTCATCCCCCATCACGACACGTTTGGCTTCAAGTGGGTGCCGCGGCTGGCGCAGCGTCTGCCGCAGGCGGTCCTGCTCGGTCTGGACGAGCAGACCGGCATGCTGGACGACGGCCGCGGCCAGGTCTGGCAGGTGGCCGGCGCCGGCGCCGTCACCGTCTACTGGCAAGGCCAGGCCCAGCGCTTTGCCGCCGGTGAGACGTTCACCCTGCCCGGGCGCGACCCGGATCGGGCGGGATGAGCGCCGCGCGCGACCTGGCCGCTAACCTCTTCGACGCCAGCCCGCTGGCGATGAGCGTTCTCACGCTGTCCGAAGGCCGCTTCCTCGACGTCAACGTCAGTTTTCTACGGCAGACCGGCTATGAACGCGCGGACGTCGTCGGCCGCACGGCCGCGGCGCTGGAGCTGTGGCCGGTGGAGACGGAACGCCGCCGTCTGGCCGAGGCGCTGCAGGCGCGCCGCCCGGTGCGCGAGCTGGAGCTGACCCTGCGCGTCAAATCCGGTGAGCGGCGCGAGGTGCTGGCCTATTTTGAGTTCGCGCTGCAGGCCGGCGAGCCGTGCGCCCTGGGGATGTTCCTCGACATCACCGAACGCAAGCGCGTCGAGGGCGCGCTGCGCGCCAGCGAACAGCGCTACCAGTTGATCGCGCTGGCCACCGCCGATGCCGTCTGGGATTGGGATTTGGTCGCCAACACGGTGCAGTGGAACCACGGCCTGCGGACCCTGTTCGGCTATCCGGCCGACACGATCCGCGAGCACAACTGGTGGATGGAACACGTCCACCCGGACGACATCGCCGCAACCGAGGCCGGCGTGCAGGCCGCCATCCGCAGCGGCCAGCCGTTCTGGAGCGGCGAGTATCGCTACCGGCGCGCCGACGGCTCGTACGCGCATGTCGTCGATCGCGGCTACGTCATCCACAGCGAGGCTGGCCAGCCGGTGCGCATGATCGGCGCGATGGTGGACATCACCGACCGCGTGCGGTTGGTGGAGGCCCAGGCGCGGGCCGCCCTGGAGGAGCGCCAGCGCCTGGCGCGGGACCTGCATGACTCCGTGACCCAGTCGCTTTACAGCCTGACCCTGCTGGCCGAGGCCGCGCGCCGGCTGCTGGGCACGGGCCAGACGCCGCAGGCGCGCGAGTACGTGGCGCGGCTGGGCGAGACCGCGCAGCAATCGCTGAAAGAGATGCGCCTGCTGGTGTACGAGCTGCGCCCGGCCGAGCTGGAGCAAGCCGGCCTGGCCGGCGCCTTGCAGCAGCGGCTGGATGCGGTGGAGAAGCGCGCCGGCGTGCGGGCCGGCCTGCGCGTGGACGGCGACCTGGATCTGCCGGGGCCGGTCGAAGAGACGCTCTATCGGATCGCGCAAGAAGCCCTGAATAACGCCCTCAAACACGCCGCCGCCACCACCGTGACGGTGACGCTGCGCGCCGAGGCGCGTCAGGTGACGCTGGAGATCGCCGATGACGGGCGCGGGTTCGACCTGGCCGCCATTCAGGACCGCGGCGGGCTGGGGCTGAGGAGTATGCGCGAGCGCGCGGCGGAGCTGGGCGCCGCCCTCCAGATCCAGGCCCAGCCCGGTGCCGGCACGCGCCTGCAGGTGACGTTGACCCGGCCGGCCAAGGAGGGCTATGTCTGATTCGATTCGCATCCTGATCGCCGACGACCATGCGATTGTGCGCCAGGGCCTGCGCGCCCTGCTCGCCACCGAGCCGGGGATGACGCTGGTGGGTGAGGCCGCCGACGGCGTGGAAGTGGTGGAATTGGCGCGCCGCCTCCAGCCGGACGTGATCCTGCTGGATATGGTGATGCCGCGCCGGGACGGCCTGGCGGCGCTGACCGAGCTGCAGCAGCTGGAGCGGCCGGCGCGGGTCCTGGTGCTCACGTCCTTCGCCGAAGATGACCAGATCTTCCCGGCTATCAAGGCCGGCGCACTGGGTTATCTGCTCAAGGACTCGTCGCCGGCGGAGCTGCTGCAGGCCATCCACTGTGTCGCCCGCGGCGAAGCCTCGCTGCACCCGGTCGTCGCCCGGCGGCTGATCCGCGAGCTCAACCAGCCGCCGGCGCTGCCGCCCACCGAAGCACCGCTGACCGAGCGCGAGGTGGAAGTGCTGCGCCTGGTGGCGCAGGGGCTGTCCAACGACGACATCGCCGCGCGCCTGGTCGTCAGCGAGCGCACCGTGCGCACCCACGTCAGCAACATCCTGGAAAAGCTGCACCTGGCCAACCGCACGCAGGCCGCGCTGTACGCGCTGCGCGAGGGGCTGGCCCGCCTGGATGATGGCCCGGGAGGCCTGCCATGATCACGTTGTCGGAGACGTACGCACCCCGGCCCATCCGCTGCCTGGAAGTCTGGGCCGTGGCTGGCTGGCGGCTGAAAGTCTACGGCCTCGCTTACCAGTTGGCCACGCCGCGCCCGGCCGTGGTCGCGGCCGGCAAAGCCGCAGCCCAGGCCCGGCTGCAAATGGTCTCGGGTCTGCAGCACTACGGCGTCGGTTTCGTCGGCGTGAACGACGGGCGCGGCGCCATCTTTGTCTTCGTGGATTTCTGGGCGGATGAGAACGAACTGCACCATCACGTCTACGTGGCGCCCAAGGACCAGCCAGACGCGCTCGTCTACCAGACGCCGAGCGGCCTGGCGGCCTGTGTCTGGGACCTGCGCGTGATCGGCTTTGAGCGTCAGGCCTGGCTGGACGCGGTGCTGGCCAACCCGGCCGGGCCCGATCTGGACCGCTACCTGGCCCTGCAGCTCAACGAGGACGTCTGACGGCGCCCGTCTTTCCGGCAGCGTCCGTCTTTTGGCCTAGCCCCGCCGCGACAAATGCCCCGCTCAAGACCGCTGCCGAAGCGGTCTTTTGTTTTGCCCCCGCTCCTGCCCCGGCCCGATGTTCCGGCGCGCGCACGGCGCTATGG
>ERZ761607.5238-NODE-5238-length-10818-cov-16.143176_pt1 | contig 10818 bp, 9 predicted proteins | sample MGYA00511164_ERZ761607 | MGnify/ENA primary metagenome ERZ761607 (study PRJEB28899, sample SAMN02445080) | bioreactor sludge metagenome | biome: EBPR sludge | place: Australia: Brisbane, Thorneside Wastewater Treatment Plant | collected 2011-06-22 ...
ACCAGGCCGCGTTGCAGGCGCGGGTCGTGCGTCGTGACGCCGGTCGGGCAGGTATTGGTGTGGCAGCGCAAGGCCTGGATGCAACCCAACGAGAACATGAAGCCGCGCGCCGTATTGACGAAGTCGGCTCCCGCCGACAGCGCCCAGGCGACCCGCGCCGGCGTCACCAGTTGGCCGGCGGCGATCAGCCTGATCCGGCCCTTCAGGCCGCTGGCCAGCAGTGCATCGGCGACCAGCGGCAGCGCTTCGTCGATCGACATCGCCATGTGATCGGCGAGCGCCTGCGGCGCCGCCCCGCTGCCGCCCTCGCCGCCATCGAGGGTCAGGAAGTCGGGTGCCGCCTGCAGCCCACGGCGCGTCACGGCCTCGGTCAGCTCGTCGATGAAGCGGCGCCCGCCGATCGCCGTCTTGACGCCGACCGGTTTGCCGGTCAGCGCGCGGACGTGCTCGACGCGGTCAAGCAAGTCGTCGATGTTGGCGATCTCCAGGTGCCGGTTGGGGCTCAATGAGTCGCGGCCCTCGGCGATGCCACGAATGCGCGCAATTTCGGGCGTCACCTTGTTGCCGGGCAGGACGCCGCCCTTGCCCGGTTTGGCTCCTTGCGACAGCTTGATCTCGAAAGCGCGCACGGTCTGGTGCGCGGCGACTGCGCGCAGCTTCTCGTCCGACAGTTGGCCGGCTTCGTCGCGCACGCCGTACTTCGCCGTGCCGATCTGGAAGATGATGTCGCAGCCGCCCTCCAGATGGTGGGGCGACAGGCCGCCCTCGCCGGTATCCAGCCAGCAGCCCGCCGCCGCGGCGCCCCGCGACAGCGCACGCACGGCGGGTTTCGAAATGGCGCCGAAACTCATCGCGCTGATGTTGACCAGCGACTTGCCGACGAAAGGCGTCGCACAGTAGCCCTCGCCGATGATCACCGCTGGCGCGTCCTGCTGTTCTTCTTCAAGGACCGGGAACGGCGCATTGACGAAAACCAGCGCACCGGGCTGGTGCATCGGATAGGTCGACCCGAAGCCGATAATCCCGCCTTCGTTCTTGGCCATGCGGTAGACCCAGCTGCGTGTCGCCCGGTCGAAGGGCCTTTCGTCGCGGTCGCCGAGAAAGAAATATTGCCGGAAGTACTCGCCAAGCTTCTCGAAAAAATAACGCAGGTGGCCGACCAGCGGAAAGTTCCGCAATACGGCATGCTTCTCCTGCGTCACGTCCTGCACGTACAGAAACAGCAGCGCCCCGGCGACCGAAATGGCCAGCAATACACCCAGGCCAGCAAGCAAGACGTCCAGCATTGGTGTTTCCCTTCGATGATAAAATTGACCGCTCAAGCTGTCAGTCTACGGGAATTCCCATGTCCATTGCTGCTCTGCTCGAAGCCGAAATCGAGCGCAACGTCGTTGCCGCGCTGGCCGAGGATGTCGGTAGCGGTGACCTTACCGCGCAATTGGTTCCGGCCACGGTGCGCAGCCGCGCCACCGTCGTCGCCCGTGAAAGCGCCATTCTTTGTGGTAGCGCGTGGTTCACGCGCTGCTTCACGGCGCTCGATGCGGCAGTGGCTATCACCTGGAAGGCAGCCGACGGAAAGCGTGTCGGCGCTGATCAGGTCGTCTGCGAGATCGAGGGGCCCGCGCGCGCGCTGCTCACCGGCGAACGCAGCGCGCTCAACTTCCTGCAGTTGCTGTCAGGTGTCGCCAGCAGGGCGCGGCAATACGCCGATCTGGTCGCTGGCACGCGGGCGCAGGTGGTCGATACGCGCAAGACTATTCCCGGCCTGCGGCTGGCGCAAAAGTATGCGGTCCGCTGCGGTGGTGGTGGCAACCATCGACTCGGTCTTTACGATGGCATTCTGATCAAGGAGAACCACATTCACGCCGCCGGCAGCATCGCGGCTGCGCTGCTGGCCGCAACGCAGGTTGCCGAGCGCGCGGGCGGTCGCTGTCAGTTCATTCAGATCGAGGTCGAAACGCTGGCCGAGCTGCGGCAGGCTCTGGATGCCGGCGCGAAAATGATTCTGCTCGATAACCTGAGTCTTCAGCAGTTGCGCGAGGCAGTGGCGATCAACTTGGGTCGAGCCGCTCTCGAGGCTTCTGGCAACGTTAATCTCGACACCGTGCGCGGTATTGCCGAGACTGGCGTTGACCGGATTTCGATTGGCGGCTTGACCAAGGACGTACGTGCACTCGATCTGTCAATGCGCTTCCAGGGTTAGCCGCCTGGCGGACGGACGCCAGCCAAGCCGGCGCATTCTACAATGCGGAACAGGGAGTTCCGAGGCCATTGCTTTTCCGGCCTTGTCGAGGGTTTCCCCCCTTGTTTCACCTGTTGTGGGGGGAATGCGGCCATGCGCTTCAGATTCCACGCCGGCCAGACCGCCGTCCACCCGCCGGTGGCCTTCTTCAACCCGCGACGCGAGAGGTGGCGAAAGCCCATCACCGATTTGATGATTCCGAACACCGGTTCGATCATCTGCTTGCGCAACGCGTAGCGCGCTCGTGCAGCCTTGGTCTTCAGGCGATGGGGCATCGCCTGCATTGGCGCGATGTCTCCGGGCAAGGGTGCCGGCTCGCCGTTGCGCTCCCGCCTGGGTGTCGTACGCCTGTTCGAGGCTGCCACGGACAGCCGGCATGATGCGACTCTTGGTCCGTCAGATTGATCTGATCCGGTGGCACGCTGTCGAACCGCGCCCGGCGTATTTCCGCGTCAGCTTGGAAAGATCAAACCGGTCGATCTTCTCAATAATGAATCGGGCCAACCGATCGTCGTTAAGCCAATCATCTACCGACGGAGGTAGCAGACAGTCGGTCTTGCGACAAGCGAATCAGGAGCGAGTTGGCTCCTTGAGCGACTTCGCCGTAGCGCCAGAAACTCGAAACCCCGGTGCGCGTGGGCGACCACCGACAGACGATCTCGACGGTTGCCGGATGCTTGAACCATCGATCATTTCGCCAGCTCTTGCCGAGTACCGGGAAGCTCTGATCGCAGTGCTGCGGCTCATTCCGGCGGAAGTGACCGAGACGTAATGTTGCGGTCACGCGCCTGTGAGGATCCGGCTGGCACCATGGCGGCAAGCGCAAATCCCGATCCAGCAGACGTTGGCGAAGACGCCTCCAACGGGGCAAGTTCCACCCTTTCCTGGACCAGCCTCTGGCGGTCGGAGGCGTCGGCCGGGTGTGTGACAGGAGATCTGTCGTGAAGGTTAATGAGTCGGTGAGCCAGCCGGGCGTCGCCCCGGATACCGATCGCTATTACCCGCGTATCGGCCTGCTCATTCCAGCCAGGGACGCCGGCGATGGCTGCCGCCATTGCAAGCAGCATGCAGACGTGGGTGTCGCCTGCACTTTCTCTTGCGCAGCAAGAGCCGGGACTCCAAGTCGACGAAAGATGGCCCAGATCTTCGGCATGTCCGACTGCACCCTCACGCCATGCCCGATAGTCCGCGAGATCGCCCAGCGGCGCATCGTCGACACCCGCGAACGGCTGGCCGAGATGCAGGCGCTGGCACGATGGGCAGAAATGCCCGACGGCGAGCTTGACCTCCACGCGCTATGGGTGTCGATCGATGCGACTGGCTTCCGGATGGCTGGCGCGGCAGTTTCCCGGTGTTGATTTCCTCGGGCGCCACAGCGGCCACCTGCTGGAAGGGAATTTCGGCTGGCGTTCGAACCCGTATTTCGGACCGTTTCACCTGCTCGACGGTCTTCATTGGCGGCGGCTTCTGGCTGCTGTCGGCAGCGTGGCGCGTACTCGACGCGGCGCAGGCGAGTGGCATTCTGGCCGCGGCCGGACCCTACGCGCGGCTGCACCATCCGCAGTACGTCGGATTCACTCTGATCATGATGGGATTTCTGTTGCAGTGGCCGACGCTGATCACCTTGACGATGTTCGCGATCATGGTTGCGGTCTACGTACGTCTTGCACGCCGCGACGAGCGCAAGTCTGCAGCACGCTTTGGTGCAGCATGGGTGTCTTACGCACGGCGCACGCCGGCTTCTTGGCCGCACTGGGCCGTTGTTTCAAGGGCCGCAGCAGTGGGTTGGAAAGACGAGGACCGTCCATGACGCCTGCCGCGAACCCCGCGTTGGGGGCGCCGGGCGTTGTTGTGGCCGGTGGACGGGGCAGCGACTGCGGCGGGCGAATCGACCTATCAGTCCAGTTGCGTCGCTTGCCATGGTGCGGATGGAGCCGGCGTGCTGCCCGGCGTTCCCGGTCTGACTGCCACGAACGGTTCATTGGCGTTCGCTGATGAGGAACTGGTCAAGCGTACCGCCGAAGGCTTTCAGAGCCCGGGGCACCGATGGCGATGCCACCGCGGGGCGGCAAACCGGGTTTGAGCGACGAGGACATCAGGGCCGTCGTGCCCTGCATGCGCCAGGAATTCGGCATCCGATGACAAGGCGAGCGCTCGGACGCTATGACCGGGCGCGCCAAGTCCTGGCCAAGTCCGCTCCCGAAAAAAAAGGATATCAACATGAAACTCACCTTGAGTCTGGCCGACACGGCCATGGCCCTCTCGGCACAGCCGGCCTGGGCGGGCCTGACCGCCGACAATCCGCCCGGCTCGGCCAACAAGGTCATCGCCGTCGACGCAGCGAGCAATCGCATCACCGCCAGGCTCTACGTTTCAAGCCGCAAGGAACCCATGATCTGGGTCGGAGAGCAAATCGCGCTGGAACTGTGCTGGACGCCATCCAGCTTCCCGGCGGCGAAGGCCATCAGTTGGCAATCGTGCCGTGAAAGAACGCGCTTGACCTGTGAGCGACACACAGGTCGACACTGACCGCCGGACTACCTGAAAGGGACGCCATGGACACCAACACACGGTCGAGCGAGCACGACCATCGTCATCACCAGCCCGAACGTTCTAACGCCACGCACGCCTTGCACCAACCTCATGATGCCACCGGCGCCACGACGGCAGCGGATCCGGTCTGCGGCATGTCGGTCATGCCTGGCGCGGGCAAGCCGAGCTTCGAGTACGACAGGAAGACCTGGCACTTCTGCTCGCAGAAATGCCGCGACAAGTTTGCGGCGGACCCCGCGCGCTACCTGACCGGCGCGCACGAGAAGCAAGCGGAGCAAGCGCCCCCCGCACCAGCCGGCACGCAATACACCTGCCCGATGCACCCGGAAGTCCTCCGCGACGCTCCAGGGGATTGCCCGAAATGCGGCATGGCGCTGGAGCCGATGGGCGTCCCTAGCGGCGACGAAGGCACCAACCCCGAGTTGGTCGACTTCAGGCGCCGATTCTGGATCGGTGCCGTGTTGACCGTACCGTTGCTGGTGCTGACCATGGGGCCCTTCCTCGGTCTGGGCTTCGTGCGCGATCTGCTCGGCGAGCGCACGGCGCAATGGGTCGAGCTGGTGCTGGGTACGCCGGTGGTGCTCTGGGCCGGCTGGCCGTTCTTCGTTCGCGGCATCAAGTCCGTCGTCAATCGCAGCCTCAACATGTTCACGCTGATCGGCCTGGGTGTTGGCTCGGCGTATCTCTTCAGCATCGTTGCGGTCCTGTTTCCGGGCTTGTTCCCGGACGGCTTCCGCGACGCGCAGGGGCAGGTCGGTGTCTATTTCGAGGCCGGCGCAGTGATCGTCGTCCTGGTCCTGCTCGGCCAGGTGATGGAACTCGGTGCGCGTGAGCGCACCGGTTCGGCGATCCGCGCGCTGCTCGACCTCGCCGCCAAGACGGCGCGCGTGATTCGTTCCGACGGGCGCGAGGAAGAGATACCCCTCGAGGAGGTTGTTGTCGGCGACCGCGTGCGCGTGCGCCCCGGCGACAAGGTGCCGGTCGACGGTGTCGTACGCGAAGGCCACTCGTCGATCGACGAGTCGATGATCTCGGGCGAGCCGGTGCCCGTGGAAAAAGTCGTTGGCGACAAGGTAACCGGGGCGACGATCAACGGTACCGGCTCACTGATCATGGAAGCGCAGCGGGTCGGAGGCAACACCGTGCTCAGCCAGATCGTCGACATGGTTGCCAGCGCGCAGCGCTCGCGCGCACCGATTCAGAAGCTCGCCGACTCCGTTGCCGGCAAGTTCGTTCCCGCGGTGATCGGCATCGCCATCCTGGCGTTCATCGCCTGGGCGATCTTGGGACCAGCGCCGGCGCTTTCATACGCGCTGGTGTCGGCAGTGGCCGTGCTGATCATCGCCTGCCCGTGCGCGCTGGGCCTGGCGACACCGATGTCGATCATGACCGCGACCGGGCGGGGCGCGCAGGCCGGCGTCCTGATCAAGAACGCCGAAGCTCTGGAGCGCTTCGCCCAGGTCGACACGCTGATCGTCGACAAGACCGGCACGCTGACCGTCGGCAAACCGAGGCTGGTCGCGGTGCTGCCCGCTGCCGGGCACGAGGAGGCCGAGGTCTTGCGCCTTGCCGCCAGCCTCGAACGCGGCTCCGAACACCCGCTCGCTGAGGCGATCGTCAATGGCGCCGAAGAGCGTGGCGTCGAACTGGCCAGCGCCGACGAATTCGAGGCGCTCACCGGCAGGGGCGTCAAGGGCGTGGTCGATGGCCAGGCCGTAGCGCTCGGCAATGCCGCACTGCTCGCCGAACTGGGCCTCGATGGCGGTGCGTCGAGTGCGTTCGTCGAGGCGGCGAACGCCCGCCGTGACCAAGGTGAAACGGTGATGTTCGTCATCATCGGCAGAGAGATCGCCGGCCTGGTGAGCGCCGCCGATCCGGTCAAGGAGACGACGCTCGAGGCGCTCAGGGCGCTGCACGCCGAGGGCCTGAAGATCATCATGGCCACCGGCGACAACGAACGCACGGCGCGTGCCGTCGCGGGCCGCCTGGGCATCGACGAAATCCGTGCCGACGTACTGCCCGCGGACAAGGCGCGAATCATCAAGGAGTTGCAGGCCAAGGGCCGCAAGGTGGCGATGGCTGGCGACGGCGTCAACGATGCGCCTGCGCTGGCGCAGGCCGACGTCGGCATCGCCATGGGCACCGGCGCCGACGTGGCGATCGAGAGCGCCGGCTTCACGCTGGTGAAGGGTGACCTCAACGGCATCGTGCGCGCACGACGTCTGGCGCGCGCGACGATGCGCAACATCAGGCAGAACCTGTTCTTCGCGCTGGTGTACAACGCCGCCGGGGTGCCGGTAGCCGCGGGTGTCCTGTATCCCGTCCTGGGCATTCTCGTCTCCCCGATCTTTGCCGCAGCGGCGATGAGCCTGTCGTCGATTTCGGTGATCAGCAACGCCTTGCGGCTGCGCAGCGTGCGCATCTAGCAGCCTGTCGGACGTGAGGCCGACCAAGCCGGCGCATTTCACAATGCGGACCATGGTGAACTCGAACAACGGTTCGATCGTCTGCTTGCGCAGCGCGCTCGTGCCGCATGGCGTGGCATCGCCGGGCAGTGGCGCTGGTTTGCTGCGGCGCTCCTGTCAGTTCAGATGGTGCGCGTCGCGTTCCCGATCAACAGAAACAGGTCGCTGAGTTCCTCAAGGAAACGCCGGCGGGAGGTGGCCAGGCTGTCGTGATCGGGGTGGTGGTTGCGTGAGCAGAAAGGGTCCATTGTCGTGAGGGTTGAGCAACCGGTCGATTACCTCGAATTCAACAATGAGTCGGGCCAAGTGATCATCGTTCAGCCAATCATCCACCGACGGCGGTAGCAGATCGTCGGTCCTGCAGTCAGCGACGATGAAGTTGGACATGCGACGACCCGGTTGCGCGAAGAGTCAAGAGTTCATCGGATTCGGCTCAAGGCACAGGGAATGACCCACAGGGTGCTACAACGTTGTGCTCCATTCGGTTCGCGTGTGCCGGGGCGATGGCGGCCGGCGAATGCGTTATATAATCCGCAGCGGGCAATGCGAAGCGGGCTGGTACTCACGGTCTGCGCAGGAAGATAAAGGGGAGTTCGGATGCTATTTGCGCTGTTCTACGTGTTGGCTATCACGATTCTGATCATGCACTTCACCGGCTTCCTGGCGCGCCATAATCTTGAGTGGCTGGTGCTGGTTCTCGCCGCCGCCGTCTTCCCCGCCGTGATCTACCTCTAGCAGCCCGCGTCGCATCCGTACCTGCCTGCGCCCGCCGCCTTTACTCCCGCTTCTACAGTCGTTTCCACACCTCCTTCTTGCCAGCCGGGGCTGGCCGCTGCCCTTGGCAGCTGCCGGCGAGACCTGGCAAAGGCAACGAGAAAGGCGACTTCGGCGCGCTTCTGTTACGTCTTTCTGCCCCCCACCGTCACTTTCGCTACCAGCCTGATCAGCGCAGCTCTCGCTCGATGATCTGCTTCACCGCGTCGACATCGACGTCGATCACCTCGACTCGTTGCGGCAGGTCTTCGATGCCCTGCAGACCGGCCGGCCGCTGGGGTTTGCGGCCAAGGGCCTCGACGATCGTTGCTTCGAACTTGGCCGGCAAGGCGGTCTCAAGGACGATCATCGGCATATCGGGGGTGCGCAACTCGCTGCCGACCTTGAGTCCGTCGGCGGTGTGCGTGTCGACCATCACGCCCCAGCTTGCGAAGGCATGGCGGATCGTCGCCAGGCGGTCGGCGTGCGTACTGCTGCCGGAGACGAAGCCGAAGTCCGGCAAGCTGGCGAAGTACGGTGTCCCGGACAGATCGAAGCCGCGGCCGGCATCGACCCCGGCCCACAACTCGCGAATCATGGCCGGATCGCGTCCCAGCAGGTCGAAGACAAACCTTTCGAAATTGGACGCCTTGGAAATGTCCATCGACGGACTCGAGGTGGCATGCGTTTCACTGGTGGCACGCGGGCGATAGACGCCGGTGCGGAAGAACTCGTCGAGTACGTCATTCTCGTTGGTCGCCAGAACCAGTCGGCCGATCGGCAGACCCATCATGCGCGCAATGTGGCCGGCGCAGATATTGCCGAAGTTGCCTGAAGGGACGGCAAAAGCAACCCGCTGATCGTTGCCGCCGGTGGCGGCAAAATAGCCTTTGAAATAGTAGACCACCTGCGCGGCGACACGCGCCCAGTTGATCGAGTTGACCGCGCCGATCTTGTACCTGGCCTTGAAAGCGTGGTCGCTGGATACCGCCTTGACGACATCCTGAGCGTCGTCGAAGGTGCCGCGAACGGCAATGTTGTGGATATTCTCATCCTGCAGCGAATACATTTGTGCCCGCTGAAACGCGCTCATCCGCTGGTGCGGCGAAAGCATGAAGACGCGCACCCCGGCCTTCCCGCGCATCGCGTATTCGGCCGACGAGCCGGTATCCCCCGAGGTCGCGCCGAGGATGTTGATCTGCTCGCTGCGTCTGGTCAGGACATACTCGAAGAGGTTGCCAAGCAGCTGCATGGCCATGTCCTTGAAGGCCAGCGTCGGGCCATTGGACAGTTCGAGGATCGCCAGCCCACCTTCGCCACGGGCGGCGTTCGGCCGCTCCAGCCAGCGTAGGGGAGTGATTTCGCTGGCCTGGGTGTCGCTGCGGCCGTTGCAGTACACCCGCGGGGTGTAAGTCCTCGTCACCAGGGCTTGCAGATCCGCTGGCGGGATGTCGTCGATGAACTTCGCGAGGACGGCGAAAGCCAGGTCGGCGTACGATAGTCGCCGCCACCGATCGAGTTCGGCCGCGTCGACCTGTGGGTACGACTCCGGGAGGTAGAGACCGCCGTCCGGCGCCAGCCCGCCCAGCAGAATTTCGGTGAAGGTCGGTCCTGCCGAATCCCGTGAGCTGGATGTGGAACCGCGAGTCGAGAGGTAGCGCATGGGGAGGACCGTAAGGGTGACGCAGGGAACTGCCGACAAGCCGGCAGTCTAACATGCTCTCGCCGCTGCACTGGCGCGGCTGTGGGTCGTGGCGGCGCTCCGGGCTCTCCTGCAGGCCAACCCTCAGCCGGTAACGACGCAGTTCTTGCCTGCGCGCTTGGCAGCGTAGGTCGCCGCGTCAGCGCGAAGAATCGACTCTTGCACCGATTCGGCTGCTTCCTTGACCACCACACCGGCGCTGAAGGTGACCTGAATGTCCCTGCCGGGCATCGCGTTTGCGGCGAACTGGCGCTGGAAGCGGGAAATCGCTGTGACCGCTTCGTTGAGCGCGGTTTCCGGCAGCAGCACGACGAATTCCTCACCGCCGAAACGGCACAGGACGTCCGACGGACGCAGCGCCGCGCGCAAGGCCTTGACCAGATGGACCAGTGCTTCGTCACCCACCTGATGCCCCAGGCTGTCGTTCAGACGTTTGAAGTCGTCGAGATCGATCAGCGCGATAGCCAGGTGGCTGCCCTTGCGACGTGAGCGCGCCAGTTCGCGCTGGTACGCTTCCTCAAAGCCGCGGCGGTTGAGGGCACCGGTCAAGGCGTCGGTGAAAGCCGCCTGACGGGCCTCGGCCAGCGCCCGCTCGAGTTCGTCAATACGCGCTTCGGCCGCCAGCAGTTGGCGGGTGGTCGTCGCTGGGCTGCTCTGACCATCGGTACGCTGGATTGGCGAGCGATGGGCGCGGCCGCTTGCCGTCGGCGGAACCACGTGCTGGTGGGTAGGCAGGGGCATCGCAGCAAATGCCGGCAGCCGGTTTGGCCGGCGTGACGCATGCCGGGACGACTGAACAAGGGGCGACTGGTCGTGTTTGTACATCGTGCCAACTCCGTCAGGGGGCCGCTGTGCGCCGGCCATATGCCATGCAACGGAGGAATTTCGCAGATCTTGAGACTTATTTCACAGATATCTTGTAACTATATGTTTATGAGCATAAATCATCATGACCGGCGGCTTTCTCTGGCAAGCAGTAGCGAACGAATCAGGGTAATCACGAAGGACAGCATGGCCACTGCGGCCAACCACAACCCGTCGCTGATCCCGAGCAGCAGCAAGACCCCGCCGACCATCAACAGGAGCGAGCGCAGAACGCCTCC
>ERZ761607.5240-NODE-5240-length-10814-cov-9.422344_pt1 | contig 10814 bp, 7 predicted proteins | sample MGYA00511164_ERZ761607 | MGnify/ENA primary metagenome ERZ761607 (study PRJEB28899, sample SAMN02445080) | bioreactor sludge metagenome | biome: EBPR sludge | place: Australia: Brisbane, Thorneside Wastewater Treatment Plant | collected 2011-06-22 ...
GCAAATAGCGTGGTTCACTCCTTTAATTTCAGCGTTTTTTTGATGCCTCTTTTTCCTTATCATTGCATAAAGCGTGGTTCAATATAATTATTTTTCATAATTACCTTAATTTTAATTTTTTGAACGCAATGCAATTAACGAATCAACAATATTTAAAACATCTATTTTTAAATCTGAATTTAATAGTAATTCGTTTTCTAAGGTCGTTCTAAATTCGTCATACTTTGATGGAATATTATTCTTGTTATATGATGCAATTTGAGACAAACAGTTCCCAATGATCAAAGATTTATTCCTTAAATTAGGGTTATCCTTAATTCGTTTTATATTTAACTGTATAAATTCTTCTCCAGTTTTATAACCTAAAGCAATTTTATATAAATTACTCTCTAAAATTAAATTTTCGAGTAATCTTTCCCCACTATACAAATTTATTAAGCTATCTATCCTATCAATAATTTCATAGTCCAGTTTTGGATTAGAGTATTTATTTTTAACTAATGTATCAATATTTCTAATTTTATGAAAAAGTTCTTCATTTCTTCCTGAATTTTTTACAACTTCAAATTCTATTTCATTAGAAATTAATGATAAACTATCTTCATTCGTATAAACAAATATTATTTTATAATCATCTTTTGGGTAGTATCTAAAGTTACTCGTTAAACCTGCAAAACTACAAGCTAAGATTAGTGGGAAATTAAATTTTTTTTCCTCATTAGGATTAAATACCAAATAAAAATCATTTAGTCTAGAATACTCTAACTTTATTGGAGCACATTGAGCCCCCTTTGAATTAGATATATTTAAAGATTCGATAATTTTAAATAAACCTAAATTTTTTATTGAATCTTTTGTATTTGAGTTATTTTTAATTGAAATCGTTATATATATATCCTCACCTTCAAATATTAAATCCTCTTGAATTTTAATTTTCACATTAAAATTTTGGCTCTGCTCATTATTAAATTTAAAACTGCTAATAATAAAAATTAGAAGGACTAATAATGATAAATTATTAATTTGTATTTTCATTTATCCGAAAAATGTTTATGATTATTTAAAATTTCTGCGATTAAATTTTTGATTTCCTTTCTTATTCTAAAATAACACAATTCTTTGTATCTCTCAAATGATTTCATGGAGTATTAGAAAGTTTACAGATTATTCACTTTTGTGTATGAACCATTTTATTATTAAATATTTTGAGTAGGAAGTAGTGAATCTAAAAACTACCCAAATTTTATATTCAATTTAAATGTCAAATTAGGTATTTTATAGATTATCGTTTTAACGCATCCTCACTATAGAGCAGATGTTTTTTTTAAATTCTTAAACTCTCACATCGTCCCTCGTGACCTCTGTGGCTACTTAATAAGGAACCTTTAATGAAATTCTCACAAATGCAATATTCCCGCATTGATATGCGTGAATTTGAAGAAAAATTTAATTCTCATCTTCAAAATTTTATTAACGCTGAATCTGCTCAAGATCAGGTGAATGCAATTAATAAAATTAATGAACTGAGAAATGACTTTGATACAAATAAAGTCCTGAGTTTTATTAATTATTCTATTGATACTTCGAATGAACAATTTAATAAAGATCAGGAATTTTACGACGAAAATACTCCCCTATATCAGAATTTAATCGCTAAGTTCTATCTCGCGTTAACTAACTCAAATTTCAGAAAAGCTCTTGAAAATTATCTCGGCAGACATCTCTTTGACATCGCTGAAAAATTATTAAAAACTTTTGATCCTATTATCATTGAAGATCTGAAAAAAGAAAATCATCTCGGAAGTGATTATGTTAAACTAAAAGCTTCTGCTCTTGTTGATTTTGACGGGAAAAAACTGAACCTGATGGACTTAGAACCTTATATGGAAAATCCTGACCGTGAAATCAGAAAAAAAGCATTTGAAGTTTATTGGAAATATTTTGAAGATAATAAATCTAAATTTGATGATATCTATGATCAGCTTGTGAAAATCAGAACAGATATGGCTCTTAAACTCGGTTATAAAAACTTTACTGAACTTGGCTATGCAAGAATGAAACGTACGGACTATAATGCGGAAATGGTTGCTAACTTCAGAGAGGAAGTTAAAAAATATGTGGTACCACTTGCCACTTCTCTTCGTGAAAGACAAACTAAAAGATTAGGTCTCGATAAAATGTATTACTATGATACTTTCCTTCAGTTCAAAACCGGAAACCCTACTCCAAAAGGAACTCCTGAATGGATTATTGATCAGGGAAAAGAAATGTATAGAAATCTATCCATTGAAACTGGAACATTTTTTGATTTTATGATGAATAACGAACTTATGGATGTATATAGCAGAAAAGGTAAAGCTGATATGGGATATTGTGAATATATTCCTAATTATAAATCACCTTTTATTTTTGCTAATATGAATGGAACTGAAGGTGATATAACAGTATTAACTCACGAAGCAGGGCATGCCTTCCAGGCTTACTCCAGCAGGGATTTCAAAGTGAAAGAATATATGGAACCTACAATGGAAACTGCGGAAATTCATTCTATGAGTATGGAATTTTTAACCTGGGATTATATGAAGTTATTTTTCAATGGTGATACCGAAAAATTTAAATTTTCTCATTTAAATGGTGCGATACTTATTATTCCTTATCTAACTTTAGTTGATGACTTTCAGCATCACATTTATGAAAATCCTTCATTAACTCCTGATCAGAGAAATTCACTTTGGAGAAAACTGGAAAAAGAATATATGCCTCATCTTGATTATGCTGATAATTCTTATCTTGAAAACGGTGGAAGATGGCAGAGACAAGGTCATATTTATGAAGTCCCGTTTTATTATATTGATTACGCTCTTGCACAAATCTGTGCATTCCAGTTCTGGAAACTTTCTAAAGAAGACAAAGATATTGCTCTTGAAAAATATATTTTCCTTTGTAAAGAGGGGGGAAGTAAATCATTCACAACTTTATTAAAATCTGTCGGAATGAAATCTCCTTTTGATAAAGATACTGTGAAAGAAGTTATCGCAGATGCGGGTAACTGGTTAAACTCTATAGACGATTCAAGATTTTAAATTAAATAAATAAACTAAATTAAAAAGCACATCAGTTAAAAAAGATGTGCTTTGTTTTTTATAATACAATATGAATAAGTTAAACAACGATAAAATTAGAAACATTGCAATTATTGCACACGTTGATCACGGTAAAACTACTTTAGTTGATCATATGTTTAAACAATCCGGTTTATACCGTGATAATCAGGAAGTTGAAGATAGAGTTATGGATTCTATGGATCTTGAAAGAGAACGGGGAATCACTATAGCAGCAAAAAACTGCTCTGTTATGTGGAACGATGTTAAAATCAATATCCTTGATACTCCGGGTCACGCTGATTTCGGAGGTGAAGTTGAACGTGCTTTGATGATGGTGGATGGTGTTATACTTCTTGTTGATTCTTCTGAAGGTCCGCTTCCGCAAACCCGATTCGTTTTGAAAAAAGCACTTGAAAACAGACTGCCTGTTATCGTTGTTGTTAATAAAATTGACAGAAAAGATGCCCGTCCTCAGGAAGTATTAAATGAAGTTTATGATTTATTTATTGATCTTGATGCTAATGAAGAGCAAATTGAATTTCCTGTATTATATGCTATCGGCAGGGAAGGTATCGCACAAAAAACTTTAGAAGAAAAAGGAAAAGACCTTTCAGTATTGTTTGATACTATTTTGAATAACATACCCGGACCTGAATATGATCCAAATGAACCTTTCCAGATGATTGTTGCTGATTTAAATTATTCCGATTATCTCGGAAGACTTGCTATTGGTAAAGTTGTCAACGGATCCGTAAAACAAAACGCTGAACTTGTTTGTATTAACGAAGACAACGAAACTTTACCGCTACGTGTTTCAAAAATACAGGTTTATCAGGGTTTAACTTATAAAGAAGTTCCTGAAATCTCCCCTGGAGATATAGCAATTCTTTCAGGTATTGAAGATGTTCATATCGGAGATACTATTTGTAATAAAGAAAATCCAAAACCATTAAAAAGAATCGTTGTAGATGAACCTGTTATCTCTATGATTTTTTCTCATAATACTTCTCCACTCTCCGGAAGAGAAGGAAAAATTGTTCAGTCAAATAAAATTAAAGAGAGATTATTAAAAGAAACTCTTAGAAATGTTGCTTTAAAAGTTGAAGATTCTTTGGATGGAGATCATTTCATTGTTAAGGGAAGAGGTGAATTCCAACTCGCTATATTGATTGAAACAATGCGAAGAGAAGGATATGAGTTGTCAGTTGGAAGACCGCAGGTAATTTTCAGAAAAAAAGACGGAAAAACTCTTGAACCTATTGAACATTTATTTATTGATACAGAAGAAGAATTTGTCGGAATTATTTCTGAAAAACTTTCCAAGAAAAAAGGTCGAATGATAAATCTTGTAAATCATGGAACAGGCAGAGTGAGAATTGAATTTTCAATTCCTTCCCGATCATTAATTGGTTATAGAAATGAATTCCTGACCGATACAAAAGGAACAGGTATTATGAATTCTTATCTTCAGGGATATGAAGAATACAGAGGAGATTTCCCGACAAGATTAACGGGTTCACTCGTAAGTGATAGAGCAGGTGAAGCTCTTTCTTATGCTCTTTATAATCTGGAACCAAGAGGAATTTTATTTGTAAATCCAAACGATGCTGTTTATGAAGGTATGATTGTTGGTGAACATAACCGTGATAATGATTTGGATGTAAATCCATGCAAAGGAAAAAAATTAACAAATATGAGAGCATCAGGAAAAGATGATTCGATTATTTTAACTCCTGTTATCCCAATGACTTTAGAAAAAGCAATTGAGTTTATTAAAGATGACGAACTTGTTGAAGTTACTCCAAAAAATATTAGATTAAGAAAAGCAATATTGTCTTCTCAAACAAGACATACTCAAAGAGCAAAATCTTTGAAATAATTTTTTTTATATACATTGTTTTTAAAATTTAATTACATTATTTTTATTTAGATTAAGTCTTAATAAGAATAAATTAATTAAATTTTATGTCACTTTTCAACTTTTTTATCTCTTTTTTCCTCTTTCAGTTTTTAGTCTTTCAAAATTTATACTCGCAACAAATCTCCCCGGATATTTCATCTTCCGGAAATCCTCAACCAAAAGACACTTTATATTTCGAAATTCCCGGTATCGAAATTATTGGAGTTGATGAAAAAGATTTATTTAATTATTCTGGTGTTGCATATGCGACAGGGAGAAATGAAATAAATTTGATTCAACCTACAGGTACTGAAGAATTACTCAGAAGAATTCCCGGATTTAATATTGCATCCGATGATGGTATCAGCAATAGAATGAATGTAGGAATTCGCGGACTTTACCCGAGAAGAAGTTCAAGAGTTTTAATTATGGAAGATGGAGTTCCGGTCAATCCTACTTTATATATAGATCCTGCTACTTATTATAATTCTCCTTCTGACAGACTTGATGGTCTTGAAGTTATCAAAGGAAGTTCAGGATTAAAATACGGACCTTTAACAATTGGCGGTGTAGTTAACTACCTCACTAATAGACCTCCACAAACTCCAAATCTTCATCTGAAACTTAGTGGCGGAAATAATGATTACTTATCAACTTATGTAACTTATGGTGGAACATTTGATAAAACCGGTATTGAAGTTCAGGGATTATATAAAAATTTTGGCGGATTCAGAGAAAATACTTCTTCAAAAACTTATGACCTTACTTTTAAAGGTGGTTACCAAATTAGTGACAAAGTCAGACTCGGTACTAAAATAAATTTTTTTCAGGAAAATTCTAAAGCAACCTACAGCGGATTAACTAAATATTCATTTGATACTGATCCGTTTTTCAATCCAAAAAAATATGATGAACTTGATGCCCAAAGATATGCAGTTGATATCAATTCAGAATTTAAACTAAGCAATAAAATTACTCTTTACGGAACTCTCTATGGTAACCAATACAATAGAAACTGGTGGAGAGAGGATGATAAGTTCTTAAAGCCTGATGGAAGTGCAGTGACTTCGGGTTATACAGGACCGGTTGTAAGAGTTGGAAACGGAAAAAATGTCGGAAGATTAAGAACTTTTAAAATGGCAGGAATTGAATTAAAATCAAAAATTGATCATCAGTTATTTAATATTTCAAATAATTTTGAATTCGGAATCAGAGCTCACAATGAGAATTTTAAAAACAACGAAATTAAAGGTGACACATCCTTTTCAAGAAGCGGCACTATAGATAAAGATGAATATTTCTCTGCTTTCGCATTTTCTACTTTTGTTCAAAACAATTTTAAATTTGGAAATATAAATGTTACTCCGGGAATAAGATTAGAAAATTTTAATCAAACCTACAGAAGATTTTATAATCCGGTAACAAAAAAATCAATTGACTCAACCGCTTCAAAAAATACTTTTGAATTTTTACCGGGTATTTCTGTGAATTATTTAACTGACAGAATAAACCTTTTTGCTGGATTACATAGGGGTTTTACACCAGCCACTATTGGTACGGCTTTTTTAAATGCTTCAAGCATTGAAACTTTAACAGGTGGTGATCCAAATCTCGAAGCAGAAAAAAGTTGGAATACTGAAATCGGTATTAAATCCTATGCGACTGAATGGGCATTTATTGAAGCAGCATATTTTAGAATGGATATAAGTAATCTTGTTGACGCAGGTAGAGATGCTATTTTTCAAAATCTTGGAAAAGTCAGAATTCAGGGAGTTGAGTCTGCAATATCTTTTGATATTTCAAATCTAACAGGTTTAAATGCTTTTAAACTTATAATTGACGGTAACTATACTTTCCTCAACAGCGAGATTGTCAATGCTACTGTTATCGAAAGACCAATCGCCACAAGTTCTTTAAGAGATACAATTAATGTCAGTGGAAATGAAACTCCATATTCACCTAAACACACAATTCAGACAGGAATAGAATTTAGATTCCCAATGAATTTAGATTTGAGATTTGAATTCAGATATACTGACAAACAATTTACAGACTTTGCAAATACAGTTAACGAATCTCAGGACGGAACAGTTGGTATGTTACCTGCTTATCGAAATTATAATATCTCAGCGAGATACAAAATTCCGGCTTATGGATTGGCACTTCATTTAGCAGTTAAAAATTTGACTAATGAGATTTACAGAGGGTCAAGAATTAACAGAACTTCAAGCGGAATTTTCCCTGATGGATTCAGACAGATAATTGGCTCTGTCGAATTTAATTTTTAATCAATAAAATATTTATTTTTTGAATATATAAACCCGGATTCAGTTTGTTTCCGGGTTTTTTATTTTCAGAAAAATTTCTGATTTTAATTATAATTATATCCCAGTTATTATTGCATAATGGTTAACCGTATTATTGTAATTGGTGGTTCAAACGGAAGTATTGAAATAATATTGAAAATTATTTCTTCGCTGGATAAAGATTTTATAACTCCAATTATTATTGTTATTCATCAAATTAGAAATCAACCGAGCAGTTTAATTGAAATCTTAAAACGTAAAACCTCAATCCCTGTTTCGGAACCTGAAGACAAAGAGATAATAAAAAATAACCACATTTATATTGCACCTCCAAATTATCATCTTCTTATTGAAAAAGATTTTACTTTCAGTTACACATTTTCTGAACTTAGGAATTTTTCAAGACCTTCTATTGATTTCTCTTTTGAAACAGCGGCTGATGCTTTCAAAAAAAATGTAACCGGAATATTGCTTTCAGGTGCAAATTCAGACGGAACCGATGGTATTAAAAAAATTAAATCCTTAGAAGGTATTACAATAGTCCAGAATCCTGAATCTGCTGCAAGCAAAATTATGCCTCTATCGGCAATAAAAACAAACTGTGTAGATTTTATTTTTACACCTGATGAAATTATAAATTTTATAAATACAAACTTTACTTAAATGGATGAAAATTTTAAATACAAAATATTAATTGTAGATGACAAAGATGAAAATATTTTTTCTCTGGAAAGTATGCTTCAACAATATGACAGGGAATTTTTAAAAGCAAACTCAGGAAACGAAGCACTGAAAATTGCATACAAAGAAGATTTGTCTTTGATTCTGCTTGACGTGCAAATGCCCGAAATGGATGGTTTTGAAACAGCGGAATTTCTCAAATCAAATAATAAAACAAAAAAAATTCCTATTGTATTTGTAACGGCTATAAATAAAGATAAAAAATTTATTGTAAGAGGAATCAAAGAAGGTGCGATTGATTATTTATATAAACCGCTCGACGTGGATATTACAAGGGCTAAAGTTGATATTTTATTAAAATTTTATCATCAGCAACAACAACTCGAATCATTAAATTCACAACTTATAAAACTAAATGAAGAAAAAAATTATTTTCTGGGAATGGCTGCTCATGACTTGAGAAATCCTCTCGTTATAATTCAGGGATTTGCTGACCTTATCCTTGATGATGGTAATTCTTACCCCGAAGAAACAGTTGAACACTTAAATATTATTAAATCTTCTTCTGAGTTTTGTCTTGAACTCGTTAATAATCTTTTGGATGTTTCCAAAATAGAATCAGGAAAACTTGATTTAAAATTACAAAAAATTAATCTTATTTCTCTGATTAAAAAAACCATTAGGTTCATAACACCAATTGCGTCTAAGAAAAATATAATTATAAATCTGAATACTGAGTTTGATGATTTAGAATGTAATGTTGATGAATCACAGTTTGAACAAGTATTGAATAATCTTATTTCAAACGGAATTAAATATTCTGAAATGAATACTCAAATTACTTGTTCGGTTTCTAAACAGGATGATTTTGCTGTTATAGTAGTTAAAGATCAAGGGAAGGGAATTCCTGAAAATGAAATGAATAAACTATTTAAACCTTTTCAGAAAACATCGGTGAAAAGCACGGCAGGAGAAAAGAGTACCGGTCTTGGATTGGTTATTACCAAAAAAATTGTTGAAGCACATAAAGGCACCATCTCTGTCGAGAGCAAACAAGGAGAGGGAACGAGTTTTACCGTTAAAATTCCTCTTAGTTTATAGGGCTTCCGTATTTTTCTTTTGCATATTCAAATGCATTCATCATATCTATAACTCCTCCTGATTTTGATAAACTTGAAAAGGGAACTTTAGTGTTTTCAAACCCTGCTTTTACTTTCAAATTATCATATTTTCTTGATGAATTCATTATCACTTCTTTAATTTGTGATGCTGTTAAATTAGGAAAATATGCTTTCAGTATTGCTGATATTCCTGCCACTTCAGGGGAAGCCATACTGGTCCCGCTTATTCTCTCATATTTACCTGAGGGTATCGTTGAATTAATTTCCAATCCGGGAGCAAATATATCAACAACTTTACCTGAATAATTTGAAAAATTTGCTACTAAATCATATCCCATATTATAATTTTCAGGGTCTTTTTCCTCACTCCAGTTTTTCATCCAGGAACTCGCACCGACAACCACAAGATTATCAAAATATTTTATCTCATTTCCTTCTTTGTAAAATTTTACCGGAAAATTTATTGTCTCTTCTATGTTTACACTTTCATTTCCTGCTGAAACCACAAACAAAACATTTTTTGATTCAGCATATTTGATTGCTTCTTTAACTATTTCTGCATTAGGTGAAAAATATTTTCCCGCAGACATATTAATAATATGTGCTCCGTTATCTACAGCATATCTGATGGCATTGGCAATATCTTTATCTCTTTCATCTCCCTCATTTGGCACTGCTCTTAGAAACATTAACTTTGCAAATGGTGCTTGTCCTATTCCTTCTTTGTTTCCGGCTATAATTCCGGCTACATGTGTTCCGTGTGATTCATCATCAGGTGCTGATACATCATTATTTCCATATCCTTTTTCAAACAAATCATTTGGATTATCACCTATTAATAAATGTGTATCAGTCGTATCAAATAAATATTTATTTTTTATTTCATACATTGTGGTATATTTTCTCGCATCATCAATGTTTAAGCCTAAAAACATACTTAAAGTTAAAATAGACATCGCTGCATTTTTCGCTTCTCCTGTTAAATTGTCCGCGAGTATTTTTAATTTTTCAGGGTCTGTTGTTATATTATTTCTTCTTAAAATATCTTCTGCCTGTTCAAATCTTTTCAAAGTTGCTTTTAATCCTTCATAAGTTTCTGAAACCTCACTTTTTTCTTCTTCATACTTTTCTTTAACTTTTTTGAAGTAAGGATCACTCTCCGGAGTATTTAATTTTTTAAGTCTTTTATATTCTCTTGTTACTTCAAAATTCAAATATTTTGCGTTACCTAAAAAATTCCATCCGTAAAAATCATCTATATAACCGTTATTATCATCATCTACTCCTTCAATTCCGTTCATCTCTTTATCATTAACCCAAACATTATTTTTCAAATCAGGATGGTTTATATCAAAACCTGAATCTATAACGGCTACAATCACATCACTTCCCGAAGGTTTAATTCCGTTAGCATTGACATAATTATAAAATGTAATTGTTCTGGTACCTTCATATCCGTCTTTGTTCGGGTCAAGTAAAGCCCAGTCAGGTAAATCCTGAGATGAGTTTTTAGCATCTGAAATTAAAGGATAAATTGCAAATAATGTTAACGCAATAAAACCAAAAATAAATGAATTTGAAATTATTTTCATAAAATAGTGTTTTCTATTATAAATTTTAACAACGGTGTAATTCTAAAGTTCCTAAAAAAACTATATATAACAAAAAATAATAATTTTATATATTATTTGTTCTTCAAAAT
>ERZ761607.5241-NODE-5241-length-10813-cov-10.394218_pt1 | contig 10813 bp, 14 predicted proteins | sample MGYA00511164_ERZ761607 | MGnify/ENA primary metagenome ERZ761607 (study PRJEB28899, sample SAMN02445080) | bioreactor sludge metagenome | biome: EBPR sludge | place: Australia: Brisbane, Thorneside Wastewater Treatment Plant | collected 2011-06-22 ...
GGGGCGGCTTGCGTCCGGTGGCCGGGGCTTTGCAGCGTTACCGAAAGCACACGAAAGACCGCGGTCTTCGCGTGTTCAGATCGAAGCAGGTATTGAATGGCGGGCCTTCTCAACTGCGCAACAAGACGCGCTTGATGGCCGCTATCAAGGAACTTGAGAGCAACGGCTATTTGGTTGAGAACGAGTCAGGGACCATGGTCGATGGCGTCTGCGCCAGGTTGTCATGGGAGGTGCGGCACCATGTGGTTTGACCCAAGAGCGATAGCGCAGCCATCACCGCCCCTTGCGACTTCTGCGACTCCTGCGACTTTCGCCCAAGAAACAGGCAATGACGCGCCAAAAGTCGCAGAAGTCGCAACCGCCCTCTGCCGAGACAACGAAACCGCTTCCTACCGTTGGCTAATCCACTTCGTCTATCGGAACCCGCGGGAGGTCGTATTCTCGCCAGCGGCGAGCCATGCCGAGGTGCTCGACGCCTATCCGGATGCCCTGGCCGCTGAAGCGTTGGAGGGCGAGTCATGGACATGATGGACGCCCTCATGAGCCGCAACGATGTCCCACGAGCCGGCGCGGTGTCGCCGATTCGCGCCATCGCCATGATCCTGGCGCACGGCGTTCTCCGCCTGCATGAGCGCCAGAAAGCCCTTGATACCTGCACCGAACAGCGCGTTCATGACTCTGTTCTGAACCCCAAGGGAGACATGGCATGACGGACGTACTGGCCCGGGTGGTGGCCCTCAAGACCACCCCGATTCCCGAATTGAAGCAACTGTGGCGCGACCTGTTTGATACGGAGCCGCCGGCCTACAACCGGCGATTTCTGGAGAACCGGCTGGCCTACCGCCTGCAGGAACTGGCGCATGGCGGACTGAAGACGAGCACCGTGAAACGCCTGGAACAACTCGGCGAGCAACTCGACGGCGGCAAGGCGCGGGTTCGCAGCCGGCGTGTGGATGAGCGCCCGGTGGCCGGGACCAAGTTGATCCGGGAATGGCAGGGCACCCCCTACGAGGTCGTGGTGCAGCCTGATCACTTCGAGTTTCAGGGCCAGCGGTACCAGTCGCTGTCGGCAATCGCAAGAGCGATCACCGGCACGGTCTGGAATGGCTGGATGTTTTTTGGCCTGCGCGCCCGGAGGCCGGCATGAGCGCCATCACCCGCAAGCTGCGCTGCGCAATCTACACCCGGAAATCGACCGAGGAAGGGCTGGAGCAGAACTACAACTCGCTCGACGCCCAGCGTGATGCCTGCGAAGCGTACATCGACTCGCAGAAATCCGAAGGCTGGGTGGCTCTGAGCGATGCCTACAACGACGGCGGATTCTCGGGTGGCACGCTCAACCGGCCTGCCATCCAGCGCTTGCTGGACGATGTCCGCGAAGGCCTGGTCGATGTGATCGTCGTCTACAAGATTGACCGCCTGTCCCGGTCGCTGGCCGATTTCGCGAAACTGGTCGAACTGTTCGACGCGCAGAAGGTGACCTTCGTGAGCGTCACGCAATCGTTCAACACCACCACGTCGATGGGGCGGCTGACGCTGAACATCCTGCTGTCCTTTGCGCAGTTTGAGCGGGAACTGGGTGGGGAACGCGTCAGAGACAAGATCGCCGCCAGTCGGGCCAAGGGGATCTGGATGGGCGCGATGTCACCGCTGGGCTACGATGTCGTCGAGCGGAAACTGGTGCCGAACGCCAGCGAGGCGGCTTTGGTCAAGCGGATATTCGAGCGGTACATCGCGCTCGGGTCGATGACCACCCTGTCGCGGGAACTGCGGGCCGAGGGGGTAACGACGAAGTCGTGGACGACGCTCAAGGACACGACCCGTACCGGCAAGTTGATCGACAAGGGCTACCTGTACAAGCTCTTCAAGAATCCGGTGTTCATCGGCATCGCGGCGTACAAGGGCAAGCACTTCGCCGGGGAGCATGACGCGATCCTGGACCGTTCAGTTTGGGAGCAGGTGCAGGCGATGTTGGGTCGCGCGGAGCCGGAGCAACGTGCCCGGCAGAATCGGCCATCGCGGGCGCCTGCACTATTGAAGGGCCTGATCTTCGCCGATGATGGTTAGGCCATGACGCCCGGCGCCACCCACAAGGGCGACGAGGTCTATCGCTACTACGTGAATACTGCCTCGATGAAGATCGGCAAGGACGCCTGCTCGGTGTCCCGTGTGCCAGCCGGCGAGATCGAGGCGGCGGTGGTCGCGCAGGTCCGGAAGGTCTTGCAGGCGCCCGAGGTGATGTCGCAGGCCATCCGGGAAGTGCTGGCCCTTGATCCCACCGCCGATGCGCAGGAAACCATTCTGACCCTGCAATCCATCGAACCGGTGTGGGACGAACTTTTCCCCGCCGAGCAGGCCAGGATCATTCAACTACTGGTGGAACGGGTCACCGTCAGCCCCACCGGCCTGCGCATCGACATGAAGACGGCGGGGATGCGGGATCTGATCCGGTTGGTCATGCCAGGGAGGAAGGCCGCGTGATGGACAGCGATGTCATTTCTGTTGATCTGCCAATGACCTTCAAGCGGCGGGGTGGACGCAAGGTGATCGTATTGCCGGATGGGACTCACGGCAACCCAGCACCGATGGCCACCATCGACAATACGATGATCAAGGCGGTCGCGCCGGCATTTCGTTGGCAGAAACTGCTGGAGAACGGTACCTACGGTTGTCTGGACGAGATCGCCAAGGCGGAAAAGATCGGGCCTTCGTTCGTGAGTCGCGTCATTCGGTTGGCCTTGCTGGCGCCGGATATCGTGGAAGCCATACTTGCGGGGAAACAGCCTGCGACCCTGACGCTGAAGGACTTGATGCAGCCGTTTCCGCTGGAGTGGGCGAGGCAGCGGGAGCGGTTTGGCGTTGAGGCGAGACGGTGAGTTCATACTGTTGCCAACAAATAGATCTGTCCGGTTCTGTAGCAAATGAATTGTCCGCTGTGACCGGGGCGGGGAAAGCGGTGGAGGGCGTAGCCCGGAACCGATTGCCCCGCCCCGGGTGGCCGCGGCGGACCTACGCAGCTGCCTTCAAACTCAGAGGTATGGCGTTGCCGGCCGGATCATAGTCAGCAAGCTTGCGCGGGCCGTGGAAAATCGCCAGCGTGTGGTCCGTACGGCGCAGCACCGTCACCTTGGCCTTGACGTGGTGGCAGCGATGGCGATCGGCGGGGATTTGCAGTTTCATCCCCTCGAAGCTGACGCAGTTGTCGATTACAATCGCCATCGGTGCTGCCCTTCAGACCTACAGTCCAGCGAGCTTTGTCTGCCGACTACAGGCTTGCGGTTGAGGAAGGTATTGTCGGCGCGGCAAGTGAATGCCCTGTCAGTTCAGAGACGTAGAATGCAGCACTCGACTTGGACCGAAGCGGAAAAGAAGATCGCGAGACGCGTGTTCAACGCAGCGCTCCAACGCGAACTGGTACAGGTCATGGCGGAGTTCAAGAGGCGGGCCGCTGGCGCCAGTGACCCAGACGACATGTGGTCAGTCCAGGAATACCTGGCGGAAACCCGACGTCAGATCGACACGAAGTACGACTTTCGTTACTCGCAATTGCTTATCGTCTTCGGACGGCTGCTGCGAGAGAACAGTATCGAAGAGGGCGATCTCTCTGGTCTTTCGGACGAAAAGCTCAGGTATGTGCGGAGCGTCGCGTCCCTGTGAGCAAAAGGTAATCAGAAGTCTCTTCGGCACCGAGCGGGATCCGAATTGGCACAGGGAGGTTCGCCTGCCACCACACCACCCACCGTGCGGCTGCTCAGCAGACCGTTCAACCACAGGTCGCGTGTCATTCGACACCGCCAAACCACGTAGAATGTCGGCATGACCCGTTCCGAACTCATCATTCGCCTCGCCGCATACCCACACTTCGCGCAACTCACCGCCAAAGACGCTGAACTCTCGGTCAAGGCCATCCTCGACGGCATGATCGAAGCACTGGCCCGCGGCGGTCGGATAGAAGTCCGCGGTTTCGGCAGCTTCGGTTTGAATCACCTGCCACCGAGGATCGGCCGAAATCCCAGGACCGGCGTCGTGGTGCCAGTGCCCGCGAAGTGGGTGCTGCACTTCACGCCGGGGAAAGAACTACGAGAGAGAGTGGAGCCCAGCAAATGACCTTCAAGATTGGTCGGAATGATCCCTGTCCATGCGGCAGCGGCAAGAAATACAAGCAGTGTTGTGCAAACAGCCCCGCACAGTTCGTTGAACCAGAACGGAAAGGCCATGCCGGAGCCGTGGAGCGTGCCATCGACTGGCTGATGAACAAGCACCGCAAGGCCGTCAGCGTCGCCCTTGCAGAAATGCTCTTCGATGAATTGAGCCCCGAGGAGGAAGATGCTCTGAAAGCTCAAGACCTGGAGACCTGGAACAGCATTCAACTCAACGCCACAGAATGGCTCTTGGCCGAGGGCGAGATTCTGGTGCATGGCGAGCCCAAGCCAGTCTCGGAGTACCTGCTCGGTCCGGGCGGACCGCTCTTCACGGTGGGTCAACGCCGCTGGATCGCGCAGTTGGCTGAGCGCCCTTTGCGCCTCTACGACGTGACCGACGTGGTTCCCGGCCAACAACTGACGCTCTGCGATTCGCTCGACGCAGAAGCGCCGCCGATCATCGTGCGCGAGAGATCGGGAAGCCAGGCCTCCCTACTGGGAGTCCGGATCGGCGTACGGATCATGGAAGTCGATGATCATTACGAATTGTCTGGCGCTGTATACGCGTTTACGCATCTTACCGGCCCGGCTGTCGTGGCGAGAATGCGCAAGGCCATGGATCACTTCGACGGGCAAGCGAGCGACCGGCCGCACCTGTTGAGTTCCATCCTCCAGCGCCAATGGCTCGCCCAATTTTTCGCTCCGGTGCCGATGCCAGCGTTCAGGGACGCCTACTCTGGCGAGCCCATGTTGCTGATCACGGACCACTATCGCGTCAAGGATCGGGCGGCCTTGACGCAGTCCTTGTCTGCGCAGAGCGACGTCGACGGTGATCGCGAGTCCGCCTGGAATCGTTTCATCGACTGCAAGGATGGAGAGACCCGCTCGGTGGCGACGATCAATGTCGAGACCAGTGCCGACAGGGTCACCGTCTTCTACAAGACGCAGCGCTACGCAGATGAAGGTCGCGTCTGGTTCGAGTCCGTTGCTGGCGATGCAGTTCGATTCCTGTCTCGCGAATTGTCCGACCCCGCAGGACTGCTCCTCAACATGCCTGCCGGTCAACCGGCGAAGCCCGCAGACGCTGACGGGGATTTGTCACCAGAAGCGCTCGCCGAACTGGTGGAAGACACACTCCGGCGGATGTACGCCAAGTGGCCCGACGAACCCATCCCGGCGCTCGCTGGCAAGACCCCTCGACAGGCGATCGACACGCCCGCGGGGCTGGAGCGTGTGAAGGGATTGCTGCGCCTGTATGAAGCCAGCGAAAAGCAGCAAGCGGCACAGCAGGGGCGACGCACGATTTCGTTCGACTTTCTATGGCAGGCGCTGGGGATCTCGCGCCACGGCGCAAGCGAGTGAAGAAGATGAACGAAGAACAAATTGCCGCCGTCGCAAAGGTTCTGGCCAAGTGGAATCCACTCGGGACTGCCGCACAGGAGGTACCGGACCTTGACGGATACAGGGTCGAGGCAGCAGACATCATCTTCGGGCTCAAGATACGCGGCCGTTCCGTAAGAGCGGAGCAGTTCGTTGCGGACGTTCTCAACCAAGCGTTTGATCTGAGCCTTGACTCGAAAAGCTGTAACCCGCATGCGAAGGAAATCTTGGCGATTCTTCAACAGAAAGGTTCCTGACCATCGCACGGTGAAGGACTTGATGTGTCGGTTTCCGGTGGGGGACATGCAGAACACCCGCCCGATCCTGGACCCCGTCAAGACTTGCCTGTCGTGAGCAAATGTTCCTTCAGTTTCGACCAGCGCCGTTCCACCTGCTTGCCCTTGACCGCCATGGCAAGTGCTCCTTTCTGGCCGACCAGTACGATCAGGCTCTTGCCGCGTGTGATGCCCGTGTTGATCAAATTCCGGCTTCACGCGAGAAGCGACTTGCCGGTGCAAGATGCAGAGTGCACTCCCTGTACTTCGCGGTTCCAGCTACCGCCCTAAGGTAAGCCCGTTTCTTGGTTAAACGCTGGATGAGGCCAAGTCACGCGCTGCAACCAAGTCTAGCCTTCTTGAAGCAAAGCTATCGAAGAACAAGCGGTCTGGCAGCGCCCAGTCCCATTTCTCGGGCGTACCAATTGCACGTCGTCTGAGGATGTTCGATGGATCGGGAAGTGGCGCGGCAGCGATTGCAGCCAAGGCATCACCCACCTCCGTTTCTGTGACGCCACGTATTCGCAGGCCGACACCAAAACTTTCAACCACTAAGCCGTGCGCGCGCAGTAAGGATGCCAGTGCGTCTTGTGTGGCGTCGCCTCGCCAGGTAAATAGATGCACGTTTCGGCCTTCCACGATTAAGGCCTTGTCGGCCAGACCCAGAGTGTCGTAGTGGCGGCGAGCTGCGGCGAGAACCTCTGACGCCGTCGTATTCAGCCAGTCCGGGTTGTCAGTGACGCTCAATAATGTGCGCATTTCATTCCGCACGCGATCATGGATCGGCATGCCGGAACCGCCCGTTTTGGGAAGTTTGCCGATGCTTGCCACAGTCAGTTCCACGCGCAAGCGGTCATGATCAATGTCGGCGATTTGCCAGCGGCGCCCGGCAAAAATCAACGCATCACCGATACCGTGGCTGCGTTTCAGCGGAAGGGTGCCGAGTTCCTTACCAGCGTGTATCAGGCGGTATTCACGGCTGTCCTGAAAAGCGGCGAAGAAACTGAAGTGATTCACCCGCTTTTCACCAGAAGCGCCATGCAGTAGCACGCGGTTGGCGTCTTGGACTATGAGATCTTTCGCTGCCAAGCTTCGCAGAAGTTCGATGAAATCGGACTCGCTAACGCCACGAAACGGCCCACCTAGGCACAGAATCCGGTATGCAGCGGCAGCGGTCACGCCGCAGCGCTCCCCGATCAGGCTCAGTACCTGCTGTACAAGTGTTGAGTAGTGCAGGGCGCCAGACGGCGGAGGTTCGTACCACTTGGCCAGGAAAAGCCGGATTACCGCGATGGACTGCACGAGGTCTTGGTGCAGACCCGCCTCAAGGCCCGAGTCGGCAGCAGGTTCCTCAGTCACGCAATACTGCCAAAGCTCTGCAGTTTCGCCTTCCCGCCTCCCTGCTCGTCCAATCCTCTGGCACAAGCTTGCGACCGCTTCAGGGGCACCAATCTGCACGATCCCGCGAATGGCGCCAATGTCGATGCCCATTTCCAAGGTGCTGGTGCAAATCGCGCTCACAGGGAGATGACCGCGCTTCAGTTCGAACTCCGTAGTTTCGCGTTCGGCCTTGCCCAGGCGCCCATGGTGTGGGAAGAATGTCACCGGTACGAGCTCCGCTTCGCAATGGCGGCGCAGGGCATCGGCATAAAACTCGACCAGGCCCGTGCTGTTCGGGAAGATCAGGTAATTGGCATCTCGCAGTCGCTTGAACAGGGTTGCCGCGATGCTGGTGTGAGGCGCTTCACCGATGTCGTTGTCACTAAGCGGCTGCATCACCGCTTGCACCAGCAGTCGCAGTGATTTCGTCCCGGCTGCGCTGACAATCACGCGGACCTCTTTCCCTTCGCCGAGCCGAAGAAAATCGGCCGCCATTCCCATGTCGCCCAGCGTTGCCGACAATCCAACGCGTTGCACCCGTCGCCCCAAGGCGCTCTCCAGCCGGTGCAGTAGTGACTGCAACTGCCTGCCGCGCTCGCAAGAAATGAAGGCATGTAGCTCATCGACCACCACTGCCTCAAGCGCGCCGAACAGGTGCTTCAACTCAGCGCCCCGTCGAAAGAGCAGAGATTCCAACGACTCTGGCGTAATCAACACAATGCCACGAGGTGTAGTGCCAAAGCGCTTACGTGGTGCTTCTCCGGTGTCGCCGTGCCACGGATAGACCGGAATATCGAGCCGCTCACAAAGGAGACTAAGACGCTCGTGTTGATCATTAATCAGCGCCTTCATCGGCGCCACATACAACACCACCCCTTGGCCGTCACCCTGCCACAGCCGGGTGAGCAGCGGTAGGAAAGCAGCTTCGGTCTTCCCGGAAGCAGTGGCAGCGGCAATGACCACATCCTGTCTGCCTTCCAGAATGGGAGCCAGAGCCTCTGCTTGAGCAGGTCGCAGGCTTGACCAGCCCTGCTCCCAAAGCCAGCGTTGCAAGGGTGGAGCCAGGAGGCTGACTGCTGATGCGTCGGTGGCGATCACCTCCGCGATCGACAGAGGCGTCATTCTTCTGCGCGAAGTACTTGAGCGAGAACGCTTCTGTGAACGACAAACTCATCGTCGTTCTCCTCCAGGGCAGCCTCTCCCGTCAGTTCAAGTGCCTTTTCATTTATTTCGTCGATCAAAGCCGCGGGCAGCAAATCGAGCGGTAAGAGGTGGGAACGCAATTCTGCCGAGCCAATCGAGTCCAGGCCACTCAGCCAGCGCGCAACCCTGATTACGGGGTTCTCTGTACCAGCGGGGATCGATTTAACCTTGGACGGATTGGGCAGGTCATTTTGCACGACCCTTGCTTCGCCGGTTCCAAGCAATAAAGCACGGAGGTCAGCCAGTTCCGGCGAAAAGGCAGTTGGATTGTGTTTCAAGAGGTCTATTGCTGCGCGAACGACTGCGAGTGCGCTTTCCGTGGGAAGTTTCGATATCCCTTCGTCGCTTGCGCCAGTGGTCGTGCTTGCCATCAGCAGGGCGGGTTGTCGGGTGTTTTCCAAATGAGCGCGCTTCCACAGCCAACACTGCGCTGCCTCATTGTCTTGAAGAGCAGCCTGTAGGTAGAGCGCTTTCGCGCGTTGGTCATCCTGCGGCACACCCCTGCCTTTTTCGAACAGTTCTGCAAGACTGTATTGAGCGTCCGCATCTCCTTGGTCCGCTGCTCTCAGGTACCATTCGGCCGCTTTTGTGTCATCTTGTGGCACCCCGGAACCTATCAAGTACGAGCCGGCGAGATTATTCTGAGCGATCGTAAGTCCTTGCTCTGCTGCCCTCATGTACCATTCAGCAGTCTTCTGCTTGTCTTGTGGTACACCGAACCCATACCAATACATGATAGCAAGGCTATGCTGAGACTTTGCATGGCCTTTCTGAGCTGATTCTAGGTAGCACTCGGCAGCCTTCTCATAGTCTCGCTTGACCCCGTCGCCGTCGTAGAATTTGTTTCCGAGTTTGAACTGAGCCTCTGCCACTTCCGCGAGGGCGGGGTCGTCAGCGAGCGCGACGTCGGTTGGCATATCCTTGGCAGTGTCCGCCTGTGCCACGCCCAGTTCGGGAAGAGTCGAGGATTGCATCTGTCGTACAAGGCGAACCAAATGAGATTCGCGACGATCAGTACATTTGCGCCCGCCGGTCTTGAAGTCGACCGACCACGCGTGGGTTGGCCTGCCGTCATAGGGCGACGCAGTCCAACAACTGAAGGGCATGGTGTTTGGAAAGGCTGCGGCGTCAAACGGCGGTTGGTGATTCAGTTCGACAATCGTTTCAAGTTCGTCGACAGTAGGTAGCCGCCAGTCATCATGCCCCGCAAATGAGTGGCGTAAAGCGACTGCTTCGGCCCAAGGATGGTCTCGCCAATTGCCTACGGGTTTGTAACCATCCCATGTTTGCCCCAAAACATACCGCATCCACATTAGCCCGGTACGTGCGTCGGTGACCGTGCCGTCTCCGTTGTCGACAAAGTTGTCGAGCTTCTGCTCGCAGGCGAGTCTGGGAAGGAGGCCGCTTGTCGTCGCCGCATCGGACGTGGTCGGTGGGTCGACAGTTGGGGCGGCGTCTTGAAGGGGTGTGACGCCTGACGATCTGGCGAAATTGACCCGCTTCACGTTCCCTTCCTCGACCACGCCGAGGATCCGCGTCTGGGCGGCGTGCGCCCGCTCGGTCATCGTCTTCTTGTAGTCATGCGCCCACTCGTTGCTCATGACCGAGCCCTGGATGGTGCCGAAGCCCTTGTCGATGTCGAGCCAGTAGTCGAGGAACTTGAGCGGCAACTGCTGCAGGTAGCTGCGGGTGTTCTTGTCCATGTGCCGGTGGATGCTTTCGGCAATCGGATTGTTGAGTGCTGCGTCGATGCCCTCGGTATCGACCCGGGGTTCGAGCAGATAGAAGAGGTTGCCCTTGGCCTGGTCCACACAGATCATCTGCTGCACGGTGGTCAAGCCCATCCGGAATTTGTAGTCGAAGTACTTCTCGCCGATGCGGAGAGGGTTTTCTGGTTCGTTCATAATGCTCGCTCTCGGCTTTCGGTGACTTTCGTGTGTTGGAGCGGACTACCCATCTCTGACCACTTTCGTTCCCAGAGCCATCGTTGGAGCGGCGGTGCGAGATAGTCGGTGCTTTTCAAATGCCGGACCAATCAAGCAAGCCAGTGTAAGGAACGTGCGAACCCATCCAGTCCCGGAAAAAGACTTCCAGGATGGATATTCATGCTGAGCAGATCTCTTTTCACTTCGGCATGAATGCTTTGCGGAATGTTAATCTTGGCAGTTTTCCTTGCGTAGGGGAACGATCCCAATTGAAGATGTGCTATGTCGTAATCGTAGCGCGGTACTGATAACCCTTCTTGGTCCAGCATTCCAAATAAACAATCGTGCATGCCAGCCATTAGAGTGCATGGCATAACAAACAAACCTTGCTGTGCGGCTGATCTTTCGTTAAGCCGATACGGTTCAACAGCGCAAATGGCAGAAACATCCTGGCCACCCGAGTTCGACACTTTTCGCGTGCCAGACGCATAATCGGGGTTTGGGCTGC
>ERZ761607.5243-NODE-5243-length-10811-cov-4.207605_pt1 | contig 10811 bp, 7 predicted proteins | sample MGYA00511164_ERZ761607 | MGnify/ENA primary metagenome ERZ761607 (study PRJEB28899, sample SAMN02445080) | bioreactor sludge metagenome | biome: EBPR sludge | place: Australia: Brisbane, Thorneside Wastewater Treatment Plant | collected 2011-06-22 ...
GCCCCGTCGCGCCTTGGTCGCGGATCTCTCCGCCGCTGCCCGTCGACGCGCCCGGGAACGGCGAGATGGCGGTCGGGTGGTTGTGGGTCTCCACCTTGATGAGCACGTGGATCGGCTCTTCGTGCGCGGCGTACACGCCCGTCTCCGGATCGGGAAAGAAGCGCCCCGCCACCGAGCCTTCGAACACCGCCGCGTTGTCGGAGTACGCGCTCAGCACGCCTTCGGGCGACGCCGCGGTGCTCTTGCGAATCATCGAGAAGAGCGAGCTCGCCTGCTCTTCCCCGTCGAAGACCATCTGCGCGTTGAAGATCTTGTGGCGGCAGTGCTCGCTGTTCGCCTGCGCGAACATCATCAGCTCGACGTCGTTCGGATCGCGCCCGAGCTCGCCGAACGCGCGCACCAAGTAGTCGATCTCCTCCGCCGAGAGCGCGAGCCCGAGCGCGCGGTTCGCCTCTTCGAGCGCGCGCTTTCCTTGCGCGAGCACCGGCACGCTGGTCAGCCGCCGCGGCGTCTGCGTCGTGAAGAGCTTCTCCGCGTCCGCCTCGTGGGCGAGCACGCTCTCCGTCATGCGGTCGTGCAGCAGCTCGTACGGAACCGCGCCGCCGTCCTCGATCCCCTCGATCGCGTAGCGCACCCCACGCTCGATCCGCCGCACCTTCGCGAGCCCGCAGCGCCGCGCGATCTCCGTCGCCTTCGTCGACCACGGCGACACCGTGCCGATGCGTGGCACCACGATCCGCACGAGCCCATCGCGCTCCGTGACCTCGCCCTTCGGTCCATAGGTGAGCAGGGCGTCGAGCACGCGCGCTTCGTCCGCGTCGAGAGTGGCCGTGAGCTCGACGAAGTGCACGAAACGCGCAGACACCGCCCGCACCGAAGGCACACGCTCCTGCAGACGCGTACGAAGCGCGTCGAGCCGCGCAGAAGAGAGAGCCGCCGAGCCGGGGAGGACGATCATGACGTGCAGGATGGCCTAGCTCCGCCCATCGGCCCATCCGATGCATTACGATAGCTTCCATCGGATTTCACGATGACTGCCGCCCCCTCCGAAACACCCACGCGCCCCGAGAAGCGCGCCACCAGAGACGACGGCAGACGCGAGGACCGCGCGCTCCTCAAGCCCGAGCGCCTCCAGCACCTGCTCGCGGTGATCGCGCACGGCTCCTTCACGGCCGCCGCGCGCGCTTCGGCGACGAGCCAGTCCACGATCAGCGAGAGCGTGCTCGCGCTCGAGCGTGAGCTTCGCGAGCCGCTCCTCGTGCGCGACGGGCGCCGCGTGTACCCGACCGCCGCCGGCGAGCTGCTCGCCCGCCACGCCGAGCGCGCGCTCGACGAGCTGCGGCGCGCGCGCGAGGAGCTCGACGCCCTGCGCGCGGTGGCGACGGGGACCCTGCGGATCGGCGTGAGCGACACCCTCGCGACCTACCTGCTACCGCCCGTCTTCGCCGCGTTCCGACGCGAGCATCCCGGCGTCGCGATGCAGCTCCAGAACCGCACGTCGCCCGCGCTCGCGAGCCTCGTCGCCGCGCGCGCGCTCGATCTCGCGGTGGTCACCACACCCTTCCCCACGACCTTCCGACTGGACGGTCGCCCCGCCGAAGAAACGCTCCACCTCCGACCGCTCGCGCCGCTCCGCGAGGTCGTGGTGCTGCCGATCGCTCACCCGCTCGCGACGGGGCGCGGCCCCTTCCCGATCAAACACGCCGCGCGCGCTCCCTGGGTGCTCCTCGGCCCCGAGACGAGCAGCCGCGCCCACCTCGACGCGCGCTTCGCCGCCGCGGGCGTGCACCCCGAGGTCGCGATGGAGGCCGCGAGCGTCGAGCTCCTCAAGACCCTCGTCGCGCTCGGCTTCGGTCTCTCCGTGCTCCCGGAGCTCGCGGTGCGTCGCGAACGCGACGAAGGGCGCCTCGCGACCCGCGCGCTCCCGCGCATCGAGGAGACCCGCCGTGTGATGCTCGCCACCCCGACGGTGGGCCCACTCTCACCCGCGGCGCGCGCGTTCGTGGACGTCGCGACGAAGACGCTCGGTTGAGAGATCAGAAGAGCTCGGTGCCCTCTTCGGCCGGCCCCTCGGCGCCCTCGACCGCTTCCGGTGCGGGCTCCGGCGGCGGCAGCGCGCGCACCGTCAGCTCCACCGGCGCGTTCTGCGCGTCACCGAGCGTCACGGGCGCGGTCGCCTCTTCGAGCAGCGGATGCCACGCGTGCACGCGCAGCGCGAGCCCCGTCGGCACGCCCGCGATCTCGAAGCGTCCGTCCGCGTCCGTCACCGCGATGAGCCGCGTGGAAGCGACGATCACGTCGGTCCGCCCACAGCCGGCCATCATCGCGCACGTCACCGGCATCAGCCCCACGCGCTCGATCGGCACCTCCTGCGGTTGCCCCTTGATCAGCGCGCGCATGAACGCGGTCGATCCCGTGGTCGGCAGGAACGGGTAGTACATCTCGTTCGAGACCACGAGCACGTCACCGCGTGCCGCGCCGATCACGCGTGGCTGAAGGCGACAATCGCGGATCGTCAGCTCGTGGCGCACCGGCTCGAGCGGCGCCACGCGCGCGAAGAACGCGTCGCGATCCTCTGCCGTCAGCGTGACGACCACGTTCGAGAGCGCGCGTCCCTCTCCGAGCTGGAGCGGCGCGCGATCCGAGATCAGTGGCGGCGTGCACTCTTCCGTGGAGCGCCCCTGCGCACCCATGGCCTCTGGCGCGAAGCTCGGCGGCTCCATGCCCTCCGCGAGCCGCACCACGCCGCGCAGCGTGGTCACCGGACCCGACGGCTCGTTCGTCGGAGCCTCGGTCGTCGGGGTTTCGGTCGCGGAAACGGCTTCGGTCCCCGGTCGTTCCCCGCAGCCGTCGCAACCGAAGGCGACGAGCAGCAGGACGACGAGGGACCGAGTCGAGAGAGACATCGTCACTGACGTACGGCGATCAGCCGAGGAGCTTCTGCGCCGCATCGATCGCGAGATCGAGGACCCAGCCCGGGAGCATGCCGAAGACCATGACCGCCGCGCCCGAGATGGCGAGCGCTGCGCTCACGTAGCCGCTCTTCATCGGCACCGCGAGGACCTGATCCTTCGTGGGCTCCTTCATCAGCATCACGACCACCACGCGCAGGTAGTAGTAGGCGCCGATCGCGCTCGCGAGGATGCCGAAGACCGCCAGCCACACGAAGCCGCCGCCCGCCTGCACCGCCGCGTTGAACACGTAGTACTTGCCGAAGAAGCCCGCGGTGGGCGGGAAGCCCATCAGCGAGAGCACACCGACGATGAAGGGCAGCGCGACCATCGGATGCCGACGACCGACGCCTGCGAGGTCGTCGTAGTCGACCGCCTCGCGGCCCTTGCTTCCAATCCAGATGAGCGAGCCGAAGGCGAGCACGTTCGAGACGGTGTACGCGAGCAGGTAGAAGAGCACGCCGCTGATGGCCTGCTCACCGACCTTCGAGGCCGCCGCGAGACCGACCAGCAGGTAACCCGCGTGCGCGATCGACGAGTACGCGAGCATGCGCTTGACGCTCTTCTGCGCGACCGCGGCCACGTTGCCGAAGACCATCGAGAGCAGCGCGAGGAACGCGAGGATCGGCGGCCAACCGGACGCCGCGCTCATCATGTCCTCGGAACCGAACGCGATCATCACGATGCGCACGAAGACCGCGAACGCTGCGGCCTTCACGGCCACGCTCATGAACGCCGTCACGGGCGTCATCGCACCTTCGTACGCGTCCGGGGTCCACATGTGGAACGGCACGCCGCCCACCTTGAAGACGAGCCCGACGATCACCATCAGCGCGCCGACGAGCACGAGCCGCGCGTCCGCGCCCTCCGCGATCGCCTGGCCGATGCCGACGAAGTCGGTGTGGCCGGTCGCTGCGTAAAGGAGCGCGCCACCGAAGAGGAGGATCGCCGCCGCGAACGAGCCGAGGAGGAAGTACTTCATCGCGCCTTCGACGGCGCGTGCGCTCGTGCGGCGGAACGCGATCATCGCGTAGACGCCGAGCGACATCGTCTCGAGGCCGAGGAAGAGCGAGAGGAAGTCCGTCGAGCGCGCGAGGATCATCGCGCCGATCGAGGAGAGGATCATCAACACGTAGAGCTCGCCACGCTCGAGCCCGTGCTCGCGCAGGTAGCCGCCCGCGAGGAGCACGGAGAGCGCGCCGCCGGTGCAGATGACGAAGTCGAAGAAGAGCGAGACCGAGTCGACCGCGAGGTAGCCGGAGAACATCTCCGGCAACGGCGGCAGCGGTTGTCCGGAGACGAGCAGCCCGAGGGCCACGAGACCCGCGGTGCCGAGCGCGACCGAGGTCACGAGCGCGAGCTCGGCCTTCTCGTTCGCGAAGGCATCCACGATCATGATGAAGAGCGCGCTGACCAGGAGCAGGAGCAGCGGCGCCATGCTGAGCCACGTGCTCATCGGGCACCTCCGAGGCGCATCGCGAGCGCTTCGTTCGTCAGGGTGGGGATCGCGGCTTCACGGTCCGCGTCGGCCGGCGTGGGCGCCTCGGCCGCTTCTTCGGCGGGCGCTTCTTCGGCCGCCTCGGGGGCGTTCGGGTCCGCGTGTCGGTCGGGGTGCCAGAGCCGCAGCGCGTCGTCGCTGCTGCTCTCGTCCCACTTCGCGCGGAAATCGCCGATGAACTGGACGACGGCGTCCTCGGACTTCTCCAGGAACGTGTTCGGGAAGAAGCCGATCCAGAAGACCAGCACGAGCAGCGGAGCCACCGCGGCCCACTCGCGACCGTTCATGTCGGAGAGACCTTCGTTCTCCTTCTTGGTCAGCGGGCCCCAGAACATCTTGAGCACCGCGTGCAACATGTAGAGCGCGGCGAGGATGACGCCCGTCGCGGCGACCATCGTGAAGATGGTGCTCCACTGGCCGAGGCCGATGAAGCCCTGCGAGGTCCACGCGCCGCTCATGATCATGAACTCACCCACGAAGCCGTTCGTGCCTGGGAGGCCGATCGAGCTCATGGCGACGATCACGAACGCGATCGTGTACCAGGGCATCACCTTCGCGAGGCCGCCGAACTCGTCGAGGTCACGCGTGTGGCGACGCTCGGAGATCACGCCGACCAAGATGAAGAGCGCGCCCGTCGAGATGCCGTGGTTGATCATCTGCAGGATGGCGCCGTTGATGCCGTGCGGCGTCATCGCGAACATGCCCAGCGCGATGAAGCCCATGTGGCTCACCGAGCTGTAGGCCACGAGCTTCTTCACGTCCTTCTGCACCCACGCGCAGTAGGCGCCATACACGATGCCCACGATGCCGAGCACGGCGATGGTCGGGCCCACGTACTGCGACGCGAGCGGGAACATCGGCATCGCGAAGCGCAGGAACCCGTACGTGCCGAGCTTCAGGAGCACCGCGGCCAGGATGATCGAGCCGCCCGTGGGGGCCTGGACGTGCGCGTCCGGCAACCACGTGTGGAACGGGAACATCGGCACCTTGATCGCGAAGGCGAGCGCGAAGGCCCCGAAGAGCAGGAGCTGCGCGTCGAAGGGCAGGATCACGTCCTGGAGCAGCACGAGGTCGAAGGTGTAGCGACCGGTGAGGGTCTCGTACTGGCCGACCACGTAGAGGATCGCGATCAGCATCAGGAGGCTGCCGACCATCGTGTAGAGGAAGAACTTCACCGCCGCGTAGACGCGGTTCGGGCCGCCCCAGATGCCGACGATGAGGTACATCGGCACGAGCATCAGCTCCCAGAACACGTAGAAGAGGAAGAGGTCGAGCGCGAAGAACGCGCCGAGCATGCCGACCTGCAAGAGGAGGAACGCGATGGCGTACTCCTTGACCTTCGTGTGGACGCTCGACCACGACGCGTAGAGCGCGATGGGCGTGAGCAGCGTGGTGAGCAGCACGAGCCAGAGCGAGATGCCGTCGACGCCGAGCTTGAAGGCGATGCCGACCGTCTCGATCCAGGGCACGTCGACCACGAAGTGGTAGCCGGCCTGCGCGTAGTCCGCGGCCGCCAGGCTCTGCACGCCTTCGAAGCGCGAGAGCACGCTCTGCGTGAGCTCCACGACCTCCGGCAGGAGCAGCAAGCTGAACAGGAAGTTCAGCCCGAGGAACGCCATCGACGTGCGTCGGATCGCGTTCGGCCACTGCCGCGGCATGAAGAGAAGCGTCAGCGCCCCGAGGAAGGGCACCACGAGCAAGAGCGTGAGCAGGTTTTCGGAAAGGAAGGCGCTCATCGCACCGTCTCCTCGAGGCGAAGCGCCGCGTGGGCACCCGCAGTGGAAGCGTCGAGAACCACGTCGACCGTGTGCGACGCGACGTTGCCGAAGGCGTTGCGCACCTCGACGGTCGCCCGCACCACCGGCACCGCGCGCACGGCCGCGAGGCCGAGCCGGGTCGACTCACCGAACGCGAGCTCGATGCGCTCCTGCGCACCGTCGCCCGCCACGACCGCCGCAGCCGCGTTGGGTCGGATGATCACCTTGCCGTCCTCCACCCACGCGTACGCGGGAAGCGTGGTCGGCGGCTCTTCGCCCTCCGCGACCTCGCGCGCGGGCATGCCGGCCGGGCCGAAGAGCAGCGTGTCGTCGAGCATCGTCGGCTCAGCAGAGAGGTGCACCGGCACCGGACCTTCGCGGCTCGCGACGAGCAGCACGGCCGCGTCGCTCGCGTAGTCCGCTTCGTCGTAGCTCGCCTCCGCACGAAGCTCGCGCGCGAAGCGGCGCTCGCTCGCGATGGTCTCGAAACGCACCGACTCGACGCCCTCCGCGCGCTCGAGCGCGCCCTGCAGATCGGGCAGCTCCGCAACGGGCGGGGTGAGCGTGTAGATCTTGCGACCGCGATCCACGAGGCGTCCGAGCGCCGCGCGGTCGGCCGGCCACGTCACGGGCGCAATGGCCGCACGGACCAGCGCCGCGACCCGGAAGACCTGCGCGTCGGTCGCGTCGTCCGCGAGGTCGATCGTCACGCGCGTCGGCTGGGTCGGGAAGTCGAACTGCCCGTCGCCGTCGGTGTCGAAGCGGTACTCGTAGCCGAGGCCACGGCCCGCGGTCAGCGTCGCGCTCTCGCCGGTCGCTTCGACCTCGAGCTCCGCGTGCGGGTAGAGGAACCACCAGCTCACGCCCGCGAGACCGAGCACGAGCACGAGCCCGTAGGCGTGCACCACGCCGACCTGGATGCGGGAGAAGAGGTGCGCTCCGAGCGCGATGGCCTTGGCCGGCAACCCCGTCAGCACGCCGTCGATGAAGCTCTTGTCGACCCGGCCCGCGATGACCGCGACCGCCTTGTTGAAGCGGATGATCGTCGCGTCGTAGAGCTCGTCCACGCGCCACTTGTCGAAGAGGAAGTCGAAGAGCTTCTTGGGCAGCTTCGTCGTGAAGGTGTCCTCGTTCTTACCGCGGTAGATCGCCGTCGCGCCGAGGACGCCGACGAGCATCGCGAAGAGGCCCATGCCCATCGCCGCGTAGACGGGACCCATCTCGTGCGACTGCTCTTCGGTGAGCGGAATCCCCGAGATCGAGGGCGCCATCCAGTGGTGCCACCAGTTCGGCGCGAAGTGATGCGGCAGCCCGAGGAAGCCGACCGCCACCGCGCCGATGCCGAGCACCGTGAGCGCGAGGTGGATCGGGAAGTGCGGCTTGTGCGGGTGCGGATCGTAGGCGTGATCGTCGTGCCCGTGATCGTCGTGATCGTCGTGGCCTTCGTGCCCGTGATCGTCGTGCTTCGCGCTCCGGTAGTCGCCCGTGAAGGTGAGGTAGTAGAGGCGGAACATGTAGAACGCGGTCAGCGTCGCCGCGATCGTCAGCAGGATGGCGACCACCCAGCCGACCCAGGGCGCGATCGGCATGCCGTCCATCATCGCGATGGTGGTCGCGCCGAGCAGGATCTCGTCCTTCGAGAAGAAGCCCGAGAACGGCGGCACACCCGCGATCGCGAGGCAGCTCACGAGGAACGTGATGCGCACGATCGGGAGGTGCTTTTTGAGGCCGCCGAGCTTGAAGATGTCGGCGTCACCGTGCGCGTGCACCGCGTGCATCACCGCGCCGGCGCCGAGGAAGAGGCAGGCCTTGAAGAACGCGTGCGTGAAGACGTGGAAGAAGCCGGCCGAGAACGCGCCCACGCCGACCGCCGCGAACATGAAGCCGAGCTGGCTCACGGTGGAGTACGCGAGGATCTTCTTCATCTCGCGCTGGACCACCGCGATGGTCGCGCCGAGGAACGCGGTCGCCGCGCCGACGAGCGCGATCACGCCGAGCGTGGTGGGCGACTCGAGGAAGACGGGCGAGAGACGGCAGCAGAGGTAGACGCCCGCGGTGACCATGGTCGCCGCGTGGATCAGCGCGGAGACCGGCGTCGGACCCGCCATCGCGTCGGGGAGCCAGACGTAGAGCGGGAGCTGCGCGCTCTTGCCGGTGCAGCCGAGGAAGAGGAAGAGGCAGGCGAAGGTCGCCATCGAGATCGTCAGCGGCGCGCCGCCGATCGTCATGGGCTGCGCGAGCTCGGGGGCCGCCGCGTTGATGGCGTCGAACTCGAAGGAGCCCGCGAGCATCATCAGCGTGAACATGCCGATGAGCACGCCGAAGTCGCCGACGCGGTTGGCGACGAACGCCTTGCGACCGGCGGCCGCATAGGCCGGCGTCTCGTACCAGAAGCCGATGAGCAGGTACGAGCAGACGCCCACGCCCTCCCAGCCGACGAACATCAGCGGGAAGCTGCTCGCGAGCACGAGGATGAGCATCGAGGCGGTGAAGAGGTTCAGGTACGCGAAGAAGCGCCCGTAGCTCTTCTCCTCGCTCATGTACTCGAGCGAGTAGATGTGGATGAGCGAGCCGATGCCGGTCACCACGAGCGTCATCAGACCGCTGAGCGAGTCGAAGACGAAGCGCACGTGGATGGGCACCTCGCGGAACCCACCCGAGCTCGACGAGAGCTGGATGCTGAACCACTCGTAGACGTCGGCGACGAGCTTGGCGTCCTCGACGCCGCCCACCCCGTCCACGCCGTGCTTGAGCTCCCACAGCTTGATGAAGTTGTGGACCGCCAGGCCGAAGGCGCCGAGCACCGAGCCCACCGCGATCGTGGAGATCCACGACTTGGAGACTCCGACGCGCGCGCCGCCGCCGTTGATGATCGCGCCTGCGAGCGGCAGCAGGACGATCCACAAGATCGAGAGGTTGTCCATCGACGCCTCTGGTCCTCGATTACGTTACGAGAGAAGAGTTGAGCTCGAAGGCGAGCCGGAGTGTGGAGTGTCGGGAGCGACGACGAGAGCCGACCGAGTCGATCCTCGTGGGGCGATCAGTGTTTGAGCAGGCTCGCCTTGTCGGTTTCGACCGTCTTGTTGAGGCGGTAGAGCGCGATGAGGATCGCGAGGCCGACCGCGGCTTCCGCGGCGGCGATGGCGATGACGAAGAACGCGAAGATCTGCCCGGCGTGGTTGTCCGGGTGGAAGCGGTTCGCGGCCACGAGCACCACGTTCACCGAGTTGAGCATCAGCTCGATGCTCATGAGCTGGATGAGCGCGTTGCGTCGAACGAGGAAGCCGGTCGCGCCGATGCCGAAGAGCACCGAGGCGAAGAGCAGATAAGCGCCGAGTCCGAGCTCCATGATCACTCCGCCGGTTGGGCGACCGCAGCCGCCTCGGATGCCGAACGTTCCTTCGCCGCCGCGAGCTCACGCGCCGTCTTCGTCCGCGCGATCGCCACCGCGCCGACGACGGCCGTGGTGAGCGTGAACGACACGATCTCGAAGGGCACGAGGGCCTTCGTGTACAGCTCGAGCCCGACCCCTTCGACCGTGCCGAAGGTCTCGGGCAGCACGATCCACTCGGAGGCGACCCCGACGAAGGAGAACGCGATGGTCGAGGTGAACATCCCCATGCCCACGAGGCTCAGCATCCGGACCATCAAGGTGCCGGGGGAGCTCTCGGTGGTCGCCGAGGGACCGAGCAGCATGATCACGAAGACGAAAAGCACGACGATCGCGCCTGCGTAGACGAGCACCTGAATCGCAGCGAGGAGCTCCGCGTGCAGGGTCAGGTAGAGACCTGCGAGGGAGATGATCGTCACCAGCAGCGACATCGCGGCGCGCAACGGACGTCCCGAGGCGATCGTGCCGAGGGCCCCCGCCAACGCGAGGATCGTCGTGAAGACGAAGAGGATGAACTTCGCGTCGGTCATGCCGCCCTCCCGCGCACGAGCGCGATCGTGCTGTCGTCGTGGCGAACCTCGAGCGGGCGGCCCTTCTCGACCGCGGCCACGAACTCCTCGCGGAACTTCTGGACGAAGCCGAGCATCGGCATCGCGGTGCCGTCGGCGAACGCGCAGATGGTGTTGCCCATCATGTTGTTCGAGATCTCCACGAGGCGATGCACGTCCTCCGGCTTGCCGCGGCCCTCGCAGATCTCGGTGAGCGTGTCGACGAGCCAGCCGCTGCCTTCTCGGCACGGCGTGCACTGGCCGCAGCTCTCGTGCTTGTAGAAGCGCATCAAGTTGCGGCAGGCCTCGACCATGTTGACCGAGCTGTCCATCACGATGGCGCAGCAGGTGCCGAGCATCGTCCCGAGCGCGCGATAGGTATCGACGCCCATCGGGACGTCGATCTCGCTCTTACCGTTCCACGCGTGGAGCGGGTGATCCGCGTTCGGCGCGACCACCATGTGATCGGGGCGAAGCACCGGCGTGGACGAGCCACCCGGGATCACGCCCTTGAGCGGACGGTCGTCGTGCAGCATGCCGCCGCCGTAATCGTAGATGAGCTCGCGCATCGTGATGCCGACGGGCGCTTCGTAGATGCCCGGCTTCTTCACGTGGCCGCTGATGCCGTAGAGACGAACGCCGCCGTCCTTTTCGAGACGGCTGAGC
>ERZ761607.5244-NODE-5244-length-10808-cov-4.864224_pt1 | contig 10808 bp, 8 predicted proteins | sample MGYA00511164_ERZ761607 | MGnify/ENA primary metagenome ERZ761607 (study PRJEB28899, sample SAMN02445080) | bioreactor sludge metagenome | biome: EBPR sludge | place: Australia: Brisbane, Thorneside Wastewater Treatment Plant | collected 2011-06-22 ...
TTGCCCCGCACAGCTACTGGGGCCACTGGGTGACCGACTTTGTGCTGCGCACGACATTTACCGTACCAGAAGCATGGCCCGCCGATGCGCCAGTGTCCCTGCACCTGCCGCTGGGGGATGCAGGCGACTTTAGCCACCCTGAAGCGCTGCTGTACGTAGACGGCCGTTCCCTCGCCGCCTGTGACCGCCACCACCAGGAAATTTTGCTGCCTGATGCCCTGCGCGACGGCCGTACCCACCAACTGGCGCTGCATGGCTGGACCGGTCTGGGCGACTGGCTGGGGCGCGAGCCGCACACGCAGCTGTTTATGCGCGCCTGCGCCGTGGTGCTCATCGACCAGCCGACGCGCGACTTTGTGGCCACGGTGCGGGTGGCGCTGGGCATTGCCAACCAGCTGGATGACGGCGAACCGGCCAAGGAGTATCTCTACAGTGCCCTGGACAACGCCTTTTATTTGCTAGACACGCGTGAGCCACACGGCCGTTTCTTCTACGACAGCATTGCCACCGCGCACCAGGCGCTGCTGGACGACATTGCGCGGGCGGGACGGCCGTTGGACGTCACCATTACCGCCAGCGGCCATGCCCACATTGATGTTGCCTGGCTGTGGTCCGTGGCCCAGACGCGGCGTAAGGCCGGGCGCACCTTCCACACCGTGCTGCACCTGATGCAGCAGTTTCCCCGCTATCACTTCACCCAAAGCCAGCCGCAGCTGTACGACTACATTCGGCAGGATTACCCTGAATTGTTTGAAGGGATCCGGCAGCGGGTGGCGGACGGCCGTTGGGAACCGATCGGCGGCATGTGGGTGGAAGCCGACTGCACCCTGAGCGGTGGTGAAGCCCTGGCCCGCCAATTTCTGCTGGGGCGCACCTTTTTCCGCGAGCACTTTGGTCCGCAGGCCGAATCCCCCGTCCTGTGGCTGCCCGACGTGTTTGGCTACGCCTGGAATCTGCCCCAGCTCATCAAAGAAGCCGGGCTGGATTATTTTTTTACGATAAAAATTAGCTGGAGCCAGTACAACCGCATGCCCTACGACAGCTTCTGGTGGCAGGGGCTGGACGGCACGAAGGTGCTGACCCACTTTAGCACCACCCAGGATGAAGGCTCTTTTGCCGGGATTCAGCCGCGCCCCAGCACCTACAACAGCATGGCCACCCCGCTGGAAGTGATGGCCACCTGGCAAAACTTGCAGCACAAAGAGGTACAGCGGCAAATGCTGATGTCCTTTGGTTTTGGCGATGGCGGCGGCGGCCCCACCCGCGAAATGTTGGAGAACATTCGCGAGATGGGCGAATTTCCGGGCACACCTCAGGTGAAAAACGGCCGGGCCATCGACTTTTTCCGCCAGCTGGAGGCCGAATCGGGCAGCAGCCTGCCCACCTGGAACGGCGAGCTGTACCTGGAATACCACCGCGGCACCTACACCACCCAGGCTCGCACCAAGCGCAACAACCGCAAAAGCGAATTTCTGCTGCACGATGCCGAATTTTTGGCCGCCTGGGCCGCCCTGGCGACCGATTTCACCTATCCCCACGCCGACCTGACCCGCGCCTGGCAGCTGCTCTGCCTGAACCAGTTCCACGACATCTTGCCCGGCTCCTCAATCAACCAGGTTTACGTGGACAGCGAAAACGACCATGCGGCGATTCGCGCCCTGGGTGAGCCAATTCGCGACGCCGCACTGGCGGCCCTGGGGCAGCTCCTGCCCGCAACGGCCGAATTTGTCGTCGCCAATCCCACGGCGTTTGGGGGGGCACGACTGGCGCTGCTGCCCGCCGCGCTGGCCGACGGGCAAACGGTGCGCGACGTGACCAGCGGGGCGGTGCTGGCCACCCAGCCCGTCGCCGACGGCACGCTGGTGGCCCTGCCGCACATCGAAGGGCATGGCCTGCTGGGGCTGGCCGTCGTGGACGCATCGCAGCCAGAGCTGGCAGGGATGTTGGCGGTGGAAGTGGGGGCGGATACGGCCGTCCTCGAAAACGATCTGCTGCGGGTTGAATTTGCCCCTTCTGGCGACATCGTGGCGCTGACGGACAAGGAAAACGGCCGTGCCGTGCTGCCTGCCGGGGCGCGGGCCAATGTCTTCCAGGCTTTTGAAGATCGGCCGTTAAATTGGGACGCCTGGGACATCGACATTTTTTATGATGAAAAGGTGTGGACGGCCGAACCGGCCCACAGCCTCACGGTGATCGAAACCGGGCCGCTGCGCGTGGGGCTGGAGATTCGCCGCCACCTGCTGCACAGCGACATCGTGCAGCGCATTACCCTGGCGCGCGGCGAGCGCCGCCTGGATTTTGCCACCACCGTCGAGTGGCGCGAGCGGCATGTCATGCTTAAGGTCGCTTTCCCGGTGGACGTGCTCAGCCCGACGGCGACGTTTGACGTGCAGTGGGGCAACGTGCCGCGTAACACCCATCGCAATACCTCGTGGGATTGGGCCCGGTTTGAGTCTTGCGCCCACAAATGGATCGATCTCAGCGAAGGCAACTACGGCGTCAGCCTGCTCAATGACTGCAAATACGGTCATGATGTGCAGGACAACGTGCTGCGCGTGACGCTGCTGCGCAGCCCCACTTTCCCCGACCCGGAAGCTGACCAGGGCACACACCACTTTACCTACAGCCTGCTGCCCCACCCAGGTGACTGGCGCGGCGAAACGGTAACGGCCGCTTACGCCCTCAACGATCCGCTCATCGTGCAGCGTGTGGCGGGTGGTGGTGGTGCAGGCAGTGTGGCACTGTTGGCGGTGGACGCGCCCAACGTGGTGGTCGAGACAATCAAGCAGGCGGAGGATGGCAACGGCCTCATCGTGCGGCTGTATGAAAACGAGCGCTGTCGTGGCCCCGTCACGCTGCGCCCCAGCTTCCTGCTGGCGGCCGCTTACCGCTGCAACCTGCTGGAAGAAACGCAGGAGACGCTTGCCGTTACCGCCAACGAAGTTACGTTCACCATCACGCCGTACCAGATTGTGACGCTGCGCTTGGTAACCGACTAAAACCCACTTGTTGAGATTGGGCCAATCTTCTTAGTCTTTAAAAAATTATTTGGCAATGTCATTTCGAGAGCCTGTGCTGAGGCTACCGAAGCATCCTCCGAGAAATCCCGCAAGGAGCCCAGGGCAAGGGCTTTGGCTGGCTAGAGATTACCCGGTTATCAAGCGGGCGGGATGCTTCGGGGGACCTCAGCATGACAACTTGATTACCCAAGTTAATTTTTAATCTACAACAAGATTGGCCCAATCTAGAAAACCTCGGTTAAGCCTACGGCAGTTCGTACAATTCCGTCTCCGGGTAAAAAGCAAACCAGCCAAACCAGTATGCCAGATGGCCGTTGAGGCGCTCCAGCGTTTCGCCGTCTGGGCCAACGAGCGCTTCTTCGGTGACCTGCCAGGAACGGCCGTTTTCATCCAGCACCGTAAAATCGTCCGGGCCAGGGGCAAAGGTGTGCTCCCCACGGGCAAAGGCGCGGATTTCCGCGCCCGAGGTGTAGGTGACAGGGCCGACGCGCTGGCTGGTGCCTTCGACCGCCACAATTTCCCCGGCGGCGATGAGGGTAACGGCCGTTTGCCCCACCACGTCATTCACTACCCGCTCGGCGAGCAAATCAGTCACCGGGTATGCTTTGGGCGTCTCATCCAGCCGCAGCGCGTAGACATGATCCTTGTTAAACAGCCGGTCGCTCTGCTGCCAGACGGGGAACATCAGCCCATCGCGGAACAGCCGCTCGTCGTTGGCGAAGTAGTCGCCGTAGGCCGCGCCGGGCACGTAGACGCGGTTGTAGCCCGTCTGAATATCCACCACCGTGGTCTCCGGGTGCTGCGCCTGCCAGTCGGCCCAGGTGGTGAGCACCACCGGCAGCAAATCGAGCCGGATCTCGCCAGCGGCCAGTTCACCCAGCACCGGTTCGCCGGTGAGCTGGTTCCACAGGGTCAGCGTGTTGCGGTCGTACATCAGCTTGTTGCTGCGGAAGAGGAAGCCAGAGGAGCCAAAGGTGTAGGTGACTGCATTGCCCTCCAGGTCGGTGGAACGGCCGTCATACGCAATCGCCGCGCCGCAGAGGGTGCAGTAGGCCAGGGAAACAGGCACCCCACCGACCACATCGTTGGCCATCTCGTGCCAATCCAGAATGCGCAGGGGATAGGCGCGGGCGTCACCGTTCAGGGCAATGCCAAAGATTGGTTCCCACGGCTCCATGTACGCCGCGTCGGCGGCGGGCAGCATGGTGGGGTTGTTGAGCGCGGGGATGCCATCCACTACCACGCCGCCCCACTGGATTTCTTCGACGCGCACGTTGGACGGATGTTTGTCTTGTAGGAAGAGGCCAAAGGTGGTGTCGATGTTGGCCAGCAGGCGGCCTTTCCAGCTGGTAAAGCCGGGTGGTGGGGTAAGATCGGTGCCGCCGTACCAGGTGATCCAGTCGCCCCAGTTGCTGCCCCAGCTTTGCCCGCTGAGTGCGTCCAGACTGGCGGCGATCTCTTCTAACTCGGGGTACGGCACCAGGCCAACTTGCCGCCCGCGCAGCAGCTCGATGAGCACAGACACGAAGCGCTGGTCCCCGGCGGCCAGAATGCGCGCCAGGGCGGCGTCCACGTCGCTGCGGCTGCCTTCGCTAAGGTTGAACATCAGGGCGCGGGCTTCATCCTCGTCGATAGGGAGATCGATGGCGGTTTCTGTTTTGGTCATTTCGTTGGTAGGGGTGGGAACGGCCGTTGCCACCGCTTCCGGCTCATGGGTTGGGCTGGATGTGGCGGGCGGTGTTGGATTGTCTGCACTGGGGGCTGTGCCACATGCGGCCAGCCAGAGTAGCATGATCGCCAGGGGAATGGTTCGCCAAACAGACATGAATCTGCTCCTTTTGCTGTTTTGGGAGCAGTATAGCAGGAGAGTGCGGGGTGAAACGGCCGTTTAGCAACGTGTAAGCATTTGGTAAGGTTGCTGTAATTCGCCGGAGGCAAACAACAAAAAAGGACGATCTGCCCGGCAAATCGTCCTTTCTCCGACGTGAAAAAACAGGCCGCTTTAGTTCGCGGTAAAGATGACGCTGTTCTCGCTGCCGTGTTCGTTGGCCCAGTAGGCGTCCGCGGCTTCGTCGTTGTGCCACTCCGAGCCGTTGACCAGGTAGCGGAACTGGAACTTGCCTTCTTTGGGCAGGCGGACCTTGGCGCGGAAGGGGCCGTCTTTGACCTGCTTCATTTCGATTGGTTCCCAGTTGTTGTGCTCAGAAACCAACACGACCTGGTCGGCGTTGGTCACACTTACCTCAAACGTTACCTCACATTCGTCCTTTGTCTTCAAGAACTTTTTTGTCAACATACGATATTACCTCCATAAAATTTGGATCTATGTTCCTTGTGGAACGGTTGTGTGCGTTGTAAACAGTTTGATTGTCACGAGCAGCAGCCTGGTGCTGCCAAAACAGCGTGGGATTATAAGCAATATAGTTGATGTGTCAAATATTTTTGTGGAGAGGTGGCACTTTTACTGCTTTTACCAAGCAAACAGTCATTTTGAGGCCGGAAAACGGCACTTATGTGCTAGCCAGTGTGGGGCAATTGTTAACCCTTATACCCTCACCCCAGCCCTCTCCCTGGGAGGGAGAGGGAGCCGGATTGCCTCCCGAGAGGAGGGTTAGGGTGGGGGGTCAAATTTGTGTCCGCACTTTGGATTTTGGTGGAGCTGAAGTGAGAAAGTCGCGGGCAAAACGTTCGTTGTAGTTGGTGATGAGGTGCTGGATACGGCCGTAATCCGCCCCCGCCACCAGCAGCCCGGCATGATACTTCTTGGGCAGCCGCCACACAATTTCCGGATCGGTGTAAGCAGATAAATCGGGGTGTTCCTGCTGCGCCAGGCAGATGATCAGCCCGGCGTAGTCGCCGCGCGGCGTGGGTGGTTGGTATGCCTCGCGCCGCACGCTGGCCAGGTCGATGCGGGCCGCTTCCTGCCACAGCACAATCCCGGTGGCCGCCTCCACCAGTCGGTCGATGTTGGCCCCGCCGACGCGGGCAGCCGTTTCCAGGAAGTAGAAACGGCCGTCGGCTTCCGCCTGAATAAACTCGGTATGGGCCACGCCGCGCACCTGGCGCAGCACGCGCATCAGGTTTGCATTGGCGGCGATGAGCGCCTGGCTGCTTTCGCTGTCGCGGGCCAGGGTGCGCGTGTTGAAGATGCCGCCGCCCGTGGTGACGGTCAGCGGCGGCGTGCCGTACTGGCTGGCAATGGCAAACACGACCTCTTTTTCCCAGATCAGCGAATCCACATGGCAGACGTTGCCTACCACAAACTGCTCCAGCAGGTAAAACGAGCGCTGGTCGCCCAACTCGTTCACCACCTGCCAGACGGCATCGGCTTCATACAGCTTACGAATGCCCACGGCGCCGGCCTCGAAGCGGGGTTTGAGCACCCAGGGCGCAGGTACGCGGTGGAGAAAATCGTTGAGCTCGTTGTTGTTGAAAACGGCCGTAAATTCCGGCACCAGCACCCCTTCATCCCGCGCCTGCACGCGCATCGCCAGCTTGTCGCGGAAGTGACGTGCCGTGGTTTCACCCATGCCGGGAATGCGCAGGTGCTCGCGCAGGGAAGCGGCCGTGGCCACGTCGTAGTCGTCCAGGGCCACAATCCGGTCGATTTTTTCGGTTCGGGCCAGGTAACTCACCGCGTAGGTGATGTCTGGCTGTGTGGACAGATTGGGCATGATGAAGCGTTCGGCAATGGCGTCCATGGGCCAATCTGGGTTGTGAGCGGCTTCTTCAGCTACCAGCAGCAGGACACGCGCACCTTGTCGGTGGGCTTCCCGCAGGTAGGGGATGCCTTTGCATTCGCTGGCCAGGGCCAGAATTGTGATGGGGCGGGTTTGGGACATGTTTTTCTCCGTATGCAGATGGGGTTGGAATACGGCCGTCATTTTACCCGCAAACAAAGCTACGCAAAAATCAGAAAGATGATTATAAAATTGAGTGTTGAGCCTCACGTAAATGCGTGTTACACTGATTTGCGTGGAGGACTTTATGGAAAAACAAAACGTAACATTATCGCTGCCTAAGGAAACGCTGCGTAAGGCCAAAATTCTAGCGGCGGAACGGCAAACCTCTTTGTCATCTTTGCTGACAGAGACGCTTGAAGCAATCGTAGCAAAGGCAGACATGTATGAAATTGCCCGGCAGCGCCAGCTGGTGCTGATGGAAAAAGGGTACGACTTTGGCCTGAGTGAATCCACAAGCTGGACGCGGGATGAGCTTCATGAACGATGAACTCAGCTACCAGTTTGTGGATACAAATGTGCTTGTCTATGCCTACGACAGCAGCAATGCCCAAAAGCAGCAGCAAGCCAAAGCCCTTTTGCGACAGCTCTGGCAAGAGCAGACCGGGTGTATCAGCATCCAGGTTCTGCAAGAATTTTATGTAACTATCACACGGAAGTTGGTAAACCCGCTTGCGCCTACAGAAGCTGCGCAAATCATCTCAGATTTGAGCCTTTGGCGCATTCATCAGCCGCAGGTGGAGGATATTTTGAGTGCGGTGCAGATTCAACAGCGCCACCAGCTTTCCTTCTGGGACAGCATGATCGTGCGGAGTGCGAATCAGCTTGGTTGTAAGGTCATTTGGACAGAAGATTTAAATAGTGGCCAAATGATGGAGGGATGTGAAATCCAAACTCCGTTTTGAAGCTTTACTCTTTTTCTTTAGTAATCTTCTCCGCGCCGTTGCGGGTAATTTGAAAGTGGTCAAAGTCGCGGGCGACGTAGGTATTGGGGAAGATGGCGCGGGCTTCCTGGCGAATCATACGGCCGCTATACCGCCGCGACAAATGGGTCAAAATCAGGGTGTTGACGTTGGTCTCTTTGGCCAGCCGGGCCGCCTGGGCGGCCGTCATGTGGCCAAATTGGCGGGCCATTGCCGCATCTTCCTCAAGGTAAGTGGCTTCAATTACCAGGGCGTGGGCGTTCTGGCACACGGGCAGCAGTTCGTCGATACGGCCGACATCGCCCACATGCACGTACTTGGTGCCTGGCTGCGCTTCACCCAACACATCCTCGGGTCGGATGATACGGCCGTCGGCCAACGTCACGCTTTCCCCTCGCACCAGCTTGGCCCGCTCAGGGCCAAACGGCACGCCCAGCTCACCCGCCTTTTCTGCTAAAAAGGGGCGGTGCTCTTTTTCCTCAAACAAAAAGCCAAAACAGTCCGGGCCGCGGTGCTGCACCGGGAAGGCGGTGAGGGTAAATTTGTCGTCACCCAGGATGATGCCGCCGTCAATGGGGGTCAGTTCGATGTGGAGGGGGGAACGGCCGTTGGGGAAGACCACACGAAACAATAAATCATGTACCCGGGCCAGCGTGCTGCGCCCGGCAAAAATGTCCACCCGATCCATGTTTTCCCAGCGCCCCAGCGTAGAAACAAAACCGCCAAGCCCCAAGATGTGGTCAAGATGACCATGTGTCAGCAGTACCTTGTTCAGCCGCTTAAAGCCCAGCCCGCTGTGCAAAATCTGGCGTTGCGTGCCTTCGCCGCAGTCAATCAAAAAGCGATGCTCGCGATACAAAACCATATGCGCCGACAGCCCTCGCTGTACCGAGGGTGCCGACGCAGAAGTGCCCAAGAAGATTAATTCAAACATGGGGTGTATTGTAACGGGGATTCAGGTAATTGGCAGAAAGTGTTGGGTCTTTCGGATTTGGTAGGGCCAGACTGATTTTCGCACCCAATTGACGCTAATTTTCGTGTGAATTTGCGTCAATTCGATGCCAATCCCGAAATGCTAAAGAACCAAAGTGATTTGGATAATGATAAAAGGGTGCCTGGGTGGAGGCAAGAAGAAACCCCTCGGCAGCAGTCGTGCCGAGGGGCCAGAAGGAGGTAATCAATCTGTTTTCTTACACACGATTGCCAGCTGGCGCCGTCGCCGCATGACAATAAAGATGGCTCCCAAAAGGACAGAGGTTAGTAGGCTCCGTCACCCTTCAAAACAACCGGAATGGTCCACAGCAGAATTTTGATGTCCAGCCAGACAGACCATTTGGTGATGTATTGCATATCTAGCGCGACCCGTTCGTCGTAGGTGGTGTTGGAACGGCCGCTTACCTGCCACAACCCGGTCAGACCAGGCATTACCCGCATCAGCATGGCCCCGTGCGGACCGTACTTGCCAATTTCGCTGGGGGTGATGATGCGCGGGCCGACGATGGACATGTCTCGCGCCAGCACGTTGAGCAGCTGGGGCAGTTCATCCAGGCTAAATTTGCGCAGCAGTTTGCCCACACGCGTCACGCGTGGATCGCACTTCAGTTTGTAATTTTTGTTCAATTCCTGGCGCAGCTTGGGGTAGCGGGCCAAAATTTCGTCGCCGTTTACGTGCATGGTGCGGAACTTGAAGGCGTCAAACACACGGCCGTCCTGACCCAACACCCGCCGACGGTAAAAAACCGGCCCTGGTGAATCCAGCTTTACCAGCAGGGTCAACAGGATAAAAAGTGGGGCCAGCAGCAGCAAACTTGGCAGCGCAATAGCGTAATCAAGCATCAGCTTGGCTACGAGGTTGTAACGCGATGAGCGCAAGCTTTTGTTTTGCGTGGTATTGAGTTCGACGTTTGCGCTTTCCGGGAGTCGATTTGTCTGGAGAATCACGGATATGCTCCTACTAAAGCTAAAACAATACAGGTATCAGGCGGGTTCTTTGACTCACGGGTAGTGTATAAAAGGCAGCTTACGACCACACTTACCAAATCTTAATGGGGAACGGCCGTACACCACCCTTTTTCTGTCTGGTAGGGCAGGATTGGTGGGGGATTTGCAGTTGTGGGTAGAGGGAGTTAAACGGCCGTGGCGACGGCCGTACAAAACAAAATTAAGGCGGCGCAGGCCAGGTTCAGCCCCAGCATCTGTTTTTCCCGCTGATCAAGGCTAGACTGTTCAGTTTGGGCCAGATTCGGCCGTTTTTCGGCCAGCAGCGCCAGCCGGTCCATCGCCGGATGCAAACCAAACTGCAAATAAACCGTGATGGCCGCCAGCAAAACAAATGCTGCGTGCTTGACCAGCATCGCCCAGGCCCACACGCTGTCGATGGCCAGGAAGCCGTTATAGTTGGTATCGTTAGTCATCTGCACAAAGCCGGTGATGAGCAGCAAGATCAGGCTGACGTTGGCCCAGGGTGTCAGGCGCTTTTGTAGAGTGAGCCAGATGTTGTTGGCCCCAACGCCTTTTTGCCGGGCAGGCCAGGCCGCCAGCCCCATCAGCACCAGGCTGCCAAACCACACCACGGTGGAGAGCAGGTGAATCCAGTAAGATAAAACGAGTATCCAGAACATAGCTATTTGGGCATTGCCTTGAGCGCCAGGTAAGCCGGGCGCGGGGTACCGTCTGGCAAGACGATGGACCACCAATACTGCTCGTGCGCTTCGGCCGTCCAGGTAGCGTCGGCCATGTAAATGGTAAAAATTGGGCCAATCCAGGGCTGCCAGTTTTCCCTGGCCCATTGATAAGCACCCACCAGATATTCGGCCTGCTGCTGTTCCGTCACCCCATGCCAGGTGTAGGAGGGATGAATGTCTTGCTGCAAAATCCAGCCCGTTTCCAGAATGACAACCTGTTTGGCGGCGTCGCCGTTGGCCACCATGATCTCGCGCATGTCCTCCACGTGGCGGAAGACGTTCCAGCGATGCCCACCCCAGACTTCATTCAAACCTTCCTCAGGCGACAGTTGTGGTGGCGCTTTGTAGCCGGGGGCGTTCAGGCCGAGAGCATCAAAGTAATCAGCGGCACCGGCCGCGTACATGCCGCGCAGGAATTCATCGTCGGGCATGGCGCGGGGG
>ERZ761607.5247-NODE-5247-length-10804-cov-28.069216_pt1 | contig 10804 bp, 8 predicted proteins | sample MGYA00511164_ERZ761607 | MGnify/ENA primary metagenome ERZ761607 (study PRJEB28899, sample SAMN02445080) | bioreactor sludge metagenome | biome: EBPR sludge | place: Australia: Brisbane, Thorneside Wastewater Treatment Plant | collected 2011-06-22 ...
CGATCATCAGCGGCGTCCACTGGCGCGCGTCGCGGCCGTCGATGTCGAAGCCGGCGTGCAGGAACAGCGAGCACAGCTGCTGGTCGCCGGCTTCGAGCGCACGCACGAACTGCGCCATCGTGACCGGGATGTCGAGCCGCTCGAGCTCGGCGACCGCGCGCTCGTGGTCCCAGGCGTCCTCCCGCGGCCCCGTCGTGCTCTCGGGCGCCTCCTGTGCGGTCGGGCGCACCGGGCCGTGGAGATCGTAGGCCATGCTGAGGTAGACGATCTCGGCGCCGACCTCGGGCGGAAAACCGCGGCGGTTCGGCCGCTTGGACACCATCAGCTCGGTGAAATAGGCGCCGAGCGCGTCCTTGTTGTCCCACAGATCCGCGATGCGGCGGGCGACGTGCGGGAAGCCCTCGACCAGCTTGCGCGGATAGCGGGCTGCATACGCGGTGGAGAGCAGGAATGCCAGCGGGGATTCGGTTTCGGCCATGTGTGCTCCGGATGCACCCGCATCCGTCCTCCTCGACGTACTGGTTCGATGCGGGCGCCGTGTCCCGTCTGCGGTCCACCACGCACGGCTAACACCCCGATTCTAGCAGTTGGGGAACAGCCCAAAGGCATGGGGCCGGCGAGCCGTGGCGGCGGGGTCAGTTCGTGAAGAAACGCTCCGTCAGCTCTTCCAGGCCGAGCATCGCGAGCAGCGCGGCGAGGCGCTCGGCGGCGCGCCGGCGCGGCCGATCGGGCTGGCGGCGGGCGATGATCAGCTCGTTCTTCATCGAATGCTCCCAGCCGACGAGCTCGGTCACCGTGACCTCGTAGCCATGGGCTTCGAGCTGCAGACAGCGCAGCACGTTGGTGACGTGGCTGCCGAACTCGCGGGTGTGGATCGGGTGGCGCCACAGCTCGGCGATCGGGCCGCGCAGCGCCTGCTGCTTGTTCCTGCGCAGCGCCGCAGCGACCTCGGCCTGGCAGCACGGCACGAGCACGATCGAGCGCGCATCCTTGTTGAGCGCGAAGCGGATCGCGTCGTCGGTGGCGGTGTTGCAGGCGTGCAGTGCGGTGACGACGTCGATGCGCCCGGGCAGGCGCTCGGAGGTGATCGACTCGGCGACGCTGAGGTTCTGGAAGCGCATGCCGGCCGAGAAGCCGAGCTTGTCGGCGAGCCGGCGCGAGCTCATCACCAGTTCGTCGCGTGTCTCGATGCCGTGGATGCGGCCGCCGGGCGCGTTGTCCTTGAAGAACAGGTCGTAGAGGATGAAACCGAGGTAGGATTTGCCGGCGCCGTGGTCGACCAGCTCGATGTCGGGGTGCTCGGCGAGGGCCTCGGCGAGCAAGGGTTCGATGAACTGGTAGAGGTGGTAGACCTGCTTGAGCTTGCGCCGGCTGTCCTGGTTGAGCTTGCCGTCGCGGGTCAGGATGTGGAGCTGCTTGAGCAGCTCGACCGACTGGCCGGGGCGGATTTCGGGATGTGGGGTGGTCATGGCGTGGGGCGGGCCGGAAGGGCGGAATGGGCGCCAATGTACTCCCCGCGCCAGGCGGCACCAAGCCCGCATGCGGCGGCACGGCGGGTGGTGGCTCGCAATCGGCCTGATCCTGTCCTAGATTGACAGGGCGGGCCTGGCTCGTGCGGGGACGCGAGTCCCCCCGGTGCGCGCCGGCCCCTGCGTATCCAGGGTCGGGAGGGGAGGCGGACATGAGAGGCTGGATCGAGGGATGGCCGGGACGGTTCCTGCTCTGCATCCTGCTGTCCGCAGTGGTGGTGGGCTGTCAGAAGGCGGAGATGCCGGTGGAGAGCGCGCCGCCCGGGGAGGCACCGACTGCGGCCGAGCCACCACCTCCACCACCTGCACCCGTTCCGCCGGCATCGGCCAATGGGGGCGGACATCCGCCCGTAGCCGTGCTTCCCGATTTCCCCTGGCCGCCGCCCCGCTATTCGGCCTTCGAGGTGTTCGAGCGAGACTCGCTCGCGCCTGCGGAGGGCGCACGCCTCGGCATGGTCGCACAGCGTTTCGAGGCCGCCTTCGATGCTGCCGGCTATGTCGAGCGCAGCTACTACCGCGTGCCCGGGGGATTCGCGCTCGCCTCGCGCGCCGAGCAGATCCGCGCCGACGCCAGCCCTTATCCCGCCCCCGAGCGCTGGAGCGTCGACGCCGGGGGCGCCGGCAAGAGCTTCGCCGACCGGTTGCGTGCGCTCTTCAATGCACCGCCGGGGCATTACCGGGTGATCGTATTCGTCGTCACCGACCAGGATTTCGCCGCGGCGCCGCGCGCGGCGCAGGAAGGCGAGGCGCTCGCCTGGGTGAGTGGTGGAGGGCTGCGCCTGCCATCCTCGATTGCGGCACTGCCTTTCACGCCGACCCATTACGCGAGTGCGCTCATCTACGAGTTCGAGCGCCGCAGCGAGCACGAGCCGGCCGACGTGCGCGTGCCGAGCGCCGCGCCCGGGCGCGTGCATCTGGAGAAGGGCGGCCTGTGGCAGGCGCTGGCGGCGAACTGAGATGGTGAGCACGGACGACCTCGCTGGCCTCGCTGCGGTTCGCAGGCTGGGCCTGCTGTCGATGCTGCTGGCGGTGGCCTGTCTGCTGGGGACGGCGGGAGCGCTGGTGCTGCTGCCATATGCCGGCCCGGCAGGGCAGGGAATCGTGGGCGGCGCCGGCCTCTCGGTCGCCGGCGCCGCGTTCGCGTTCGGGCGCATGATCAGCCTGCGCCGACCGGGTGTGCGCCGCGTCGGTTTCGTGGCGGTCGGGCTCGCGGCGGCAGCGGCGGTGCTGTTCGCGTTGCTCGCGGTGGCGCGGTCGGAGGCGGCGGCGTACTTCCTGGCCTGGCTGGTGATCCTCCTCGCCTATGCCGGCTTCGCCCTGCACCGGCTGGTCCGCTGGCCGACCGGCGAGATCGCCGACGAGCCGCCCGTCGAGCTCGGCATCTTCATCTCCTACCGGCGCGACGACAGCCGCGAGACGGTGGGACGGCTGCATGACGCGTTGCGCCGGGGCTTCGATGCCTCGCGCATCTTCCTCGACGTGGCAGGACAGGTGCCTGGCGAGGACTATCGAGCGCTGATCGGCCGCGCCCTCGATGCCGCGGACGTGGTCCTGGTGATCATCGGTCCGCGCTGGGTCGGCATCGCCGACGCACAGGGGCGGCGGCGCCTGGACGATGCCGAGGACATGGTGCGGATCGAGGTCGAGAGTGCCCTCGAGCGCGGCAAGCCGGTGATCCCGGTGCTGGTGCAGGGGGCGACGATGCCGGCCGACGAGGTGCTCCCCGTCTCGCTCGCGCCGCTGGCTTTCCGCATCGCCTCTCCGCTGCGGCCCGACCCCGACTTCCACTCCGACCTGCTGCGCCTGGTCGCCGCGCTGCGTGCGCGCGCCAGCGACCGCCCCGACTGAATCGCCCGGGCCCGCGCCGGGCAGCGCGCCCTGCGGAAGCTCCCGCGCTGCCGTGTCCATGCTGGGCGGACCGGGGGTTCCCCGTTATCCTCTCCCCGGCCCGCAGCGGGCTGGACGCATCCGGTGTCGGTTGCGGCCGTCCGCCTCCGGCGAAGAGAGGAACAAGATGGTTCAAACAGCACATCCCAAGGCGGACGAGCGCGCTGGCACGCAGGCGGGGACAGGGGTCCCGCCGGCCTTCATCGTGATCATCGCGGGCATGGTGGCCGCACTGCACATCGGCAAGATCCCGCCGGCGATCCCGGTGCTGCGCGATGCGCTCGGCGTCAGCCTGGTCGAGGCCGGCTTCCTGCTCTCCATGGTGCAGATGGCCGGCATGCTCGGCGGCGTGTTCATCGGCCTCGCCGCGGACGGCTTCGGCCTGCGTCGCAGCATCCTGCTCGGCCAGCTCGTGCTCGTGTCTGCCGCCCTTGCCGGCGCGTGGGCGACGCAGCCGGCCGAGCTGCTCGTGTTGCGCGCGCTCGAGGGGCTCGGCTTCCTGCTCGTGGTGCTGCCCGTGCCCAGCCTGATCCGCCAGCTCGTGCCGCCGAGCCGGCTGGCGCTGCATCTGGGCCTGTGGGGAACGTACATGGCCACCGGCACCTCCCTGGTGCTGGCCGGCGGTCCGGCGCTGATGAGCGTGATCGGCTGGCAGGGACTGTGGGTGGCGCTGGCGGCGGTGTCGGCCGCCGTGGCGGCGTGGCTGTTCCTGCGCGTGCCCTCGGATCGGGCGCGCCGCGCCGCGGCGAGCGTTGCCGCTCCTTCCGGCGTCCCTGCCGGCGTCCCGCTCGCCGCGAGCGCCCGATGGGCTGCACGCCTGCGCGCCACGCTCGGCAGCGCGGGGCCGTGGCGGGTGGCGATCACCTTCTCGATGTACTCCAGCCAGTGGCTGGCGGTCATCGGTTTCCTGCCGTCGATCTACGCCCAGGCCGGGCTCTCCGGCCAGGCCGCCGGTCTGCTTACCGCCTTCGCCTGCCTGGTGAACGTCACCGGCAACCTCGCCGCGGGCCGCCTGCTGCACCGCGGGGTGTGCGCCCGCCACCTGCTCTATGCCGGCTTTCTGGCGATGGCGGCGACCGCCTTCGTCGCCTTCAGCCCGCTCAGCGCAGAGGCGCCGGTCGCCCGCTACCTGGCGGTGGTGCTGTTCTCGGCCGTCGGCGGCCTGATCCCCGCCACCCTGTTCGCGCTCGCGGTGCATGTGGCGCCGAGCGAGCAGACGGTGTCGACCACCGTCGGCTGGATGCAGCAGTGCTCCTCGGCCGGACAGTTCCTCGGCCCGCCGCTGGTGGCCTGGGTGGCGGGCACGGTGGGCGGCTGGCAGTGGACCTGGGTGATCACCGGGCTCGCCTCCATCGTCGGCCTGCTGTTGTCGAGCCGGACCCGCTACCAGCGCGCGTGAGCGGACGTCCCGCCTGCCTTGCCGGGGCGCTGCCGGATGTGGCCCGGCCGGAGCGCGACACGGCCGGTAATCAGCTCCGCAGCCAGGCGTGATGGCGCGCCAGCCAGCCGAGCACGCGCTGCGGTGCGTGCGCCCGCTTCCATTCGCCGGCGACGTACTTGTTGGCCTCGGCGAAGGTCGGGTAGGTGTGGATGGTGCCGAGGACCTTGTTGAGCCCGAGGCCGTGCTTCATCGCCAGCACGAACTCGGCGAGCAGCTCGGCGGCGTGCTCGCCGACGATGGTGACGCCGAGGATGCGGTCCTTGCCGGGCACGGTCAGCACCTTGACGAAGCCGTGGTCGGCGCCGTCGGCGATCGCACGGTCGAGATCGTCCAGCCCGTAGCGGGTGACTTCGAAGGTGATGCCGCGCGCGTGGGCCTCGGTCTCGTTCAGCCCCACCCGTGCGACTTCGGGGTCGATGAAGGTGGTGTGGGGCACGAAGCGGTAGTCGACGCGGAAGCGGCGCAGGTGGCCGAAGAGGGCATTGACCGCCGCGTGCCAGGCCTGGTGGGCGGCGACGTGGGTGAACTGGAAGGGGCCGGCGACGTCGCCGGCGGCGAGGATGTTGGGGTAGCGCGTCTGCAGGAAGTCGTTGGTCGTCACCGTACCCTCGGCCGGGATGCCGAGCGCCTCCAGGCCGAAGCCCTCCAGGCGCGCGCTGCGACCGACCGCGCATAGCAGGGTGTCGAAGCCGATGCGGCGCTCGCCGCCGGTGGAGGGGTCGGCGACGACGAGGAGCTTGCGCGCGCTGCCCGTGCCGTCCTCGCCGGCTTCCAGCTCGCAGCGCAGCGCCGCGACCCCGGTCAGCACCTCGACGCCGTCGGCCTCCAGCGCGGCACGGGCGAAGGCGGCGACGTCGCTGTCCTCGCGCGGCAGCAGCTGTGGCGCGCGGCCCACCAACACCACCTGCGAGCCGAGGCGCGCGCAGGCCTGCGCGAGCTCGCAGCCGATCGGCCCGCCGCCCAGCACCAGCAGCCGGCGCGGCGGGGTGTCGAGTTCGGCGAAGGCGTCCCACACCGTGTCGCTGGTGAGGTAGCCCACCGCCTCCAGCCCGGGCAGCGCCGGCACCGTCGGCCGCGCGCCGGTGGCGATGACGATGTTGCGGGTGCTGAGCCGGTGCGTGCCACCCTCGTTGAGTGCCACCTCGACCGTCCACGGGTCGACGATGCGCGCGCGGCCCTGCAGCACCTCGACGCCGAGTGCGGTGTAGCGCTCCACGCTGTCGTGCGGCTCGATCTTGCGGATCACCGCGCGCACCCGCACCATCAGCCTGCGGAAGTCGATCGCCGGCTCGCCAGGCTCCAGGCCGTAGCGCTCGGCGTGGCGGATCTGGTGGGCGAGCCGCGCGCTGCGGATCAGCGCCTTGCTCGGCACGCAGCCGGTGTTGAGGCAGTCGCCGCCCATGCGCCCGGCCTCCACCAGGGTGACCTTGGCCTTCACCGCCGCGGCGATGTAGGAGGTCACCAGCCCGGCGGCGCCGGCGCCGATCACGACCAGGTTGCGTTCGAAACGCTTCGGCCGCGTCCACCCGGCATACACCCGGCGCGCCTGCACGCGCTCGACCCCCCAGCGCGCGAGCAGCGGGAACAGGCCGAGCAGCACGAAGGAGGCGACGAGGCCCGGCGACAGCACGCCGGCCAGGCTGTCCACCGCGCCGAGCTCGGTGCCCGCGTTCACGTACACCAGCGTGCCGGGCAGCATGCCGAGCTGGCTCACCCAGTAGAAGGTGCGCGTGCGGATCGGGGTGAGCCCCATCAGCAGGTTGATCAGGAAGAAGGGGAAGGCCGGCACCAGGCGCAGCGAGAACAGGTAGAACGCGCCGTCGCGCGCGATGCCCTGGTCGATCGCGCGCAGGCGCTCGCCGAAGCGCGCATGCACGCTGTCGCGCAGCAGGTGGCGCGAGACCAGGAAGGCCAGCGTGGCACCGATCGTGGATGCGAAGGATACGATCAGCAGCCCCCAGCCCAGCCCGAACAGCGCGCCGCCGGCCAGCGTCATCACCGCCGCGCCCGGCAGCGACAGCGCGGTCACCGCCACATAGGCGGCGAAGTAGAGCGCGGCGACCAGCAGCGGCGAATCTGCGCGCCAGGCGGCGAAGCCGCCCATCCCCGCCTTGAGGGTGTCGAGATCGAGCTGGCGATGCAGTCCGCTGGCGAAGAAACCGGCGGCGAGCGCGAGCACGAGCAGCAGCAGGAGGGTTTTCTTCATTGGAGTTCCGGGGAGGTGGCGGAGGTCGGCGAGGTGACGGCGGTGGAGGAGATGGAGACGGGGCGGCACTCGCCACGGCCGCGCCGGAACGCAAGCGGACGGGCCGGCCATCGCCGTGTGGGCTTCAGCAGCAAGATTTGCGCGCCGCGCTGCCGAGGGTCATGGGTGCCGCCGTCGGTGCTTGCGCCAGTGGGGGCGCCGGGTTGTCCGCGTCCGCGGCGGGCGCCGTGGAGTCGAAGGGCATGGCCGGCCCCTCGCCGGCGAAGGGGCCGTAGTGGCGCTCGAAGCTGCCGATGAAGTCGAAGTGCGACCGCAGCCGGCTGTCGTGCAGCATGCGCCAGGTGTTGCCGCTCACCGGCACGACGCGGCCCGCATCGAAGGCGTGCCGCTTGTCGAGCGCGAGGCGCAAGGGCTCCCCGGGCAGCGTGCCGCGATACACCACCGCCTGGCCGTAGTCCTCCCCGGCGCTGTCGAGGCCGTCGACCCGGAACAGCCGCCAGGTCGCCGAGAAGAAGCGGATGTTCCCCAGCTTGGCCACGAGCGCCGGATCGGTCACCGCGAGCGGGCGGTCCTCGACCAGGCGTGGGTCAGCGAAGCCTGCGGCGCGGGCCAGCGCGAGGAAGTCCTGCCAGTACAGCGCGCCGCCCAGGCATTCGCCGTACAGCACCGGGTCGTCGCGCACCGCGGCGGGCACGCGGCGGTCGGCATACACGTCGGAGAAGTAGAACTCGCCACCCTGGCGGAGCAGGCGGAAGACCTCGCGCAGCACCGCGGCCTTGTCCGGGCACAGGTTGATCACGCAGTTCGACACGATCACGTCGAAGCTCGCGTCCTCGAGGCCGAGCTCGCCGAGGCGCTCGATGTAGCCCTCGAGGAAGCGCACGTTGCTGCGCGCGAAGCCGAAGGCCTCGCGGTGGTAGTCCTCGTGGCGGCGCGCGACGGCGAGCTGCTCGGGGGTCATGTCCACGCCGACCACCTCGCCGTGCTCGCCGACGAGCTGGGCGAGCGCATACACGTCGCGCCCCGAGCCGCAGCCGAGGTCGAGCACGCGGCAGCCCTCGAGCAGGGGCGGACTCACCAGGCCGCAGCCGTAGTAGCGCGCCAGCACCTCGGGGTGGATGCGCCCGAGCACCGGCTTCAGTGCCGCCGGCAGTGCGCTCGCGTCGCAGCAGGCCGAGGTCTTGAGGTCGGCGGAGGACTGCAGGGTGTGGCCGTAGTAGTCCTGGACGAGTTCGTGCATGGCGGGGCTCCGGGAAAAGGGGGGGTGAGAAGGAGGGGGTTTCGAGCTTTGTCGCATGAGCTCCGCGGATTCTTACACCGGCATGATGGCAGCGCGCCGGTGACGCGCGATGAAGCCGCGGTCCAGGTAGTCCTTCCAGTGCCAGACCCAGCGGCCCTCGGCCGACCAGCGCCCCCACGAGGCGATGGCGTGGCGGGGGCCGGTTGCGATCAGGTACAGCGAGCGTGTGCGCGGCAGGTAGCTGTGTGTGGCCTCACCTTCCGCGATGCCGTCCACGGCGGCGAGGAGGTTGGCGGCGAGCACCGGGCCGGCGTGGACCGCATGCACGCCCGAGCGCGCGAACCCTGGTGTGGCGCGGGTGCACACGTCGCCGGCGGCGTGGATGAAGGGATGCGAGACGCTGCGATGGCCGGCGTCGACCGCGACCCAGCCTTCCGCGTCGCAGGCCAGGCCGCTCTCGCGCAACCAGGGCAGGGCACGCGCGCCGGTGGCGGCGATCACGCAGTCTGCGGGCAGGGCGGCGGGGGCGTCCCCCGCGCCGTGGTCGAGCACCAGGCCCGCCGCTGTGCCCTCGGCGCGAGCCAGGTGGAGCGCGATGCCGGCCCGGGCGAGGCGGCGCAGCACGCGCTGCCGCGCGCCCTCGGCGTGGCCGGCGAGCAGTCCGCCGGGGGGCGCCACGAGCGCGAGCGCCACCCTGCAGCCGGCGCGGCGAAAGGCCTCCGCGGCGGCGAGCGCGAGCTCCACGCCCGCCGCGCCGCCGCCCACGACCGCGAGCCGGCGCAGGCGCCCGGCGCGCGCGGCGGCGAGCCGCTGCGGCCAGGCGGCGAAGAAGGCCTGCAGCGGCTTCACCGCCAGCAAGCTGTCCGTCGGCAGGGCGTCGAGGGCGCGGGTGTCGACGAGGCTGCCGACGTCGAGCGACAGCAGGTCGAAGTCGTGCGTGGCGCCGGTGTCGTCGCGCAGGGCGTGGCGCCCGGCGTCGAGCGCCACCGCGGAGGCGAGGCACAGGCGCGCGCCGGCCGCGGCGGCGAGCGGGCGCAGGTCGATGCGGCAGTCCTCGGCGCGGCAGTGCCCGGCCATCCAGCTGGGCAGCATCCCCGAGTACCATTGCCAGGGCGAGGGCGTCAGCAGCACCGCCTCCACTGCGCGCGGGCGTCGCCGGGCGAGGGCCTGCAGGACAGCTAGCTGGGCGTGGCCGCCGCCGACGAGGAGGAGTCGCTTCATGGGGTCGAATGGGAAGGAGGCAGGATGGGGGCCGGATGATGGGGGCCGGATGATGCGGCGGGATCGAACTTCCCGAGCGTAAGGTTTTCCGAGACAGGTACGACAAAAGACCGTACCGGTGGCTGCGGATTCCGTAGCCACCGCAATAATCGATTTTCCGATGGAGACCCTCCGCATGCATGCCACCCTCCCGCTGCTCGAATCGCGCCGCTTTCCGCCGCTGCGCCGCGAGGCGACCACCACGCTGCAGGTGAACCTGGGCTATCGCTGCAACCAGAGCTGCGTGCATTGCCACGTCAATGCCGGTCCCGCGCGGACCGAGATGATGGACGCCGATACGCTGGCGCTGATCCCACAGGTGCTCGCCGCGCGCGCGATCGGCACGCTCGACCTCACCGGCGGCGCCCCCGAGCTGCATCCGGGCTTCCGCGCCCTGGTGCGGGAGGCGCGCGCGCTCGGCGTGCGCGTGATCGACCGCTGCAACCTCACCATCCTGTCCGAGCCGGGGCAGGAGGATCTGGCCGAGTTCCTCGCCGGGCAGGGCGTCGACGTCGTGGCCTCGCTGCCGTGTTATTCCGCGGACAATGTCGACCGCCAGCGCGGCAAGGGCGTGTTCGGGCGCAGCATCGCCGGCCTGCTGCGCCTGAACGCGCTCGGCTACGGCCAGCCCGGCAGCGGGCGGGTGCTGAACCTGGTGTACAACCCGCAGGGTCCGGTGCTGCCGCCCGACCAGGCCCGGCTCGAGGCCGACTACCGGCGTGAGCTCGCCGCGCACTTCGGCATCGTCTTCACCCACCTGTTCGCGCTCGCGAACATGCCGATCCAGCGCTTCGGCTCGACGCTGATCTCGAAGGGCCAGTTCAACGCCTACATGGAAATGCTGCAGGCCAGTCACCGTGACGAGAACCTCGCCGCGGTGATGTGTCGTGCGCTGGTCAGCGTGGACTGGCAGGGGCGCCTGTACGACTGCGACTTCAACCAGCAGCTCGGTCTGCCGCTGGGGGCGGAAGGGGCGCTCGACGACGGCCAGGCGGGAGAAGGGGCCGACCCGGTGACGCGCCCGGGCGGCCTGCATCTGCGCGACCTGCTCGCGGGCGACCTCGCCGGGGCGCCGATCCGCGTCGCCGGCCACTGCTTCGGCTGCACCGCGGGCAGCGGCTCGAGCTGCGGCGGCGCGCTCGAGGGCTGAGCGTGACGGGCTCGCATCCGGTCGCCCCCTGCGGGTCGCTCTCGATCGTCGTGCCGATGCTGAACGAGGCCGCGGCCTTGCCTGGCCTGCT
>ERZ761607.5248-NODE-5248-length-10804-cov-15.175086_pt1 | contig 10804 bp, 4 predicted proteins | sample MGYA00511164_ERZ761607 | MGnify/ENA primary metagenome ERZ761607 (study PRJEB28899, sample SAMN02445080) | bioreactor sludge metagenome | biome: EBPR sludge | place: Australia: Brisbane, Thorneside Wastewater Treatment Plant | collected 2011-06-22 ...
CATCTGATTCTGCCTGACCCAGCCTGTCCCGATTTATCGGGAACTTGTCGGGATGAAATTCGTCTAATTCGCGTAATTCGTGATCCTCATTTCCTTTAACACCTTGTCCTGATCCGCCTCCCGCTAATAACTGTGTTGCTGAATAATCCCAACCTGCTACAACTCCTTCCCAGCTATAAGGAAAATTTTGCATTATCTGTTGAAAACCTGAAAGTGCTGACTGATATTCACCAAGTTTCACTTTGCATTTCTGAATAAAATAATTACATCTCAATACAAGTGATGTGTTATTTCCGTTTGTTGAAATTACACTTTCAAGTTTCGTTTTATAATTTGTTATTTTTGTATCTATACTGTCATCTGTAACAAGTGTTGCAAAATAAACAGGCTGAATAACATTTATTAACCCTGCAGAGTCAGGGTATGTATTCAAAATCTCATTCCCAATTCTTGTTACATCATTAAATTTTCTTTTTCTCATTAAAACTTTTAAAGAATCGGATTTTAGTTTAAATAAATTTCCGGTCGTGACTTCCGTAACTTTATTACTTCCCTTATTCTCATTGCTCCCTCCTCCAATCCCGACAAACTTAGTCCATAATGTATCTTCTATATCACCAAAATAAACTATTTCATAACTTTCAGGACTGTAAATTTCACAATTATTATCTCCCGTATAAAAATTTAACGCACTAATATTTATTTCCCAGCTCAAATCCTGATTCAAATAATCAGGAGTATTATCTGCTTTAAAACAGTTATCAACAATACTTATATCATTAGTTGTAAAATAATCGTCATTAAATGTACCTGTAAAATGAGGAGATCCTGATTTTACATTAAATACATTAAATCCTTTATCCGCATCAAAATAAGAATTTTGTAAAATTATATTTGATGCCAAATCGCCTGATGTATTAAGTTTATTATAACCGCCTAAATAATAATTTCCCATTTCAGATTTCAGGTTAAAATAACTTCCTGCGTTTAGGTTTAGGTTATAATTTTCATAACCTGTGTTAGAAACTTCATTGTTATAAAAATCAATATACGAAACAGCTGAATGAATTCCGTTGTGAAAGCCTTCGATTTTATTGTTCCGGATTATGCCACCTGTTACATTGCTTAGGAAAATTGCATTATTAGAGTTTCCATCTCCTTCAAATGTATTCCATCTTATTAAAACCGGGATTTGATTAAATGAATAACCGAGAACCTGGACAACAGGAATTCCGGTTCCGTTTATATCAAAATAATTTCCTGTAATATCTATTGCTACATTTTCAAAATTCGGTTCACTTATGAAATTTGAACTTATTGCTCCACAATTAATTCGGTTACTCTCAACTGTAAAAGTTGAATTATAAATTAACATTTGAGGACAGTCAACTGCTGAGAGAATATAACTGGTACTTGGTGTATTTTCTTTAAGTTTTGAAAATTCTGTTTTATTTACTTTGATTAAATTACATCCGTTAAATTCGATTCCACCCCAGTCCTCACCATCTATTCCTCTCATTATAACTGTTGTCAAAGATGGATTTCCTATTAATGAATATCCGCAAGTGAACTCACCACCATTCATAATAATTCTTTTCCCTTCAGCAAAGTTAATTGTTGTTCCTTGAACTATATCAATATTATATCCACCATTATTAACATTATCATTACAATCTATTTCTAAACCACCAAATTCTTCATTCGTAACGAAAGTACCACCTTCCTGCATTACTGGAGAGAGTTTAAACAAATTTGCTTCTCCGGGTTCAAATTCACCAAGATTATGATAGATATCATTGTTTTTATCAAAGGTCAATACATCTGCTCCGGTATTCAGATCAGTAATTTTCCAGTTATTAAAATTTTGTAAATGTGATATATTAAATCTAATTTTTAATTTCCTATAATCTCCTTCTCCGGGGGTTGTTTCAGGTACACATCTTCTGTTTACAGCAACGAAATATTTACTTCTGTCGGTTGCAGGATTTAAAAAAGGATTTGGTTCATAAAATCCTATTTCCCAAAATCTTTCTTCCGGGTCGTCTTCAGGATCATACTCAAGTTGAGGATTTCGGTAAATACTTTTTATATCAGTCATAAATTCATGGTTTGCTCCTTCGCTGTGAACACTCCACCCACTTTTCCAGTTTATTTTATCAAGATGTGGTTTCCAGTTCTGTATTTTCAAATTCATCGCGGAGACATAATCCCATTTCTCCTGTCCATACATATTGTAAATTCTTCTGCCAGGTGAATTTAGTTCAAGCAGTCCTATAAACATAAATGAATCAGCAGGAGCAGGTTCAACAGTATCAGGGAAGTGAGTCTTTAACATATCTGAATAATGTGATATGGATCCATAAGTGGGCCAGCTATGACTTTGGTATGTGAATAAACTAAATCCGTCAGCTCCATGTGTTATACTTATACCAAATTGTGCCTGTATTTCTTCATTGGTTGGTTCTCTATTACCCCAGTACTTGCCTGTTGCATTTTTCCATTCCATATTTGCATGTATTTGTGGTTGTGCTAACATCATTGCTCGCGGTTGCATATAATCTGCATAGGTCTTATTTCTTACTAACTGGTATATATAACTTCCTTGTGGTGTGGGGTTATAAGGATCCCGGTAATCAAAGGATGATTCATCTGTTCGTGATGTTCTATCTCCAAAAACTCTTAACTGTAATGATTGATTGTATTCATTATTATTTTCAGCTTTCCAGTCATCGGAAAATCCTGTATTCAAATCTTTAAATTGAACCGGTAGATAACTCAAAACTTCATGAGCATCAAAACTGAAATAGTCCGGTTGAACTATATCTATCATTGCCTGATGATAAATCGTATCGTTTCTGAATCCATGTGTGTTAAAATAATTAGTTGTTACAAACTGAAATTTTATACTTGGATCAACTGACTTTATCAGATCTTTTATATATCTTGTTGATTTAAGACAGGAATATGCCATCTCATCTGCGAAAAATGCATATACTATATCTTTAAATGCGTTGACTTCTTCTATGACAAGATCATCATAATTGTCATCAGGATTAAACATTTTATCTGCCCAATCGGTCTGCACTGTCATTTTATCAAACCATACATCCACATTGCCAAACCAATATACCTGAAAGTCAACTTTGCAATGGGTTTCTAGATTCCATCTATAATCTTCAAAGTTTTCATTTAAACAACCCGCTGAATCTTTTCCGGAAAAGCGAAGAGAGTCTGGGGTTGGATTATCAAAAGTAAATTTATTTAAATATTGTCCATAATATTGATCAACATTATTCTTAAAATTATTTACTTTTACAATAATAGAATCCATAGTATGCCCATGGAAGTTTTTTATCACAACCGCTACTACAGGTCTGTAGTCAGTAGGACTGAAATCACTCTGCTTTATTCGCATTGTCGGTCTCAGTTTCCATTCTATCAAATCTGACCATTGCCAGTCTGTCAAATCTGAATGTTGAAGATTTTCATATATTCCTTTACATAGCCAACCGGCTGAGTTTGTCTGTGTATTTGCATATAATACACTCCTGCCACTATCGGTAGTATAGGTTACTCCGGTCATAATAGTATCATAACAAAATCCATAGTTAACTCTTTCTGATTGTGTCGATTCTTTTACCTCATAATCAACACTCTGGACATTAGTCAGGGTTTCTATCCTTGACCTGCCATATATTCCTTTCAGTCCCGCATTGTTCACTGTTGTCATCAGTCCTGATACATATCCTGAATATGTATTTAATTGTTCATAGAATCCTCCACCTAATGATTTTCCACTATCGTTTGGATCTGCTCCACTATATATATGTATCCCGTCATAGTTTAACTCTCCTTTATATCTGCCTAATTGATTTTCTACTGAATATGAATATTTTGGATCATTCTGCCCTAACCTGCCGTAATATTCCATATTATATATATAATTTATAAAATCTTTGGTTGGGGTTACTTGAGTATTTGATACTGTTGGTTTTAATACTTCTTTTATACTCATAGATGAACTTTCAGTATTTATTCCTGCAAATATTAAAAAATATACAATCGGGATTAGTGAAAATAAAACGATTTTTAAATAATATCTCTTTTTCATTTTTCTTTCTCTCCTTTCGGTTTAGCGGTTTTTATTAAAAAAAGTTAATTATTTTGTTTTTTAAAGCTTTAATTTTATAACACTCACAATCAAGTTCCCGACATATCAGGACTGTCAGGGACATAATCTCACTCCGTTCGTTTGAATGACTGTAATGACACTTGTTTTATAAATACTCCCGACAAAAGACATCGGGACTCACGATAAAATAGCTATCGCTATTTTATCATTAGCATTTTTTTTGTGTCAATAGTTTTATCGTTTATATTTAATGTATAGAAATAAACTCCTGATGTTAAATTGTTACTATTAAAGTCTGTTTCATAAGTTCCTGATGAGAAATTTTGATTTATAATCTCTGATATTAATTTACCTGAAATATCATAAATTGTTATTTTTACATTTACATTATTACCTTTAACTGAAAATCTAATCTTTGTAGTTGGATTAAATGGATTTGGATAGTTCTGGTATAATATATAATCTGTTGGAAGTTCTGTTCCGATTTGTGTAATTGATGATAATCCTCCTCCGTCTGTGGTATGTACTATACCACTACCTCCTGCCCAGGCTTTTAAACTGTCAAAAGAACTTATTCCTAGGCTTGCAATCGTAGATGTTTGATAAAACCAAATTCCACCTCCATCCAATGTTTTAGCAATTCTACCTGAATTTTGTGTTGCCCATCCAACAGAATCATCTGCAAATGACATCTTTCCACCTGTTGCTGTTGATGGTGACATTGTCCAGTTAAATCCTCCGTTGGTTGTTGTGTATGTCCTTCCTGATGTTACTACTCCGTTATCTGCATTAAAAAAATATACATCTCCTAATCCTGCCGGAAAACTATACTGTAAATTCCAATTCAATCCGCTATTGGTAGTGCGGTATAAACTGCCACTCGAATGACCACTTACAAACCAGCCGGTGTCACTATTTAAAAAATACATCTGTAAAGGTCGAGCACTCGCTCCTGCTTGTAATTGCCAGCTACTACCTCCGTTTGTTGTCCTGTATAAGCCTCCAAATAAATCATTTGAACATATCCATCCTGAATCACTATTAATAAAAAATATGTCATCTAAATATACTCCACTTGGAACTTGTAATCTTTCCCAATTTATTCCGCTATTCGTGGTCTTCAATAATGTCATCATCGCACTACCATTAGAACCACCACCTATGTATCCTGTGTTTAGATTTATAAACTGAACAGAAGTAAATTTCTCAAAACTAAAAAAATTTATAAACCAATTTTCACCTCCATTTGTAGTTTTAAATATATATCCGGTATCACTTGAATTGAATGATCCATTAGTTACAGCCCAACCGTTTAAAGTATCAATAAAGGTAATATCATTTATTACGTCATTCACAGGTCTTACTTGCGGAAACCATCCAGGTGGAGGTGGTGCATTGCCCGGAAAACTCGTCGCAAGAAATATAAAACATAATTCTAATAGTATCAGGTTCTTCATCACCTAAAAGGTTATTCTTTATTAAACATTAATAAAACTAAATTGCAAATCTTAATTACAATCTATAAACTTTCTTTTAAAGTTGCAATATCAAATTAGTAAACTATAAATCTCTATAAATTTGAGGTAAATAGCTCATCACTTCATGAGCATGAAAACTGAAATAGTCCGGTTGAACTATATCTATCATTGCCTGATGATAAATCGTATCGTTTCTGAATCCATGTGTGTTAAAATAATTAGTTGTTACAAACTGAAATTTTATACTTGGATCAACTGACTTTATCAGATCTTTTATATATCTTGTTGATTTAAGACAGGAATATGCCATCTCATCTGCGAAAAATGCATATACTATATCTTTAAATGCGTTGACTTCTTCTATGACAAGATCATCATAATTGTCATCAGGATTAAACATTTTATCTGCCCAATCGGTCTGCACTGTCATTTTATCAAACCATACATCCACATTGCCAAACCAATATACCTGAAAGTCAACTTTGCAATGGGTTTCTAGATTCCATCTATAATCTTCAAAGTTTTCATTTAAACAACCCGCTGAATCTTTTCCGGAAAAGCGAAGAGAGTCTGGGGTTGGATTATCAAAAGTAAATTTATTTAAATATTGTCCATAATATTGATCAACATTATTCTTAAAATTATTTACTTTTACAATAATAGAATCCATAGTATGCCCATGGAAGTTTTTTATCACAACCGCTACTACAGGTCTGTAGTCAGTAGGACTGAAATCACTCTGCTTTATTCGCATTGTCGGTCTCAGTTTCCATTCTATCAAATCTGACCATTGCCAGTCTGTCAAATCTGAATGTTGAAGATTTTCATATATTCCTTTACATAGCCAACCGGCTGAGTTTGTCTGTGTATTTGCATATAATACACTCCTGCCACTATCGGTAGTATAGGTTACTCCGGTCATAATAGTATCATAACAAAATCCATAGTTAACTCTTTCTGATTGTGTCGATTCTTTTACCTCATAATCAACACTCTGGACATTAGTCAGGGTTTCTATCCTTGACCTGCCATATATTCCTTTCAGTCCCGCATTGTTCACTGTTGTCATCAGTCCTGATACATATCCTGAATATGTATTTAATTGTTCATAGAATCCTCCACCTAATGATTTTCCACTATCGTTTGGATCTGCTCCACTATATATATGTATCCCGTCATAGTTTAACTCTCCTTTATATCTGCCTAATTGATTTTCTACTGAATATGAATATTTTGGATCATTCTGCCCTAACCTGCCGTAATATTCCATATTATATATATAATTTATAAAATCTTTGGTTGGGGTTACTTGAGTATTTGATACTGTTGGTTTTAATACTTCTTTTATACTCATAGATGAACTTTCAGTATTTATTCCTGCAAATATTAAAAAATATACAATCGGGATTAGTGAAAATAAAACGATTTTTAAATAATATCTCTTTTTCATTTTTCTTTCTCTCCTTTCGGTTTAGCGGTTTTTATTAAAAAAAGTTAATTATTTTGTTTTTTAAAGCTTTAATTTTATAACACTCACAATCAAGTTCCCGACATATCAGGACTGTCAGGGACATAATCTCACTCCGTTCGTTTGAATGACTGTAATGACACTTGTTTTATAAATACTCCCGACAAAAGACATCGGGACTCACGATAAAATAGCTATCGCTATTTTATCATTAGCATTTTTTTTGTGTCAATAGTTTTATCGTTTATATTTAATGTATAGAAATAAACTCCTGATGTTAAATTGTTACTATTAAAGTCTGTTTCATAAGTTCCTGATGAGAAATTTTGATTTATAATCTCTGATATTAATTTACCTGAAATATCATAAATTGTTATTTTTACATTTACATTATTACCTTTAACTGAAAATCTAATCTTTGTAGTTGGATTAAATGGATTTGGATAGTTCTGGTATAATATATAATCTGTTGGAAGTTCTGTTCCGATTTGTGTAATTGATGATAATCCTCCTCCGTCTGTGGTATGTACTATACCACTACCTCCTGCCCAGGCTTTTAAACTGTCAAAAGAACTTATTCCTAGGCTTGCAATCGTAGATGTTTGATAAAACCAAATTCCACCTCCATCCAATGTTTTAGCAATTCTACCTGAATTTTGTGTTGCCCATCCAACAGAATCATCTGCAAATGACATCTTTCCACCTGTTGCTGTTGATGGTGACATTGTCCAGTTAAATCCTCCGTTGGTTGTTGTGTATGTCCTTCCTGATGTTACTACTCCGTTATCTGCATTAAAAAAATATACATCTCCTAATCCTGCCGGAAAACTATACTGTAAATTCCAATTCATCCCGCTGTTCGTCGTGCGGTATAAACTGCCACTCGAATGACCACTTACAAACCAGCCGGTGTCTTGATTTAAAAAATACATTTGCTTAGGACGTGTTCCTGAGCCTGTCTGACGTTCCCAGTTTAATCCTCCATTTATCGTCTTATACATACCTCCTTCGAATGGCTCATCACTGCATAACCAACCTGTTGTTTCATTTATAAAAAATAAATCTATTATAGGATAAGTGGATAAACTTATTACATTAAACCAGTTTAACCCCCCATCTGTTGTCTTTAAAACTACTCCAGGAGGTGCTGATCCTACTGAATAACCTGTATTTTCATTTAACAACTGAATGGATGTAAGAAAATATTTATTTTTATATTGTATATTCCAATTTTCTCCTCCGTTTGAAGTATAAAGAATATAAGCGGAATCCTCTGCCGGTGATCTTCTTGCTGTTGCCCATCCTTTCAATGAATCAATAAAACAAATATCAGTTAAATATATATCACTACGAGGCATCACTTGCGGAAACCATCCCGCTGGAGGTGGTGCATTGCCGGGAAAACTCGTCGCTAAAAATATAAAACATAATTCTAATATTATCATGTTCTTCATCGCTGATAGATTTATTCTCTCTTTTAGATTAATAAAAATTTAACGTAATTACATTTTTAATAAATTACAATACTTTTTTATTCCCATTTTAGAACTGAGAATAAAATTTGATAAAATGTTTTTTTATAGAATTATTTGTAATAGTAAATTATTAATTTGTGAAATTTTAGGTATTATAATCTATTTTAATTTTGTTATTTGAAGTTAAATTTCAATTTTACTATTCGTTTTGTAAATTGAATATTAAAAAAATATGAAATACAAACTAACGCAAATGGTGAAGTCGGCGGGGTGTGCGGCGAAGATTTTTCCGGATATTCTCTCAGAGGCGTTGAAAGATGTTAAATGGGCTACTAATGAAAATGTTATTGTCGGATTTGATGGAAAGGATGATGCCGGGGTTTATAAAATAAATGATGACCTTGTAACAATTCATACTACTGATTTTTTTACTCCTGTGGTTGATGATCCTTATACTTTCGGGCAAATCGCTGTGACAAATGCTCTCAGTGATATTTATGCTATGGGTGGTGTTCCTATAAATGCTCTGAACATTGTCGCTTTTCCTCAAACTGAAGATTTAAATATACTCAAAGAAATATTATCAGGCGGTTCGGATAAAATAAATGAATCAGGTGCAGTTATTATAGGTGGACATTCGGTTGATATTCCTACAATTCTCTATGGTATGGCTGTTACAGGAATTTCAAATCCCAAAAAAATTAAAACAAATCAAAATGCTAAAGATGGTGATTTATTAATTCTTACGAAAAAATTAGGAACGGGTATGTTGAATAATTTAATTAAGTTTGATAATCTCTCAGACGAATCCGATGAATATAAAGAACTTATTAATTCAATGACTCGGTTGAATAAAAATGCATCAGAAATAATGGTAAAACATAATGCTAATGCTTGCACTGATATTACAGGGTTCGGACTTGCCGGACATTCAATGCAGATGGCAAAAGCATCAGGTGTAAATTTAATTTTTAATATTAATGAATTATCGGTTTTAAACGGGGTTGATACTGCGATTTCTAAAAAATTATGGACTCGTGGAGATAAAAGCAACAGGGATTACACGGCAAAAAATATAGAATTCATAGGGAATATTAATGAAGAAAAACTTCATATAATATATGATCCTCAAACTGCCGGAGGTTTATTGATTTCAATCCCTGAGAAATTTGCTTATGAATGTCTGAATGAAATTAAAAATGGAGGTGATGAAAATGCGGTTATAATAGGAGAAGTAAAAGAATCTAAAGGTAATGGAAAAATTATATTTAAATTTTAAAAACGATAAAGAATTATTTGAGTTTATTAGACACACTGATATTTCAAATACTCCTGAACTGAAGGATGTATTTGAAAAATATACAATCGAAAGCATTGATATTGATTCTGCACTCCAAAATATTAACGATGATGTTATAATCCTTGATGCAAGGTCTGAAAAAGAATTTGAAACCTCACATTTTCCAAATGCGATTAATTTCCCGGTTTTAAAAAATGGTGAAAGACATTTTGTAGGAAATTTATATAAAAATTATTCACAGAAATCTGCCGTTTGGTTGGCAATTCAATATGCCTCAGAGAAATATGAAAATCTGAAGGAAAGTCTGACAAGTATTCCTAATTTTGAATCTAAACAAATTTATGTTTATTGTTGGAGAGGCGGTGGAAGAAGCAAATATCTCTCGAAAATGATTTTGGATTTATTTCCCGAAAAAAAAGTTAATTTCATTAAAGGTGGGTTTAAATCTTACAGACACTGTGCTCTTAAATTTTTCGAATCTGAAATACAAAGTTATAATTTTATTGAACTAACAGGGCTAACCGGTTGCAATAAAAGCAAATTAATTGAACTTTGTTCAACTGAAATTCCAAGCATAAATTTAGAACTTGCGGCTCGACACCAGTCAAGTTTATTCGGAAAAATTCCTTATCAAATCAGAGGTTTTTCTGAAGTTAAAGATCAGTCATCCTTTGAAAATAATTTATATAATGAATTTCTAAAATGCGTTAAACCTGATAGTAACGACTTCCCTTATTTAATTGAAAGCGAAAGTAGAAAAATTGGGAATTTTGTAATTCCTCCTAATTTATATCAGAAGATTTCAGAGGCGAAAAGTATTCTTATTGAATCAACTCTTGAAGAAAGGATAAATGTTATTAAAGAAGATTATTTTATGTATGATATGCGTGGATTACCATTAATCCTGAAAGTTTTTACTGAAAAAAGTGACTTTTTTAAACAGCAATTGAG
>ERZ761607.5250-NODE-5250-length-10803-cov-13.209341_pt1 | contig 10803 bp, 9 predicted proteins | sample MGYA00511164_ERZ761607 | MGnify/ENA primary metagenome ERZ761607 (study PRJEB28899, sample SAMN02445080) | bioreactor sludge metagenome | biome: EBPR sludge | place: Australia: Brisbane, Thorneside Wastewater Treatment Plant | collected 2011-06-22 ...
TATAGCGCAGCGCGTTGGCGATCAGGTTGGAGAGGATGCGTTCGAGCAGCGCCGGGTCGGATTCGACCCACAGCCCGGTCGGTCTGAAAACCAGGGCCTCCGGCCGGTCGACCGCAACACCGCGGAATGACGAGGCCAGCCGCTCCAAGAGCGGGTTCAGTGCAAAGGGACGGATCTCGGGCCTGATTCCCTCAACGTCAAGACGCGAGATGTCGAGCAGGGAATCGAATAGCTGGCGCAGCTGGCCGGTCGAGGCGGAGATCTGCCGCGACAGCCGCGGCAGCTCGTCGGCGTTGCCGGCCTGGATCTGCCGCTGCAGGTCGGCGGCGAACAGCGCCAGCGCATGCAGGGGCTGGCGCAGATCGTGGCTGGCCGCGGCCAGGAAGCGGCTCTTGGCGCGGCTGGACTGTTCGGCCTGGTCCTTCTGCAGCGACAGTTCCGCGGTGGCGGCCTCGACCCGCTCCGCGAGCCGGTCACGGCCGGCCGCCAGTTCTTCGGTCAGGGCATGGAGGTCGCGAACCTGGCCGTGCACCAGCAGCCCGCCGGCAAGCACGACGAGGGTGACGACCAGGGCGAGGGTTCCCACCTGCACAAGATGGCCGCGCCACGAAGCGAGTACGCTGGACTCGGGGAGGATGGTGAGCACGCGCAGGTCGGCGAAATCGGGAACCGGCGCCAGCGCGGCGATCAGTCCGTCGCCGCGGGCGACGCCGGATGCGGGCAACCAGTCGCGCAACCGGCCGGCGTAGAGAACATCGACGGCGCTGGCGCCGAGAACCGGCGATTGCCTGCTGGTCTCGGTCGGCCGGCAGGAGGCGACGACCTGTCCGCGGGCATTGATGATGACCGTCTCGAAATCCTCGGCCAGCCGGTTGGACCAGCAATGGCTGGAAAAATAGGAGGGCTCGATGGAGGCGATGACGACGCCGGCGAATTTGCCTCGGGCATCGTCGATGCGCCGCGTCAGAGCATAGGTGTAGCGGCCTGAATTGCGGCCGATGTAGGGGCCGAAGGTGGTTGCCGGACTTCCCTGTTCGAGCGCGACGAAATAGGGCCGGTCACGAACATTGACGCGTGGCGGCGGGAAATAGGTCGAGATGAAGCGTTGCTCGCCGTCGCGGTCGAAGAGGATCAGGTCACGCAGCTGGGGCAGCGAGCGGGTATGGTGCTCGGCGATGTAGCTCCAGCCGTGGCCGGCTTCCCAGGTCGGCCACTCCGGGTGGTTGCCCGACAGGTCGCTGGCAATCTCGCGCAGCAGGATGTCGAGGGCTTCGTAGGTGCGCGCCGTGTGTTCGCCGAGCATGGTCGCGAACTGTTCGGCCCGCGCGGCGCCGAGATCCAGTTCCCGCTGGCGGGAGAGGAGGACGTCGCCGACGACGAAGGCGACCACGGCGAGCGTGCCGAGCAGCGCGACTATCAGGGCGAGCAGGTCGGGGCGACGGCGGATCATCCCGGCGCCGGGTAGAAAAGCCACGCCAGCGGCATGACCGCCGCGTGAACGAGGCGCCACGGCCACGGCTGCCGGGACAGCGTGGCGAAGGCGAAAGCGACGCCGCCGATGGCGAGGCAGGTCTCCCGCCACGGCATGACTTCCGCCCGCCAGCCGAAATAGGGCCAGGCCAGCGAAAGGACGAGGACGATGGCCGCCGCTTGCAGGGCCAGCTGGCGATACGGGGTCGGTGGCATGACCGGATTCTATGCCATCAGCGCTCGGGCAATATCTTTCCCGGGTTGAGCAGGTTGTGCGGGTCGAGCGCGGTTTTGAGCGCCCGCATGACGTCGACCGCAACCGGCCCGTGTTCGGGCTCCAGGTAATGGCGCTTGCCCAGTCCGATGCCGTGCTCGCCGGTGCACGTGCCTTCCATGGCGATGGCGCGCTCGACGACGCGCTTGCCGACCCACGCCGCCTCGGCCATGTCCCGCGGGTTGTCGCGGTCGACCAGGACGACGAGGTGGAAATTGCCGTCGCCGACGTGACCGAAGAGGGCGATCGGAATATGGACCCGGGCGATGTCGGCGCTCGTTTCGGCGATGCATTCGGCCAGCCGCGAGATCGGCACGCAGACGTCGGTCGGGAAGCAGCGGCAGCCCGGCTTGAGCTGCAGGCAGGCGAAATAGGCGTCGTGGCGCGCCTGCCACAGGCGGCTGCGGTCCTCGGGGCGCGTCGCCCAGGCGAAATTGGCGCCGCCCAGCTCGCCGGCGATGGCCTGGACGGTCTCGGACTGCTCGGCGACGCCGGCCGGGCTGCCGTGGAATTCGAAGAACAGTGTCGGCGCCTCGGCCAGCGCCGTCTTGCTGAACAGGTTGATCGCCTGCAATGACAGCGCGTCGAGCAGTTCGATGCGCGCCACCGGCACGCCGAGCTGGATGGTCTGGATCACCGTCCGCACCGCCGCGTCCACGTTCGGGAAGGTGCACACCGCGGCCGAGATGGCTTCGGGAATCGGGTAGAGCTTCACCGTCAGCTCGGTCATGATGCCGAGCGTGCCTTCCGAGCCGACCAGCAGCCGGGTCAGGTCGTAGCCGGCCGACGACTTGCGGGCGCGGCCGCCGGTCTTCATGACGCGGCCGTCGGCGAGCACCGTCGTGGTGGCCAGCACGTTGTCCTTCATTGTCCCGTAGCGCACGGCGTTGGTGCCCGAGGCGCGGGTCGCCGCCATGCCGCCGAGCGTCGCGTCGGCGCCGGGATCGATGGGGAAGAAGAGTCCCGTTCCCTTCAGCGCGTCATTCAGCTGTTTGCGCGTGACGCCGGCTTCGACCACGGCGTCGCCGTCCTCGGCATGGATGGCGACGATGCGGTTCATGCCGGAAAGATCGAGCGAGATGCCGCCGCCCGGCGCCAGCACATGGCCTTCGACCGAACTGCCGACGCCGTAGGGGATGACCGGCACGCCATGTTCGGCGCACAGGCGGACGACGAGCGCGACTTCGGCGGTGCTTTCGGCCATGACGACACCGTCGGGCAGCAGCGGCTCATGGACGGATTCGTCGCGGCCGTGCTGCAGGCGGGTCGATTCGCCGCAGGAAAAGCGCGGGCCGAAGTGCTCGGCGAGGGATTGCCGGAGTCCCTGCGGCAACCCGGAAACTGGTGTGGCGTTACTCATGGGAAAGGAAAAGCGAGGCATTGTCGACGTCGCTTTGCGTGCGGCCATCGTGCAGTGCGTTGACGAACTTGCGCCAGACCAGGTCGGGCTCGCCGATCTGGAATCCGTAGCGGTGGCTGCCCTGGTATTCCACGTCCTGGACATTGCGCACGAGCAGCACCGAGGTCTCCAGGCGGCCGAGTTGGACTAGGGCGGTGAGCCAGGTGTCGACCTGTACCGGTTGCTGGGCGCGGGCGCGGAACCCGTAGCGCGAAACGTCGCTGACCTCGATCGGGATCGCCGCTTCCTTGCCTTCGGCCGATGAAAGGCGTCCGGGACATCTCACCGAAAAGCGCCGGTGCTGGCGGACCAGCGAACCGCCGGCCGGCAGCGGCAGCGGCGGCAGTACCCGCCGGTAGTCGGGAAGATCGTAGATGGCATGCAGCAGCGCCTTCTGGCGGTCGCTCAGGTTGGCGAAGACACGCGTCTTGCGGTTGAAGAAATGGTCGAGCAGGGCCGGCGTCATGACCGGATCGCTGGCCGTCGAGGAGCGCCGGCCGGGCACTTCGATGTTGGGCAAATGCATGGCGACGAAATAGTGGTGCAGATCCCGGCGCAGCGGCCTGCCGCCATAGGCCTTGCGCAGGATCTCCGGCGCGTGCCCGAGATCGAGCGTGGCGCCGACCGCCGGCGCGCCGTTGACGAAGTCGTAGCCGGGGACGGCGTTGGCCGACAGGCGGCGGAAAAAGAGCAACGATTCGTAGGTGTCGCTATGCCGCGGGTTGACCGCGATGACCAGGTGCCGCGTGTCGAAGACGGTCGCGCAGTATTCGTACAGGCACTTCATCAACGGCATCAGGATCATCCCGCCCTGCTGCCGGAAGGCGGGATGGATGGCCAGCCCCGATACCTCGGCGATGTTGCCGCGTTTGGCGCGCACGCTGGTCAGGTCGAAGATCCGCTGCAGCGGCAGGCCGATCGCGCTCTCGCGGATCAGCGACAGCGTCCCGACGACCTTGTTGTCGAACAGCGCGCACAGCGTGGTGGTGGTCGGCAGGGCGTTATAGAGGGTCACCCGCATTCCGGAGGGGTCGGGGTCCATGTAGCCCTGCCTGACATAGGCATCATGCAGCAGCCGGAAACAGGCCTCGAGTTCTTCGCGGGTTTCGGCGATCCTGAAGACCAGCCGCGGGCTTGGCGCGGGATCGTAATGGGCGAAGAAGCGCAGGACGCGATACCTCTTCCTGCGCGGAAGCGGCAGGAGAAACTGCCGAACCGCCCGGTCGACGAGATCCTTCAGGAGCCGGATGGGTCGCATCGCGAATGCCAGGTTATTGTCCTTTCCTGAGGTCATCATAGCACCTTGTTATTGACACGGCTCCGGCGCCTCCGGACAATCGCCTGTCGCAAACAATTCCCGGCATCACCCACAATTCAGGAGACCCATCGATGCAAACCAAGCTTTCTGCAATTGCCCTCGCGGTTGCCGCCGCCCTCGCCCTCGGCGCCTGCGGCAAGAAGGAAGAGCCGAAGCCGGCAGCCGCCCCGGCGGCGCCGGCGCCCGCCGCCAAGCCGGTCATCATCGTCAAGCTCGGTCATGTGGCGCCGATGACGGGTCCGCAGGCACACCTCGGCAAGGACAACGAATACGGAGCGCGCCTGGCGGTCGAGGAATTGAATGCCCAAGGCATGGAAATCGGTGGCGCCACGGTCAAGTTCGAGTTGCTCGCCGAGGACGATGCCGCCGATCCCAAGCAGGGCGCCATCGTTGCCCAGAAGCTGGTAGATGCCAAGGTTCAGGGCGTCATCGGCCACCTCAATTCCGGGACCACCATCCCGGCTTCCAAGCTGTATTCCGACGCCGGCATCCCGCAGATTTCCGGTTCCGCGACCAACCCGAAATACACGCAACAGGGCTTCAAGACGGCCTTCCGCGTGATGGCCAACGACGTCCAGCAGGGTCAGGCGCTCGGTGACTTCGCCGCCAAGCAGGGGGTCAAGACCGTCGCCATCGTCGATGACCGCACCGCCTACGGCCAGGGTCTCGCCGACGAGTTCCGGAAGGCGGCCGAAGCCGCCGGCATCAAGGTCGTCGCCAGCGAATACACCAACGACAAGGCCACCGACTTCAAGGCCATCCTGACCAAGATCAAGTCGACCAAGCCGGATCTCGTCTTCTTCGGCGGCATGGACGCCCAGGGCGGCCCGATGGCCAAGCAGATGAAGGAGCTTGGCATAAAGGCCAGGTTCCTCGGCGGCGATGGCGTATGCACGCCGGAATTCATGAAGCTGGGCGGCGAAGCCAGCGAGGGCCACTACTGCTCGCTGCCGGGCATGCCGCTCGAGAAACTGGCCAAGGGTCCGGAATTCAAGGACAAGTTCAACAAGAAGTTCGGCGCCGAGATCCAGCTTTACGCGCCCTATGTCTACGACGCCGTGATGGTGATGGCCGATTCGATGAAGCGCGCCGGTTCCGTCGAGCCGGGCAAGTACCTGCCCGAGGTCGGGAAGACCAGCCATGACGGGGTGACCGCGCTGATCGCCTTCGACGAGTTCGGCGACCTCAAGGGCGGCGCGATCTCGGTCTATCAGTACAAGAGCGGCAAGCTCGATTATGTCGAGACCATCGGCGGCGGCGCCGTCGCCGCGGTGAAGGAGGCGGCGGCCGAGGTCAAGGAGGCGGCCAAGGCGGTGGCCGGCGCCGCGACAGCGGCCGGTTCCGATGCCGTCAAGGCCGGCGCCGAGGCGGTGAAGGACGCCGCCGAGGCGACCAAGGCCGCGGTCGAGAAGAAGTAAGGTCAGTAAGGTCAGCCCGTACTGAACAAGACGGCGCCGCTTGGCGCCGTTTGTTCATGTTACGGTCAACCGTCCAAAAATGGATATTTTCCTCCAGCAGATCATCAACGGCCTCGTCCAGGGCAGCATCTACGCGCTCGTCGCGCTGGGGTACACGATGGTGTACGGGATCATGGGCCTGATCAATTTCGCCCATGGCGAAGTGGTGATGATCGGCACGCTGGTCACCATCACCGTCGCCAGCCTGCTGATCAAGGCCGGTCTGCCGCTGGCGGTCGCCGGTCTGGCCGGTCTCGCCGCCGCGGTGCTGGCCTGCATGGCCCTCGGCTGGGCACTCGAGCGCGTCGCCTACCGGCCGTTGCGCGGTGCGCCGCGGCTGACGCCGCTGATCACGGCGATCGGCATGTCGATCGTCCTGCAGAACGTCGCGATGATCGTCTGGGGGCGCAACTACATGACCTTTCCGCCGCTGCTGCCGAAGATCCATTTCGAGTTGGCCGGCGCCCACTTCACGGCGGTGCAGGTGATCATCGTCGTCGTTTCGGGACTGACGATGGGCGGTCTCGTCCTCCTCGTCTATCGCACCCGGCTCGGCATGGCGATGCGCGCCACCGCGCAGAACCCGCAGGTGGCGAGCCTGATGGGGGTCAACAGCAACCGCGTCATTTCCGCCGCCTTCGTCATCGGCTCGGCGCTGGCCGCGCTGGCCGGCGTCATGGTCGGCACCTACTACGAAATCGCCCATTACCAGATGGGCTTCATGCTCGGCCTCAAGGCGTTCACCGCGGCCGTGCTCGGCGGCATCGGCAACCTGGCGGGGGCGATGGCCGGCGGCATCCTGCTCGGCATCATCGAGGCGCTCGGGGCGGGCTACATCGGCGACCTGACCGGCGGCTTCCTCGGCAGCCATTACCAGGACATCTTCGCCTTCGTCGTGCTGATCGTCGTGCTGATGTTCAAGCCGTCGGGTCTATTCGGCGAAAAGACCGGAGACCGGGCATGATGCAGCCACCCCTGCTCGCCGATACGTCGTTGGCCGCGCCCGTCGCCGCCTCGCCGTACATCGGTACTGTCTCGGCGCCGGCGGGCTTGCCGCCTCGTCTCGCCTGCGCATGGGAGGCTGCATGAGCAAGTGGCTCAACCCGCGTTCGGCGACCGGTATCCTGCTGATCGCCGTGGCGCTGATCGCGCTGCCCTTCGTCGCCGCGCTGGGCGGCCAGGCGTGGGTGCGCATCGTCAACTTCGCCATCCTCTACATCTTCCTGGCGCTCGGGCTGAACATCGTCGTCGGCTTCGCCGGCCTGCTCGACCTCGGCTACATCGCCTTCTATGCGGTCGGCGCCTATACCTGGGCCTTGCTCGCCAGTCCGCATTTCGGGCTGCACTGGCCGTTCTGGGCGATCCTGCCGATCGGCGCCGTCATTGCCTGCTTCTTCGGCGTGCTGCTCGGTTCGCCGACGCTCAAGCTGCGCGGCGACTATCTGGCCATCGTGACCCTCGGCTTCGGCGAGATCGTGCGCATCTTCCTCAACAATCTCAACGCGCCGATCAATGTCACCAACGGTCCGCAGGGAATCACCCTGATCGATCCGGTGGCGATCGGGGATTTCCGCTTTTCCGGCGCCAGCGAGATTTTGGGCGTTTCCCTGAGTGGACCGCAGAAGTACTACTTTCTGCTGGTCGCGCTGGCGATCTTCGTCATCATCATCAACCTGCGGCTGCAGCATTCCCGGATCGGCCGTGCCTGGCAGGCCATCCGCGAGGACGAGATCGCCGCCAAGGCGGTCGGCATCAACACGCGCAACATCAAGCTCCTCGCTTTCGCCATGGGCGCCAGCTTCGGCGGAATTGCCGGCGGCATCTTCTCGGCGATGCAGGGCTTCGTTTCCCCGGAGAGCTTTTCGCTGATCGAGTCGATCATGATCCTCGCCATGGTGGTCCTCGGCGGCATGGGGCACATCCCCGGCGTCATTCTCGGGGCGGTGTTGCTGACGGTCCTGCCGGAGGTCCTGCGCTACGGCGTCGGGCCGTTGCAGGTGGCCGTTTTCGGCAGGATGCTGATCGATCCGGAAAGTCTGCGCATGCTGATCTTCGGTCTCGCGCTGGTGCTCGTCATGCGCTTCAAGCCGGCCGGGCTGTGGCCCTCGCCCGAGCGCAAGCGCGAACTGCAGGGCGATGCCTGATGGCCGATATCCTGCTCGAAGCGCGCGCCGTCGCCAAGCACTTCGGCGGCGTGAAGGCGCTGCGCGAGGTCTCGCTGACCATCCGCCAGGGCGAGATCTACGGGCTGATCGGCCCCAACGGCGCCGGCAAGACGACCTTCTTCAACTGCATGACCGGGCTGTACGTCCCGGACGGCGGCGGTTTCACCTTCGCCGGCGCGCCGCTGCTCGCCGCCGCGCCGCACAAGGCCGCCGAACGCGGGATCGCCCGGACTTTCCAGAACATCCGCCTGTTCGCCAACATGACCGCGCTCGAGAACGTCATGGTCGGGCGTCACGTGCGGACCCGGGCCGGCGTTTTCGGCGCGATGCTGATGAATGCCGCGACGCGTGACGAGGAGGCCGCCATCCGCCAGCGCGCCATCGAGCTGCTGCATTACGTGGCCATTGCCGACCGCGCCGGCGACCTCGCCAAGAACCTGTCCTATGGCGATCAGCGGCGGCTGGAAATCGCCCGGGCGCTGGCCACCGAGCCCAGCCTGCTCTGTCTCGACGAGCCGGCGGCGGGGATGAACGCCACCGAAACGGCGGAACTGCGCAGCCTGATCGACGGCATCCGCCGCGACGGCACCACCGTCCTGCTGATCGAACATGACGTCAAGCTGGTCATGGGACTCTGCGACCGCGTCGCGGTGCTCGACTACGGCGCGCTGGTCATCGAGGATGTGCCCGCTGTCGTCCAGAAGGATCCACGCGTCATCGAGGCTTACCTCGGTGCTTGAGGTGACCGGACTCCGCGTCGCCTACGGCGGCATCCAGGCGGTGCGCAGCATCACCTTCCACGTCAACGAGGGCGAAATGGTCGCCCTGATCGGCGCCAATGGCGCCGGCAAGACGAGCACGCTGAAGGCGATCGCCCGCGTCCTCCAGGCGGCCGGCGGCGACATCCATTTCTGCGGCGAGAAGATCACGCGCAGCGCCGCGCACGACATCATCCGCAAGGGCATCGCGCTGGTGCCGGAGGGGCGCGGCGTCTTTCCGCGCCTGACCGTCGCCGAGAACCTGGCGATGGGCGCTTTCGTCCGCAATGACAAGGGGGGGATCGCCGACGATCTCGAACAGGTCTATGGCCATTTTCCGCGCCTGCGGGAGCGCGCGGTCCAGCTTGCCGGGACGCTCTCGGGCGGCGAGCAGCAGATGCTCGCCATTGGCCGCGCCCTGATGAGCCGGCCGAAACTCCTCCTCCTCGATGAGCCGTCGATGGGGCTGGCGCCGCTCATGGTGCACAAGATCTTCGAAGTCATCCGCGCCGTCGCCGCCCAGGGAATGACCATCCTGCTGATCGAGCAGAACGCCAGGCTGGCGCTGCAAACCAGCCAGCGCGGCTACGTCATGGAAAGCGGCGAAATCACGCTGAACGGCGAAGCCGCGCTGCTCCTCGACGACCCGAAGGTGCGCGCCGCCTACCTGGGCGAGTAGCGTGCGCGGGTTGGCGGTGGCCGGCGTCCGGATCAGGGCTGGCCGCCGGTCCGGAAAGACCCCTTTGGCGGAAACCAGCGTTTGATGGAAGAAGACGGCAGAACCGACGAACAGTTGATGCTGGCCTACGGTGACGGCAGCGTCGAGGCTTTCGAGATCCTGTACGGCCGCTGGCGGCGTCCGGTCTATCGCTTTCTGGTTCGCCAGTGCGCCAGCGCCGGCATTGCCGACGAACTGTACCAGGACGTCTGGTTGCGCGTGGTCAATGCCCGCCGCCGGTACACGGTGGCGGCAAGGTTCTCGACGTGGCTGTTTCGCATCGCCCACAACCGGCTCATCGACCACTGGCGCGCCGAGAGCCGGAAGCCCGTGGCCGAGATGCCCGTGGCGGACGATTGCGCGACCGGCCCTCTGGACAAGGTCGCGGCGCCGGATGAACTGCAACCGGAGAGACTCATGGAACGCAAGGATCTGGCAGCCCTGGTGGCCGGCGCCGTGGATTCGCTGCCCGGCGCGCAGCGCGAAGCCTTCCTGCTGCACGAGGAGGGTGGCTTGACCGTCGACGAAATTGCCGCGCTGACGGGCGTCGGTCGCGAAACGGCCAAGAGCCGCCTGCGCTATGCCATGATCCGGCTGCGCGCCCAACTGACGGAGTACAGACGATGACAGCCGGCGACGACCAGGATGTCACGAAGCTTTACCACGAAGGCGCCGCTGAAGAGCCGCCAGCCGCGCTCGACCGCGCCATCCTCAGGGCGGCCAGGGAAAGCATCGCGCCGGCCCGAAAGCCGGAGAAACCGTGGTGGTTGCGCTTTGCGCTGCCGCTACAACTGGCCCTGTCGGCGGTGCTGGTGAGCATGCTGGTGCTGACCGTGGACCGCAATCCGCCCGATGTTCCGATGCCGGCCGAGACGACGCAGCCGCAACGGACGCCCGACTCGGCAGCGCTCAAGGCGGCTCCGCCAGTCGCCTCCGGTAGCAGTGGACCGCCGGCGGCGCAACAGGCGCCCGAGGCCAGGCCGCGGCTCGCGGCGCCCAGGGACTCCACCGTGCTTGCGCCCAAGGCCGAGCGCAAGGCCGGGGCGGCTCCTCCGGCGACACCCGTGCCGGAGCGCGGCGAACGCGCTGCCGCAGAAAAGGCGGAGACCCAGGATGCTGCCGCAGATCTCGCCGGGCGGTCGCTGGAAGCGGCGAGACCGGGACCGGAGGCGGGCGCCGCGCCCGGCGCTGCACCGTCGGGCGGAGCGCCGGCGGCAAACCGTGTCGCCGCGGCGAGAAGCCCG
>ERZ761607.5251-NODE-5251-length-10799-cov-4.228593_pt1 | contig 10799 bp, 9 predicted proteins | sample MGYA00511164_ERZ761607 | MGnify/ENA primary metagenome ERZ761607 (study PRJEB28899, sample SAMN02445080) | bioreactor sludge metagenome | biome: EBPR sludge | place: Australia: Brisbane, Thorneside Wastewater Treatment Plant | collected 2011-06-22 ...
TGCGCGAGGGCCTCACCGCCAACCGCATCGAGTGGATCGCCGGCATCATCAACGGGACGACGAACTTCATCCTCAGCGAGATGCGCAGCAAGGGACTCGACTTCGCCGACGTGCTGAAGGAGGCCCAGCGGCTCGGCTACGCCGAGGCCGACCCGACCTTCGACATCGAGGGCATCGACGCCGCGCACAAGGCGACGATCATGAGCGCGATCGCGTTCGGCATCCCGGTGCAGTTCGACAAGGCCCACGTCGAGGGCATCACGCATCTGTCGGCGGTCGACATCCGCTACGCGGAGCAACTCGGCTACCGCATCAAGCTGCTGGGCATCACCCGGCGCCGCGAGCACGGCATCGAGCTGCGCGTGCACCCGACGCTGATCCCAGCGAAACGCCTGATCGCCAACGTCGAGGGCGCGATGAACGCCGTCGTCGTCCAGGGCGACGCGGTGGGCACGACGCTGTACTACGGCAAGGGTGCCGGCGCCGAGCCGACGGCCAGCGCGGTGGTTGCCGACCTCGTCGACATCACGCGGCTGCACACCGCCGACCCGCACCACCGCGTCCCCTACCTGGCTTTCCAGCCCGGCGCGATGAAGGACACGCCGATCCTGCCGATCGAGCAGGTCGTCACGGCCTTCTACCTGCGCCTGCGCGTGTCCGACGAGCCGGGTGTGCTCTCGAAGGTCACGACGATCCTCGCCGACCAGGGCATCTCGATCGACGCGCTGTTGCAGCGCGAGAGCGCCGAGGGTGAACGCCAGACCGACGTGATCATCCTGACGCACGACACGGTGGAGGGCCGGATGCGCGAGGCCATCGGCCGCATGCAGGCGCTGCCGACGGTGCTCGCGCCGATCGTCAGCCTGCGCAAGGAAGAACTGGCCTGAGGGGGCGGACGCGATGCGCTACATCAGCACCCGGGGCGATCCCGCCGAACGCGGCTTCAGCGAGATCCTGCTCGAGGGCCTCGCGCCCGACGGCGGCCTTTACCTGCCGGCCGGCTATCCGCGCATCGACGATGCGACGCTGACACGCTGGCGTTCGCTCGGTTACGTCGATCTGGCCTTCGAGATCCTGTCGCTGTATGTCGACGACATCCCGAAGTCGGACCTGCTGCGCCTGCTGCGCTCGACGTACACGGCCGAGGTCTTCGGCAGCGAAACCGTCGTCCCCCTGCGCGAGATCGAGCCCGGCCTGTTCATCCAGGCGCTGTCCAACGGACCCACGCTGGCCTTCAAGGACATCGCGCTGCAGCTGCTCGGTGCGCTGTTCGAGTACGAACTCGGGCGCCGTGGGCAGAGCCTGAACATCCTCGGCGCCACCTCCGGCGATACCGGGAGCGCCGCCGAGTACGCGATGCGGGGCAAGCGGGGCATCACCGTGTTCATGCTCTCGCCGTTGGGCCGGATGAGCCCGTTCCAGCAGGCGCAGATGTTCAGCCTGCAGGACCCGAACATCCACAACCTGTGCATCGAGGGTGTCTTCGACGACTGCCAGGACATCGTCAAGGCGATCTCGGCCGACCTCGCCTTCAAACGCCGCTGGCACATCGGCACCGTCAACTCGATCAACTGGGCGCGGCTGCTCGCCCAGGTCGTCTACTACTTCGCGGGCTACTTCCAGGCCACGCGGGCCAACCACGAGCATGTCTCGTTCGCGGTGCCCTCCGGCAATTTCGGCAACGTGTGCGCCGGACACGTCGCGCGGATGATGGGACTGCCGATCGAGCAGCTCGTCGTCGCGACCAACGAGAACGACGTGCTCGACGAGTTCTTCCGCACGGGCCGCTATCGCGTGCGCGCGACGGCGGAGACGCTGGAGACCTCCAGCCCGTCGATGGACATCAGCAAGGCGAGCAACTTCGAGCGCTTCGTCTTCGACCTGGTCGGCCGCGACGGGGCGCGCACGGCGGCGCTCTTCGGCACGGCCGTCGCGCGCGAAGGCGGCTTCGAGCTGGGCGCCGGGGAGTTCGCCCACGTCCGCGACTTCGGCTTCGTCTCGGGACGCAGCACGCACGCGGACCGGCTCGCGACGATCCGTGAGGCCTGGGAGCGATCCGCGACGATGATCGATACCCACACCGCCGACGGCCTGAAGGTCGCGCGGGAGAATCGTGTGATCGGCGTGCCGATGATCGTGCTCGAGACGGCCTTGCCCGCGAAGTTCGCGCAGACCATCCAGGAGGCCATCGGGCGGGTGCCGCCGCGACCGGCTGCGCTGGCCGGACTCGAGGACCTGCCGCGGCGCTTCACGGTGCTGCCGGCCGACGCGGCCGCGGTGCGACAGTTCATCGAGACGCACGCCTGATGCCCGAAGCCGCCTGCATCACCCCGACGGACCCGATCACCTCGATGAACGCACCACGCCCGCTGATGAGCCTGGACGAGGCACTCGAGCGCCTGGTCGCGGTCGCCTCCCGGCAGGTCATCCACGAGGTCGAGTCGGTCTCGACCTTCGATGCGCTCGGCCGCGTCCTCGCCGAGGACGTGAGCTCGGCGCTGGATGTGCCGCCGGCCGACAACACGTCGATGGACGGCTATGCGCTGCGGGTGGCCGACGTGCCAGCCGCGGGCACGGTGCTGCCGCAGTCGCAACGCATCCCGGCCGGCGCGGTCGGGCAGCCGCTCCTGCCCGGCACGGTGGCACGGATCTTCACGGGTGCGCAGTTGCCCCCGGGAGCGGACGCCATCGTGATGCAGGAGCAGGCGCAGGCCCTCGAGGACGGACGCGTTCGCATCGACACGGTGCCGCAGCCGGGGCAGTGGATCCGCCGTCGTGGCGAGGACATCCTGAACGGGTCAACGGTGCTCGCGCGCGGCCAGCGCCTCTCGCCGCAGGCCCTCGGTCTGGCCGCCTCAGTCGGGCGTGCCGAGCTCCGGGTGCTGCGCCGGCCGCGGGTGGCGGTGTTCTCCACCGGCGACGAGCTCGTCATGCCCGGACAGCCGCTGAAGCCCGGCGCGATCTACAACTCCAACCGCTACACGCTGCGCGGCCTCTTGCAGGCCGCCGGCTGCGAGGTGCAGGACCTGGGCATCGTGCCGGACCGCCTCGAGGCCACGCGTGCGGCGTTGCGGGCCGCGGCCCTGCACAACGACCTGATCGTCACGAGTGGCGGCGTCTCGGTCGGCGAGGAGGATCACCTGCGCCCCGCGATGCAGGCCGAAGGTCGCCTCGACCTGTGGCAGATCGCGATGAAGCCCGGTAAGCCGCTGGCATTCGGGGCGGTCCGTAGACCCAACGTGCTCGGGGGGGCGGCGCCGGACGGATCGTCGGGCGAGGCGTTGTTCGTCGGCTTGCCGGGCAACCCGGTGTCGAGCTGGGTGACCTGCCTGGTGGCCGTTCTCCCCTTGCTGCGCGCCCTGCAGGGCATGCCCGCCGCGGCGCTGCCAAGCCTGGCCGCCCGTGCCGACTTCGACTGGCCGCGGCCTGACAGGCGCCGCGAGTTCCTGCGGGCGCGCTTCAACGCCGATGGCGGCCTGGAGCTGTTTGCCAACCAGAGCTCGGGTGTGCTGACCTCGGCGGCCTGGGCCGACGGGCTCGTCGACAACCCGGCTGGCCAGGCCATCGCACGTGGCGACACGGTGCGATTCCTGCCGCTGGCGAACCTGAGCGCGTTCTGAGCGTGATCCGGGAGGGCCGATGATCAGCGTCCAGGTCCGCTATTTCGCATCGCTTCGCGAGGCGCTCGGTCCGCTGGAGTCGGTCGAGGTCGCGAGCGGCACGACCGTCGGCGAACTGCGAGACGCGCTGATCGCACGCGGCGGTCGGCACGCCGAGGTGCTCGCTCGCGGGCGCGCCGTGCGCGCGTCGCTGAACCAGCAGATGTGCGAGGACGGGGCGGTATTGGCCGGCGGCGCCGAGGTCGGTTTCTTCCCGCCGGTCACCGGCGGCTGAACAGCGCGAGGGGAGGGCTGCGGCGCATGAGTTCGCGGGTCAGCATCCAGACCCAGGCCTTCGACCTTGCGGAGGAGGTGGAGGCGCTGCGTGCGGGCGACGGCGGCGTCGGCGCCGTCGTGAGTTTCGTCGGCACCGTGCGCGACCGCGACGGCACGCAAGGCGGCATCAGCGCGCTGGAACTCGAGCACTACCCCGGCATGACGGAGCGGGCGATCGAGGGCATGATCGACGAGGCCTTCCGGCGCTTCGACATCCGCGGCGCCCGCGTGGTGCACCGCGTCGGGCTGCTCGCGCCACGGGATCCGATCGTGCTGGTCGCCGTGACCTCGGCGCACCGTGGCCAGGCGTTCCAGGCCTGCGAGTTCCTGATGGACTACCTGAAGACGCAGGCGCCGTTCTGGAAGAAGGAGACGACGCCGGCGGGCAGCCGATGGGTGGATGCGCGCGTCAGCGACGACCAGGCGCTTCGCCGCTGGGGCATCACCGCGGGCAACGCCGCGGCCTGAGTCCCGCGGCTGCGGGCACGCCGCGGCCGCGCCGCCGCGAGCCCGATATATTCGCGTCCCATGACCCCTGCGCCGTTCGACCCGCGATTCCTGCGCCAGGCGCTCGGGCGCTTCGCCACCGGCGTCACGATCGTGACCTGCCGCGATTCCGACGGTCGGCCGGTCGGCCTGACCGCCAACTCGTTCAATGCGCTGTCGCTCGAGCCGCCGCTGGTCCTGTGGTCGCTGCGCAGCCGCAGTCCCAGCCTGGCGGCCTTCCGCGAGGCGCCGGGGTTCGCGGTCAATGTGCTCGGCGAGGCGCAGGTGGAGCTCTCGCGTCGCTTTGCGTCGGCGGAGGCCGACAAGTTCGCCGAGGGGCAGTGGTCCGCCGGCCTCGACGGCGTGCCGGTGCTCGCCGGTTGCGCTGCCGTTTTCGAGTGCGAGCGCTTCGATCTGCGCGAGGCCGGCGACCACTGGCTGTTCATCGGCCGCGTGCGGCGCGCGTTCGAGGCGCCGATCGCGCCGCTGGTCTTCCAGTCCGGGCGCTATCACCTGCTGGGGGAGATCCTGTGAACGGCGCGCACCTCGAAGGCAAGTGGATCGATCTGTTCGCCCGCGTCTTCCGCCTCAACGGCGTGCAGCCGGGCGACGCCTGCGCCGTGCTGTCCGAGACGCAGACCCGGCCGGAGTTGCCCCGGCTGGCCGAGCTGGGGCTGTTGCAGCTCGGCGCACGGCCGTTTCACGTCGTCCTGCCCGCAAGGCCGCTGGCGGCGCCCGTTCCCGTGCGCTCGACCGGCGCCAGCGACGCGATCGGCGGGCTCGAGCCCGTCGTCTCGGCGCTCGCCGCGAGTCGCTTCGTGGCCGACTGCACCGTCGAGGGCCTGCAGCATGCGGCCGAGCTGCCGGCCATCCTGAAGGGTGGGGCTCGCGTGCTGGCGGTCAGCCACGAGCATCCGGAGATTCTCGAGCGTGGAGAGCCGCGGGCCGAGGACGAGGCGCCGGTGCGTGAGGCGATGCGACGGCTGAAGTCCGCACGCCGGATGCGCGTGACGTCGGCCGCGGGCACCGAGCTGGAGATCATGCTCGACGGGGCGCGCATCGGCGGCGTCTGGGGCTTCACGACGCGTCCCGGTTCCCTGTCCCACTGGCCGGCCGGCCTGGTTCTCGCGTTCCCGGCGGCGGGCTGCGTCAACGGCCGCCTGGTGCTCGACCGCGGCGATGTCAACCTGACCTTCAAGCGCTACCTGCAGGATCGGGTGACCCTGCTCGTCGAGGATGACCATGTCGTGCGCATCGACGGCGACCACGTCGACGCCGACCTGATGCGCGGTTACTGGGAGGCCTGGGGCGACCGCTCGGCCTACGCCGTGTCGCACGTCGGCTGGGGCCTGAACCGCCGGGCCCGCTGGGACGCGATGACGTTCCACGACAAGGCGGACTTCAACGGCACCGAGCTGCGGGCGTTCGCGGGCAGCTTCCTGTACTCGACCGGCGCCAACGAAGTGGCCGGTCGTCACACGCTCGGCCACTTCGACCTGCCGATGCGCGGCTGCACGGTGGCGCTGGACGGCGTGCCGGTGGTCGAGGCCGGGCGACTGCTCTGAGCATCGGCAGCGAGCAGGACCGGCCATGCTCGCCCACGACCTCATCGGCAGCGGCTCGCACACGATCGCGCTGCTGCACGGCATCGGCGGAGGCCGCGCGATCTGGGACGACGCGCGCGGCGGCACGGCGCGAGCTCTGGCGGCGGCAGGTTGGCGCGTCCTGGCGTTCGACCTGCCGGGCTACGGCGAATCGCCGCCAGGTCCGGACGCCAGCATCGGGAGCATGGCCGCGGCGGTCGTCGCGGCGCTGCGCGGCCTGGGCGCGCGACCGGCCGTGTTGCTCGGCCACAGCATGGGCGGCATGGTCGGCCTGGAGATCGCCGCGACGCAGCCGCAGGCCGTCGGCGCCCTGGTCCTGGCCTGCACGTCGAGCGCCTTCGGCCGGCCGGGCGGCGACTGGCAGGAGGGCTTTGTGCGTGCCCGCCTCGCGCCCTTGGACGCCGGCCTCGGGATGGCGGCGCTGGCCCGGCAGCTCGTGCCCTCGATGGTCGCACCCGGAACGGGCGCGGCCGTGGCCGACGCCTGCGTCGAGGTGATGGCCAGGGTTCCCGAGCCGACCTATCGAGCCGTGCTCGGCGCGATCGCCGGCTTCGACCGCCGCGAGTCGCTGGCCGGCATCGGTGTGCCGACGCTGTGCCTGTCGGCCGAGCACGACCGCACCGCGCCGCCCGATGTGATGCAGCGCATGGCGGCCAGGCTGCCGCTGGGACAGCATCAGGTCATCGCCGGCGCCGGACATCTGGCCAACGTCGAGCAGCCGTCGGCCTTCGCGCAGGCGGTGATCCACTTCCTGGCGCGCTGTGGTCCGGCCGCGCCGAGCTGAAGGCCTGTCGCCCCGTCCCAGGACCCCTCCGAAAGGAACCCGATGCCCGCCGTCGCCCACATCGCCGGCAATCCGGCCCACCTGACCCCCCTGCAGCGCGAGCTGATCGACCGGGCCGCGCAGCTCGGCCGCGAGCGATTCGCGCCGCGTGCGGCGCGGCACGACCGCGACGCCAGCTTCCCCTTCGACAACTACGCGGACCTGCGCGAGGCCGGCTTGCTGGGCATCTGCGTGCCCGAGTCCCATGGCGGCCTGGGCGCCGACTTCGCGACCTACGTGATGGTGGCCGCCGAGATCGGCCGCCACTGCGGCACGACGGCGCTGACCTGGAACATGCACGTGAGCTCGTCGATGTGGTCCGGCTTCATCGCCGACGCGCTGGACATGAGCCCCGAGCAGCGGGCCGACCACGAGCGATGCCGGGCGGTGCACTTCGAGCGCATCGTGCGCCGGGGCAAGGTCTACGCCCAGTCCTTCTCCGAGGGCGGCAGCGCGGCCGCCGGCAAGGCTCCGTGGGGGACCGTGGCGCGCAAGGTCGACGGCGGCTACGTCGTCAACGGTCGCAAGATCTTCGCTTCGCTGGCCGGGGCGGCTGACGTCTACGGCGTGTTGTGCACGCTGGACGTGCCCGGCGCGACCCAGCGCGACTCGATGTACCTGTCCGTGCCGGCCGAGTCGCCCGGCATCACCGTGTCGGGCGACTGGGATCCGCTGGGCATGCGCGGCACGGTCTCGCGCAACCTGGAGTTCAAGGACGTGTTCGTGCCCGACGAGGCACGGATGATGCCCGAGGGTCTGTACTTCCAGGCCGCGACGCGCTTCCCGCACATGTTCGCCACGCTGTCGCCGACGTACATGGGCCTGGCGCAGGCGGCCTACGACTTCACCGTGCAGTACCTCCGAGGCGAGGTGCCCGGCATGCCGCCGGTCAAGCGCCGCATGTACCCGACCAAGCAGGTGGCCGTCGCCGAGATGCGCGTGAAGCTCGAGCAGACCCGGGCGCTCTTCCTGCAGAACGCGCGCGATGCCCGTGTCGACCCCGACCGCGACACGCGCATGCGCCTGTACGCCACGCACTACACCATCATGGAGAACGCGAACGACCTTGCGCGGCTCGCGATCCGCACCTGCGGTGGACAGTCGATGCTGAAGTCGCTGCCGCTGGAGCGCATCTACCGCGACTCGCGTTGCGGCGCGCTGATGTTGCCCTGGACCGCCGAGTTGTGCATCGACCGACTCGGCCGCGAGTGTCTCTACGAGCCCGGCGAGCGCGACGAGGTCATCGAGTGACGGCATCGCGCGTCGACGGGCTAGACGCCGCGTGGCGCCGGCTGCTGCGCGAAGACGCCGACGCGCCGGTCGTCGACGGGCCCGGGCTGAGCCTCGACCGGCGAGGCCTGGAGAGGATGGTCGCGCAGCAGGTCGACTCGCTGCGTCGGGACGGCATCGGCCCCCGCGACATCGTGGCCTGGTTCAGCTTGAACAGCGCCGAGATGCTCGCGGCGCTGCTGGCCTGCGAGCGGCTCGGGGCCGTCCTGATGCCGCTGAACTGGCGCCTGGCGACGAGCGAACTGCTGGCCGCCCTGGAGCACGCGGGCGTCGCGCTGCTGCGCTGGACGCCGGACAGTGCACCCGCCGCGCAGTCGCTGGACGATTCCTGGAGGAGCGGTGGCGGGCCCCGACACGGCACCGCCCAGGCCGCAGACCTGCTGCTCGTCTACACCTCGGGCACGACCGGGCTGCCGAAGGGCGCGATGCACACCTCGGCGCAGATGGCCGCCAATGCACGCGCGGCGATCGCCGTGCAGGGCCTGGACCCGTCGACGCGCACGCTCGCTGTCCTGCCGATGTTCCACGTCGGCGGCTTGTGCATCCAGGTCCTGCCGACGCTGCTGGCCGGCGGGCGGCTGCGGCTGCACGCCCGCTTCGATCCCGGAGCCTGGCTGGCCGACGTCGCCGCATGGCGCCCGACGACCAGCCTGATGGTGCCCGCGACGCTGCGCGCCGTCGTCACGCATCCCCGTTGGCCGGATGCCGACCTGTCGGCGCTGCGTTTCCTCGAGACCGGCTCGTCGATCGTGCCGCTGCCCCTGATCGAGGCCTTCCACGTGCGCGGCGTGCCGGTTGCCCAGGTCTACGGCTCCAGCGAGACGGGTCCGTTCTCGATCGCACTGGCGCCGCAGGACGCGCTGGCGCATCCGGGCAGCGTCGGTGTCGCCGCCCCTGGCGTGCAGGTCCGCCTGGTCGATCGTGACGGACGCGAGGTCCCCGACGGCGAGGTCGGCGAGATCCTCGTCAAGGGCGACAACGTGATGCGCGGCTACCACCGCGATCCCGACAACCCGGCATTCCGCGGCGGCTGGTTCCATTCCGGCGACCTGGCCCGGCGCCGCCCCGACGGCCGCTTCGAAGTGGTCGGGCGCAGCAAGGACATGATCATCTCGGGTGGCGAGAACATCTACCCGGCCGAGATCGAGAACCTCGTCGTCGCCTCGCCCGGCGTCAGCGAGTGCGCGGTCGTGGGCCTGCCCGACGAACGCTGGGGCGAGGTGCCGGTGCTCGCCGTCGTGCCCGCGCCGGGTTGCCGCCTGTCCGACGAGGCGATCCGCGCGACCTTCGAGCACCGGCTCGCGCGCTTCAAGCACCCCCGGCGCATCGTCGTGCTGGACTCGCTGCCGAAGACGGCGCTCGGCAAGGTGCGGAAAGCCACCCTGCTGCGTGCGCTGCTCGACGCCGGGCGGGCTTGAAATGCCGCCCGCGCGCCTCAGGTAAAGAGTCGACGGGGGTCCGACCTGCCCCGAAAGGATGGTTCCCATGCGACTCGACAAGCTCACGACCGCGTTCGGCCAGGCGCTCAACGAGGCCAGTTCGATGGCCGTCGCGCGGGACAACCCGTATGTCGAACCGGCGCACCTGCTGCTGGCGATGTTGCAGCAGACCGACGGGCCGAAGGCCCTGCTGGAGCGCGCGGGCGCCAACACCGCGGCGCTGAAGACGGCCATGGAGACGGCCATCGCGGCGCTGCCGCAGGTGCAGGGCGGTGGCCAGACCCAGGCCAGCCGCGACCTGGTGCAGTTGCTGCAGGCGGCCGACAAGGAGGCAACCCGGCGAGGCGACCAGTTCATCACCAGCGAGATGTTCCTGCTCGCGCTGGCCGACGCGAAGAGCGACCTGGGCGGCATCGTGCGCGGGCACGGCCTGACGCGCAAGTCGCTGGAGGCAGCGGTCGAGGCCGTGCGCGGCGGTCAGCCCGTGGATTCGGCCGAGGCCGAGGGCCAGCGCGAGGCGCTGAAGAAGTACACGCTGGACCTGACCGAGCGCGCCCGGCAGGGCAAGCTCGATCCGGTGATCGGACGCGACGACGAGATCCGCCGCGCGATCCAGGTGCTGCAGCGGCGCAGCAAGAACAACCCGGTCTTGATCGGCGAGCCCGGCGTGGGCAAGACGGCGATCGTCGAGGGCCTCGCGCAGCGCATCGTCAATGGCGAGGTGCCCGACACGCTGAAGGACAAGCGCGTGCTGGTGCTCGACATGGCCGGCCTGCTGGCCGGCGCCAAGTACCGCGGGGAGTTCGAGGAGCGGCTGAAGGCCGTGCTCAAGGAAGTCTCGCAGGACCAGGGCCGGATCATCCTGTTCATCGACGAACTGCACACGATGGTCGGTGCCGGCAAGGCCGAGGGCGCCATCGATGCGGGCAACATGCTCAAGCCGGCGCTTGCCCGCGGCGAGCTGCACTGCATCGGGGCGACCACGCTCGACGAGTACCGCAAGTACGTCGAGAAGGACGCCGCGCTGGAACGCCGCTTCCAGAAAGTGCTGGTCGACGAGCCCAGTGTCGAGGCCACGATCGCGATCCTGCGCGGCCTGCAGGAGAAGTACGAAGTCCACCACGGCGTCGAGATCACCGACCCGGCGATCGTCGCCGCCGCCGAGCTCTCGCACCGCTACATCACCGACCGCTTCCTGCCCGACAAGGCGATCGACCTGATC
>ERZ761607.5253-NODE-5253-length-10792-cov-7.995623_pt1 | contig 10792 bp, 8 predicted proteins | sample MGYA00511164_ERZ761607 | MGnify/ENA primary metagenome ERZ761607 (study PRJEB28899, sample SAMN02445080) | bioreactor sludge metagenome | biome: EBPR sludge | place: Australia: Brisbane, Thorneside Wastewater Treatment Plant | collected 2011-06-22 ...
GATTTTTTGAAGGTGAATCATCCGATTCAGGAATAAGAAAAAATCTCTATGAAAAACTTAAAGATAAGGGAAATGAATTTTTATATAATGAACTGAAAGAAATTGATAAGATAGCAGCATCAAAATTAATTCCGCAGAATATACGAAGAATAATTAGAGCATTGGAAATTTATTATGTGACAGGTAAAAAATTTTCTGATTTGCAGAACGAAAAGTCAGATGTAAATTTTATTCCTGTTCAATATGGACTTTTAGCGGATAGAAAATTTTTATATGAAAATATAAATCGCAGAGTTGATGAAATGATTAAAGAAGGTTTAATTGAAGAAATTAAGGAACTTAAAGAAAAAGGATTTGATAAAATGAATTTAAATTCACTTGATACTGTTGGTGTAAAGGAAGTTTTTAAATATTTAAATGGTGAGTATAATCTGATAGAGATGTCAGAAATGATAAAACAAAATACACGCAGATATGCAAAACGTCAGATGACTTGGTTCAGAAGAGATGAAAGAATTAAATGGTTTAATATAAATGAAGATACAGATTTTAATAAGTTAGCAGAAAAAATTATTAATGATTTTAAAAATTCATAAAACACTCTTAATGAAAAAATGTATTTTGATATTTCCCGTTTTGTTTTTAATTATCAGTTCGTGTAAGATAAATGATTTTGTCGCACCAAACTGGGAAGTGGAGGGAAATTTATCTTTTGTCAGCAGGGATTATTCAGTTGCAGAGATGTTAAAGAAACAGCAAAATTTATATATAGATTCAGTTTCCAATGACGTTGTTTTAATCGCCACAGTTGATGACAGGGATGAGATAGGCACTTCTTTAAAATTCGACGGTATTGCTAAAACTACTAACACTATTGTATTTAACCGCGATACAGTTTTATCACTGGATTTTGACGATTCAAGTTTCGTCAGAAAAGCAATTTTTATCAGCGGAAATGTTTTATTAAATTTTAATAATCCAAACAGTTTTCCGTATAGTTTTAACCTTACTGTCAATAACTTAAAAAATAAACAGACCAATCAGAGTTATACTACATCAAGAACTGTAAGTGCAAATTCAACTTTGAATTTTTCAATTTCGTTAGGTGATTATTATGTTGATAATGGTGGTAATCTTCTCAATACATTACTGTTCGATATAAACTCATCTGCAAGTCAGCAAGGATTTACAACATTTGATTATTCAGTTACCGAAACAATTGTTGATTATGTTTCGGGAAAAGTTAAACCGATAACTTCAAAGAATGTTCAGGATACAATCATTGAACCTTTCGGAACTAATGCACCGACTAATCCTATCATAATTTCCACAATAAAAAAATCAGAATTTATTATTAAAAATTATTCTGAATCACAGATAACTTTAAGGCGTGCTTATTTTGTAGGTGAGAATAAAAATACTTTAAATAAAATTAGATTGCTTTATGATTTTGACGGTAACGGAACACTGGATTCTTTTTATACTATAAGTATTCCAAGAAGAAATGCGGGAGAACCCTTTGGGGAAGCGAGATTGCAGGTTACATCTACTAACAGTAACATTTTGCAGTTTCTCGGAAATGTACCCTTCAATGTTTTTTATGAAAGAGATCAGGTTTTTAATTCAGATTATACCGATGCAACTCTTAACAGTAATGACAGTGTTATAACAAAATTCTATGCTGATATACCACTGAGATTTCAGTCTAAGGATTACAATTCATACAGAGATACAATCAAGTCAGGATTTACTCAAAGACAAAGAGATAAAATTACCAATATAAGAAATATAAAGTTAACTACAACCCTCATAAACGGAATTGCTTTGCAAATGAAAGCAAAAATAACGATCGCAGATTCTAACAATGTCCCGTTGCTTGTGTTAACTGAGCGTGTGCAGAATCCTGAACCTGACGGATTTGTTACGGTTGCCGCCGCAAATGTAGGTTCTGACGGAACTGTACTTCCAAACGGGCAGGTAACGCGGGTTATTGAATCGGAATTGAATGCTGATGATGTTTTGAGAATTCTGAGTTTTGGAAATGTATTTGTTGAGTTACAATATATTACAAATCCAAATGCAGGATTAATAAGAGTTAAAGGTGATGACTTTTCTATAATTCGGAGTATTGGTGTATTAACTTATTTTGTGGAGATTGAATGATGAAAAAAATAATTTTAATTTTTTTAATTTCGGTTAATTCAGTCTTATCTCAATATGCAGATAATCCAAAAAGTTTATCAATGGGAAGAACTTCAGTTGCTAACTCATTTCAACTTGATGCATTGAATAATAATCCCGCAAATCTTGTATTAAATTCTCAGTATGATAAATCGAATTATTACTTTACGCTTTTTACTTCCGCAGGTTTTATGGTAAATTCTGATTTTTTAAGTGCTGATTTTTATAACAAATATTTTTCGGGCAATGACGGAGAGCCATTGTTACTCTCCAATTCAGATAAAGAAGATATACTTTCAAAAGCAGGAAACACTTCAACGGGATTTAAAGGTAATTTTAAATTTTTTAGTTTATTAATTCGTGATAAAAATGTCGGAACATTTGCATTATCATTTGAAGATAAAATTTCCGGTCTTTCGTTTCTTCCTAAAGATGCGTTAGATGTGGCACTTTATGGAAATAAAAAAAATTCATCTTATGATTATTCCGAGTTTGACCTTGATGCAAGTTGGATAAGGCAATTAAATATTTCTTATGCCAAAGAACTTCCGGATTTATTTAAAAGTTTTCTTGAAAATTTCAGTTTTGGTGTTTCTGTGAAACCTCAGTTTGGATATTATAATTTCGGAGTTGAAAGTAATAACTTAATAATTAATACTGATGACAGCAGTAAAATAAAAGCAGACGGATTATTAAGACTTAGGAGTTCAAGGATTGGTACTGACAATAGTAAAATTACATTCCCTGAATTTGGAGATCTCGCAGGTTTCGGTATGGGTTTTGATGTCGGTTTCAATTTAAAATTCAGTAATAAAGTAAACGTTGGTTTAAGTGTAACAGACATTGGTTGGGTTAACTGGTATAAAACTCCAAAAGAATATCTTTATAAAGGTGATTTTTTAATTACAGATTTGGCAAACTCTGAACAGTATGATCAGTTATTAAATCTTATCGAAGGAACTGAAACATCAATTCCGAATTATAAAAAATCATTGCCTACAACTTTGAGAGTCGGTGTTAATTATAAAATTTATGATCCGATATTTTATAAAAATTCTACTGAAAGAGCGAATATAACAGCAGAATATTATCAGGGGCTTGTTGATAATGTTGCAGGTGTTTCCACAACTCCGTTATTCTTTTTGGGTGGTGAGTATTTGTTAAGTAATTATTTTATACCGAGAACTGGAATTGTATTGGGAAATTCTGAAAACCTTGCCTTAAGTTTGGGATTTGGATTGATAACTGATTATGTTATTTTCGATTTCGGAACGCATAACATTCTTTCAGTTTTTAATATCAATAAATCTTCAAAAAATTCAGTTGCGTTCAGTTTGAAATTTAAATTTGATTAAATTTATTTATGAGTGACTGAATATTCCAGATATCTTTCTTTTAAAAGGGGAGTTATTCTGTATCGGTCATCCCCGTATTCATTATACATAGATTGTAAAACGTTATAAATCAAATCAAGTCCTATTCTTTCACTCCATTCGATTGGACCAAAAGGATAGTTAGTCCCTAGTTTCATAGCAATATCTATATCTTTTGCATCAGCAGTTTTTTCCTGAAGCACGAGATACGCTTCGTTAATAATGAGTGAAATAATTCTAAGGTTAATTAATCCCGCTCTGTCTTCCACCCAAATCGCATTATCAAAAATTTCAGAAACAGCAGTCGCAAAATCTGGAGAAGAAAGATTTGATTTTGTTACTTCAATATTTTTTACTGAAGAAAATGTTGGATAAATTCCAATTCCAAAAAATCGTTTAAAATTTTTAATAAATCTTAATTGTTGTGATAGTGGGATACATAAACTAGATGAGATTATAATTGCATCATCAGGAATTTGATTTTCAATTTCATTGAGATTTTTAAATTTTAAATCCCTGTTATAATTTGTAATTTCAAATGCTATATCTGTATTCGCGGAAACTGAATTTTCAAATTCACATTTATTTTTTAAAAATTCTTTCAGTTCAGATATCAATCCGGAATTATCTCCGGTTATGAAAACTTTTTTCATTATTTAATTTGAATTACACAAAATTAAAAATTTATTTAGAAGATATCTATTCTAAATATAAACACAAACATTCTTCTATAGATCCAGTTTGGATTTTACATAATTGTAAATCAGATTCTGATAGGGAAGTACTGGGGTTAATTGTTTCGTGTTATTCTTATGGAAACATAGATTTAATTAACCGGTTTATAAATAAATTTATCGAAATATCCGGAATGGGAGTGACTGAATTTATAAAGAATTTCGATGCTTCAAAAGACAAAAAATATTTTAAAGAAATGAATTACAGATTTAATAATTCAGAAGATTTTGTTTTATTGCTATTGAACATCAAGAGCGTTTTAGAAAAGAAAAAAAGTTTATCGGTGTTAATTAAGGAATTAGCAGATAAAAATTTATCAGTTATTAATATAATTTCTGATTTTGTTGATGAATTGAAATTCATTAAATCAAAAAAGCAAAAAAATTTTGATTATCTTTTACCACATCCAGGTAAGGGCTCTACATGTAAAAGAATGAATTTATATTTTCGTTGGATGGTGAGGGAAGATGAGATTGATTTAGGAGTATGGAAAAAATTTATAAATAAGTCGGAGTTAATTATGCCGGTTGATACTCATATTTACAAAGTATCACAGGAATTAAAAATGATAAAACGAAAATCCTGTGATATGAAGTATGCATTAGAACTCACAGATTTTTTAAAATCCTTCGACCCCACCGACCCAGTTCGTTTCGACTTTGCTTTGTGTCATATAAAAGTTAAATAGATAGTTTTCTTCTTATTCTCCCGCAGGAGTGTCCCGAAGGAGACTCCTGCGATCTACTACTTTTACTAATAATCAAACAACTACATTTAATCCCTCTCCCGCAGGAGTCTCCCGAAGGGGACTCCTGCGTTCTACTACTCTTTATAAAAATCAAAAAAATACATCTCATTCAAAAAAGATTCTATTGAAAATATTATAGAGGAAATATAATTTTCCATAATCACAAAAAAATTAAACACTCTCCCGCAGGAGTCTCCTGTAAGGGACTCCTGCGAACAATAAAAATTTATGTCAGCTAGAAATAAAACATCCCTAAAGAATAAAATTTACTTTATAACTTTCACAATTTTTAAATGGCAAAAAATATTTACTCATGAAAAATACTACAAATTAGTTTTCAAATGGTTCGACTATCAAAAATTAAATTATAACAATAAAATACATGCATATGTAATAATGCCTAACCACTTACATCTAATTCTATTTTTATCTGAATCATCTCCTGAACTATCCAAGCTGATTCAGAATGCAAAAAGATTTTTAGCTTATGAAATAGTTACAAATCTTAAGGAGGATAAGAGGGATGATTTGTTAAAATTATTTTCTTATAATGCGGATAAATCAAAAAATGCTAAACATAAAATATTTGAGACTAATTATGATGCAAAGTTGATTGAGAATGAAGAACTATTTAAACAAAAATTGAATTATATCCACAATAATCCCTGTGTGAATAAATGGAATTTATCTTCTTCTCCTGAGGAATATATATATTCAAGTGCTTCTAATTATATTTTAGGAAAAGGAATATATGATGTTGATGTTGTAGATGTTTATTAGCTACGCAGGAGTCCTCTTCGAGAGACTCCTGCGGGAGAGTTACTATGTCCCTTTCAAGATACTACTATATGAATCAAATAGCCTCTCTCGCGGGAGTCTCCTGAAAGGGACTCCCGCGTTGTTGACATAAAGTATATTATTTCTCGAAAGGTATATTCTATTTAGATACGCAGGAGTCCCCTTCGGGAGACTCCTGCGGGAGAGTTACTATGTCCCTTTCAAGATACTACTATATGAATCAAATAGCCTCTCTCGCGGGAGTCTCCTGAAAGGGACTCCCGCGTTGTTGACATAAAGTATATTATTTCTCGAAAGGTATATTTTATTTAGCTACGCAGGAGTCCTCTTCGAGAGACTCCTGCGGGAGAGTTTGGATGTCCCTTACAGGATATTACTATATACGAACAAATATTTTCTTCACAAAACAAAAAAACCCTTTATGGATATCCATAAAGGGTTTTGATAACAAAACGAATATTTATATTTAAGATAAGGATTAATACATATCACCCATACCGCCGCCCATTCCAGGAGGCATTCCCATAGGTGCTTTTTCTTTTTCAGGTTTTTCTACTATTGCAGCCTCTGTCATTAATAATAACGATGAAACTGAAGCAGCATTTTCAAGTGCTACTCTTGTTACTTTAGTAGGATCAATTACTCCCGCTTTCACTAAATCTTCATATTTTTCAGATGCTGCGTTAAATCCATAGTTACCTTTTCCGTTTTTAACATCGTTCACAACTACTGAACCTTCAAGACCTGCATTAGTTACAATTTGTCTGATCGGCTCTTCAATTGCTCTTTTAATGATGTTAATACCGGTTGTTATATCTTCGTTATCACCTTTTAATTTATCAAGTTTTGATGATACTCTGATAAGTGCAACACCACCACCCGGAACAATTCCTTCTTCTACTGCTGCTCTTGTCGCATGTAACGCATCCTCAACTCTTGCTTTTTTCTCTTTCATTTCAACTTCTGTAGCAGCACCGATTTTTAATACCGCAACTCCACCTGAAAGTTTTGCAAGTCTTTCCTGTAATTTTTCTTTATCGTAATCTGAAGTTGTTTTTTCAACCTGTGCTCTAATCTCGTTAATTCTCTTTTTAATATCATCAGTTTTTCCTGCACCTTCAACGATTGTAGTATTGTCTTTATCTATTACGACTCTCTTTGCTGTTCCTAAATAACCAACAGTTGCATTCTCAAGTTTATAACCCTGTTCTTCTGAAATTACAGTTCCTGCTGTTAAGATAGCAATATCTTCAAGCATTGCTTTTCTTCTGTCACCAAATCCCGGTGCTTTAACTGCACAAACTTTTAAAGTACCTCTTAATTTGTTAACTACAAGTGTCGCAAGTGCTTCACCTTCGATATCTTCTGCAATGATAAGTAAAGATTTTCCTTGCTGAGCAGTTTTTTCAAGAATAGGAAGTAAATCTTTCATTGAAGAGATTTTTTTATCGTGGATAAGAATGAATGGATCTTCAAGTTCTGCTTCCATTGACTCCGCATTTGTTACGAAGTAAGGTGATAAATAACCTCTGTCAAACTGCATACCTTCTACAACGTCAACATTTGTTTCTGTTCCTTTTGCTTCTTCAACTGTGATAACACCATCTTTACCAACTTTTTCCATTGCCTGTGCAATTAAGTCACCAATATATTTATCATTATTTGCTGAGATAGCACCAACTTGTGCAATTTCAGAATTGTCTTTAATAGGTGAAGATAAATCTTTTAAACCTTTTACAAGCTCAGTAACAGCAAGGTCAATACCTCTTTTTAAATCCATAGGATTTGCACCGCTTGTTACGTGCTTTAAACCTTCTCTGTAAATTGCCTGTGCGAGTACAGTTGCTGTTGTTGTTCCGTCACCGGCAACGTCAGATGTTTTAGAAGCAACTTCTTTTACCATCTGTGCACCCATATTTTCAATAGGATCTTCAAGTTCAATTTCTTTAGCAACGGTTACACCGTCTTTTGTTACTGTCGGTGCACCAAATTTTTTGTCTATAACGACATTTCTACCTTTAGGTCCGAGTGTAACTTTTACTGCATTAGCGAGAACGTCAACACCTTTTTTAAGGGCGGCTCTTGCTTCTGCGTCAAATGTTATTAATTTTGCAGCCATTTTATTATAATTCTCCTTTTGATTTTTTAAATTTAAATAATTGCATAAATATCAGATTCTCTCATAATTAAATACTCTGTTCCGTCAATTGTAATCTCTGTTCCTGAATATTTTCCGTATAAAACTTTGTCACCGGTTTTAACTGTTAATGCAACAGTTTTTCCGTCATCTGTTTGTTTTCCTGAACCTACAGCAACAACTTCACCTTTCATAGGTTTTTCTTTTGCTGTATCAGGAATGTATAAACCGCTTGCAGTTTTTTCTTCTGCTTCCATCGGTTTCACGAGAACTCTGTCGTGTAATGGTTTTAAGTTCATTTTATTTCCTTTCATTTATATTTATAGATTTGATTAATTTGAATTTTCAATCACTGTTAGCAATCTAACAATGATACTGCTAAAATAAAGAATATAAATTATTTTTTCAAGTATAAAATCCAAACTTTAGACAAAATTTACAGTTTGTTAATAAATCTGTTTAAAATAGATTTAGAAAGGGTAATTCGGTGACAATTTATGTCACAATATGGTTGAATATGGCAATTGAATGGTCTCTGGAATTTTCTATGAACCATTTATCGGTTCTGTAACCTCCGCAAATTACTCCCGCGAGGTATATTCCTTTCACGTTGGATTCGTGAGTTTTTTTGTTAAATTTCGGCTTATTTTGAGTGATTTTTACTCCTTTTTGCCTTAATAAATCAAAATCAGGATGATATCCCGTCATTGCAAATACATAATCGTTTTTAATTTTGAATTTTTTTCCTTTTTGATTTAATAAAAGTGAATCAGGAAAAATTTCTTCCACAGAAGTATTAAAAAATGATTTTATTGATCCTTCGGAGATTCGATTGTCAATATCAGGTCTCACCCAATATTTTATACTTTTTTTAAGTTCCGGTTCTCTCACAATTAAAGTAACTTTTGCATTTTTTCTATAACATTCCAAAGCAACATCAACTGCGGAATTTCCTCCACCAATCACTGCCACATTTTTATATGCATAAGGATGTGGTTCATCAAAATAATGTTTAACTTTTTCGAGATTTTCACCGGGAATATTCAGTAAATTTGGATTATCATAAAACCCGGTTGCTATAATAATATTTTTTGTTTTATAAATTGACTTATTAGTATCAATCGTAAATTCAGGAAAATTTCCTTTAATCCCTATAACTTTTTCATCTGTTTTGATATTCAGTTTATAAGCACCGGCAACTCTGCTGTAATAATCCAGTGCTTCTCTTCGTGTCGGTTTAACATCGTGTGCAACAAAAGGAACATTTCCAATTTCAATTTTTTCCGAAGTAGAGAAAAATGTCATATTAGTAGGGAAGTTAAAAATCGAATTGACTATACAACCTTTATCTATAATTAAATAATTCAGTTTTAACTCTTTGGCTTTGATACCACAAGTAAGTCCTATCGGTCCGGCACCAATAATAATAACATCAAATAAAATTTCTTTTTTCATTTGTTTAAATTTCAGATACTAATATCATATTTGCAGATTCAAATTCCTGTTTCAAGTCTGATGCGGCTAATACTATTCTATCGCCTTTTGAAAAAATATTATTATTTATCAATATTTCTTTTATCTCTTTTAATGCCTGCGGAAAATTATATATATCTTTTATCATTATTGATTCAACACCCCAGATTAGTTTTGTTTTTCTCACAATTTTTTTGTCATTTGTTGCGGAAATAATCTGTGCTGAAGGTCTGTGATTTGATAAAAGCAAAGCAGTCTTTCCCGTATGGGTAATTGAAATTATTGCTTTCGCATTTACCCTTGCGGCTATCATTGAAGCACTGTTACAGATTGTATATAAAATATTTTCCGGAGAATCTTCTATGAATAAAGCATCATAAAAAGTAGATTTTAAAATCGTTTCCGTTTTTAAAATAATTTTTTTCATAGTCCTTACAACCAGTTCAGGATGCATCCCTGTCGAGGTTTCAGCGGAGAGCATAACACAATCAGTTCCATCTAAAATTGCATTGGCTATGTCAGTCGTTTCCGCACGCGTTGGTGTTGTTTGAGTTATCATAGTCTCAAGCATTTGTGTTGCAGTAATCACCGGCTTTTGCTTTTCGTTACATTTTTTAATAATCATTTTTTGTAAAATCGGAACTTCCTCTGTTGAAATTTCAACACCCATATCACCACGAGCCACCATAATTAAGTCAGACACAGCAATAATTGAATCAATATTTTTTATCGCTTCCGGTCTTTCTATTTTTGCAATTACAGGAATGTTTTTTTCTTTCTGATTTATTAAATTTTTTAAATAAATAATATCATCGGCACTTCTGACAAAACTCATTGCAATAAAATCTACATCATTATCCAAACCAAATTCAAGAAACTCAACATCTTTTGGAGTTAGCGAAGGTAATTTCAAATCAGTATGTGGAAGATTAATCCCTTTGTTCTCTTTAAGAATTCCGCCGGATAAAACTTCACACAATGCTTCTTTATTGTTATAATCAACATTTAAAACTTTCAATTTCAAAAGTCCGTCATCAAGTAAAATTATTTCATCTTGTTTCAAATCTAAAATCAGATTGTCATAATTAGTTGAGAATTTATCTTTGTTGCCTGTAATAATTTCCGAAGTAATTGTTACGAGTGCATTTTCGTTTAAAACTATAAAACCGTTTTCAAGTTTACCGACACGGATTTTTGGTCCCGGTAAATCCTGAATAATTGCTATCATTTTACCCGTTACCTCTTCGGCTTTTCTAATCATCTTGATATAAGATTTATGTTTCTCAAGTGTGCCGTGAGAAAAATTCAATCTTGCTGCATCCATACCTTCATTAACAAGTTTTGATA
>ERZ761607.5254-NODE-5254-length-10791-cov-9.386270_pt1 | contig 10791 bp, 5 predicted proteins | sample MGYA00511164_ERZ761607 | MGnify/ENA primary metagenome ERZ761607 (study PRJEB28899, sample SAMN02445080) | bioreactor sludge metagenome | biome: EBPR sludge | place: Australia: Brisbane, Thorneside Wastewater Treatment Plant | collected 2011-06-22 ...
ATACGAGATCTAGTACGGTCTCGTGGGCTCGGAGATGTGTATAAGAGACAGCTTTAAACAAGTGGCAATGTGCATCAAAGAATGCGGGTATTACGAGATTTTGTTTTAGGTCTATTGTGTGGTCGAAGTCGGGTTTTTTGTTTTCGCTTTCGACGTAAACAAATTTTCCTGTTACATCATCTACTGCGAATTCGCTAACGAATTTTGATTTGCTGATAAATACTTTTCCGTTTTTAAAAAGTGTGATCATAGGGATTAGTTTGGATAAATTGTCACTGCTAAATTACATTATTTTTTTGAAAGTCACAAATTTATTATTAGTGAAAGACATGGATAATCTTCACCACGAATCCCGCCAAGTCGGGACAGGTTAACACGAATTATACGAATTGCACGAATGGAAATCAAAGGAATGTTTAAAAGTCAGCAATGACAAAGTAAGTTTCACCACGAATTGACACGAATTAGACGAATTGCACGAATAGGTGTGGAATGATTTGAGATTGCGGGGCAAGCCCGCAATGACAGAAGCGTTATAGGATGACAGAACCCGCAATGACAAAGGTAGTTTCACCACGAATTAACACGAATTAGACGAATTGCACCAATTAAATCAAAGGTATGATTAAACGCTGGAGTCCCTTTCAGGAGACTCCAGCGGGAGATGATAAATCCTCCCCCCAACCCCCTCCAAAGGGGGCATTTATGAATAAATTCCCGATAAATCGGGACAGGTTAGTCGCAATCTCTCCGCAGAGCGGGATTTCGCTTTGCTCAACCTCCGAAGGGATTATAGTAAAATAAAAAAAATTATTTTATGAGGATCATTCGTTTTGTATCGGTGAAAAATTCATTTTCCAATCGGTAAAAATATATTCCGGAAGAAAGATTTGTTGCGTTGAAATCATATTTATAAACTCCGGGTGAAAGAACTTGATTTACTAATGTTGAAACAAGTTTTCCGCTTACATCATAAACCGATAAATTTGTATTTGAAGTTTTCTGAATAGAAAATTCAATATTTGTAACAGGATTGAATGGGTTTGGATAATTATTCCCGAGTTCAAATTTTTCAGGAACAACTGAAGATATTGAACTGATACCAACTCCATCACGTTTCAGCACGACTATAAAAGAATTTGAAGTAATTGAATCAATTCCGTTATATGCTGTTGCAGACCAAATACATAAAACAGAATCGTTCACAGTTCCGAGACTTGCAGCAAGTGAATCAAGAAAACTTTTTCTTAAACTTATTGCTGTATCGCTTCCTGAGTTATCTGATGTAATTTTTCTGTCTGTATTTTGTGAAGTGCCACCTTTTCTGATTTTAAAAGCATAAGTTATAGTCGGATGATTTCCCGCAGAAGTCCAGACAAATTTTTGGATTTCAGGATTATTACTTGCCGTAATAACTTTAGTGAAAGTCGGTGGAGAAACAGTAGAAATGGAATTCAAGTTTAGAATAATTCTGAAAGTACCAAATGAAGTATCTCCAACTGACGGATTTGATGAATCATAAATTCTTACTTTAGCATTTTGAGTTGATGACATTACAGGAATTACCCAATTAAAATTTCTTGAATTTGCAGGATGATTATTTTGAATCGTTGACCAAGACGTTCCGTTATTCGTTGAGTATTCAAGATTTACATTCCCTGTGAGAGAAGTGCCCCACCAGATAGCAAGTGTTTGACCTGTTCTGTAAGTTTCACCTCCGTCAGGATATGCAATTTCCAATGCTGAAGGTGATAGTGGAGTGATACAACCTACAGACTCTGCACGAATTCTAATAAGTTCACCGGGTTGATCTCCGAAATCAAGAACTACAGAACCACCGGAAACGAGATCGCAATAACTCATAATGGTACCGACAGTAGGTCTTATCGGTCCGTTATAACAACCACCTTCAACCTGTTCGCAAGTATCAATTGGTCCACCAACCCAAGAACAGTTATGAGTATGAGGTGATCCGAAATTATGACCCATTTCATGAGCAACAACAACTACATCATAAGAATAATTTGGAATATTATTTATTACCCCTGTTAAAGTTCCGCTTAAACCGTAACCGAGATTATTATTACAAAGCACACCGAGATATGCGATACCTGCAACGTCGAGATTATTTCTTCTTGTGAGTAAGTGAGCGATTACCCGGTTAACACTTCCCTGTGTTGAAATCCATTCATTAGCAAATTGATTTAACATCACGGGACCTGAAGTTGAAGTGTAAGGGTCAGGTGTTGTCCATGAACGTATATAACCTATAGAAAGTTTTATATTTTCTTCTTTCATATAGATAGCGGAAGTTGCAGCAATAAGTGCTGTACCCCAGTTAATAGCATTAGTAGCACCGCCATAAACATTATTTGTGAAGTGGTCAATATCAATTGCAACAACAGCATTCAACATTGTTTCAAAACCATTATCTCTGTTTGATTTAAGAGACTGTATGGTATTTTTTATTTCTTGCGGAACTCCAAAAATTTCAGAACCGCATAACAATGCATTTGTCATTTTTCTGTTTGATTCACTAAACAATATATAATCATTTGTTACATCCGTTTCTTTTCCAATCTTTCCTATAACATATATATCATTATCAGTTTTAACCAAACCGACAATTTCATTTTCAAAAAAATTTAATACAACGAGAGAATTTTTTATGTCAGGTAAAACACCTGTATAAGTTAATACAGGATTATTTATTTTCAACGGTTTATCACCTGCAATAGTTTTTTCAACCATTTTAACATCATCTGTGTAAACATTGAAGCGTTTTAAAATTACCGGAACAGATGTTCTTAAAGAATTTGAATTTCCTACCGGAATATTTAAAGTAAGTTCATGTGATTTTGAATTATATACAGATTCGAGTTCTGAGAAATTTAATTTCAAAAAAACAGGATTTGAGATTTGAGTTTTTATATCTGATTTAACTGCATCAGATGAATTATCAACATTGAACAAATCATTTGAAAAAGCAGAATTAAAAGAAACAAATAATAAAAACAGAGAAATAATTTTAATCATTAGAATTTAAACCTATTTAATTAACGTCATTTTTTTAGTTTGAGAAAAATTTCCGGATTTAATTGTGTAGTAATAAATCCCGCTGGAAAGTCCTGAAGCATAGAAATCATAATTATAATTACCTGCTGCTAACTCTTCATTAACGAGTGAAGCAATTTCTTTACCAAGCATATCATAAATTTTTAACGAAACAAAATTCTTTTCAGGAATAGCGAAAGAGATTTTTGTATTTGGGTTAAAAGGATTCGGATAATTTTGATTCAAAGAATATTGATTAGGAATTTCGTTTGAAGTAACTGTTATATTGGTAGGCACTGCATTATAATTTACAATCCGGATATTATCAATATAAATTCCGTCATTGACTACACTTCCGTTTGAAACGAGAGAAAATCTGATTTTCATCTGAGATGAACCATTTGCAAGAGAAGTAATATCAATAATATCTTTAGTCCAGGTTGTGTTTGTTTTGTTATAAAAAACAGCCGAACTCCATGTGGTTCCGTTATCAGTCGAGACATCGAGATAAGCATTATCAATAGTATCAATAGCGTATCTTCTGAAGTAAGAAACTTTTGTAACCTTGCTCGCAGATACATTAATAGCATTAGTTAAAGTCAGAGTTCTGTTTGTGCTGTTAGAATAGTTACCTGTCGGGCTATCGGTGTAAGAATTAACAGGAGAAACTGATTGAGTATTTGTAATTCCCCATCCGCCTGAAGCAGTCCATCTTCCGGAGATACCATTTTCTGCACTGTCAGCAAATGAGACAACACCATTACCTACACAAACCCATATACTTTTTTGCATAACCATCTGATTATCTTGTCTGATATTTACATCAATTTCATAAGCAGTATTATTAACGGCATTTACAGGAACTGTGAAATTAATAGTAATACTATCGTTTGTTGCCGTATTAAAATTAACAAAATTATGAGATGGGTTTGAGATTGATAAACCAGGAGAGTTAGATGAAACATTGACATTCGCCTGGCTTATATTTCCGAGACCTTTATTTCTCAGAAGAATTTTAAGAGTTCCTGATTCACCGGGAGTATATGACTCTTTATTAAGAGTTAAATTTTCAGGAAAAATAAATCCGCCTGCAATCATAGAAAAATAAATATTTGACCAAACGCTCAGTCTTGCGAGCGGAAGAATTCTTGATTGAGCGGGCCAGAAACCATCTGTTCCCGTTCCAAGTTCAGGAGTCATTGCGAATATTTTAGAGTGACCTGAATCCTGATAATACCAGTCATCAGTAACACCTCTGACACCATAATTTACAGTTTGATTAGATCTGCCTGAAGTGTGATGATTATGAAGAGACATTTGTTCAGACATTTCCTGGAAAATTTTTTCGTCAGGTGTCGGAACGTCTTGCCATCCCCAAGGTCTTATATAATAATTTCCGTAAGTGTGATACGAAAGAATATTTTTAAAATTTCTTGAGTTAACGAAGTTCCTCATATTCTGAGTTTCAGGTTCTGAGAAAGGAGTGAGCCCTCTATAAGTATCAGAAGTCGGATCTGTTGATGAACCATTATTAGTTGAATTCCAAAATTGAAACGTACCGAAATTTCTATTTAAATCAACACCGAAAGAGCCGCTGTTATTTTTTCTGTTTTTACGCCACATACCACCACCGCTTGGATTTGTTGATCTGTTATATTCATATCCATCAGGATTGATAACGGGTGTAATATATAATTCTCTATTATTGAGAATATAAGTTGCAATCGGGTCAATGTTATAATTTTCAAGTAACCAATACATATAATACATAAGATTCATCATACTCAATGGCTCTCTTGCGTGGATTAAACCGTGAAGCCAAACCTCAGGTTTACCGGAGACGGAGTTTGGTGAGTTAGACAATTTAACAGTCCACATCGGTCTTCCTTCTACAGAATTTCCGAGAGAAAATTTTTGTGAAATCAGATTTGGATATTTGATTCTCATGGAATCAAGTTTGGTAATAACTTCAGCGAAAGTTAAATATCCGCCCATAGTTCCACTTATGGAATTATTAAAAATCGGATAGTTGTTTGTCTGAATATTATCTGTTACGAATTTTTCTTTAGAGAGACGATCAAGATAGAAAGCATCCCAATCAGGAATTTCGACATTATAATTCACACCTGATTTTTTAAGAAGTTCCATTTCTTTAGACGAGAGATAGACTTCAAGAGTATTTTCATGAATGTGAACGTGGTCAAATTCGAGACCTGTCTGTTTTATTTTTTTTAAATCGTTATCAGAGTTTAGAATTATTTTAACGAAAGAGTATTTTTCCGTTTGGGATTGAGCGAGAGAAGAATTAACGGAAAAGCATGCTGAAATCAATAATGTGATGATTAGTGATTTAAAGAAAGTGGAGTGCATTTTTGGTTTGAGAAATTTTTAAAAAACATATATTTAAGGATAAAAACTAAATAAATCGCCTATGATATTCAATACAGAATCTCAATCTGAGGAGGGTGAGGATTTTTTAAATAGTTTAGATGAGAATTATGAATGAAAAAGTGTAAAATTGCCTGAGCCCTTTGCAAAAAACTTTTATGTAGGGATATTACGAATTTCAGATTCACCCTTCAGACGAGTCCGGACAAACTTCAACAAATGACTATTTAAATGTAATTGAGAAAATTAAGGTTTATTATTAAATTATTTTAATGAAAATTATAATATTAATTATTTTAATATCCCCGATATTTAACAGTTTGAAAGCTCAGGATAAACTGTTAATTGAAAGAATGCCATACGAAACTCCTTTTTTATTCTATGATGTAAAATTTTTAAATGAAAATACCGGATTCATTTGTGGAGAAGGTGGTGCAATTTTAAAAACTACAAATGCCGGGAATAACTGGAGTTTGCTTTTTTCAGGGTTAGGAGAAATGTTCAGAAGTATTTATGTTAACCCTGAGAATAACAATATTTATATTTGTGGTTCATCAGGGAGTGTGGTAAAAACTACAAACTTAGGAAATAACTGGACAATCCTGAACAGTTCATTAAATGAAAGTTTTAATTCAATATCAGGATACGGAGATAATTTTTTAATAATTTGTTCTGAAAGCGGATACATTTATAAAAGTGAAAATGGCGGTAAAAATTTTGATGCAGTATTAATAAATAATACAAATCTGTTTACAGCAATTAAATGTTTACCAAATGAAAATATTTTTGTTGTCGGGCATACAGGGAAAATGTATAAATCTGAGAACTTTGGTTCTAACTGGTCAATTATGAACAGTAATACTGATAAGAACATACATGGATTATATTTTTTAAATTCACTTACAGGATATTTTGTCGGGTTGCCGGGTAATATTTTTAAAACTGAAGATGGAGGAAATTCCTGGCAATTTCAGAATAGTAATGTTGGCAACTCATTGAGGAGTGTACATTTTTATAATCAGAACCGTGGATTTGTGGTAGGATATACTACCAATATATTATGGACGTATGACGGGGGGAATATTTGGAAAAGGCAAAACGTAGAGCCGGCTGAGAATGTTTCATTAAATTCCGTTTTTATGAAAAATGACAGTGTGGCTTTTGCTGTCGGTTATAACGGTTTAATATTAAAAATGACAATAAAAAAAAATGTTGATACTGTTGTAACTCCGACGATTTATAATTTTGGATTATCTCAGAATTATCCTAATCCATTTAATTCCGGTACTATTATAAAATATGAAATTTCAAAAACAGAAAGATATAGATTACAAATTTATGATGTGTCAGGAAGTCTTGTATTTAGTGAAGAATTAGGAATTTTAACTCCGGGTAATTACAGTTTTAATTTTATCCCGGAGAATTTAAGTTCGGGTGTTTATTATTACAGATTAATTGGTGGATCAGCGAAAACAACAAAAAAATTAGTTTACATAAAATAATTGGAATTAAAATTTATAAAAGGAATAGGTGAAAAACGGGCAGAAGCGTTTAAAAAAATTGGCGTAAACCGACTTGAAGATTTTGCTGAATTCATTCCGAGAGATTATATAAAAAGAATTTCAATTTATGAGTTAAATCACCATACTGAAAAGTTAATTGCTATAAGCGGAAAAGTTACAAATGTAAGACTGCCAAAAAAATCAAATCATCCGATAGTTTTAAGTTTAACGGATGAAACCGGAACAGCCGAGATACCGATATTTGGAAGAAATGAATTCAGATCAAAACAATTCAGAATAAATCAGGACTATATTTTTTGTGGGAAACCGGAGTTCACATTTTACTCAGATTATCCGAGAATAAATTACAGAGATCACTTACCAATAAATTTAAATGAAAATGATGATTTAGTTTTTTTGAAATATCCGTATTTACCCGTGTATGAATTGCCCGGAGAATTAAAAAAAACTTGGATTAAAATTTTATCACTTTCAAAAATTTTATTTTCCGCATTTAAATATTTATCCCGTGAAAATATTTTAGATAAAGAAACAATACCTGAAAACATACAAAAGGAATTAAATTTATCTTCAAGAAAAAATGCTGTATTAAGAATAAATTTTCCTTTAAGTGAGAGCGACATTGAAATATCAAGGAGAAGACTCGCATTTGAGGAGTTATTTTATTTACAGATATTGATGAGTATAAGAAAAAAGATAAATAAAAACGAAACTAAAGGAATTGAATTTTCTTATGATGATGAAAAATTTAGAGAGGAGTTTAAGAAAGAAATAAATTTTACTTTAACAGATTCTCAGGAAGCGGTGATAAAGGAAATTTTGAATGATATGAAAAGCAAAAACGTAATGAACAGACTTTTGCAAGGTGATGTAGGAAGCGGAAAAACAATTGTTGCATTGTATTGTATGTTGATTGCGGTTAAGAACGGATTTCAGGCGGCGATAATGTGTCCGACTGAGATATTAGCTGAACAACATTACAAGTATATTTCAGAAATTTGCAGAAAACTTGATATAAAAATTGAATTACTAACGGGAAGCATTAAAGGTAAAATTAGAAAAGAAGTTTATAGCAGGATTGAATCGGGCGAGGCACAAATAATTGTCGGAACACATACATTGGTTCAGGAAAAAATTAAATTCCATAAATTAGGATTCGCTGTTATAGATGAACAACATAAGTTTGGAGTATTGCAACGAGCAAAGTTCAAAGAGAAAGGTTATAATCCTGATATGTTAATAATGACGGCAACACCTATTCCGAGAACATTATCTCTGGCATATTACGGAGATTTAGAAATATCAACTATCAAGGAATTACCTAAGAACAGAATTCCCATTAAGACATTTTTAAGAACAGAAGAAGAGAAGAAAAATGTAACTGATTTTATAACAGATGAAATTAAAAAAGGAAGACAGGCTTTTATTGTTTATCCGATAATTGATGAATCAGAAAAATTAGATTTGAAATCTGCTATCAAAGAATATGAGTTTTTAAAAAATTCGGTTTTCAAGGGAATTGAAACTGGATTATTACATGGAAAGATGAAACAGGACGAAAAAGAAGAGATAATGAGCAAATTTAAAAAAAATGAAATTAAAATTTTAGTTTCTACAACTGTGATTGAAGTAGGTATAGATATTCCGAATGCAAGTGTAATGTTAATAGAAGAAGCACAGAGGTATGGATTATCCCAGTTACATCAGTTAAGAGGGAGAATAGGAAGAGGTTCGGAACAATCGTATTGCATTTTATTGACTAACAATAAATCTGAGGAGACGTTATCCAGACTAAAGATATTGTGTGAAAGCACAGATGGATTTTACATAGCGGAAAAAGATTTGGAATTGCGTGGACCGGGAGAGTTTTATGGAGTAAAGCAGTCGGGAGAAATTTCTTTTTCCTGTACAGATTTATATAAAGATAAAGATTTATTAGAAAGTGCAAAAAAGATTTCAGAACAAATTATCGAAGAGGATATGCATTTGAGAATGGGAAAAAATATTTTGATAAAAGAACAGTTTTTGATGAAGTATAATGATTCGATAAATTTAATAAACGTGGCTTAACAATATCATTTATTTACTTTTTAAATATATATAATTTACATACTTAACAGATTTGATTAAATTTTTATGTCATCGGTAAAAAAAGTTGATTTTTACATTCCATTATTAACTGTATTGTTGGATTTTTCAGCAATACTACTTGCATTTTATTTTGCTTTTGAATTCAGATTTTATTCATTTTTTGAATCTTATATAGAGGCAACTAAAGGATTTCCCAAGTTTAGTTCTTATATGATATTCGGACTAATATCATTACCCGTATGGTTTTATGTATTTCAGGCGAGGAAGATGTATAGACTTAACAGGAATGTATTTATCTTTGATGAGTTTATTCAGATAATCAAATGTTCAACAATTTCAATAATTGTAATAATGGCGGCAATATTTTTTTACCGTTCATTTGAGTTTTCGAGAGTAACTTTTGTATTCATTTGGATTTTTTCAATCGGGCTTATTACTATTTTCAGATACTTTGTAATTAAATTTGAACAATATTTATATAATAAAGAAATAGGTGTTAAGAATGTAGCGGTTGTCGGAAAAAATGAAATGGCTGTTAAGATTTATGATAAATTCTTAAAAGATAAATTTGCGGGTTTTAGGGTTGTAGGATATTTTGCGAATTCTATTGAAAACAATACAGGCTTTCAGAATAAAAAGCATTTAGGGGGATACGATTCCATTCCTGAAAAAATAAAAGAATTGAAAATTGAAAAACTGTTGATTTCATTGTCAGCAAATGATCATGATGATATTTATGATTTAATGAAAATCTGCGAAGGTATAAATGTAGAGTTTATGATGGCACCGGATTATATTGATATAATAACGAGTAAGTTAAGAGTTGAAGAAGTTGACGGAATCCCGTTTATGAAACTTAAGTCTTTACCATTAAGTGTCTGGAATAAAATTGTTAAAAGAGCATTTGATATTTTTGTTTCCTCTTTAGTATTGATATTAACACTTCCCGTTATGATTGTAATTTCAATTTTAATAAAATTGACATCAAAAGGACCCCTACTTTACAAGCAGGAAAGAGTAGGATTAGATGGTGAAAAATTTATGATGTATAAATTCAGGTCAATGAGAATTGATGCGGAACAGGAAGGACCAAAGATGACTACGAAAGGTGATAACAGATATACACCAATCGGAAAAACATTAAGGAAATTCAGTCTTGATGAATTACCTCAGTTTTTTAATGTTTTAAAAGGAGATATGAGTATAGTCGGTCCGAGACCTGAGAGAGAATATTTTATAAATATTTTAAAAGATTCATTTAAAAATTATTTGGAAAGACACCGAGTAAAATGTGGTATTACAGGTTGGGCACAGGTGAACGGATTGAGAGGATCTAATACACCTCTGCAGACAAGAATAGATTACGATATTTATTATATAGAAAACTGGTCATTGGCATTTGACATAAAAATTATTTTTAAAACATTTAAAGAAATGTTATTTTCGAAAGATGCATTTTAAATGATTGCAGTATTAATATTTTTCTTACATATAATTTTTGCTGTTTATGTTTTCAGTAAAACATATCAAAGCGACAGTTTTATGCAAGCGATATTGAATATTGCGTTTATTATAATTTTGTTCTCTGTCGGATGGGTTGTATCAGATTTAGTAGTCGGATTATTTATTTCAAGTAACGGGTATTTAATTGATGTTCCTATTAATAAGTTTTTACAATTTTTATTAAAAACTTCCGGATTTTTTATTCCAAACAATAACGGAACAGGAGTTTTAC
>ERZ761607.5257-NODE-5257-length-10783-cov-11.604400_pt1 | contig 10783 bp, 11 predicted proteins | sample MGYA00511164_ERZ761607 | MGnify/ENA primary metagenome ERZ761607 (study PRJEB28899, sample SAMN02445080) | bioreactor sludge metagenome | biome: EBPR sludge | place: Australia: Brisbane, Thorneside Wastewater Treatment Plant | collected 2011-06-22 ...
TTATAGCATTATATAAATTAAAAATAAAAGTTTACAGTTTTTTAACAAATGGATTGAAATTCTTTAAAAACAATTTTATTTTATGGTAACTTTTTATTAATTAAAGGAAGAAAAATGAAAAAACTCTTTTTACTAACTTTATTTGCTGTTATCCTTTCTGCTTCATCAAGCTTTGCCCAACGTGTTGTTATGTATGAAACCTTTGAATCTTCTGGTTTTAACATGGACTCTCTCCCATCAGGTTGGTTAAAATTTAATGAGGATGGCGGAGATCCTAATTATCCTTTTTGTGTTTGGTCAGTTAGAGATTCCGGAACAGTTTTCCCCGGCGTTAATGCTTTATTAAGTTCACAGGCTTATCAAAGTAGAAGAAGTATCAGTATTGCATGGAGAGCAGGTGCTCCGATTGCAAATGATTGGGTTTACACAGACTCAATGACAATTCAAATGGGTGATTCTTTAATGTTCTGGGCATTATTTGGTCAACCGGTTGGAATTAATTTCGGAGGATTGATTGATACTTTCCAAGTTTATTTTTCTCAGTTAAATGCTCCCGGAGCTGCTGACGTTCATATCGCAACTTTGAGAAGTAATGACTCAGACAATGTCTGGACTCAGTTTAAATTTAGTCTTAATCAATTCGCAGGTCAAACAGGTTATATCGCTTTCAGATATTGGATGAATACTTCCGTTGACGGATTAAGAGTTAATATTGATGATGTTTGGGTTGGAAACAGAGCTGCTGTAAACATTTCTCAAATCGGTTCAAACGTTCCGACAAGTTTTGCTTTGAACCAAAACTATCCAAATCCGTTTAACCCTAAAACTATAATCAGGTTTGATATTGCAAAAGCAACTAATGTAAATCTGGTTGTCTATAATTCACTCGGTCAAGTGGTTAGAGAGTTAGTAAATGGAATGAAATCAGCCGGAACTTATGAGGCGGAATTTGATGCTTCATCTCTTGCATCCGGTACTTATTTCTATAGATTAACTACTGATGATTTTACAGAAACAAAGAAAATGTTACTCGTAAAATAATCTTAATTTAAATATTCATTGTTTAAAAAGGGGCTCTAAGCCCCTTTTTTTTTATGCCATTTAAAATTTCATCCTTATAAAAAGGACAAAAGTATGCATAATCGTCCTTATAAAAAGGATAAATATATACTTTGTATTCCTTGTTAAAAGGACAAGAAGATAGCATTACGTCCTTATAAAAAGGATAAAAAGGACTAATATTATCCTTGTTATAAGGATAAAAATGACTTAATTTATACTTATTAAAAGGACAAATTTGTTATGAAAGATTTATTTAAAAAAATAATACTGGATTTTCATAAAAGAGGTATACCTAAGTTAAAAAACAGATTACTCAAAATACCTCTAAATTCAAATAAAATAATAACTTTATTAGGTATAAGAAGATGTGGTAAAACTTACTATATGTATCAGATGATAAACGAACTTCTTAAAAAAACGAAGTTGCAAAATATAGTATATATAAATTTCGAAGACGAAAGAATGAATCTAAAAAAAGAAAATCTTAATGAAATATTGGAAGCATATTATGAACTCTATCCTAAGTCTAAACAAAATCTATATGTCGAAGAAGAAAATAAACTTTACCTTTTTTTTGATGAAATAGAAAATATACCGGGATGGGATAAATTTTTAAGAAGAGTTTATGATGATTATACTAAAGATATATATATAACAGGGTCTTCTACTCAATTGCTACAAAAAGATTTACCGAACTCATTGAGAGGAAGAAGTTTGATATACGAAATGTTCCCTTTATCATTTAAAGAATTTTTAGACTTTAGAGATATGAGGGATGAAAATTATTATATGATACACGACAGGACTGCAATAAATTTTGAATTTGACACTTATCTTGTAAACGGAGGATTTCCTGAAACTTTTGCTTATGAAAAAGATCTCAGATTAAAAACTTTGCAATCATATTTTGATTTGGTTGTTTATAAAGATATGATAGAAAGATACGATATACAAAATATTCAGGCACTGCACAGATTTTTAAAATTAAGTATAAATAATGTTTCTCAGCAATTTTCTGTTACTAAATTTTATAATCAAATGAAAACTGAAGGGTATAAAATAAGCAAAGATCAGATATTTAAGTTTTTTAGTTATGTTCAGGATTGTTATTTTTTGTTTCCGGTTAACAAATATTCTCAGTCTTTCAATGCTCAAATGAGAAATGAAAAAAAAATATATTGTGTTGATAATGGTATGGCAGCAAATTTATCTTTTTCAGTTTCAAGTAACAAAGGATATTTATTGGAAAATTTTGTTTATATGGAGTTAAGAAGACATTTCAATGAAATATTTTATTTGAAAAATGGATTTGAATGTGATTTTCTTGTTAAAAAAAGAAATGAATATATACCAATACAGGTTACTCACGAACTGCATGACAAGAATTACGAAAGAGAAATAAAAGGACTAAAAAAAGCAATGGAAATGTTAGGTTTAAAAACCGGAATACTTCTTGTTAAATATTTAGATCCAAAATATGAAAATTCTGAGGACAACATAGAAATAAAACCTGTTGCCCAGTTTTTACTGGAAGATAATTCTTTATTTAATGTGAATTAAATAAATGCTATTTTTGTTTAATATGAGAAATAAACAAGACTTACAAAATTTACTAACACAAAAATTATCCGGATATAATGTAGTCTTTGGTGATGTAAACGGCACCATTGATTTAACTATTCCTGCTGATAAATTAATTGATGTTTGTAAAATTTTAAAAAATGATCCTGAACTTGAATTTGACTGGATGGTTGATGCTGTTGGCGTTGACAGATTTCAGAAGAATTTGAGATTTGAAGTTATTTATAATCTCAGGTCAAGAAAACATAAAGACAGAATCTTTTTCAGAGTAAAAATTAATGATTCAAAAAATCCCGAAACACCAAGCGTTGCAGGTGTTTGGGAAGCGGCTGACTGGTATGAGAGAGAAGCATATGATATGGTCGGTATAAAATTTACCGGTCATCCGGATTTGAGAAGAATGTATATGCCGGAAGAATTTGAATATTATCCTTTGAGAAAAGATTTTCCTCTTATGGGAATTCCCGGATCATTACCATTACCTAATAAATAATAAAATTTTCCGCATCAGCGGATTGAATATATAAATATATGTCAAATACCGTACTTGAAAGAAATCCGGAAGTTAAAAGGACTAAAATATTAGAAGCACTCGAAACTGAAGATTTAAAACTCGAATATAACGATGTGCTTGATAATGAAATGGTTCTCAATATGGGACCACAACATCCTGCGACTCACGGTGTATTAAGACTTTTACTAAGTCTCGACGGAGAAACAGTTAAAAAATGTGTTCCTGAACTTGGGTATCTTCACAGGGGATATGAAAAATTAGCAGAGAACAGTACTTATCACGAGTTCATTCCTCATACTGATAGGCTTGATTATCTTCAACCTATGCATAACAATGTTGCTTATGCTATGGCAGTTGAAAAATTAATTGGCATCGAAGTTCCTGAAAGAGGTCTATATATAAGAACTATTATTGCAGAGCTTGCAAGAATTCAGGCACACCTGCTCGCTATGGGTGCATTGTTAATTGATATTGGTGCTATCACTCCCTTTCTTTGGGTGATTCGTGAAAGAGAAAAAATTCTTGATTTGTATGATTTGATTGCAGGTGCAAGATTCACAACATCCTATACAAGAATCGGCGGAGTTGCTCAGGATATGAGCGAAGAAGCGATAAGTCAAACGAAAAAATTCATAAAAGAATTTCCGGGTTATCTGCGAGAGTGTCGTGACCTTGTTGAAAGAAATAAAATTTTTATTGTGAGAACTGAAAACATTGGATATCTCTCACCGGAAATGTGTATTGAGCTTGGGCTTACCGGACCATTGATAAGAGCGGCTGGATATGATAATGATTTAAGAAAAGATGATCCGTATTTAGTGTATGACAGAATGGATTTTGACGTTCCGGTCTTTTCAGACAGCGATTGTCTTGCGAGATATTATGTGAGAGCTGAAGAAATGGTTCAGTCTGTAAGAATTATTGAACAGTGTCTTGATAAAATGCCACAAGGTGCAACAAATGCTTTGGACTCTAAAAAAGTTTTACCTTCCAAAGAAAAAATTTATACTAAAATGGAGGAATTGATTCATGATTTTATGTTAATCAATTTCGGAATTAATCCTCCTAAACTGGAATCATATTCAGCAATCGAATCATCAAAAGGAGAACTTGGATTTTATATAATCAGCGACGGATCAGGTCATCCGTTCAGACTTAAAATCAGAAGTCCGAGTTTCAGCAATCTTCAGGGGCTTGCTCCGATGATGAAAGACTGTATGATTTCAGATACAGTTGTAATAATTGGCGGTGTAGATCCTGTGATGGGTGAAGCCGATAAATAAAAAATTTTACCTATAAAAAATGTTTGAACATATTAAAAACCATCTTTTTGACGAAAAAGAATTAAAGGTTGTAGAAAATCATTTAAAGAAATTTCCTTCAAAAAAATCTGCGACTCTGCCTTTACTTTGGATGATGCAGGATAAATATGGTTATGTTTCTCAGGAAGCAATGACATATATTGCAGAACTTCTTGAAGTCTCGAGCGATCACGTTCTCGGAGTTGTTACTTTTTATACAATGTATTTTCAAAAACCAACAGGAAAAATTCATATGCAGGTATGTACAAACGTATCTTGTATGTTAAGAGGTGGTTATGATATTTTTCATTATCTAAGTGATAAACTGAAAATTAAAAATAAAGAGAAAACTCATGACGGGTTATTTTCAATTGAAGAAGTTGAGTGTTTAGGCAGTTGCGGAACAGCACCAATGCTACAGGTGAATAACAAAGAATTTTATGAAAATTTATCCGTTGAAAAAATGGATGGCTTACTTGAAGAATTAAAAAATAAATACGGTAATTTAGAATACGCAAAATATTAATATGGTAAAAATAATTTTAAAAGATATTCCTGATTTAGATAAAATTGATGTGTATGAAAAACACGGCGGTTTCTCTGCGTTAAAAAAAGTTTTAAAAGAGATGAAACCGGATGACGTAATTGAAACGGTGAAAAAATCAAATCTTCGAGGTAGAGGTGGTGCATGCTTTCCGACAGGTTTGAAATGGTCATTTATGCCAAAGGGAAATGAGAAGCCGAAATATTTGCTTTGTAATGGGGATGAGTCTGAACCGGGAAGTTTTAAAGACAGAGAAATTTTTGAAAAGAATCCTTTTCAGTTTATTGAAGGCTCAATTATTGCCGCTTATGCTATGGGATGTAAAGCAATTTACTGTTATATAAGAGGTGAATATTGGAAATGGATAAACATAATGGAGGAGTCACTTGCAAAGGCATATGAAAAAGGTCATTTAGGAAATAATATTTATGGAAGCGGTTTTTCAGTTGATATGTATGTATATAAAGGAGCAGGTGCTTATATCTGCGGTGAAGAATCAGCATTAATGAATTCACTTGAAGGCAAACGCGGATATCCGAGAGTTAAACCGCCTTTCCCGGCGGCAGTTGGCGTTTGGGGAATGCCAACAACAATTAATAATATTGAAACTCTTGCAAACGTTCCTGAAATAATTAATAACGGACCTGAATGGTTCGCTGCAATCGGTGAACCAAAACATCCGGGAACATTGCTTTTCGGAATAAGCGGTCATGTGAATAAACCCGGAGTATATGAACTTCCTACCGGAATTTCTCTTATGGAAGTTATTGATAAATATGCAGGCGGAGTAACAGGCGGAAAACAAATTAAAATGGTTATACCGGGTGGATCTTCTATGCCACCTCTCACAAGAGAAGAATGTTTAACTATGAAGATGGATAATGAAAGTCTGAAAGCGGTTGGTTCGGCAATCGGAACTGCCGGAGTGATGGTTATGGATGAAGATACTGATATACTTGATGTTCTTATAAGAATAACAAAATTTTATTACCATGAATCTTGCGGTCAGTGTACACCATGTAGAGAAGGTTGCGGATGGATGCTGAGAGTATTAAAAAGAATTAAAGAAGGTCTCGGAAGAAATGAAGATTTAGATTTATTAATTTCAGTTGCGGAAAATATTGAAGGTCATACTATATGTGCTTTGGGAGATGCGGCTGCATGGCCTGTTAAATGGACAATTAGAAAATTCAGACCTGATTTTGAAAAATATATTATTCCCGGTGAAGTTGTTTTAACGAATCCTAACAAAGTTCACGCTTTAAGACAATCACCTGAATACAATCTGAATACTGATACAAGTGAATATAAAGAAGTTGAAGAAAGAATGGGAAAAGTAAGAGAAGAAGTTGATGAAATCAGATATTAAAATATCTAAATGAAACAGGTTATAGTTAAAGGAAAAATTAAACCCGGAAGAAGAGATGAGTTTTTAGAAAATCTTGTAATTCTTTCAGGCAAAGTAAAATCAGAGACAGGGTGTCTGAAATATGAATTTTTCTTTAACCCGCTTGAACTAAATGAGATTTTAATACTTGAACACTGGGCAGATGAAGATACTCTAAACACACATCTCAAGCAACCTCACGTTTTGGAATTTATGCAATTTGCATATCCGCTGTTTCCTGAAGGAGTAAAAATGGATATATACGAAATCTCACTAAAGTGAGATTTCGTTAGATAATCCTATCAACTAATGATTTCATTTTATCTTTCACATCTTCCCATTGTACCGGAATAAACATATCGGGCATAGGTTCGATAATGAAAGTTCATTTGCCTCTTGAAAGTACAAATTTCCAATAATTCAAAGTCTTTGGATCTACTTCTTTTGATTTTGATAAAATACTTACTATCTCAGAAGTTGTAAGTTTACTTTTTATAAAATTCTCTGCTTCGTGATTTCCAAACATTAAAAGTCGTTTTGTAATATATTCCGGATACTCTTCCCAACTGAGTTTGCTAAAATCCGTATCCCAAAAATATTTTCTGAAATTTTCCGGTAACAAATTATTTTCTTCCTTCGAGAGTTAATGTTAATTTCACTTCATTATCTCCACGTTTTACGATTACATCCACAACATCACCCGGATTAAATTTACCGAGAACATTTGTATAATCATAAATCGTTTTTATATTATGTTCACCAAATTTTACAATAACATCTCCGGCAAGCAAACCGCCTTTTTCACCAGGTGTTCCTGCTCTTACGCCTGTCACTTTTACACCTTCTCCGGTGAAACTGTAATCAGGAATTGTTCCGACTGTAACTTTCATAGGACCTGAATTCATATTCGTGTTTTCTTCTTTTTTCACTACTGCCGTATAATCAATTTTATTATTTGCATTTACAAGATTCATTGCAACATCATAAACAAGATTTACAACTTTTGTTTGCCCTGCATAGTTGACTTTTTCCCATGTGTCGGATGGTCTGTGATAGTCTTCATGCGTTCCTGTAAAAAAATGTAACACTGGAATTTGTTTTGCATAAAAATTTGAATGGTCTGAAGGTCCGAACCCGTCAGGAACAAATTTAAAATCAAAATTATATTTTGAATTTGTAGATGTCAAAAGATTTTCCCATTGTGAAGAAGTTCCGGTTCCATAAATTTCTAATTTCTCTCTCAATCGTCCTATCATATCCATATTCAACATTGCAATAATATTAAAATTTTTGAAATGCGGAGACTTTACAAAATATGAAGATCCAAGCAATCCCGCTTCTTCACCACCAAACAACATAAAGAGAACACTTCGTTTCATATCTTTTTTATTTTCAGACATCTTCTTTGCAATCTCAATTACTCCTGCTGTTCCTGATGCATTATCATCCGCACCGTAATGAATCAGTTGTTCAGTTCCGCTATAAAGCGAACCATAAGTTCCGTATCCTACGTGATCATAATGAGCACCTATAACTATGACTTCATTTTTTAAAACCGGATCGCTGCCTTCAATAAGCCCGAGAATATTTGTAGTTCCGACAACTGTAGGTTTCAATTGAGTTGAAAATTCCGCTGTAACATTCGGAATCTCAAATGAGTAAGGTTTATTATCGCTATTAATTTTTTTCTGAATATCAGTAAGATTATATCCTGCCGCTGACATTACATCTTCAAGAAAACTTCTTTTAATCTGAACAACCGGAATTCCCTGATTTCCCATTACTGCATCATATCTAATTCTCGTTAATCTGTCTCCAAGGTCATACTCGGAACCGTTCACAAAAATTATTCCTGCTGCTCCTTCATCCCTCGGAATTAAAGTTTTATTTCTTGCGTCTTCATATTTATCAAAAGGATTTCCGTGTGGATTCATATAATCAGGACCTTGTCTGAACATAACAAGTATTTTTCCTCTCAGATCAAGTTTATTTCCGAGCGTATCTTTGAAGTCATCATAGCTGAGTTCCGGTGCATTTATTCCATAACCAACAAATAATAAATTTCCGCTTGCCGATCCGTTACCGCTGAATCCATAAGGAACAAAGTCTTGTCTTAGTTTTAAATCTAATATTGCTTTTCCGTTGTTTAAAATAAATTTATTCGTTTCAGAAACATCAAGTTTAGTTGACATTTCAAAATCCTGAAAATATCCTCTTGTACCTGCAGGTTCCACTCCGAATTTTTTAAATTCATTTGCAATAAAATATCTTGCAGCACTGTCACCATCTGTACCGGGAAATCTTCCCGCCATTGATGAGTCTGAAAGATATTTAACATATTCTTTAAGTTCTGATTCAGTAATCTCCGGCTCATTGGAGTTTATTCCAAAAGCCAGCAATGGAATTACAAGAAGTAATAAATATTTTTTTATCATATTATTATAGTAAGTTTCTTTGTGATAGAATTGTTGTTTGTAATTAATCTGTAAAAATAAACTCCTGATGAAAGATTATTAGATTTAAAATTCAATGAGTAAAATCCTGCGTTAAGATTTCCGCTGACAAGTTTTTCAATTTGTCTTCCGCTAATATCGTAAACAATAAGTTCAGTGAATTGACTTTCAGGAATTAAAAACTCTATTGTAGTTTCCGGATTAAATGGATTAGGATAATTTTGAGAAAGCGTATATGTATTTAAATTTATGTCTTCGTATTTTTTTATATTTACAAGAGTACCGTTCAGTGTTATCTTCATAGCATAGATATCATAGTTGCTAAGTCCTTGTCTTGTATCTTCAAATGAAAAAATAAATCCGTTATTAGATACAACACCGAGCGGTCTGTATTGATTCCCGGCTGCGAGCGAAACTGCTACGTCATTTGTATCCCAAAGCAGATTTCCGGAAGAATCTATTCTCTGTGCAAAAACTTCATAAACCGATGTTCCGTTTCTTCTGTCATCCCAAGCGATTACTGCACCGTAATTTCCATCACTTAATATTGATTGATTGTTTTGCGAAAGAGGAGCATTGCAAACCTGAACTCCGTTAGTTACCCACTTCATCACACCGTTTGAATCAAAACGCTGTGCGTAAATATCTATATTAAATGGAGCAGAGGGTCCGTTCCTAAAATCATTCCAGGTACATATTACTCCACCTTTCATATCAGTTGTGAAGTAAGGTCTGAACTGGCTTTCAGGAGAGAGACAAACGGGAATTCCATTTGCGGTAAAAACATTCGTTCCGTTTGCTCTGAATCGTTGTGCATAAATATCTATTTGAATTGAATCTCTTCTGTCACACCATGCAATGTAAAACCCACCTGAGTTATCCGGATACATATCTTGATACTCTTGAGTAAATCTTGCATTACAAACTGTGATGCCGTTTGCTGTCCACATAACCGAACCGGTTGAACTTATTTTTTGAGCAAATATATCGAGTTCAGTAACTTTTCCTGTTCTTCCGTCTCTCCAACTGACAACGTAATTATTATCTGAAGTTTTGATAGCAACTAAATCATATTGATTTCCGTCGAGTTGACAAAACCAAACACCGTTCCCCCAAAGTTTATTACCGTTTGAGTCCAGCATATTTGCTTTGAGATCAAAATCAGAAGAGTTAAGTTCGCTCGACTGATAAGCAACAAAACATCCGCCGTTACCGTTTGAAATAATTTTTGCACCGCTTTGTCTGAATCCATCATACGCTATTACTTTACCGGTATCGCTCCAAAGTTTTTGACCGGACTTTGAAATTCTTTGACCTTTAAGATATGTAACCGTTGGTAGTAGATTATCATCCCATAGAATAATTGCTCCGCCTTTTCCGTCAGAGCAGATGTCATAATATCTTTCTGTAACCGGTTTGATTGCAATTGGCAAACCATTACTATCGCCCCACTGCTTAACACCGAATTTGTCAATTCGTTGAGCATAGACATCACGATTTGATGAGCCACCGTTTCTTTGATCTTCCCAGACCATTATGATACCAAAATCACCGTCAGAAATAGTTTTAACTCCCAGTTGATTTCCGCTCGCATTAACAACCATATTATTGATAGAATTATTTGCAGACCACTGAGCAGAAGCCAAATTTGAAAATACACAAATTAAAAATAATAAAATTAGTTTCAAGATTAATAATTTAAAGTAAAGTATAGAGATATAAAATTAGTTATTTCTTATTAGTTTTAATATGAAAAAAGACAAGAGAAAAAGGGGTGAAAGGGGGATAACAAATTGTATAATTTATTTTTCCATTTCAATATTCTTCAAATTTAATGAAATTAAATGAGAATGCGTAAACGGTTTACAAAAATATTGCCAATATATATACTCCTAAATTTATTTATATAACATTGTTTGTTACTATAGCAATAATAAGTTT
>ERZ761607.5258-NODE-5258-length-10783-cov-7.432606_pt1 | contig 10783 bp, 5 predicted proteins | sample MGYA00511164_ERZ761607 | MGnify/ENA primary metagenome ERZ761607 (study PRJEB28899, sample SAMN02445080) | bioreactor sludge metagenome | biome: EBPR sludge | place: Australia: Brisbane, Thorneside Wastewater Treatment Plant | collected 2011-06-22 ...
GATATATAATTTATTTTGTCTTTTTTTATGTTAAACCATTTTTCATATACATTCAAATATGCGGATGCTTCATTAAATTTATTCCCAAAAAAGTATTTATCTGCATCAATAAATATTTCACCTTTTCCTGAATTCAACAATTCTGAAATAATTTTTCTCTCCGAAAGGGATAAATAATTTAATCCACAGAATAAAACATTATCATATTTTATGATATCAGATAAGTTCTTTTCTTCTGCAACTTTTCTGTAAATTGCACCTTCATAAAATAAACCTTTTCCAATTAGATTTTCATTAAACAATTTATATAAATCATCAATCTTGTCCCAGAACGTAATAAAAAATTCATCATCTTTTATAGGCTGAGATTCCATAGCATTTTTAAATGTCATAAGATATTCATCTTCTTCTATTGGGTTTGGAAATATTTTTTCAATTTCTTTGTAATTACGGATTATTTTGAAAAGATTTTTTACATCAACTAAATTTTTATCAATATTTGTGAAATCTTCCAAGACAATATTTCCAAAATCAAAAAATGTTTCGAAATTTTTATGTTTATCAGTTTTATAAACTTTTTGATAAGTTTTAAATAATTCGTAATTCAATATTAAATTTTCCGTCTCCTCCGATTGAAATATCGAATATATAAAATCGTTCATACTGCATACATTTGGAGCAAACATTGTTTTTTTAATAACTGAAGAAATTTCCTTTTTGAAATACAATCCGGCTCTTCGGGAAGGGAATACAAACAAAGTAGAGTTTAAATCTCTTTTCGATTTTATAAAATCATTTGCTATTTTGTTTAAGAAAGTTTTGCTCAATTAACTTCCTCCACAATGTTATCGTTTATGTAAACCAAATAAGTTTTAATATTTTTATATCCCAATTCTTTGTAGTATTGTTTATATTTTTTTAATTGTTCCTGATGATTTAATCCTTTTGAAGTTTTAAAATCTATGATTTCAACCCCACCTTTATTTATTACAACTCTGTCCGGTCGGATTTCATCTCCATCTTCATTTATAACCGGTTTTTCAATCTTGACTTCTACTCCGTTTTGTTCCCTGAACCAGTCTGTTACTTTCCGGTCATTAAATAATTTTTCAAAATTTTCAGCATAACCTGATAAAAATTCTTTTTCGTCCTGATTGGATTCTGAAATTAATTTTTGAATATCAAATTTCTCTTTAAATTTAATTTTACTAAAAATTTTATGCAGGATAATCCCGTCATTCATTTTAGTCAGTGAATTGGCAACATTTGATTTGTGAATAATTGATTTTTCAATAACTAATTTATTTCTCCAATCCATTGTGTTTTTTATCGGCGGTAAAAAATTATTCGAAATTAATCCTGAATTATTCTTCTTTTTATTTTCAAAATCAGTTCCTATTGAATAACTTTTTTCTTCAGGTGAAAAATTAATATTATTAATATCAGGCATAAGATAATTTAAGGATTCAGAAATATTCTTAAACCTCTCGTTATTTTTCTTAATTTCTTTTTCCGGAGAGTATATAAATAATTTTTGTTCTGCTCTCGTAAATGCTACATAAAGTTTATTAATTCTATCCAAACGGATTTTTATTCTTTCTTCATGTGCTGATTTCTCAAACTTTTCGATTTCATATATATCTTTTTTGATTTTTAAAAATATATTATATCCCGGCTCTCCATCAAAGGTATGTGTCGTCCAGTAAAAATCATGATGTCCATCAGGTTCATAAGAAACATCACAATAAGGAATGATAATTATTTTTCTTTGAAGCCCTTTTGATTTATGAATTGTCATCACTTCAACAGCATTAATATTCTCATTACTGGAAATTGAAAATTCAAGTTTTTTGTTTTCCCAGTATTCCAAAAATGAATATAAGTCATTAACATTAACTTCCGAAGCACTGATAATTACATCTATCAGTTTAAAAATAAATTTTGATGCTTTAGTAAATAAATCATATTTGAATGCGATTTTAAATATAATTTCAGTTAAACTCATTCGAGTCCAACTGATGATATTATTCTTTAAATCTTCATCTAACTCCTGTAATAATCTCTTATGTCCGGACTCTTTATAATTTTCAGGGTTAAAATTTGTGAAATTTTTATATCCTTTTTTATGAAGATAATATAATATATCAAACTCTGCTGATTCGTTATTGAAGTCATACAAATATTTTAAAAAATTAATAATGAATATTATTTCTGCTGAATTGATTAACTTAAGAGATTCTACAGAAACTATATCAAATTGTGGATTTACATTACCATCTTTATTCTGAAGTTTGTTTAATTCACTGATGATTTCTTCGGCTTGACTATTTTTTTCAACAAGAATTAAGATATCATTAAAATTAAATCCTTTGTTTTTCTGGGAAATAATTGTTTCATATAAATAATTTACTGCTTTTTCTTTCCAGAATTTTTTCGCTTGTGCTTTTTCAGGATCAAATAATTTTATTTCAACAAATCCTTCGGAATTAAGTTTTGCTTTTTGTGTAATGTTTTGAAATGCTTTCTTAATATAATCATCAGTTTCATTTTCAATTAACTTTGAAAAAAATTCATTATTGAAATTTACTATCACAGGTGAACTGCGAAAATTTTCTTCAATCGTTTTATTTTCAATTTGAACTCCTGAATCATTGAAAAAATTTTCTATGTTAATAAAATAATCGGGATAGGCATCTCTGAACCTGTATATTGATTGCTTTTCATCTCCTACAATTATTGCATTTCCATTATTACTAAGAATTTCTTCAATTAAAGGTTTAAGATTTTCAATCTGTATTTTGGATGTATCCTGAAATTCATCAATCAAAATATGGTGATAATATATTCCGATTTTTTCATAAATATAAGGTGCGGAATAATTTTCCTTTACGATTTTCTGAATAATTCTGTTTATTTCTGTTATTATCGTAAAGCGATTTTCAGTCTGATATTTATTTACTTTTTCTCTAATACTATCCAATAAAGCAACTGAATATATATTCTCCAAAATAAAAATTGCCGCTAAATAATTCTGATAATCTTTATTATAATGTTTGTAAACATTATCTACAATTTCCTGAAGTCTATCACTTCGGGCATCTTCAATTAATGCTAGTTTATGTTTTTTTGTTTTACTTCCACTCCAATTATCAGACTCAGAAATATCTCCAAACATTTTAAGATTTATATGTATCAATTTACCTTCGGACATTTTCATAAGTTTATCCATAAATCCGATCGATCCTTTTTTAAAATCAGAAACTTCCAATCCGTATTTTTCAAGAATTAAACTTACATCTTTAGTAATATTTAAAATTTCTTTTTCAAAATTCCGTTTTAGATTTCTTAAAAAATTTATATACTTAAGAGTTACAGGATTAGATTCACTAAGCAAATGATATCTGTCCTTGAACAATTCACCACAGATTTCTTTTATATTATTTTCAATATTTCTTGATTTACCTTCTGAAATTTTTTGTTCAAGAAAAGTTTTTAAAATTTCAACCTCCGACATACCTTCAGTCAATTCTTCAAAATATTTATCTATTACATCATCAATAACTTTTGATTTGTCTAATTCAATCTGATTTGCAAAACTCAGATTCATCTCCATTGCAAAAGATCTCAATATTTTTGTAAAAAAACTGTCAATTGTAAGAATTGAAATCTCTGAATAGTTATGTAACATCAAACTCATCAATAACTCCGCATTCTCAGTAAGTATCTTTTTCCCTTTTAAACCTTTTTCCAGTTCTTCTTTCATCGCCACTATATCCGGACTTTCTGAATTATTGATTATACCGTTCAGATAATAAAATAATTTTCTTTTGAATTCCTCAGTCGCTTTGTTAGTAAATGTAATTGCGAGTATGTTTTTGAATCCTCTCGGATTTTTGAGAGCAATTAGCAGATACTCGGCAACTAATCTGAAAGTTTTACCTGAACCTGCAGATGCTTTATATACTTTTAACTTATTCATAGATAAAAATAATCACGGTTTTTATTATTTTGTTCTAATTTTATTAGAATTTTTTAAAATCAATTCACGACTTTATTCATTTATAAACCTGATTAAAAATTTTAAATTTATAAATGGAATTTAAAAATTTAGTTGCTGTTATAGGTGACATTCACGGATGTTATTATACTTTATCAGCACTTTATGAAAAAATAATAAATTATACATCTGAAATCTATTCAGTAGGAGACTTGATAGACAGAGGGAATTATTCAAAAGATGTTATTGAATTTTGTATTGAGTTTAACATCAAACCTGTACTCGGGAATCATGAATTTATGTTGCTTGATGTTTTGGAAAAACCAAATCAAAGTAAACTTGATTTACATTTCAGAAACGGAGGTATGAAAACTGCAAATTCTTATTTTAAATTAACCGATGAAAGCAAACTTGAAGAATACAGAGAAGCATTGAACAATGCAAATCATTTTAAATTTTTAAAATCATTACCATATTTTATTGAATTAGAAACAGTAATGATTTCCCATGCAGGATTCCATTCTTATTATGATACTGAAAAAATAATTTGGTCAAGAGATAAACCGCCTAAACTAAATAAACTTCAAATATTTGGACATACACCATTAAAATCTCCTCTTCATAAAAAAAATTATTTTTTGAATATTGATACGGGGGCTGTATATAATCAAAAATTAACTGCAGTTATTATTGATTTAGACACGGGAAAGATTATTGATTTCATCAGTATCGAAACAAAATTTATTGATATAACATAAAATCACCTCTCAAAAATTAAGAATTATTCAAAATTACTTACATTGAATATCCCTCAAAAAATGCGTATTTTCAATAATTATTCCACTTTTTTAAACATCTAAAAATTTCCATAACAACTATATATAATGCTTAACGAAAAAATAATTCCTGTTAATATTGAAGATGAAATGAAGTCATCTTACATTGACTACTCGATGTCTGTAATTGTATCAAGAGCCTTACCTGATGTTAAAGACGGACTGAAACCTGTACACCGTAGAGTTTTATATGGTATGAATGAACTCGGTTTGGCACCAAACAGACCTTATAAAAAATCTGCGAGAATTGTCGGAGAGGTTTTAGGTAAATATCATCCTCACGGAGATAAAGCAGTTTATGATACTATGGTTAGGATGGTTCAGGATTTTTCGTTAAGATATCCTTTAGTTGACGGACAAGGAAACTTTGGTTCTATTGATGGTGATTCACCTGCGGCGATGAGATATACAGAAGCAAGATTGGCAAAAATTTCAGAAACTTTACTGAGGGATTTAGATAAGAATACAGTTGACTTCTCTCCAAATTTTGATGACACTTTAAAAGAACCTTCTGTCTTGCCATCAGTTATTCCAAATCTTTTGGTTAACGGATCGAATGGTATTGCTGTTGGTATGGCTACTAATATCCCTCCTCATAATCTTACAGAAGTAATTAACGGAATTAGTTTTCTTATAAAAAATCCTACTGCTGATATCAAAAAACTTATGAAATATGTTTCCGCTCCTGACTTTCCGACAGGTGGCATTATATATGGATATGATCCGGTGATTGAAGCATATAATACCGGCAGAGGAAAAATAAACTTAAGAGCGGTTGCAAGTATTGAAACCGAAAAAAACGGAAAACAAAGTATCATAGTTTCACAACTTCCTTATCAGGTTAATAAAATTACATTAATTGAAACTATTGCGAATCTCGCAAGAGATAAAAAGATAGAAGATATCGCTTCTGTTAATGATGAATCTGACAGAGACGGAATGAGAATTGTTATCGGGCTAAAAAGAGATGCAAATGCACACGTAGTAATGAATAACTTATATAAACATACTCAGATGTCTGTTACTTTTGGTATCATAATGCTTGCGTTAGTTGATGGTGTTCCAAAAATTCTGAATCTGAAACAAATGATGGAACACTTTATAAATCACAGACTTGATGTTATCATAAGAAGAAGTAAATTTGAACTTGAAGCCGCCGAGAAAAGAGCACATATACTTGAAGGTTATATAATTGCTCTTGATAATATTGATGAAGTTATAAAAGTAATTAAAAAATCGAAAGACACTCCTTCGGCATCTGAAGCATTACAGAAGAAATTTAAATTATCTGAAATTCAGGCAAAAGCAATTCTCGATATGAGACTTCAAAGACTTACTGGTCTCGAGAGAAAAAAGATTGAAGATGAATATAAAGAAATTCTGAAAACTATAGAAAGATTAAAAAGAATCCTCGCAAGTGATGATTTAAGAAGAGAAATAGTAATAGAAGAGTTAAACGAAATTAAACAGAAATTCGGTGATGAAAGAAGAACAGAAGTAATTTATGATGCTAAGAAAATGTCTGATGAAGATATGTTAAAAGAACTTGTGAAAGAAGAAGATGTCGTTATCACAATTACAAATAAAGGATTCATAAAAAGAATCCCGGTAACTTCATATAAAGCACAGGGAAAAGGCGGAAAGGGAATTACAGCCGCATCAACCGGTAGTGCTGATGAAGATTTTATTGAGCATATGTTTATCGGTTCTACTCATCAGTATATTATGTTTTTCACTGATAAAGGTAAGTGTTACTGGTTAAAAGTGTATGACATTCCTGAAGGTTCAAGAACCTCAAGAGGAAAATCAATTCTATCTTTAATTGAAAAAGAAAAAGATGAAAAAGTTAATGCATTTGTAATCGTCAAAGATTTCACTGAAGAACTTTTTGTTACTATGGTAACAAGAAACGGTGTAATTAAAAAATCTAAACTTGTTGATTACTCTAATATAAGAAGAAACGGTATCATTGCTATTAATCTTAATAAAGGTGATGAACTTGTGGATGTTAGAATAACTACCGGAAATCAGGAATTACTTATCGGTACTCATGACGGACAGGCAATCAGATTTAATGAATCGGCAGTCAGAGAGATGGGCAGAACAGCGACCGGTGTGAGAGGAATTAATCTTGCAAAAAATGATTTTGTAATAGGTTTGGTGGCAGTTAAAAGAGCAAGTGCTTCCATTTTAGTTGTAACTGATAAAGGATTTGGAAAAAGAAGTAATCTGGATGATTACAGAGTAACCAACAGAGGCGGAAAAGGTGTTAAAACAGTTAAGACTTCAGAGAAAAACGGAAAACTTTTATCAATTAAAGAAGTGAATGATTCAGATGATTTAATGATAATTACAAGCAAAGGAATATTAATAAGAATTCATATGAAAGATATTAGAGTGATGGGAAGAAACGCACAGGGAGTACGGTTAATAAGAATTAAAGAAGGTGATACAATCTCTGCGGTTGCAAATGTAATTGAAGAAGGAAAATCTGATCAGGAGAAAATGTTCTGATATGATTGACTTAAGATCAGATACACTTACAAAACCCGATAAGCAGATGCTTGAAGCAATGATGTCCGCTGAAGTAGGCGATGATGTATTTATGGAAGACCCGACGGTTAATGATTTGCAAAGAAAGTGTGCAATCTTATCTGGAATGGATGATGCTTTGTTTGTCCCCACAGGTGTAATGGGAAATCAACTTGCTATCAAATGCCACACTGATCAGGGAAATGAAGTAATTGTCGAATCTGAATCACACATTTTAAATTATGAAACTTCCGCACCTTCCATTATTTCAAATGTTCAGTTATTACCGGTGAAAGGCAAAAACGGAATTTTTTATGCTGACGATATAAAAGATTTTATACGGACTTCTGAATATTATTTCCCGGTTACAAATTTAATTTGTCTCGAGAATACACATAACAGAGCAGGAGGTATAATATTACCAATTGAATCAATTGAATCCATAAGTCAGTTGGCAAAAGAAAAAGGTATTAAGATGCATATGGATGGGGCAAGAATTTTTAATGCAATTGCAGAAACGGAAATCTCATTAAAAACTTATGCTTCTTATTTCGATTCAATTTCTTTTTGTTTTTCTAAAGGTCTTGGATGCCCCGTTGGATCTATACTTTGTGGTTCGTTTGATTTTATAGAAAAAGCAAGAAAGTGGAGAAAAATTCTTGGTGGAGGTATGCGTCAGATTGGAGTCTTGGCTGCTGCGGCAATTTATGCAATGACCAATAATGTTGAACGTTTGATAACAGATAATGACAGAGCAAAAATATTTTCAAAAAAACTTGCCGAATTAGGTTTTGAAGTTAATCCTGAACTTGTTCATACCAATATAATTATTTTCAAACATCCTAAAAACAGTAAAGAAGATTTAACAAACAAATTTAAAAATATGGGTGTGATGATTTCGTCAGGAAGTTATGACTATAGCAGGATTGTATTTCACAAAGATATTACCGAAGAAAATTTTCAGGATTTACTTAATATGTTTATCAATTTTTCATAATGAAATTTTTCCTGACCGGGAAAATTCGATATTCTGATTTGTGAGTTTTTAAACTTTCCATATCCGCCTCCGACAATAATTCCATTTGATTTCAATATTGATTTTATTTTTTCGGTTTCATCTCCGGTATCTATAACTATTATTGTTGGAGATCTGTCTTTTTTATTTTTTACAAAAGGTTTGTATTTATAATTATCAAAAAAATTATATATCAACTCTGCTTTTTCGATTGTCTCTTGTCTGATTTTTCCAATGCCTTTTCTCAGCATATCTTCTGTAACTTTATTTAATAAAAAAATATTTAACACATTTGGGGTTTCTGTGGTTTGATTTAAATCAGAAAATTTTTTCAGATCAGGAATATTATGAAAACTCCCGATTGATATACCTGAAGATTTTAATTCTAAAGATTTGTTTAATACTTTTTTATTTGTGATTAAAACTCCAAGTCCCGCAGGTAATCCGAAACCTTTCTGAACTGAAAAAAATGCGGCATCTATTTTTGAAAAATCGAGATTCACATAAGGTGCAGATGTAACTATATCAACGGCAATTACTGCATTTGGAAATAATTTTTTATATTGATAAATGAATTCCGGATCTAAATAAACACCTGTGCTTGTTTCATTTTGAGTGAATGCAATTAATTCAGGTTTATTATTTATTTCGGTAAATTCAAATGATTCTCCGTATTCAACGGTGACACTATCAGCAACTTTATTCAGTTCCAATGAGGTTTTATAAAATCTTTCGGCAAATGCACCGTTCACAAAATGAAAAGAATTTTTTCTAACTGTTGATCTGATAAGTATATCCATACATTCAGTTGCTGATGAAACAAAAAAAATATCAAAATCATCAGGGATATTCATTAATGATTTTAAATTTTGAACTACTTTTTTATGAATATCAATGTAAACATCACTTCTATGATTAGCAGACAATAAATTTTCATTTATTGCTTCGATTACAAATTTATCAATCTGTGGATATAACTCTGTAGGACCGGGTGTCAGGTATATTTTTCCGTTCATAAGTTTTTAATACAATACTCTGAATTTAATTGTATGTTCAATTCTCTTTAATTCATTTAATACTTCAGGATTATACTTTTTGGAAATATCAGTTATTACAAACCCTATTTCTTCATTCGTTTTTAAATACTGACCTATGATATTAATTTTTCTATCGGCTAAAACATTATTTATTTTTGCAAGTATTCCGGGAATATTTTCATGAATATGTATTAATCGGTGAGAACCTCTGAGTTCAGGTAATTGCAAGTTTGGGAAGTTCACGCTGAAAGAAGTATCACCTTTATTCACAAAATTAATAATCTTTGAAGGGACAAAGTGTGCTATATCCATCTGTGCTTCTTCGGTGCTTCCGCCGATATGTGGAGTTAATATAACATTTGGTAAACCCTGTAGTTCAGAAATAAACTTTTCATCGTTTGAAACCGGCTCATATGGGAATACATCAATCGCAGCCCCTGAAATTTTCCCGTTTAAAATAAATTTCTTTAATGCTTTTACATCTATTACAAATCCTCTCGATAAATTTAAAAAGATTACTCCGTCTTTCATTGACTTAAATTCTTTTTCTGAAATAAAATTCAGATTGCCCGGATTGTCATCAACATGGATAGAAATTATATCTGATTTTGAATAGAGTTCTCTTAACGTTCTGCATCTTCTCGCATTTCCCAATGATAATTTTTCCAGCACATCGTAATACATCACATTCATTCCTAAGTCTTCCGCAAGTACTGATAACTGCGAACCAATTTTTCCATATCCGATTATTCCGAGTGTCTTACCTCTTATTTCATAACTGTTAGATGAAGATTTATCCCATATACCTTTATGAAGTGAATTTGACTTATCAAATATTTTTCTGATGAGCATAATCATTTCACCAAGTGCTAGTTCAACAACACTTCTTGTATTACTGAAAGGTGCATTAAAAACAATTACACCTTTTCTCATAGCCGCTCTTAAATCAATCTGAGTTGTTCCAATGCAAAAAGCACCGATTGACATTAACTTTGTGGCATTATCAAAAACTTTTTTTGATACCTGAGTTTTAGATCTGATACCTAATATCGATACATCCTGAATTTTTTCAATTAATTCTCTTTCACTGACACTATGATTCAAAGATTCAACCTGATAACCTTCTTTTTTAAATCTTTGAATTGCAACTTCATTAATCTTTTCAAGAAGCAATACTTTTATTCTGTTTTTTGGATATGAAATACTCATTGGTAATTTATTTAAAAATAAAAATTCATCAAAACTTGGTGTTATATGATCTGCTTTATCAGTAACTTTTTCTCGGAAAATATTTTCAGTGAATGCAAAAAATTTTTTTGCCACTCCGGCTTCTTTAAGTTCATAATCAGTATAACCGTCACCGATT